>CAJHZZ010000035.1_pt1 | contig 59874 bp, 38 predicted proteins | sample 9199071 | NCBI WGS metagenome assembly CAJHZZ01 (sample SAMEA7708275, study PRJEB35096) | sediment metagenome | biome: marine neritic benthic zone biome [ENVO:01000025]; feature: sediment [ENVO:00002007]; material: shallow marine sediment [ENVO:03000034] sea grass bed [ENVO_01000059] ...
GGTCTCGTCGATGTGATTGCGTATCTGATTGACTCGACAGGCGATCGCCTCGCGCCGCGCCTTGTCGTCGGAATCGGTGACGATGGTGGTGTCTTCCTTGGTGATCACGACCTTCTTGGCGTCGCCCAGGTCGTCCCACTGGACATTCTCGAGCTTGATGCCGAGATCCTCGGTGATCACTCGACCGCCGGAGAGGATCGCGATGTCTTCGAGCATGGCCTTGCGGCGATCGCCGAAGCCCGGGGCCTTGACCGCGGCCACCTGCAGGGTGCCGCGGAGCTTGTTGACCACCACGGTGGCCAGTGCTTCGCCCTCGACGTCCTCAGCGATGATGAGGAAAGGACGGCCCTGCTTGGCCACCTGCTCGAGAATCGGCAGTAGGTCCTTCATGGAGCTGATCTTCTTCTCGTGCAACAGGATGGCGACGTTCTCGAGCACCGTTTCCATACGCTCGGGGTCGGTGACGAAGTAGGGCGACAGGTAGCCACGGTCGAACTGCATGCCCTCGACCACCTCGAGAGTAGTCTCGAGGCCCTTGGCCTCCTCGACGGTGATGACACCGTCCTTGCCGACCTTCTCCATCGCCTCGGCGATGATGCCGCCGATCTCGGCGTCATTGTTGGCCGAGATGGTGCCGACGTGAGCGATCTCTTCGCCGCCTACGGGCTTGGACATGCCGTCGACGGACTCGACCGCGGCGCGCACAGCCTGCTCGATGCCCCGTTTGAGCTCCATCGGGTTGGCACCGGCGGTGACGTTCTTGGAACCCTCGCGGTAGATCGCCTGGGCCAGAACTGTTGCGGTGGTGGTGCCGTCACCGGCCACATCCGAGGTCTTCGAAGCGACCTCGCGTACCATCTGGGCACCCATGTTCTCGATGGGGTCGGCCAGCTCGATCTCTTTGGCGACGGTCACACCGTCCTTGGTGCTGGTGGGAGAGCCGAACTTCTTCTCGATTACCACGTTGCGGCCCTTAGGGCCGAGGGTCACCTTGACGGCGTCGGCCAGCTTGTTGACGCCCTTGAGCATGGCGCCACGCGCCTCTTCGGCGTATGTAATCTGCTTTGCAGCCATTTTTATCAATAACCTCCTAGTTACTTTCTTGCTTTAGCCGATGACGGCCAGGATCTCGTCTTCGCGAAGAATGATGTACTCGACGTCGTCAATCTTGATCTCGGAGCCGGAATACTTGCCCACGAGAACCCGGTCACCAGCGCTCACATCCATGGGGGCGCGGCTGCCGTCATCCTGGATCTTGCCCGGACCCACGGCGATGATTTCTGCCTCTTGCGGCTTCTCTTTGGCGGTATCGGGAATAATGATGCCGCCACGGACCTGCTCTTCTTCCTCGATCCGCTTGGCCAGCACTCGATCGTGCAGGGGACGAATTGTTGGTGCCACTACTGTACCTCCTGTAGTTGGTTAAACCCTTCGGTTTGAATGTTTTGAGTGTCCCGCCTGGCGGGACTGGCACTCACTGATCGAGAGTGCTAACAAAGTGTACGAACAGAGTATTCCATTGTCAAGAAAAAATGCGGAACATCTTAGTGCTCCGCACTCAATGCGGCGATGTCGAGCAGGAGTCAGCGCGGATGGCGAGAGCCATCAGTTCAGATATCCGAGGGCCTTCAACTCTTCAATGAATTCCTCGTCGATCTGCGGATCGACCGGGGTCCCCACCAGCGGGTGGGTCCTCATCCATTCGTACTTCTTGGTGAGCCATCCCGCCAGCTGCTTTTCGACCTCCAGGCCGCTACCGACGAGATTGGTGGTTTCCAGGGGGTCGGCCCGCAGATCGTAGAGCTCGTCCTCGCCGTGGGAATGGAGGATGTACTTGTAGCGATCGCTCTCCGCCGCCAGGATCAGACCGGACTCCCAGCCCTGCTTCCAGCGAGCCTTGTCCGTCGGCCGACGCTGGGCCACGGCGAAATCGATCCCCGGATTGGCTTTCGAGCCCGAGAGCAGGGGCGCCAGCGAAGTCCCCTCGAGCTCCAGCTCCGAGCCATCCACCGGCAGACCGAGGAGCTCGGTTACCGTGGGCAGCAGATCGACGTGCCGAACCATCTGCTCGACCACCCGGCCTGCCTGCCAGTCTTCCCTACCGTGGAAGATCAGCGGCACGCGGATCTGCTCCCGGTAGAGGTGCTTGCTGTGACCCCAGTAGTCGTGGTTTCCCAGACCCTCACCGTGATCCGCCGTGAAGACCCAGAGAATACGCTCATCCCCCACCTCCGCCTCGAGATCTTCGAACAGTCTCCCGAGTTGCTCATCGACGTAGGCGATCTGTGAGTCGTAGCGGTCGTGACGGTCGCCGAATTCGTCGACGGCTGCCGCCGGGATGCCGTACTGAGCCTCGAGCATCTCGCCGAAACCCTGCCCCCTGGCTGCCGAGTCGGCCCTCATTCTGGAGAAATGGGGCTCGGGCATGGTGGCCTCGGGCCTGGTGTTGTGGACATCGAAGAAGTGCACCCAGAGAAAGAATCTCTCCTTCTCCGCCGTCCTGGACCTGAACCACTCGAGGGCGTTATCGACCATGACGCTGGCCCTCTTGTAGCCCTGCCGGCGGCGGCTGGGAGCAATCTCGAAGCCGTTCGTAACCGTGGCGAGAAAGCCGATACTGACAAAGGCGGCGGTATCGAATCCCTGATCGGTCAACATCCCTGCCAGGGTCGGTACCACCGGCCGCAGCTTGACGCCGTTGCGCAAGACGCGATGCCGGGCCGGATATTGCGACGTGAAGATGCTGGCGTGCGATGGGCCCGTATGCGAGCTGCTCGAGATGGCGCGATCGAACTTCACACCCCGCTCGGCCACCGAATCCAGAAAGGGCGAAATCTCCCTGGGATACCCATAGGAGCCCAGATGGTCGGCCCGCAACGTATCGATAGTCACCAGGACCAGATGGTCAAAGGCCGCTTCGAAGCCAGCATCCTTCGAGCAGCCACTACCCAGCAGGGCCGCAACCACGAAGGCCGGCAGAACGAAGCCTCTCATCCGCTACAGACCACCGGTGGACTCGATGAGCTCGTGGATGGCGCCTTGCAGCTGGGGCGGATAGGCCAGCAGACCCTGGAGCAGTGGCGATGGCCGATTGAAGGTCCGGTCCGGGTCGTGTTTCGGTTCGCTGATCCCACCGGCGGCTCGCACCAGAGCCACACCTGCCACCACATCCCATTCGTTCTTGGGCACCAGGGTCCAGGTCGCGTCCACCAGACCGACGGCAACCAGCGCGAGCTTGTAGGCCACCGAACCGCAGGGCCGCACCTCGATGCCGGAGTCTGCGAAGCGCTCCCACTCGCCGCGTCGAATCTCGCTATTGCTGGCCAGCACGACGGCGCCCTCGAGGGACTCTCGCCCCGAGACCGCAGCCGGCTCACCGTTGAGCGTCACCCCGTGCCCCACCGCGCCCAGCACCAGTTGCCCGGTGGCCGGATTCAAGATTCCGCCCGCCACCGGCTGGCCGTCTTCGACCAGACCGATGGAGACCGACCACTGGGGAATACCTTCGACGAATTCACGGGTGCCGTCCAGCGGATCGACCACCCAGGCCCGGCGCTTCTCGACCCGCGCCTGATCGTCGACAGTCTCTTCGGAGAGCCAACCTTCGCTGGGCGATGGCAGCAGATTGCGTAGCACTTCGTCCACCCGTTCGTCGGCTTCGGTGACCGGATCTCCTCCCGCCTTGCGCTGCACAGCGATGGCACCGGGGGTAAACGGAGCCAGAGCCTTTTCAGCCTGCCGCAGAGCCGTCTCGATGCGTTGCAGATCCTCTGCGTATCGTCTAGTGGTGTCGATCATGATCGTCCTCGTCGGTCGTGCCCGCGGCCGGAGTAGCGATCGGCCGCTGCAGCTGTCCTGTCTGCCCTGTGCTCAACCGGAGGCGCCGGCGGGAGTGCCGATATAGCCTTCCTTCTCCAGATACAGAACGATCTTTTGCGCCGACTCCTCCGGGCTGAGATCGGAGGTATCCAGAGGAATCTCTGGATGCTCGGGCTCCTCGTAGGGATCGGAGATGCCGGTGAACTGTTTGATGATTCCGGCGCGGGCCTTTGCATACAGCCCTTTGCGGTCCCGCTGTTCGCAGATCTCCAGCGGTGTATTGACGTGCACCAGAATGAACCCGCCTCCCGGCTTGATCATCTCCCGTACCTCGGCGCGCACCGACTCGTACGGGGCGATGGGCGCACACAGGGCGATACCACCGTTCTTGGTGATCTCGGAGGCGACAAAGCCGATCCGCTTGATATTCAGATCCCGGTGCTCCTTCGAGAAGCCCAGCTCCGAGGAGAGGTTCTTGCGAACGATGTCGCCATCGAGCAGCGTCACGGGTCTGCCACCCAGCTCCAGGAGCTTGGCCAGCAGGACGTTGGCCACGGTCGACTTTCCAGAGCCGGAAAGTCCGGTGAAGAAGACGGTGAAACCCTGCTGGTGTCGCGGCTTGTGGGTCCGCCGCAGCTGCTCGGCCACCTCCGGGAAGGTGAACCACTCGGGCAGCTCGCGACCGTCTGAGAGACGCTCGCGCAACTCGGTGCCCGAGAGACTCAAGGTCCGACTGCCCTCTGGAACCTCGTCGATGGGCGTATAGGCGTCCTCGTCCTCGACATAGACCACCATCCGGAACGGCACCATCTTGATACCCAGCTCCTCCTCATGCTCCTTCATCAGCTCCTGGGCATCGTAGGGTCCGTAAAACGGCTCACCTTTGGAGTCGACACCCGGACCGGCATGATCGCGGCCGACGATGAAGTGGCTGCAGCCATAGTTCTTGCGCAGGATGGCGTGCAGGAGCGCTTCCCGGGGTCCCCCCATCCGCATCGCCAGGGGCAACAGCGACAACATCGCGGTGTTGCGCGGATAGCGCTCCATCAGGGCCTGATAGCAGCGCACTCGGGTGTAGTGATCGACATCTCCCGGCTTGGTCATACCGACCACCGGATGAATCAACAGGCTGGCCTGGTTGTCGCGGGCCGCCCGCAGCGTCAGCTCGAAGTGGGCCCGATGCAGCGGATTGCGGGTCTGGAAGGCGACCACCTTCTGCCAGCCGAGGCTGGCGAAGCGCCGTCGAACCTGTTCTGGTGTGAGACGCAGCCGCACGAAATCGTAGTGGGGCGGCAGCTCGAGTCCCTCGAGACGACCGGCGATGGCGATGTTGTTGGTGCGCTCGAAGAGATGCGCCACCCCGGGGTGCTTGCGATCGACGGTGCCGAAGACCTGCTCGGCCTTCTTCTCCCGTTCGATGCGCCACTGCTCCTCGACATGCAGAACGGCGATGGCCAGGCCTTCGGGGTCGCGCAGCACCAGAGGCGTTCCAGGAGACAGCTTCTCGGCCAACTCCTCGGTCACGTCCAGCGTGATGGGAAGCGGCCACAGCGTTCCATCCGCCAGCCGCATGTCCGAACAGACCGAGTCGTAGTCCTGCTTGCCGAGAAAGCCGGTGAGGGGCGAGAATCCGCCATTCATCAGCAATTCGATATCGCACAGCTGCCGGGGAGTCAGATCCCAGGAAAGCCATTCCCGGGAGGCCTCTTTCAACTCGTTGTTACGCTCCTCACCGACCAACAGGTCGACCAAGGTACCTCCATGAGGACGATTCAAATGGTCCACGATTCACTCCACTTCTGTAGGGTTGAATACTGATTCTGTAAGGGAAAGTGCGGAACCGTCAAAGAGGTGGGTTCCGACTGGGTCTCCAAGCGCTGACGAGTGTACTCGGACGTCTTCTGCCGGTCAACCGGAGAAAGGTCCTAGAAGGCGTTGCCGACGCTGAAGAAGATCACGTAGGGATCCTCCCCGGGGAGGCGATCGAGCTTCCAACCGGCCTCCAGCCGGATGGGTCCCACTGGTGACAGATAGCGGACGCCGACACCGACCCCAGTCTTGAGATCGGTCAGGTTGATATTGCGCCATGCCCCCCAGACATTGCCGGCATCGACAAAGACGCTGCCCAGGATCGGTCCGGCGATGGGGAATCGGTAGTCGAGGTTCAGCAACAATTGGCCATTGCCGCCAACCGCCGCGTAATCGGTGGCGAGCAGACACCTGTCGTCGATCGGTAGATCTTCCGAGTCCTCCGGGACGATCGGCACCAGGGTCTCACCACAGATTCCCAGTTGGTCTCGCCGATAGGCTCGATGGGTCGTGCTGCCGCCGGCGAAGTACCGTTCTGAGATCGCCACATACGCCGAGTCCTGCGGATCCTCCGAGCCGCCAATCGGCGGCACCCTGACATCCGGATCGGTCTTGTCCAAGGGCTCGATGGCACCGATCCGGAAGCTACCGCCGATCGAGCCGACCCAGCCTATATCGAAGAAGTGCGTGTACTGGATGAAGCTCTTGAGAAACTCCTCTTCTGCCTGGAACAGCGGAAAGGCGTACTGGACCTGGAGATTGGTGCTCCACCCGGACATGGGATTGACCGGACTGTCGCGGTGATCGAGCTGCCACGCAGGGGTGAGGCTAGCGATTTGAACCTCCTGCAGATCCTTCTCGATCTCCTCCACCGGCACATCGCCCATGCCTTCCGTTTCGCCAACCGTGTCCTGCGGCGGCAAGACCTCATCCAGAATCACGTCGACCAGACGGTAGTCGAACAGGATGCCGGTGCGAGAGTTATTGCCCAGTCGCTGGGCCTCGAGCTGGCCACCCTGGCGCAGGGACTCGAAGGTATCGCGGGTCTCTTCGATGTAGAACAGGGAGCCTGTGGTGGTAATCCGCCGCCGTCCCAGAAACGGCTGATAGAGCAGCAACCTGGCCAGGGAGTCCTTGCCGGCGCGCAGGTCGACGCGGCCGCTGACACCACGACCCAACATGTTGCTGCGGGTGTAGCCGAACAATCCGGTGAAGCCGTCCTCGGTGTCGAGACCGAATCCGTAGGTGAAGGTGTGGCGACTCCCCTCCTCGACCTCGACGAGGATGTCTCGCTCCCCCTTGAAGGGAGTCCCCGGCGCCCTCTTTACGGTGACGCTCGAGAAAGCACCCAGTTTGTAGAGGTTGTTCTGCGCCTCGAGCAAGCGGCCGGTGCTGATGTACTCGCCCGAGCGCAGGTTGAGGGCGTCCCGAATCGACTGCGAGCGGGTTCGCTGATTGCCCCGCACCACCACCCGATCGACCGTCGACCGGGGTCCTTCGAGCAGGCGAACGGTCACATCGGCCAGGGTCTCCTCCTTGTTCCAGTCCACCTGAGACGACAGCTGGATCGATTCGAACCCCTGGGATCGGTAGAAGGCGCGGATTGCACTGAGAGTCTCATCCATCAGAACCGGGTGAAACGGTCCCCCGGGGCGCAGAGGAAGCCGACTTCTCAACTCCTCTTCGTCCAGACTCTCGATGCCATCGAAATGCAGATCGACCAGTCGCCGCTCGAGACCCTCAGCCACCGGAATCACGACGAAGAGCCTTCCCTCACTCTCCGACACCGTGGGCGGTCCCACCTCGGCGTCCCAATAGCCCTGTAGGCGGTAGTAGGACAGGATATTCTCGATATCGTCCTCAAGAGTGGCATCGGACAACCGCCCGCTTCTGGTCGCGAAGATCCTTCTCGGCTCGGTGGTGATCAGAGACACGAGTTGGTAGCTGGCCACCGCCTGATTGCCTTCGAAGGTGATCTCGGCCAGCTCGTACACTGGTCCCGGCTCGACGGTCATGACCAGATGGATCAGCTCGTCCGATCGCGTCTCGCTCCATTCCACCTGCACGTCGTAGTGGCCCTGTTGCTGGTAGTAGTCCCGGATCTTCTCGATGGACTGTAGGAGGATGGCTTCGTCGTAGCGCTGATTCCCCAGAAACGGCAGCAGGCCCTTCTTCGTCAGCCGACGTTGATCGGCCCCGTGAATCTCGAAATGGAAGCGTGGCCCGACATCGATCTGATAGGTCACGTCGACGCTGGCGGCCTGCCAATCTACGGTCGCCTCGAACGGACCCACGCTGGCCCGTCGATGGCCCTGGGAATACAGCCACAATTCCAGGCGCTCGATGTCGGCCCGGGCCAGTCGCTCGCGGAACGGTCGTTCCGGCCCCATGCGCAGTCGATCCTGGAGTTGGGAGGCCGTGAAGGGGGCAATCGGCCCTGTGAAGGCGATGCTGCGGACCACGAACCGAGGACCGGCTTCGATCTCGTAGTCGACGCTCGCGGTCATGGTCTGCAGGTCGATCCGCGGACGGGATCGGACCGCAGCTTCGAGATAGCCCAGTCTCTGATAGTAGGCCTCGAGATCGTAGACACCCCGCAGGATTCGACTGGTCACCAGGGGCTCGGCCTCGTTCTGGACCAGTACCGATCGGACATCCTTCTCCTTGACCTGCAGGTCACCGCGGAGCGTGATCCTCTCCACCTGTACTCGGCCCCAGATGGCCAGCACGACGTCCACCCCGCCGGGCGACGGCTCGAGGAACAACTCCACCTCGCTGACCAGCCCGGAGGCCTGCAGGTTTCTCAGGCTGCGGCTCAAGTCCTCCTGGGTCAGCGGCTCCCCGATCTCCACCAGCAGCAACGGTTGCAGCCGCTCGAGATCGAGCTCGGCCACGTCACTGTGCAGACGGATCGCGGTCACGGTCTCTCCGGCCAGGCTACCGCCGGGAGCCCGCAACGCCCCCCGAGCCGGTCCCGCGACTCCTGCGAGCAGGCCGACTCCGAGCAGACAGAGCGCCAGCCTTCGTCCCGGAGCTCTGTCCAGCCGCCTCATTTGAGGGTCGTCCTCCAGAGAACGTCTACGCCGTAGGCCTCGGTGCCTGTCTGGCGCAGCTTGAGTGTGATTCCCCGCCTGACCTTCCACTCCAGCTCGATGACGTCATCGGCCGTCGAGGTCGGATCGTAGGAGTAGGTGATATAGACGTCTCGAGAGAGTTGTTTCCCGAGCGTAACTCGGGCCGAAGAGAGCTCACCGCTGGCCTTGGTCAGAGGCTGGACTCGGAAGCGGTCGAGACCGAACAGTTTGCCGGTTCGTTGCGTCACCAGCGATGCGGCCTGACCGTAGAGCAGGTCGGTAGCCTGTTCGGCCGACCGATCCTGGGTGCGGCCGATGGTGGTCCCGGTACCCCAGGTCTCTTCGCCGGTCGTCAGCAGCGACAGGACCTCCAGATCGGCCAGCGGCGGGTTGGAGGTGTAGCGAAGATTCAGGTTCTCCAAGGTACCCGAGAGATTGAGCGTGATGTCGTACTCGCGCACGTCCGCGCGGGCGACCAGGTCGATGACCGGCTCGATCTTCAGCGGATTGGCGAAGCGCAGCGAGCCCCTTTCTACGAAGTACTCGTTGGGGCCCAGGACCAGCTTCCCCTCGGGCTCGATCTTGACCTCGCCGAAGATCGCCGGTCGTGAAAGGCTGCCGCGGATCAGCAGATCCAGATCTCCGTGGAGATCGGCCATGTTGTTCCTCACCCGCAGGGCCGAAGGGCCCCGAACGGCGATGTTGAGCTCGGTTCGCGCCGACAGATCGGTCGCCTTCTCGACCTCCAGCCTGCGTCTCTCGAAGATTCCCGACAACAGTTGGGTCAAGCCCAGTTTGATGTCCTCGAGATAGAGCGCTCGATCGAGATCTACGGAGCCCCGGATCTGATGCCCGCTCTCCGTCGAGCTCACCACCAGATCGGCACGACCCCGGGTCGTCCAACCCTCCGGGTAGGGAACGTTCAGATTCTCGGCGAGAACCTGGATTCGATAGTCGACGGAATCCTCGACCGTGAACGGGTTGACCACTCCACTCGCCAGAAGGGTGCCTCCGGCCGCGGTGGCGGTGACTCTGTCGACGATGATCTGGTCGGGATCGAACAGCAGGGTTCCCTCGACCTCATCGAGGGTAAAGGGGAGTCCCTCGATGATCGCCCTGCCTTCGTACAAACGTCCCTGACCATTGAACTGGGGTCGATCCGAGGTGCCTCTGATAGTACTCAGAATGTCGAAGCGCCCGCTTCTGATCCCCAGATCGGGCAGAAAGAACTCCAGCCAGTTGGTATCCAGAGAGCTGAGCAGTCGCAGATCCAGGGCACCCGACTCTCCCAGGGAGATGGAGCCATTCAGGAAGAGCTCACTCTGCCCTTCGGGCTCCCCTACGAAGAAAGACTCGATCTGTAGAACGTCGTCCTGGAGCACCGCCACCACGGGCTCCAGAGCCTGCAATTGCTGACCTCGAAAGGTCAGGTCGAATCTGCCCAGCTCGAAAGCCGACCGCCATGGACGTCGACGGTCGAACTCCCCCGCCATCAGGAGCTTGCCTTCGACGGCACCGGTGACCTCCGGCGGGGTTTCGGGGCCGGTGAGCAGGATGAGCTCATCCAGAACCGAACTGGAGAGATCGAATCTGAGATCGAATCCCTGGTTGTCGAGGCGGCCACCCCCCGCCATCTCCACCAAGCCGAGGAAACTCCCCTCGACCTCCAACTGGCTGTCAGCGATCTGTAAACCGATCTCGGCGCGGCCATCACGCCCCAGGATCTCCCCATCGAGATCCAGCTCCCGCCAGCTCAGATCGGCACTCAACCTGGGGCTCGCCAGCAGGCCTTGGACGGTCCCGTCGACCAGTAGTCGCCCTGCCAGACCGCCGGGCATCAGCTGAGCGAAGGGCTCTTCGTTCATCGACATGCCGCCGGAGTGGACGATCATGTCGAGCCGTTGCGAAACCGGATCGATCCTTCCCGACAGCACCGTTTCACCCGCCGGCACCACCACCGCCAGACGCTCGACGTAGACCTGCTGAGGATCGAAATCGAGAATCAGCTCGACCTCCTGCAACTCGATCTCCCCTACACTCGCCGGTCGCACGGACGCCCGCACATGCCCCGCCAGCTGCGTCATTTCTCCATCCAGCCTGGCCGAACCGAAGACCGGTCCGTCCACAGGTATCTCCAGCGGTAGCCAGGGCTCGACCTGATCCATTGGCCAGCCGGCTACATCGACAGCGATACCGAACTGCACCCGCTGAGCGGCCTCGATATCGGCGCCAGCAAAAGGAATGCTGCCCGTGACGATCAGGCCGCCGCCTGGGCGTAGCAACTCCAGACGCATATCTCCCAGTCCGCCACCACCCAGAGAGAGTGTGCCCTGAACCCGTTCGGCTACAGCTCCCGGGCTCACCACATCGGACAGATCGATCCGCAGATCCGTGCTGACGTCGCCGGGAAAGAGATAGAGATCACCCTCGAAGACCCCTCTCCCTTCGGTGGGCAGCCACAGCGGCTCCTGGCCGAAGTCGAGGGGAATCAACCACGGAATCCGCTCGATTCGATCGCTTTCCACCCGATAGGTGAACTGGGCGGTTCGTCGGTCGATGTCGAAATACCCGCCGGCCTCGATACGCTGAAACGGCCCAGTCAATCTGGACGCCCGCGTCTGGATGATCCCGTTCTCGATGATCAGAGGAATGGAGCCCTCGAGCGGAATCGAGCCGGGCTCCCCCGCTACCGGAGAAACATAGAGATCGGCCCAACCCTGCCCCCGCCGAGCCTGGCCAAAGGGGAACCGGTAGTCGAAGACTCCCGATACCCTGCCGGACAGACCCCGGACCGGGATGTTCTGGTCATCCGCCAGTTGCTGCAGATCGACGCCGTCGAGCTGCAGATCGATCTCGAAGGCCCGATTTCCCTTCTCCGTCTCCAGATTGATGCTTCCCGAGAGTGATCCCCCGGCGTGGCGAGCTTCTTCGAGATCGAATCGCACCCCGTTGCGATCCCCCGAAACGGCGGTACGCACATTGCTCATCTCCCGACCCAGGACCTGCAGATACGGGGAAGTCACCTGCGAGCGGAAGCCCCAGGAGGTCTCGCGCCAGGCGAACCCTCCGTCGACGAAGAAGGCGCCCTGGATCTGTTCGTCCAGGTAGCCCATTTGCCGGAAGAGCGAGGAGTTGCCCTGGCCCTCGACCTCGAACACCCATTCCTTCTCGGCCCAGGAACCGTAGCCGCTGACGTTCGCCGTCAGGTCCGGGGAGCCGATACGGCCGTTGAGGATCTTCATCCCCTTGGGCTCGAAGACCACCCGCATACCCACCGCGGCGCTGATCGGATTGGCCCTCGGAAGCGTCAACTCCAGATTGCCTGCCACCAGCCGGCCTGCCAGGTCGTCTCCCCTGCCACCCGACAGCTCCGCGTTGAGTGCGGTGGCCGTCATATCGAGCGGCAGACGACGTTGGGCGATGCGAAGCTCTCCCCCGGCCAGCGCCAGGTGGCGTATGTTGATCTGGATCGGTGTCTTGAGCCTGCTCGAACCGCCCTGTTTCTTGCCACGCTTCGGCAGGTTGCTCTGACGCGGAGCGATGAAGTCCAGGAAGATGTGTGGCTCCTCCAGGACCACTTCGTGGATGGTCAATATGCGGCGTTGGAGATCGATGATCTCCGCATCGATGACCGCTCGGCGAACTGTCAGGAACGGCGGGTCGTCGGCTGCCGGACCCCCGAGACGAAAGTCACGAATCTCGACGCCCAGTGGCAGGAGCTTGAGATGGACCGAACCCACCCAGACCTGCCGGTCCAGGAGGTTCACCAGAGTCTTCTCCACCATGCCGGCGAAGTAGGCCCCCGCCCACCGGGTCTGCAATCCCAGATGGAGCGCAAACAGCAGCAGCGCTACCGAGGCGATCCCCCACATGAAGGGTCGCAAGAGCCAACGACGAAAGCGGCCGGGCCGGCGCCGTGCCTTGCGGGCCGGGGGCCTGGCCTCTTCTTTCGGATTGTTCTTGGATTGCATAGCGAGGGGGGATGCAAAGATCGTTCCTCGCCGGTCCGAGCCGGTCCCGGTGGACTTACTCCCCCCAGTGGAGTTTATCGCGCAGGTTGTCGTAGAAGGTTCGGTCGACAACCCGTACCAGACGAACCACCGAGGCCGAGCGGCGAACCGAGATCGTGTCCCCTGCCTTCATGCTGGTACCCTCCTGGCCATCCAGCGTCAGATAGACCTCTTCCTCCTCGGTGACCAGGGTAACTTCGATGGTGGCGTCTTCCGGCACCACGATGGGACGCTGCGATAGCGCGTGAGGACAGATGGGAGTCAGGACCACCACCGGCAGTGTCGGACAGACGATGGGCCCATCGGCGGAGAGATTGTAGGCGGTCGACCCGGTGGGTGTTGAGATGATCAGACCGTCGGAGCGATAGGTGGTGACCCGGCGTCCGTTCACCTCCAGACGCAACTCGACGATTCTCGCCAGGGCGCTCTTGTTGATCACGGCGTCATTGAGCACCCTGAAGGAGCGGCTGTCACCCGCTGCGGAGCGGAGGTTGACGTCCAGCAGCGCCCGCTCCTCCAATTCGTACTCGCCCTCCAGTATCTGCATCAGGGCGGGATAGAGCTCACCGCGTCTCACCTCGGTCAAGAAACCGAGATTCCCCAGGTTCACACCCAGCACGGGGATTTCGTGCTCCAGGCTGCGAGCTACAGAAAGCAGCGTGCCATCGCCGCCGAGAACCACCACCAGATCGTACTTTTCGGACGGGTCGAACCTGCCCTCGGCTGCGGACTGCCAGACTCGAGCCAGATCTTCATCGACGGCGGTCTCGATGCCGCGCCGCTCGAGCCAGTCCGCCAGCTGGGCACCGGTCTCCTGGGCCTTCTGGCTGACCCGTTTGGCGATCACCGCCACTCTCTTGTGGTTGCTGATCATCTCTCCCACCGTAGCAGCGCGAAGGCTTCCAGATTCCCCTTGGCCCCGGGCAGCTCCGAGTCAACTATACCGATCAGTCGAAGGCCCAGGGAAGACAATTCGTCACACCGCCGGTCGATGACTTCCCGGCGCAGCTGCGGATCTCGTACCACCCCTCCCTTGCCCACCTGTCCCCTACCGACCTCGAACTGCGGCTTGATCAGCACCAGCAGGCTCCCCAGAGGCGCCAGAAAGGGCAAGACGGCAGGCACCACCTTGGTCACGGAGATGAAGGAGAGATCCATGGTCACCAGACCACACGGCTCAGGGATGGCGTCAGCCGTCATATGACGAGCATTGGTCCCTTCGAGAACCACCACCCGCTCGTCCCGGCGGAGCGAATAGTCGAGCTGACCTCGACCCACGTCCACCGCGTAGACGCGTTCGGCTCCACGCTGGAGAAGGCAGTCGGTGAAGCCACCGGTCGAAGAGCCCACATCGAGACAGACCCTACCTTGTGGATCGACCTCGAAGTGATCCAGGGCCGGGGCGAGCTTACGGCCTCCTCGGGAGACGAAGGGCTCTCGTTTGCCCACCACCTCGATCTGCGCCCCCTCCACGACCTGGGTGCCAGGCTTGTCGACCATCCTCCCCTCCACCCGTATGATCCCCGCCATCACCGCCCGGCGCGCCTTCTCGCGACTGGTAAAGGCACCCCGGGACACCAGCAGCTGGTCGAGACGGGGCATGCGATCGACATCGCGCCGCGATCGGCGCCCCTCGAGCCTCCGCCTCAGCGACCGATGGACGAAGCGGGCAACGCTTCGTCCACGAGCATGATGGGGATATCGGAGACGATCGGGTAGACGAGACCGGAATCGGGTGAGAAGAGCGCCTGCTCGACGATCGGCTCGTCTTCGCGGAAGTGCTCCCGGTACTTGTCGACCAGCTGACTTCGGACCTCTTCAGGCAGCTCGACAAGCTCCAATTCACCCTTGGTCTTTGGACAGACGAGGATCTCGAGAAGATCCGGATCGATGGCCATAATGGTGTCGACTCCCTCCAGGCTAGATCGAAAAGGATAGCACAAGGTAGACTGCCTTTCTCCGTGCGACAGAGCCACGAAACCCTGCGCCTCTGGCGCTCCAAGACTCTGGCGGGACTGGCTTTGGGAGCCGTCATACTCCTCGGCTCCGGCCTGACCCTGAGTCGAGACCTGCAGCGTGACCTCTGGGGTGACGAGGGGACGTATGTCGCCATGACCGCCAGTCTGGTGCACGACGGCGACCTCGTTTTTGGCGAAGCAGACCTGGAGCGCCTGGTCGCTCATCCAGACGATTCCGCACCGACGGTCATCCTGCAGGACACCTCCCGAGGCGTCACCTACTCGAAACCTCTGCTCTATCCATTGATCTCGGCGCCTTTCTACGCCCTTCTCGGAGAAAAGGGACTGCTGATTCTCAACTACCTGGCGCTGGCGGTGGCTCTGGTCTTGACCTATCAACACTGGCGGACCCTCTCCGACAGCACCCACGCGCTATGGATGCTCGGCGCCGTTCTCATAGGCAGCGCTACCCTCGCCTATGGGGGTTGGATGATGAGCGATCTGCTGCTCCTGGCGCTTGCCCTGACCGGGTTGCTTCTGGCCCTCGGTGGACGTCGCACCGCCGGTGCTCAAGCACGCCTCGTCCTACCCTTCGGCGCCGCATCGTCGGCAGCCATCGGAGGGATCCTGCTCGGCGCCGCGGTCTCGATGCGGTTCACCAGCGCCGCTCTCGCCGCTGCTGTGGTGGTCGCCCTGGTCCTCGACCAGCGAGTGCGCCGGGCAGCCCTCGTCGCCGGCCTGAGCGCGGTGGGCTTCCTCGGCGTCAGTGGCGCCAGTCTTCTCCTGCAGGGAACGGCCAACCCCTACAAGGCGGTGCGTTCGAGCTTCAATCAAGAGACCGGATATCCGGCCGGCGATACCAGGGAGCAGGCCGCCGAGCGATTTGTCACGGTTCCGGCAACGCAGTCGGCCTCCTGGGTACCGCGCCTCGACCCGCGGCGAACGACCTATTCGACCCTCTATTTCCTCATCGGACGGCATACCGGTCTGTTGGCCTACTTTCCCGTGGCCCTGGTCCTGTTGACGACGATCCTTCGGCGGCCCGATCGGATCTCCCTGACCCTGCTCGGGGGAGTCCTGGCCATCGTCGGCTTTTATCTCCTGTGGATGCCGGAGAACTACTTCGGTGGCTCGACCTTCATCGGCAACCGCTATTTTCTGGGAGCCCTGCCGGCCCTGATGGTGGCACCGATCCGCCTGCCTTCGCGGCGAGCCCTGGCGGTGTCGGCGACGTTCGCCATGGTCGCCTGGGGCTCGGCCATCGTCTCGGCCCGGTCGGTTGGCGAGATCGAAAGCACCAGCCAGATCCACGCTCGCGCAGGACTCTTTCGTCTCCTGCCCTTCGAGTCCACGGCCCGACGGATCGATGGTGTCAGTGAACGCTACTGGGCCGAGGACTACGTCCGCTTCGTCGACCCGTTTGCGGTCGACGCCCGGTGGAGCTTTCGGCTCGACGCAGAGAATCCCGCAGCCGAGGTGCTGGTCGCTACTGATTGGCAGGCGCAACCGTTGCATTTCGTCGTCTCGCCGGATACCGCCGAGGTGCGAGTGGCGGTCAGGGATTGGCGCGGAGTCTGGGAGTGGGCGGTGCCCGCCGCGCGGCCGGAGCCACCTGGGCTGATCGCCGTCGACACTTCCCCACCCTGGAGGCGGCACGCCTACTGGTGGAAGCCGGGAAGGAACTACGACTCGCGGGTGCTCAGATTCTCCCTGACAAGCGATAGCCAGGTGAACGCTACCGCGGTCGTGCGCTATGCGGGCAAGGGACGGGAGCTCGCTCCGTTGGCCGCCGGGCTACCGGACATCGCGCCCCCTTTGCCGGCCCGTGCGACCGTCGGGTCCGAGATAGACCTCTGCCTCCAGATTCGCAACACCGGTCGCCGACCCTGGAAGAGAGGGGGTCTGTTTCCGGTCTCGCTCGGCTATCGGTGGATCGCGGGTGCCCGTGGCAAGGTGGTGGCCGGCGGCACGACGCCGCTGAAGCAGAATGTCGCTCCGGGGAGGATCCTGGAGGTACCGCTATCGCTGGAGTCACCGACGACCCCTGGGATCTATCAGCTGGCCATCGATCTGCAGCGGGCGCCCGTCGGAGCACTGGGCCACCTCGGCAGACTGATTCTCGAGACCAGAGAGGTGCAGGTGGAGCCGGCGACTAGTCCAGATAGCCCAGCGCCTTGAGAGTCTCCTCGTCCTCTTTCGACAGGTCCCGCTGCTCGCCTTCACCCAGCGGCTCCCAGGCCAGCCCCAGCAGACGGTCCGCCAGTCGCCGCCGAATATCGAGCCGTTCTGCGAACAGATCGACCTGGGCCAGCGGATCGAGATTCAGGTCGTAGAGCTCGAAGCGCCGAGGCTCGAAGTCGCGCACCTGGAAGGCCAGGCAGCGCCCGTCGGAGCCTTCACCGACCTCGGCCGGCGAGATACAGCTCTCCGCCTCGAAAGTGACCCGGTAGATCTGACTGCCCTGCGGCAGTTCGACCTCGTACGGGTGCCAGCCCGGTCGTATTTCCAACTCGCCGAGTGACCGGCCGGCCAGATCGACGGTCACCTTGCGTGGCTGGTGAAAGCTCTGGCTCTCGAATCGGATCGGCCCCTTCTCCACATCGAAGGTCACCCGATCCCGAATCCAGGGCCCCACGGGGTCCCATTCGGGCTCTACCATGACGACCTGATATTGCTGGCCCCGATCTCGAGCCAGCAGTGTTCGGACGAACTCGATATCCAAGACCTCTGCGTAGCCATCGGAGGCAGGCTGTTCCGCGACCGAACCGGCGATCAAGGGGACCAGGCTGCGTCCCGAGGTCTGAGGGGGGTCGGTAACGCCGGCCAACTCGAGAATCGTCGCTGCCAGATCGACAGTTTCCACGATCTCCGAAACTCGCCTTCCCTTCGTCTGCTCGGGATGCACGACCAGCAGAGGCACCAGCACCGACTCGGGATAGACCTGAGTGTGGGCCATCTTGCCGTGCTCGAAGAACTCCTCTCCGTGATCCGAGGTCACGATCAGTGTGGTTTCATCCTGGAGTCCAAGGGCCTCCAGTTCGGCTACGAACCGGCCCAGGACATCGTCCATATAGCGGACCGAAGCGTCGTACATGGCCCGGAAGTACTCGACGGTTTCCGGGTCGATCTCCATCTCCCCCTGGTTGATCCGCCTCAGAGTCTCACCGCTGGAATCCAGGGCATCCGCAGGCGGAGTCCTCCAGAACATCGACTGATACCCCTCTGGAGGCTCATAGGGATCGTGCACGCTGTAGGTGTGCAAGAACAGGAAGAAGCGCTCGTCCTCCTGCAGAGACCGCAGAAAATCTTCACCACGCTCGAACGTGCGCTCGATATCGGTGTCGGACCGGTAGGCCGTGTCGGTGAACTCTTCGAAACCCCTCTGGAAGCCGTAACCCCCGGCGACAAACCCACCTTCGGTATGACCTGCGGTCCGGAAGCCTCGAGCACTCAGCCACTCGGGAATCGTCGGCAGGGACTCCGAGAGCACGGTCGAGGGTGGCAGGACCTGATGCTCCTGGGGATAGAGACCCGTGAAGATCGTCATATGGGAAGTGAGGGTGGACGGGTACTGGGCCACCGCCTGCTCGAAGAGAGTGCCACGCTCAGCCAGTCGGTCGAAAACCGGACTGGTCGGCAGCGGATAGCCGTAGGCACCCAGGGCGTCTGCCCTCAGGGTGTCGATCGAGATGAGGACGATACCCCGAGTGGGTCGCAGGAGATCGGCACCCGGCAGAGGCTCGAGCTGGGATGACCCACCACATCCGAGGACCGAGACCGCAAGGACCACCAGGGCTATGTTGGCGACTGAGCGAATCATGGCGACGGGGAGACTCTTCACAGGGGAAAGCTGAAGGTCAGAACCAGGGAGTTCATGCCGGGGTTCCGGTCGTAGATACCGGCATTGGAGAGGTGGTAGATGACAAAGGCCAGCCGCTTCCGACTGGGCCACTCGTGGCCGATCTCCAGCGCCGACCGGAACTCCAACGGTCCGCCCAGGTCTTTTCCATCTCCCTCTTCATAGAGGACGATGGCGAAGGCCGGTGTAATGATCCAAGGTCCGCCGAGGGAGAAATCCCGTCGCAGCCCGCCGTAGATCCAGACGGAACTCTCGTCGTTGGCCGTGATGCCGGCGGCCACCGCCAGGCCCCAGACGTGGATCGGCGTCCGGAACTCGCCGCCGAGCTCGAATTTCCGTTCGGCCTTGTTGAAATTGGAGACGCCGCCACTGAAGGCCAGAGACCTGGGTTCTTCGGCTTGCACGATCGCGGTCGAAAGCGCCAGTAGACTCAGCAATATCGGGGTAGTGAAGCGCATGGGAACGGCGATTCTACACAAGCAACGATCGCGGTATGCTCGACTTCCTCTGCAGACGATCCCAGCCATGCCAGACCTCGACCTCTCCATCGTCGTGCCCGTCTTCAACGAAGCGGAGAGTCTCCCTCTGCTCCACGAGGAAATTGTCGAGGCTCTGGCCGGTGCTGCCATCGCCTTCGAGATCCTCTATGTCGATGACGGGAGCACAGATGACAGTCGACAGGTTCTCATCGATCTGGCTCGGAGAGACTCGCGAGTCAGAATCCTGCGACTGACCCGGAATTCAGGTCAGACTGCGGCCTTTGCCGCCGGCTTTCGCAACGCCACGGGTGAGCTCATCGCCACTCTCGATGCCGATCTGCAGAACGATCCGGCCGACCTCCCCCGCATGCTGGAGCAGATCGCCGGCTGCGACATCGTCTGCGGCGTCCGGACGGAGCGACACGACTCCTGGGTACGTCGAGTCTCCTCGCGGATCGCCAACTCGGTACGCAATCGCATGACCGATGAGTCTGTCACCGATGTCGGTTGCTCCCTGCGCCTCTTTCGTCGCCAGCTGGTCGAGAACCTGCCCCTTTTCACCGGCATGCATCGCTTCCTTCCGACTCTCCTACGCATGCAGGGAGGAACACTGCGCCAGATCCCCGTCAATCACCGCTCACGCCTGCACGGCGAATCGAAGTACGGGATTCACAATCGACTGTGGGTGGGGATGGCGGACCTCTTCGCGGTGCGCTGGATGCAGAGGCGCTGGATCGACAGCCGCCTGGTAGCCAGCGACCCTGAGCCCGGTGAGAACGGACCCGACTCCGAGGATCCATGAGTAGCTCGGAAGGTCGCCTCCAGCCGCCATCCGAAGGGCGGCTCTACGTTATCGCCACCGTCCATTTGGACACCCAGTGGCGCTGGACCATCCAGGACACGATCCGCGATTTCATCCCGGCCACTCTCGAGAGGAACTTCGATCTTCTCGAGCGATATCCGTTCTTCGTGGTCAGCTTCGAAGGAGCCTTTCGCTATCAACTGATGAAGGAGTACTACCCGGATCAGTTCACAGAGCTTGCCCGGTGGGTCGACGCAGGTCGTTGGCGACTGGCCGGCAGCATGCTCGATTCTCCTGATGTCAACATCGTCGCGCCGGAGTCGCTGATCCGCCAGGTCCTTTATGGCAACGGCTTTTTTCAGCGGGAGTTCGGTCAGAGGAGCGAGGACCTGTTCCTCCCCGACTGTTTCGGATTCGGCTGGGCGACACCGTCGGTGGCGGCTCACTGTGGACTCGAGGGCTTCTCGGGTCAGAAGTTTGGCCGCTGGATGGCTCCGGCCGAGATCCCCTTCGAGGTGGGAGTCTGGCAGGGGCCCGACGGCGAGGAGATCGTCGCCGCCATCCGTCCAGAGGGCTACGGCGAGGGTCTGAGTGAGGATCTGAGTCTGGCACCGCGATTCCGCCAGCGATTGGCAGCCACTGGTCGATCTTCGGGAGCCTTCGTAGGGATCAAGTATGTCGGGGTCGGCGACCGCGGCGGAGGTCTGGACGAAGACTCCATGCAATGGCTCTCCCGGAGTGTTGCAGGGCAGGGACCCGTCGAGGTGGTCGTGAGCGGCTCCGATCAGATCTTCAGGGATCTCGACGCCCGACAGATGGCCCGCCTGCCGAGGCACCGGGGCGAGCTTCTGCTGCCTACCCACGGTACCGGCTGTCTGACCTCGCAGGCCAGATTGAAGCGCTGGAATCGACGGAACGAGAGCCTCGGCGACGCTGCCGAACGGGCCGCCGTCATGGCGGACTCCCTCAACCAGCAGCCCTACCCTGGCCGACGACTCGAGCAGGCCTGGACCCGTTTTCTTTGGCATCAGATGCACGACGACCTGACGGGTACCAGCATCCCGGCGGCCTACGAGTTCACCGACAACGACCTGCAGCTTTCACTGCACCAGTTCGCCACGGTGCTCACCCAGTCGGTGGGCGCGGTCACCAGCCAGATGGACACTCGGGGATCGGGCCAGAGCGTCGCCGTATTCAACCCGCTCTCCATCCACCGGCACGACGTCGTGGGGATCGATCTGCCGGCGACCGGCGAACCGATCACGTCGGTTCGAGTTCTCGGACCCGACGGGACCGAGGTTCCGTCCCAACTCGCCGGCGGCACGGGATCCACCGGCCAGACGGTCCTGATTCTCGCCGACATGCCGCCACTGGGGATCCGTATCTTCGACCTGCAGCTGGGTCGAGAGGCCAGGCTCGGCGACCCGGATCTCGAGGTCGACCACCAATCCCTGAGCAACCACCGGTACCGGGTCGAGCTCGACGATCAAGGGGATGTCCTCCGGGTCTTCGATCGCCGAACCGATCGCCAGCTGCTGGCCGACCCCATCCGCTGGCAGCTGCTACGGGACCGATCGGCCCGCTGGCCTGCCTGGGAGATCCTCTACGAAGATCTGCTGGAGCCAGACCCCGAAACAGTTTCCGGTCCAGCTGAGATCCAGATCCTGGAAGCGGGCCCGGTTCGCGTGTCTCTGGAGGTTGTCCGGCGCGGGCGACGATCCACCTTTCGACAGGTACTCAGGCTGGCTGGTGGAGGTGCCGGGCAACGCTTCGAGATCGACAACGAAGTGCTCTGGCGAACCGGAGGGCGGATGCTGAAGGCTTCCTTTCGACCGGCCAACGCAGGTCCGACAGCTCTCTACGATCTGGGGCTGGGGATCATCGAACGGGGCAACAATACGCCGCAGAAGTACGAGGTTCCGGCCCAGCAGTGGGCAGCCCTGCCAGCAGCGGAGAGGGCGGGCGGGCTCTCCATACTCAATGACTGCAAATACGGCTGGGACAAACCCGACGACCGGACACTGAGGCTCACCCTATTGCGCTCGCCAAGAGTGATCCGCAAGTTTCGCCACCAGGGGCGTCAAGATCATGGCCTGCACCGTTTCACCTACTCGCTGCTGGGACACACCGACGATTGGCAACCGGCCGAGTCGAGTTGGCAGGCGGCTCGGATCAACCAACCATTGTCGGCTTTCTTTACCCCTCACCATCCGGGTCGCCTCGGCAAAGAGTACTCCTGGCTACGCCTCTCCTCCGACCAGATCGGCGTCCAGACGCTGAAACGAGCCGAGCAGCAGGGAGACTGGATCGTCCGCATCCGAGAGCTGAGTGGCAGGCCCGCCACAGCCGTCTCGCTGGAGACCAACCCGCCGCTGGGCGGTGCGGCCGAAGTCAACGGAATGGAAGACGAAATCGGACCGGTCCAGCGTCAGGGTTCCAGACTGTCCGTCGATCTATCACCCTTCGCCATCCGAAGCCTGGCCCTGAAACCCCGCAGAGACGAAACCGCCCCGCCAGCAGAGCAGGGTCTGACTCTGGATCTGCCCTTCGACCGATCGGCCACCCGAGTCCAGGGACAAGCCGACCCGGGCGGATTCGATGGACGTGGCAATTCGATACCGGCCGAGATCTGGCCCGCCGAGCTCGAGCTCGGCGGTGTCCTGCTTCGCCTGGGCTCCAACGGTCCCGAGGCAAGCAACGCGCTTTCGTGCCGGGGACAGCGAGTTCCGCTGCCGGTCGAGGGTCACGATCGGCTCCATATCCTGGCGACCGCCGTACCGCAGGCCATGAGAGCCGAGGTGACGATCGGCCGCCGCCGCCAGAGGCTGGAGGTACCAGCCTGGGCGGGCTTTCTAGCCCGCCGAAAGCCGGCCCGCAGGCGAGGGTTCTCGCCGGCCGACGACGACCTGATCGCCTCGCCGGCGCCCTACGAAGTGGCCTGGATCGGAACCCACCTCCACGACGCCGGCGGCGATGACCGACCCTATGTCTTCTGCTACCTGTTCAGGTACTCGCTGGAACTGCCTGTCGAGGCGCGAGAGATGGTTCTGCCCGAGGCATCGGGTCTCCATCTCTTTGCCGCCACCATGGCGACAAGCGGCAACCGTGAGGTGGCGGTGGCCCACCCCCTCTACGACTGAGTCTGTGGTGGCGAATCGGGCTCGTCGTCGGGTCCACGCTCCCAGGTCGTGGAGTCGTCGTCGAAGCTCGGCAGCTCGACCTTCTCCCCCAGACTCTCCTGGATGCGGTGGTCCCACAGCCAGGCATACTTGAGAAAGACACCGAAGCCCTGCAGACCACAGACCACCAGTCCGTGCAACCCATCGAGGATCCCTAGCTGCAGAAAGTACGAGCGGATGAATCGCCAGAGGGGCCGTGCACCGACCTCCTTGACTCCGGCCTTGCGGCCCTCTCGGAACGCCTGCGCCGCACCCCAACGGGCGTAGTTGAGCGACTTCTCCAGGTACTGGTCGAAGTTGCGGAAAGTGTAGTGCGTCAGGTAGTTCCTGAGAATCGGGATCGGGCCCTCGATATCCACATCCGCATGCACCCGCCGGTTCGGGTAGCGTCCGTGGGCCCTGTGGAACAGGCGAATCACCTTGTCCGTCGACCAACCGGAGTGCTTGATCATCTTGCCGGCCATGATGTTCTGGCGACGTATGTAGTACCCCCGGTACTCGGGCTCCTCGCAGAGGATCTCGAGGATCTCCCGCGCCAGATCTTCCGTGACCCGTTCGTCCGCATCGAGGATGAGTACCCAGTCGTGCTGGACCCGATCGATGGACCAGTTCTTCTGCGCCGCTGAACCGAAGTACTCCCGCCGCCGGGTGACGATCGGGTACTGTCGAGCAATCTCCATGGTGCGATCGGTCGAATAGGAGTCGACCAGGAAGATCTCATCCGCCCACAGAACCGACTCGACACAGGCCGCGATATTCCACTCCTCGTTGAAGGTGGTGATGATTACCGAGACCTTTCTGCGACCCTCGGTGCTCTGCAGTTCCTCCAGGGTCGATCGGGTCTTCGCCGAGGCCGCCGTCATGCTCTCTCCTCCTCCGCAATCAGGAGTCGCTCGATGCTCCGCGCCCGGCCGCTCTCCTCGTCGATGTCGACGACGACTGCCGCCAGGCGTACTCCCCTCTTGGCCACCTCCATGGGCACCTTCGACTGCAACAGGAACCGCTGGACCACCTTGTCTCCACGCATACCGATGACCGAATCATACGGCCCGGTCATGCCGACATCGGTGATGTAGGCCGTTCCCCCGGAGAGGATCCGCTCATCGGATGTCTGGACGTGGGTGTGGGTCCCAGCAACCACCGACACCCGGCCATCGAGGTGAAGTCCAAGGGCTTGTTTCTCGCTGGTGGTTTCGGCGTGGAAGTCGACGAACACCACCTTGACGTCAGGATCGAGGGCCGCCAGTTGCCGGTCGGCCACCCGGAACGGGGACTCCAGCGACTTCATGAAGACCTGGCCCTCCAGGTTGAGGGTGGCCACGGGAGTTCCGGAGGCCGTCTCACCGACATGCATTCCCCGACCGGGGTTGCCCTCCGGATAGTTGGCGGGTCGCAGGAGACTCGGATGCTCCTCGAGCAGGGTCAGAACCTCCTTCTTGTCCCAGATATGGTTGCCGCTGGTGTAGCAGTCGATCGGCAGCTGATCGAACTCTTCGATGACGTCGTAGGTCACGCCGAAGCCGCCGGCGGCGTTCTCGACGTTGACGATCACGTAGTCGACCCGATACCGATCGGTCAGTCCGTTGAGCTCACGGGCCAGGATCCGCCGCCCCGGTCTGCCGACGATGTCGCCCACGAAGAGCAGGATCATTTGGCGTACTCGATTGAGCGGGTCTCACGAATGACCGTGACCTTGATCTGCCCCGGATAGGTAAGCTCGTTCTCGATCTTGTTGGCGATGTCCCGCGAGAGCCAGGTGGCCTTTTCGTCGCTCAGACGCTTGGAGTCGACGATCACCCGGATCTCGCGTCCCGCCTGGATGGCGAAGGTCTTCTGCACGCCCTTGAACCCGCCCGCCAGCTCCTCGAGCTTCTCCAGCCGCTTGACATAGGTCTCGAGGACCTCCCGACGGGCACCGGGGCGGGCCGCCGAAAGAGCATCCGAGGCCGTCACCAGAACCGCCTCCACCGTCTTGGGATCGAAGTCGCCGTGGTGACAGGCCATGGCATGGATCACCTCTTCGCTCTCACCGTAGCGACGGAGCATGTCCATGCCGATGTCCACATGGGTGCCCTCCATCTCCCGATCCACCGCCTTGCCGATGTCGTGGAAGAGCCCAGCGCGGCGAGCGATCGGGACATTGACCTTCAGCTCGGCAGCCATGGTGGAGGCCAGGAACGCCACCTCCTTGCTGTGCTGCAGGACGTTTTGACCGTAGGAAGTTCGAAATCGCAGCCGGCCGAGGTATTTGACCAACTCCTGGTGGACATTGGGTATGTTGAGCTCGAGTAGCGCCGACTCACCCTCCTGCTGGACGCGCTCTTCGAATTCAGCCTTGACCTTCTCGACGACCTCTTCGATGCGCGCCGGATGGATCCGGCCGTCGGCGATCAGCCGTTCGAGCGCCACCCTGGCGATCTCTCGTCGAAACGGATCGAAACCCGAAAGGATGACGGCCTCGGGGGTATCGTCGACGATCAGATCGACGCCGGTGGCCATCTCCAGGGCCCGAATGTTGCGGCCCTCCCGGCCGATGATTCGACCCTTCATCTCGTCCGTGGGCAGCACCACCACCGAGACTGTGGTCTCGGAGACGTAGTCCGACGCGGCCCGTTGAACTGCCATGCCGATGATCCGTTGCGCTTCGCGACCGGCCTGCTCCTTGGCTTCGTCCTCGATCCTCTTGACGGAGTGGGCGGCCTGCATCCGGGCCTCCTCCTGCATCATCCCCTTGAGCTCTTCGGTGGCCTGTTGCGCTGTCAATCCGGCGATCTGCTCCAGCTTCGACCTGCCGGCGGCAATCAAGCCGCCGAGCTCCTCCTCTTTCTTGTCGAGGTGCTTTTCCCGACCGCTGAGAGTCCGGTCCTTGTGGGACAGCGACTTCTCTCTGGCCGCCATCTCATCGAGCCGCTTTTCGAGGCTGTCCTCCTTCTGGGATAGACGCCTCTCCAACGATTCCAGCTCGCTCCGATGTTTTCGGGAAACCTGCTCGAACTCGCCGCGGGCCTGTAACAGCTTCTCCTTCGCCGCGAGATCGGCTTCCCGCAGCTTGGCTTCGGCTTCGCGTTCCGACTCTTCCAGGATCCGCGCAGCCTGACGTCGCGCCTGCGCCGAGGTCCGCTTGGACAGGCGGCGCAACCGCAACCAGACCAGAGACATCACGGCGATGCCAACTACAACGACAATCGCCGCCAAGAGAATTGGATTCTCCACCTTGTGACCCCCCTGAGGCGGAAGGTCAGGTGGTTACGGGAAGGAAAAGAGCATCCCCCGTGTGGCCGTGTAAGTCCTTCGGTTTAGAACCTGATTCTCACCAGGTGGGTGTCCGCCCCATGAACCGTCAGCGTCCCCGCCCTATCGGGGCTGGCACAGGTTACACAGGAGCTAAACTCCCGTTTCATTACTGTTGGTTCTACAACACCTGGACTCATCACAAACCACACAGGGGATACCAAAATCATCTGCTACGCAAGAGTGGTCGCTGTCGGACGGTTCCTACCCTTTTTATCTTTGAAGCGCCTCGCCAAGCCGTCCAGCCAGCTCCTCTACTTTTTCCTGTATCTCGACCCGGTCCCCATCCTGATGCTTCCGACATTGGAACAATTCGTCTGTCAAATTCAGCGCCGCCAGGATCGCGATCTTGCCCGTATCCACGGTTGAGACCTGCTGCGCGATCTCGCGCATCTTCTGGTCGACCTCGTCGGCCAGATCCCGGAGGTACTCTGGATCTTTTTCCCCTCGGACGTGATACAAGGCCCCAAAGATTTCCACCTCTGTCGCTGTGGTGACTTTGGAGCTCATCTCATCGTCCTCCGCAAGCTCCTGGGACCACACAAGTCCAACTAGCCCAAGGGCTTACAACTGGTTCCTATGACTATAGCACAGCCCGGGCGGACGCCCGATCCGACCTCAGAGGAGTTTCTCGAGACCGGCTGAGAGCTTCTCGACTCGTTTGCGTATTTCGGCTCGCTCTTTGTCCCAGGCAGCCGCCGACTTGCCGGCGCTCTTGACCTCGGACAGCTTCTTCTGGAGCTGCGCGATCTCCTTCTTCTGGGAGTCGTTCTCGGTACGCAAAGTCTCGAGCTCGCCCACCACCTTCTCCACCTTCTTCTCGAGATCGTTGAGCCATTTCACTTCCATCAGGTCGACCCCTTCCAGCCGAAACGGTCCTCGAGCTGCCGACGGACCGCTTCGTGCATGCCATTCACCTCTTCTTGAGTCAGAGAGCGATCGTCGGAATTGTAGAGGAAATAGAGGGTGGTGTTAACCGCGCCGGTGGGTACGCCTGCACCCTGATAGCGGACCTCGAGACCGAAATCCTTCAGGTGCTCGATCTCGATCCCGTCGATCGCGGCGGCCACATCCGACCAGGGAATTGAATCGGCGTGGGTCAGGGTCAAATCCACCTGCACCGCGGGAAACCTCGAGGGCAGCGCAACGGTCTTCAGCCGCCCATCGTCGAAGACGTCGGTTCTCAACTCGGCCGCATAGAGGGCGAGGGAGCCACCCTCGGTCAACAGCTGCCCGAGGTAGCCGATCGCGTCAGCCTCTCCGCCAGCCAGAAAGATCTCGGCACCGGTGCCGGGAACGAAGCCCGCCAGCTCCGCACCGCGAAACTGCAGAGCGAGGCCGGATCGAGCAGCCAGGCTCTCCACGGCACCCTTGAGATCGAAGTAGTCATACTCGCGCTGACGGTCCCAAGGGGTCCCCTCGCGGCCGCCCGCCACCAGGGCGAGGGCCTCCAGCTCCGGGCGATCCTGCCCCGGGAAGAGGTGACCGATCTCGAAGAGCCTCACCGATTCGGCTCCTCGACGCAGATTGAACTCGGCCGCCTCGACCAGACCGGGCAGCAGGGACCTTTGCATGACGGCATAGAGCTCTGATAGCGGATTGTCCAACAGCAGCGGATCGCCTCGGCGCCCGATACCCGGGTACAGCGCCTCGGACTCTCGATCGTAGAAGGAGAAGGTCACCGCTTCGAAGTAGCCGCAGGACGCCAGATGACGGCGGATCCCCTCTCGTCGCCAGTGACCGGCGCTGGAGCCCTCGTCCGGACCTCCCACCGCCGGAAGAGTGGAAGGAATGCTGTCGAAGCCGTGGAGCCGCAAGACCTCTTCGAAGAGATCGGCCTCGAACACCTCCGGCTGGGGCTCTCCCGCCGGCAGCGTCGGGTCGGGTCGCATATCGTAATAGCGCCAGCTCGGCACCTGCACCCTATAGCTCCGATCCTCCTGTTGCCGCAACTCGAAACCGATGGCCTGCAGGCCGGCGACAACCGGATCGGTATCCAGTTCGACACCACCGAAAGCCTCGGCCCGCCGCAGATCGAGCCGCCCTTGGAGCTGCCATTGCAGATCCTTATTGCGCGCGTCCACCGCTCCAGCCAGAACCTCTCCACCGGCAATCTCCGCCACCAGCGAGGCCACCCGGTCCGCCGCCGCTCGACAGGCCTCGGGGTCGGCACCTCTCTCGAATCGGTGGTTGGCGTCGGTATGCATTCCCAGGATGGCCGCACCCCGCCGAACCCGGGTCGGATTGAAGTGGGCACTTTCGATGAGAACTTCCGTGGAGTCGAGGGTGACCTCGGTGTCGAGTCCGCCCATGATTCCCGCCAGCGCCACGGCCCGCTTCGGGTCGGCGATGACCAGCACTTCGGGATCGAGCTGGCGGTCCTCGCCATCTAGCGTGACCAACCGCTCTCCCACCGCTGCTCGCCGGACGACAATGCTGGCCTCGCCCAATTTGTCTAGGTCGAAGGCATGAATGGGTTGTCCGAGCTCCCAGAGAACGAAATTGGTGATGTCCACGATGTTGTTGATGGACCGCTGGCCGATGGATTCCAACCTCCGGACCAGCCAATCGGGACTGGGACCGACCTTGACCCCGCGAACGATTCGCGCCACATAGCGAGGACAGCCGATGGGGTCCTGCAGCTCGACCTCGACGACGTCCGAGGTCGACTCTGCCGCCTCCTCCACCTCGAAGACGGGCGGTTGCAGCGGCTTGCCGACCAGCGCCGCCACCTCGCGCGCTATCCCTAGATGATTCATACAGTCGGGCCGGTTGGTGGTCACATCGACATCGAACACGGTGTCGTCGCCACTGGCCCTCTGGCCCTCGACGGCCAAGCCGGCGGCGGTCAGCCGGTCGGCCACCGTCGCGGCTCCTTCGTCGGCAGCCACGTACTGGCAGATCCAATCGAAGGAGAACTCCATCAGACTCTCACCTGACGCAGCAACCGTTCGTCGTTCTCGAACAGCATGCGGATGTTGGGAATGCCGTAGCGGATCATGGCCACCCGATCGATACCCAGTCCGAAGGCGAAGCCGCTGTAGACCGACGAGTCGATGTTGCAGTTCTCGAGCACCCGAGGGTCGACCATCCCCGAGCCCAGAATCTCCATCCAGCCGGTGCCGGAGCAGGTCTGACAGCCGTCACCGCCGCAGAACGGACAGGTGATGTCCACCTCTGCCGAAGGCTCGGTAAAAGGGAAATAGCTCGGCCGGAGCCTCACTCCGGTGTCTGGCGAAAAGAGTCGGTGGACAAACGCCTCCAGGGTTCCTTTGAGGTCCGCCAGCGAGATTCCCTTGCCCACCGCCAGGCCCTCGACCTGGTGGAACATCGGCGAGTGCCGCAGGTCGTTGTCGTGCCGGTAGACCCTGCCGGGGCAGATGACCCGGATCGGTGGCTGCCGCTCCAGCATCGTGCGGATCTGCACCGGTGAGGTGTGGGTGCGCAGAACCCTGCCGTCCTCCAGAAACAGGGTGTCCTGGGTATCCCTGGCCGGATGATCGTGGGGGAAATTCAGCGCCTCGAAATTGTGGAAGTCGTCTTCGACCTCCGGCCCCTCGGCGACGCTGTAGCCCAGACCCACGAAGATGTCGACGATGTGCTGGGTCACCAGGTTGACCGGATGAACTGTTCCCAGGTGCGAACGACGCCCTGGCAACGTCACATCCACCGCGGCCGCCTGCTGGGCCACCGCCTCCTCCGCCTGGGTCAGCTGACGATCGATCTCTTCCAGCCGGGATTCTACGGCCACTTTGAGCAGGTTCACACCCTGCCCGAACTCACGCTTCTGCTCCTTGGGTACGTCCTTGAGCTGAGCCAGGAGCGATCGCACGATCCCCTGTTTCCGACCGATCCAGCGCACTCGGAGCGCATCCCACCCGTCACGGTCGCGCACCTCGGCCGCTTCGGCCTCGAATGCCTCCCGCTGACGGGTGAGCTCGTCCGTCGACACCGGTCCGTCAGCTCGAAGCCGCAGACGCTTCGAGGGCTTTCTTGGCTGTTTCCGCGATCTGACCGAAAGCCTGCGGATCCTTGACCGCCAGATCCGCCAGCATCTTGCGGTTGATCTCGCTGCCCGACTTCTTGAGCCCCTCGATCAACCGGTTGTAGCTGATGCCGTTCAGGCGTGCGGCAGCGTTGATACGAACGATCCAGAGGGCGCGGAAGTTGCGCTTCTTCTGGCGCCGATCGCGGTAGGCGAACGACAGCGAACGGTCCACCGCCTCCTTGGCGACCCGGTGCGCCTTGGACTTGCGACCATAGAAGCCCTTGGCCTGTTTGAGAATCTTCTTTCGACGTTGCGCCCGACGCGGGCCGCGTTTGACTCGTGGCATGACTCGAACCTCGTTTCTGTCGGTTGCCGGTGACTCTCGAAGCCACTCGGAGAGCCCGAAAGCCGCCGGGCTCGGGGCCAAAGTGGACGGTTCCTCCAGCAGTGGCCCAGTTGAAGGAGCGGCGCTAGATCATCTGCTTGATCTTGTCCGCGAACTGACCCTGAACCTCCGTCGATTGGCGCAGTCGGCGCTTCCTCTTGGTGGTCTTCTTGGTGAGGATGTGGCTCTTCATGGAATGACGCCGCAGCACCTTGCCGCCACTCGTCACCTTGAAACGCTTCTTGGCGCCTCGGTGGGATTTCATCTTGGGCACAACCTTACTCCTCTTGCTTCATGGGCGGCCGTTGCTGTCGGCGCCTCGATGGATCCTCTACGGGAGATACTTCAACCGGCCGAAAATCGGCCAAAGAGCCGGTATTGTACTACAGCTCACTCGATCGGTCGCCGATGACCTGCTGCGCTCGGCCGATAAAGGTCTCGACGCTCTGACCTCCCAGGTCCTCGCCGGTCCGCAACCGCACGGCCACCTCTGCCGATTCTTCCTCTCTTGCCCCTACGACCAGCATGTAGGGAATCTTCTGCATCTGCGCCTCCCGAATCTTGTAGCCGAGCTTCTCGTTGCGATCGTCGAGATGCGCTCGGATGCCCGCCGATTCCAGCTCAGCACGCACTCGGGCACCGTAGTCGGCAAACTTCTCGGATACCGGCACGACCACCGCCTGGACGGGTGCCAGCCAGACGGGAAAAGCGCCGCCGGTGTGCTCGATGAGAATCCCCAGGAACCTCTCGAGCGAACCGAGCATGGCCCGATGGATCATGACCGGTCGGTGCTCTTCACCATCGGCTCCGATGTAGCTCATCTCAAATCGATCGGGCAGCTGATGGTCCAGCTGGACGGTGCCCAGCTGCCACTGGCGACTCAGAGCGTCGCTTACCTGAAAATCGATCTTGGGACCATAGAACGCACCCTCTCCGGGATTGATGTCGTAATCGATTCCCTGATGGTCCAGCGACAGACACAGGGCACTCTCGGCTCGTGCCCACATCTCAGCCGTGCCGATGGACTTGGCCGGGCGCGTCGAGACTTCGATCTCCAGATTCTCGAATCCGAAGGTGCGATAGATCTCGAGGATCATGTTCACCATCATGATCACTTCCTCTTCGATCTGCTCGTCGGTGCAGAACACATGGGCGTCGTCCTGGCAGAAGGTCCGGACTCGGGTGAGACCCGAGGTGACGCCGCTGCGCTCGTAGCGATGGAGCCGGCCGAAGTCGGAGTAGCGGATCGGCAGGTCCCGATACGATCGTTTGCCGGTCTTGTAGATCAGACAGTGGGTCGGACAGTTCATCGGCTTGACCGCGTACTGCCGCTCATCGACCTCGGTGAAGTACATCGCCTCACGGTAGTTCTCGTAGTGACCGGAGGTGTGCCACAGATCGACGTCGAGGATCTGGGGTGTGATGACCTCCTCGAACCCGTGCTGGCGCTGCACATCGCGAACATACTCCACCAGCTCGTTGTAGACCACCGCGCCCTTGGGGTGAAAGAAGGGGCTGGCCGGCGCATGCTCGTTGAAGCTGAACAGATCCAGCTCCGGACCGAGGCGCCGATGATCCCGTTTCTTGGCCTCTTCGATCTCGGCCAGATACTTGCGCAGCTCCTTGGCTGAGCCGAATGCGGTGCCGTAGATGCGCTGCAACATCTCGTTCGACTCGTCGCCCCTCCAGTAGACCCCCGAGGCCTCCAGCAGTTTGACGGCGCCGATCTGGGACAGCCGCTGGACGTGGGGTCCTCGACAGAGGTCGGTGAACCGGCCGTCCCGGAAGATGGTGATCACATCCCCCTCGGGAATATCCTTGAGACGCTCGACCTTGAGACCCTCACCCATCTCTGCGAACAGCTCCTCGGCCTCTCGGCGATCGAGCTCGAGGCGCTCGAACTCGCTGTCCTCGGCCAGGATCTCCAGCATCTTCTCTTCGATCTTCTCGAGATCTTCCGCAGAGAAGGCGCGCGGGTACCGAAAGTCGTACTGAAACTTCTCCGAGTGATCCTTGCGTCCGGCGTCGATCTCGGTGCCAGGCCACAGCCGCTGCACAGCGTCCGCCATGACATGCTCGGCACTGTGTCGGATGAAGATGCCCGCTTCCGGATTCCGGCTGGTGATGACGCGAAAGGCGCCGCCGGAAGCCAGCGGTAGCCGGAGATCGATGAGCTCGCCATCCAGCTCCGCGCCGATGGCATCGCGGCCCAGTCGCTCGCCGATCCCCCGAGCCACCTCGAGCGCAGTGGTACCCCACGGCACTTCCTGGGAAGAGCCGTCAGGCAGGGTCAAGGTGATGGTCGATTCGCTCTGGTTCATGGCGCACCTCTCCTTACGGTCACTGACCAGGGGACTGGAAACTCTCTCTGGAACGGTGCAGGAGTGGTAGGCGCTAGCGGACTTGAACCGCTGACCTCTACCGTGTGAAGGTAGCGCTCTAACCAGCTGAGCTAAGCGCCTGTTCCGGTGTCGTTTTCGGCCCCCTCGCAGAGCCGAAAGGAATTGTCTTGGTAGGCCCGAGCGGACTTGAACCGCTGACCTCTACGATGTCAACGTAGCGCTCTAACCAAGCTGAGCTACGGGCCTGCTTTCAAACAGCAAATCCTCAGCGCTAAGCACCGCTGAGGAACTTTCATGCTAGCGAAGGCCCCGTCGCAGTGTCAACCGCGCCCGATCGCTCCTGGAGCCACCTACGGTGGCGATTGCCGTCGTCTGGAGACCGGCTAGCCGCTTCCCGGAACCAGCTCTCGCAGCTCGATCGGAGCCACGTGGCGAGGCAATTCGGGGCTGGCAGGCTCGGCGTACATCGGGTGGCCCAGCAACAGCATGGATGCCGGGATCCGCCAGAGTAGAAAGAGGACGATGATCGCCCGCCAGGCACTCCCGGCAGTGGGCCATCTGGCAACGATCCAAAACGCCACCGGCAGGCAGCTCGCCGGCAGAGCGATCAACACGTGCCACCCCTGGATCAGCACCGGTGAGGCGAGGGAGGAGACCAGAACCGCCAGCAACATCGCTCCCGTGTAGCCTTGATACCAGCTGGTGATATCTGCTTCTGCGGTTGCCGAGGAGTCGCCGTTCCGCCGGCGCAGGAACCACCAGACCGACACCACGGCAATGACGACCGAGGCCAGCGCCAGAATCTGGGTGAGCTGCAGGACCCCACAGAGGAACGGCCGTGGGACCGCGTCCCCGGCGCCGGGCTCGATACAGTAGAGCGACTGGCGAAATCGACGACCGACATCCAGCGACGCCAGCCGGAACCAGTAGAGGAGACCCTTCTCCACCGAGTTGAGTCGCAGCAGCAGACCGCCGGAAAGCTCCGGTCTGCCGGGTAGACCAGCCCCACCGAGAAGTGCCCATACCGTGGGCCAGAGGGTGACCGATCCGAGTACCACTCCGAGCGCCACACCGCCCCAGTGCAGCCGCAGCTGCTGTCGATAGAGCAACCAGCCGGTGGCCAGAAGGAGAATCAGCGCCGACCCGTGGAGCTGAAAGGTCAACAGCAGAGTGGCAGCCAACAGGGCGCTGGCGCCGACCGTCGCCCTGGATCGCGAGGCTCGACAGGCCGCCAGATGGATCGCGGCGGGCAGTAGAAGATAGTTGGTCTCCCACAGGAAGGCCGAGTGGAACAGTCGCCACGGCGAGAGCCAGAAGATGGCCAGATAGACCGCCGCGAAGGGCCAGCCGAGGTCCTTCGCCAGAACCCGCGACAGGATCAGCGCCGCTGCGAGATGGAAGACCAGCAACACCAGGGTCGAGGCCCGCATATCCAGCCAGGCCATGAGCGGCAGACCGACCAACAGCTCGAGCACCACCCCGGGGATGGGCAGACCGCCCGTCGACAGCTTGCCGAAGGGGCGCAGCTCGGTCTCCCGCACCCAGGCCATACCCAACTCGTAGAGATCGACCTGATCGAGGTAGATCCATATCGATCGCCGCCAGAACCAGATCTGCATCAGTGCCCCGAGGACGAGGATCACCAACCAGAGCCATCGCCCCAGCCTGGCAGCTTGACGTGTAGGACCCATTGACGATGAAGTATCTATCGGAATGCGTTCTCTGAACAGGGTTCTGGCCATGGTCTTGCTACTCATCGCTGCCGCCGCGATGGCTTCGTTCCTGCGCACGCGGGGCGACCGCCATCGGTTGGGCGGTGCCACCGATCTGGCGGGTTCCCTAGACTCGGTGAAATCCGTCTTCAACGCCCACATCGATCGGCCTCGGCTGATCATGGTTCTGGCGCCGGCCTGCCCGGTCTGTCTGGAGGGAGCCGAAACGGTGCAGAGCGATTTGCTCGGTCGATTCGACGACCTCGAAGTCCTGGCGATCTGGATGGAGGCACTGCCCTTCGATATCACACGCAACCCGGCTCGCCGCGTCGAGTCCTTCGCCGACCAGCCGAGGATGAGCCACTTCTACGATATGCAGCAGGTCTCGGCGGCAGCGGTCGATGATGTCATCGACTGGCGACACCCGAGTCGCGCCTGGGATCTCTTTCTGCTCTATCCCGCCGGAGTGTCCTGGGACGACCGGCTCCCCCGGCCCCGAGCCTGGTTCCACCAACGGGAAGAGGCCAACCCGGATCACTACCGAACGGGATCCGATCTGAGACGGGCGTTGGCCGCGGCCGTCGAGACTCTGTAGGAGCCGGCAGCCTGCGGCTGCCTAGCAGTGAGCAATGGGCAGTGAGGGATAGTGGCGGCGGCGGCCATTGCAGAGTGCCGCGTCTCTGGTCCGTTCGGGTCCTCGGCCTCCGAACGTCTCGCGCAGATGGAGTTGTGATCGTAGGCGCTCGACTCCGCTCTCGTTCGCCTCGGATCTGATGTCGATGCATGACCACCGTGACGCGGCTCCTCGAGAGGCCTACGGCCGAGAACCCGAACGGCCTGGACGACGCTGCGCTATGGGATACAACCCCTCACTGCGTCACTGCGCCACTGCGTCAGTTATCAACTCCCACTTCTCACCTCTCACTCCCTACTGCCTCATTGCCCACTTCCCACTGCTAAGCGCCGGCCACTGCTCCACTGCGTCAGCGCGTCAGCTCAGGGGAGCGCCGGACCCTCAAACACCACTAGCGCGAGCTGTCCCCTGACGGGCCTCCCAACGGCCGGCCCAGCGGCCGGCTAGCCACCCAGCTGATGCAGAAGACCGCGTGCCTTTTGAATGTCCGGGCCGTAGAGCTCGGGAGGAGCGGTATCGATGAAGGCCCGCAGGGCGCGCAGGGCCCGGTCTCGATCTCCGACTTCCGCAGCGACGACCGAGACGTTGTAGAGAACATCGGGGTTGGCGGGCTCGAGGGCCAGGGCCCGATCCCACGCCTTCAGGGCTTCCCGGGGCGACCGCAGATTGTACAGAGCCGTGCCGAGGTAATTCCAGGCGAGCGGTAACCCCTGGTTGAGATCGAGAGCCCGCTGTGCCTGGTCGCGGGCTTGCGGCCAGTTGCCTTCCCGCAGGGCTACCAGGGCCAGATGCTGACGAGCGACGGGGTTTCGCACATCGGTCTCGAAAACGCGTTCGAGCACTCGACGCGCCCCTTCTTGATCACCCGCTTCCGAGAGGATCAGACCGAATGCGTTCAGCGCATCCGGATCGCCCGACTCGACAAGCGGCTGCAGTAGAGGAACCGCTTCCTGGGCACGACCGGCCTCCGCCAGCGACATTCCCAGCTGACGCAGCAGGGCCGGCGTGGCCACACCCAGATCACGGGCCCGGCTCATGACGCCTATGGCCTCTTCCAGCCGCCCCTGCTCCAGTTGAACCTGCGCCCAGAAATAGTAGGCCAGTCCCATATCGGGTCGCTTCTCCACCACCTGGCGCACCAAAGACTCCGCTTCAGCGAGCTGACGACGTTGGTAGAGATCCACTACCCGATGCATCTCGTTGTCCAGGAGGACCAGATTCTTGGGATCGTCGGCCTCGGTGTAGAGCTCCTTAGCGCGGGCCCGACCCCCCAGGTAGCCAAGCGAGCGCAGGGCGGCAGCGGTCTCTTCGGAAACCTCATCGGCTGCCGGTGGCCAGACGGATTCCTTGGGCAGAGAGCGGGCCAGCTGGTTGGCCAGCTGACGCTGCGAATCGAACAGGTTGTTCTCCTCTGCTGGGTCTCTCTCGAGATCGTAGAGCTCGGGAATCGGGAGCGAAATCATCTTCTGGCCGTCCTTCACGACGCCCCGCAGAGGCGCCCAGCCTCGCTCCAGCGCCGGCGTCAACGCCTCGAAATAGCTGGCCGTCTCTGCAGGACTCTCGCTGGGCTGCCAGAGCGAGCGTCCGGGCAGATCGGGGGGAGTGGCGACCGCAACCGCTTCCAGCATGGTGGGTAGCAGATCGATGTGTCGCGCCGGTTGATCAACAGGCGCAGGCTCGATTCCCGGGTACCAGATCAACAGCGGCACCTTCAGGGTGGCCTGGTAGGCGAACAGGCCGTGGGTCGATTCCCCATGGTCCCCAAGAGCCTCGCCATGGTCACTGGTCAGGATCACCAGAGTCGGTGCAGCTTTCGCCTCCAGGACCGAGTCCAGCAGCGGTCCGAGGTAGGAGTCGACGGCCGCCACCTCCCCAAGATAAGGCTGATCTGAAAAGTCGGAGGCAAAGGGCTCGACCGGCTCATACGGCGCATGGGGGTCATAGAGGTGAACCCAGAGGAATCGCCGCTCCTCCAGGTGCTTCTCCCACCACGCCCCGGCCAGAGCCACGACTTCATCCCCTCTTCTTTCTGCCGGCACCATTTCCGTCGGATGGGAACCTTCGGGGACCTCGTCGCTGTAGACCTCGAAGCCGCGATCCAGACCGAAACGGGAATCCAAAGGAAACGCTCCGACAAAGGCACCGGTACGAAATCCGGCCGCCGCCAGCAGCGTCGCTGCCGTCGGAATGGACTCCGAGAGGACGAACCCCTTGTTGTCCCGAATCCCGTTCTGGTAAGGGTAGAGGCCGGTCAGTATGTTGGCGTGCGAGGGCAGAGTGACGACGTTGTGGGCGTAAGCCTGTCGGAACTCCTGGCCGCTGGCCGCCAATCGATCCAGATTGGGCGTCTGGCTCCTGGTGTTGCCGCTGAAACCCAGGGCATCCCAGCGCAGGGTGTCGACGGTGATCAACAGAATGTTGTCCACCGAAGGCACCAGGCCGGGCGTCGAGGCCTCGGCGACCGTGGTTGGCCCTGGAGAATCGACTCTCTCGGGCGCCAACTGCTCGGCTGGCGGGCGGCCGCACGAGCCGGTCGAGGCGAGCAGCGCGAGCAGCGCGAACCGGCTGCTGATTGTCCTACGCATGAAAAGGATCGCTGCTCAGCCCACCACTTGCAGCTCGATGGTGCTGGTCTGCTGATCGCCACTTTCTGGATCTGCCACCGTGACCTCGAGCCTGTAGACACCGGCCCCTACGGCCGGGATCTCACAGGTGGCGCCAAAGCGGGTCATGGCAGGGTCTTCTCCCGCCTCCTGGCTATCCAGAACGATATCGACGTCGCCGATGCGATTGCCCTCGAAGTCATAGATCGCCGCCTGGACCTCGGGAATCTCGGCCCCCAGGTTGTAGGTCACCAGCGACAGACTTGCGGCTTGTCCCGACTGGACTGCGGGCCGGGCGGCGGGGATGTAGGCGGCACCCCGATCCATGAACGGGTACGCATAGTCTCCCTGCCTCGACGCGTCCTCTCGACCCATCAGCCATTTGCCCGCGGGCTCAGGGAAGAACGGCGGCAGGACCGAAGTCTCCGCCTCGTCGAAATCCGGCACCCGGAGGCGGGAGTTCGCCACTCCCGTGGCTCCTGTGGCGCTGTTGCGCACCATGGTGCGGATCTCGTAGTCGTCTGGCGGCAGATCGAAGTGCCCGAAGTACTTGAAGCCGGTCTGGTCGAGAGCCGCCGACGCCTTGGAAAGATCGAGCGCCAGGGCCTCCACGAAGAAGTCTCGGACGGTCCCCTGAGAAGCGATCGCGTAGGCGTAGATCTCGGTAGGCAAGACATTCCCCGAGGTCCCGGCCATCAGGCTCGAGCCATCGATCTCGATCAGCACCGGCACATAGGCGGTGGCGGCAGCGACGTTGAAGGGCGCCGCCAGAACACTCGTTCCGACCTGACCACCTGCCGAGCCCATGAGGGCCGAAGCCGCTGCCAGCTGGCGTTCCATCGGGTTCATTTCGCCGTACTCCTTGGCGGCGAAATAGCCCGGCCGATGGACCACACGCGCTCCCTTGGGACCCTTGACGAGCTTGACTTTCAGCTTGTGGAACCTGCCATCGCTGACCGCTTCCTTGGGTTGGAAGGAGAGCACGTAGGTGACGCTGGTGCGCTCCAGCATGGTGTCCATCGCCTCGTCTAGGTTGTTGTAATTGGCGTAGAACTCGCCCCCGGTGTCGTTGGCCATGATGAACAAGCTGTCCTGGGTACTACTCTGACGAGCCACCGAAGCCGCACCCGCCGCCGCGCCCCCGATATCGACCGCCTGGATGGTGCAGTCCGCCTGGATGAAACCCTGCAGCATCTGGGTGAGCTGATTCTGCATGTCGGTGTTGCCGAATCTCTCGTCGGAGTCGACTTCCCAGTAGCGACCGGCCATGGCCGCCTCGTTGGACTCCTGGATTCTCCTCTGTTCGTCGGCGGTGCTGCCGCGGGCACCGAGGAGAATGGAACTGTCGAATCCCTCCGACAGATAGACCACGTACTTGCGCCCTTCGATGTTCTTCATGAACTCCGTGAACTCGGTCAAGGCACCTGTCAGAGCCAGGATCTCATTACGGTTGGTCGCTCGGCTCTCTGCACCCACCATGTTCGTCAACACCTCTTCGAGCTCGGCCGCGGGATCCGGCCTGCCGGAGATTCCCCCCACCGTGCCATCGCCTGGCGAATCACTGATTCCAATAGCCTCTCTCTGATCTGTGAGAGTCAGGCCCAGCGGGTCGCGTTTGGCCTCGACGAGCTGGGGCAAGCCGAGGGTCTCGATGGCAAATCTCGCCTGCATCCGGTCGGGGGTGAAACCCAGCACCAGACTCGCTCCGGTGACCCGAGAATAGGACGCCACAGCCACCAGATCGGACGGGTGGAGAGCTGAATCTACGATACCGATCGCCGCCTCCCGCGCTCTTACGATGGCGCCAGGGTCGGAGAACGAGAGGTCGAAGAAGAAGAGGAAGTGCCGTCTGGCCGCAGCGCTGGGAACCGTCGCAGGTCTACCCGCCGCATCGGTCAAAGTGAGATCCAGAACGTCGAAACTGAGGATGTCCCGCTTCTTGCCCCCATCGAGGATCTGAAAGTTTTCGGCCAGCAAGCCTCGGACCGGCTCGCCATCCTGGATCACCTGCACCGGCACCTCGACCAGCACCACGTCGGTCACATCCTCGAAACGGCTCTGGGGCTGACCGAAGCTGGCTACCGAACCGGCCAGCAGCACGGAAACGACCAACGACAGAATCCTGACCATGTCTACCTCCCAAACAAGGCGCTCAATCGCGACTGTCGACTCCCGTAAGCAAGAATCAGACCCGGAAGCGTGGGGGGGCTAGTTGCTGACACCCAACGCGAACGGGATCGAGTTGGTCTCGATCGCCCCCGACGAGAGATTGCGCAAGGCAACCTTCAGAGTGTAGTTGCCCGCCTCCAGACCCGTGGGTCGGAACGTGGCGAGGAGCTTGTCCAGACCCTCGATGCCGGTGATCGTACGCTCTCGCAGGGCCAACACCCCGGAGTCGATGACCTCACCGTTTTCAGCCACGATGGTGCTGTCGAGGTCGATCTCGCCCTCCCCGATGTTGTAAGCGACCAGGCAGACATCGGCCTCCTCCTGCTGCTTCAAGGAGGGCAGGGCAGCCGGTATATAGGGCTCGCCGTTGACCGTGAACGGATAGACCACCTTCTTCTCGTTCTGCGAACCGGAGCTCTCCCGCACCAGGAACCAGTTCTTGCCGTTCTCGACGAAAAAGGGAGGCAGCAGGACCGCCTGGGCATCGTCGTATTCCGGTACCTCCACGGCTACCGTCTCGACGCCGGCTCGGCCGGTGTTGGCATTGCGGACGAGCACCCGAATCAAATACTCACCTGGCGGCAGATCCAGATGGCCGTAGTACTTCAGACCGGTGCCGACAAAGGCCTCACGGCCCTTGGACAGATCGAGGGTGACCATCTGGGTGAAGAAGTCCTTCATCTCGCCTTGTTCGTTGGAAGCGTAGGCATAGAACTCGACCGGTAGCTGAGGACCCTCCTGTCCGCCGACGAGGTCGCGGCCGCTGACCTCGACGATGATCGGCAGGTAGGCCCTCGTCTCGCTGGCCGGAAACGCGGCAGTCAGGACATCGATTCGTAGGTCATTGCTGTCTTGTCCACCAGCGATGGCGTCCGAAGCCAGCAGTCCCTTCTCCAGAGGATGCAGCGACTGCCAGGGCCGTGGGGCATAGTATCCCTGACGGTAGCTCAGCTGGGCGCTGCCCGGCACATCGGCCTTGACCTTCAGCCGATGGAACTCACCATTCCACTCGACGTCTCGGGGACGGAAAGTCAGCAGATAGGTTACCGCCGAACGCTCGAGGATCTTGGACAGCTGTTGTCCGAAATCGTTGGCGTCCTGAAAGAGCGCACCGCCGGTATCGTTGGAGATGTAGAAGAGAGCCGCCCGGGTCGCTTCGCGATTGCGCTCGACCTGGGCCGTATCGGCGGTCAACCCCGAGATATCCACCGTCTGGATCACGCAGTCCGCGCGACGAAACTGGTCGATCATCTGCACCATGTCCATCTGTAGCTGGGTATTGCCATAGAGATCGTCGGTGTCGACCCACCAGTACTGACCGGTCTGTAGAGCCTCGATATCCTGGCGAAATTCGGGATCGTCCATGCTGGGTGTGCGGCCAAACAGAAGGGTACCGTCCCATCCTTGCGTGAAGTAGACCACGTGCTTACGTCCCTTGACGCTGTCCATGAGCCGCGCCAGGCCGCCCATCGAACGCGACCACGACGAGATCCTTCCCCGATTGAAGCTCTTCTCGGTCTTGGCCATTTCGTTGGCAATCACCCGAATATGATCGATCAGGCTCTGCTGATTGGCGCTGATCGGGCCGGCGTCACTAGCGACGTTGGCTGACTCGAATCCAGGAATCGCTGGGTCTTCGATCAAGAAGCGCAGCGGGTCCCGCCGCGCCAGCTGCAAGAAGCTCGGCACTCCGAGGGTATCGATAGCGCGAATGACCTGGGCGCGATCCGGGGTAAAGGTGACCAACAAGCGACCACCCTTCTCGACTGTGTGGGTCGCGACGGCTGCTAGATCGGTCGGGTGGAGCTGATTCAGCACGAATTCTCGCGCCGCCTCCCGCGCCCGGACGATCGCGGTCGGGGGCGAAAAGGAGAGATCGAATAGCAGCAGGAAATGCCGGCGCGCCGCTGGCGGCACTGCGCGCTCGATCTCCAGCCGGGTCTGGTTCGGCTCGATGATGTCGAGATCGACCACCCGCATGCCGACGATCTCCCGTTTCTCGCCCTCGTCGAAGATCTTGAAGTCGTCGATCGTAAGGTCGCGGATAGGGCTCCCGTCCTTGCTAATGACGTTGACCGGGACTTCGACCTCGAGAACCTCGGTGGTCTCTTCGAAGGTCTCTTCGGCCTGTTGCGCTCGGGCGGCGGTCCGAATCCCTGGCGAGCCTATTGCCAGGATCAGGAGAATATTTACAAGGACTGCCTGTTGAGTGCTTCTCATGTCAAGTCTCCCCCATTGCCGGGCGGCAACACCCGTTATTACGAACCGCCCGCTTCGAGGCTGACCTCTCAACCAGTCTACACCATCCGTAGAGCGCACTTATTCCAGCCATACTTCTGTTTGCGGATAGAAGCCGTACCACCCGAACCACAAAGCCACGTGGCCCGGGAGCCTTTCCAACACCGGAGATGTCTGAGGCCCATCGAGGCTTCGTAGCCCTTGCTCTTCTGCCACCCAACGTCCACCGCGTTGGTCCTCGAGCCACCCATCGTCGCTCCATTGGAATTCGAGATCCCCGCGCCGATAGGCCCGCACCGAGCCGCTGCTAGCGTCGCCAACCAGAAGCACGGACTCGGGGCCTATCTGGTCGTTGACCACTCCCGTCTCGAGAACACGCTCCACCGGATAGGCCTTGGCTGCGCCGCCGAGACGGAGGGCGAATACCTGCGCGTCGCGCTCGAGCGCATCGCTCTTGACCCAGACCGGAAACGAGACCCCGCGTCGAGAGCTCTCCGCAGCACCCGGGCGGTAGTCGTAGCTGTAGCGGGGTCGCATCTGTTCCCGGATGGCTTTCAGGTCCAGCACGGTCGTCTGTGGATTCTCCAGCAGCCAGGACTCCCACGTCGTCAGCGTGCCGGGCAGCATCTGCAGCCCATCCGGAATGCGAGCCAGTCTGCCGAAGACCGGCTCACCCGTCAGGTTGCTCCACAAGGTGCGGGACTGCCGATCGACCATCAGCTTGTTGCTGCGGTAGAGCAGACCGGAGGTGTCGAAGCGGTGCGCGCCGCCGTTTGGGGTCCGGGTCAGATAGAAGATGCCGGATCCACAGAGGGTGCAGAAGCTCAGAGCGATCGGCTCTCCGCCCAGGCGGTCGTTGAGCAGCTCATGCCACGAGAGGATACGGACCGGATAGGCCCGCGCCTCGCCATTCAGCACCAGTCCAAACACCTTTTCGCGCTTCTTCAGGTACCTGGCTTGGGATCCTTCGAGGGTCGGCGGGTCATCCAAAGCGGGAATTCCGGCCATCGGTACCCCTCCCCAGACGATCTCCGCCAAACGGATCCGTGTCGGAGCACCTGGATAGAAAACGGTCCTGTAGTCGGGATCGATGCGAGCCAGAAGAGACAGCTTCCAGTCCAAGTAGCCCGGTGCCGGCTCGATTTCCTCATGGGCGCCCACCCACTCCACCCACTCGTAGTAGTCCCGGAGATCCTCGCCGGTCAGCTTCTCCAAGAGATCCAGAATCTCCCGTCGCGAGGACCGAGGAGTGAAGAAAACCGCATCCACCAAGCCAGGAACCACGGACACGTCGCCAGCGCTGGCAAGAGACCGCGCTGCACGTTCTCGGATCGAGCGTTCCTCCGACAGCATCGACGCCAGCTGGGGATAGGGATCGCTCGGCACCTCCTGAGCCGACGCCCATGCGACACCGGCCACTACTCCGACCACAATCCGGAACGCAGTCGGTACGGCTCTCATCCGTCGTCTCTCGGCCCCTGACCGGTGCCGTGCAGCATGGCCGCATACTTGCGCGCTTCCGCGTTGGTGGCATCGAGTCGCAGAGCCCGTTGCAGATGATGGCGAGCCCGCTGCAGATCCCCCACGGACAGAAAAACCTTGACCAGACCCAGATGCACCTCGGGAACCTCGCTGTCCGTGCGTAAGGCCTGACGCATGTAGCTCAGCGCGGTCTGCGGATCCCCCTGGCTCAGCGCCAGCTCGCCCCGATAGATGTAGAAGTAGGGATTGGACTGATTGACGTCTTCGATCTGATCGAGGATCTCGGTGGCGCGATCGAGGTCCCCCAGTTCCTGCAGCGCCCGGGCCTGATTGCTCAACAGCGGCACGCTGGCGGGATGCAGAGCCAGGCCCTTCTCGAGAAGCTCCAAGGCGCGCTGGGGCTCTCCGATCCGCAGATAGACGACTGCAAGATTGTTGACCGCCTTGTCGAAGTCGGTTGCCAGGGCATGAGCTATCTCCAGATTCACTCTCGCGGTTTCCACATCCGCTTCCAGCAGGGCCTCGGCTCCCAGGTTGTTGTAGAAATGCGACATCGCTGTGATGTCGTCGATGGGATTGAAGTCACGGTACCCCTTCGGCCGATAGGGGAGGAAATCAAAGGTGGACAACTCCCCGTCGACGTTCATGCCAGCGACGATGTGGCCACGGCTGATGACCACACCCTCGCTGTAATTCCAGCGCTGATAGTCCTCTACTTCGACATAGAAAGGATTGAGACGCTGATTGCGGGCGATGCCGACGAACAGATTGACGAAGGAAAGGCAATTGCCAGAACGGGTGACGAAGGTCTCATTGGCGTCCTTGGTGGGCGCCAGGACGTATTCGAGGTCCAGGGAGTTGAAAATGAAGCTGACGATCTGATCGGTGCGCCGTTTCTCACTTCCCGCTGGACTCAGCACCTTCTGGATCTCAGCTAGGCTGGTGTCGTCGAGCTCATACGGGATCCGGACCTCGTCGCGAAGCTCGGCCGGAACCCTCTCCAACCCGGTCTGCTTGATATGGGCCTCGGTATCGAAGGGCTCGTAGCCGCTGCAGCCGAGTGCCACAAGGCTCCATACGGCCAACCACGGTCTCGTTGTCTTGGTTTTCCACACAGCTCCCTCCCTGTTACGTACAGAACCTGAAAAAGGTCTTGCGCGATCTCGATACGCTAGCATTAGCGACGCTTATCGATCTCATCCTATCTGTGATCAGAATGGCCGTATCGACTCGAAATACAGGCGGTCTGGGCCGCGCGCCAGACAGCTGATTCAAAATAATGGATAGCACCGGTTCAACTTTCCGTATTAAGGAATTGGCGGGGGCCGAGACCGATCCGTCATGGAATCTCTAAATTACTCAAATATATAGGCTTACACTTTTCTTTCCCGAGAATGCCAGAGTTGGCAGACCCCTTGCTTGACAGGGGTTATCATGCGATCTAGACTTTGCTCATCCAGGAAAGCTGGCTGGGCCATTAGCGTGGCTACTCTGAGGGTGTTGATTCATCCTCGATCTATCAACAAGCGTGAACATATGGGTCCCGAGTGTGTCGGAACCCCAAATCGCACATAACCAAGGAGGTTTGTGTATGAACCGTAGTACATGGCGAAAGTTCGTTGCCTTGGGAGTTGTACTCCTGCTCGGCAGCGCGGCTGGCGTACTGGCTCAGGAAGAGACCGGTAACGTCTATGCCAAGATCAAGGACACGGGCGGCAACGCGCTTCCCGGAGTGACTTGTGAGCTGAGCGGACTCGGCGCCCCCCGAATGCAGGTTTCGAACGCAGCAGGTGAGGTCCGATGGTTGGGCCTGGATCCAGGAAACTGGTCTCTCAGGTGCTCACTAGAGGGCTTCTCGACGGTCGAGTATCCGGCCATCAACGTGCGTTCTTCCAGAAACGTGAGTATCGAGGTAGCGCTGGCCGAGGCCATCGGTGAGGTCATCACCGTGACTTCGGAGAGTCCCTTGTTGGACGAACGACAGATGAGAACCGGCACCACGGTGACCCAGGTCGAGCTCGAAACGATCCCGACCGCGCGTGACCCGTGGGCCATCGTCAGCCAGACCCCTGGCGTGATGGTCGACCGGATCAACGTTGGCGGCAACCAGAGCGGTCAGCAGTCCGTATTCCGCGCTCCTGGTGTCTCCGACGACGAGAACGCCTTCTTGGTTGATGGCGTAGAGACGACCGATATGGCGGCCGTCGGTGCCTCCCCCAGTTACTGGGACTTCGATCAGTTCACAGAGATGCAGTTCACCACCGGCGGCAGCGATGTCACCAAGTCGGCGGCTGGCGTTTCCGTGAACCTGGTCACCAAGCGTGGCACCAACGAATTCCGCGGTTCGGCCCGCTTCCTGCGGACCCAGAACGACTTCTTCAACGGCCTGCTGGAGCAAGAAGTTCCGTTTATCCAGCAGCCGGATGACCGCCTGGCCGAAAACCAGGACGGCTTCGTCGGCAACAGCGTTGACAAGATCACCGACTATGGCTTCGAGGCCGGCGGTCCGGTCCTACGCGATCGTCTGTGGTTCTGGGGCTCGTTTGGCAACAACGAGATCGGCAACCTTACCGGTGGCCGTACGCCTGCTGACGTGCAGCAGGACCGCACCGTCCTCGAGAACACGGCGCTCAAGTTCAACTGGCAGATCGCCAGCCCGAACTCGTTCGTCGGTTCCTGGAACAACGGTGACAAGAACAAGTTCGGCCGTAGCGCCGGTCCGACCCGTCCAGGTCCCACCACTTGGGATCAGCGTGGTCCGACGGCAATCTACAAGTTCGAAGACACCCACGTCTTCAGCTCGAGCTTCTTCCTCGGCGGTTCCTGGTCGAAGGTCGATGGCGGCTTCTCGCTGGTATCGAAGGCCTGCATCGCGGCCGGCAGTTGTGCCGACGCCACCGAGACGGCCTGGGATGCGAACGGTGTGTGGCAGAACAGCTACCTCTCCGGTCCTTCCAGTCGTCCCTCCACGGAGTTCAAGATCGACGGCTCCTACTTCTTCAACACGGGCAACACCTCGCACGAGTTGAAGTTCGGCGGACGTCTGCGCAACTTCGAGACCCAGAGTACGTTCCACTGGCCCGGTCGTGATCTCTTCACGGTCGACGGTGGATTCTGGGCTGGTCTAGACTCGCCGACGATCGCTGTTGTCGCCCGTCGTGGTGAGGACTCTGCGCCCGTCAGCCAGGACTACACCTCGCTGTGGGCCCAGGACACGATGCAGTTCGGTGCCTTCACGGTCAACGTCGGTTTCCGATACGACCTGCAGGAAGGCCAGAACGATGCCTACGAGATTCCTGGCAACCCGGCCTTTCCGTGGCTGCTGCCCGCAGTGGGTTACCAGGGTGCAGACGCTGGCTTCGACTGGAGCACCATCGCCCCACGTATCGGTGCGACCTGGGCTCTCGGTCCGGAGCGCAAGACCCTGCTGCGCGGTAGCTACTCGCAATTCGCCGAGCAGCTGTCCAGCGGCAATGTCAACCACATCAACCCGCTGGGCTATGCCTACGCGACGTTCTACTATTCCGACCTCAACGGCAACCTGCTGTACGACGATGGTGACGCAGGCTGGCTCGACCAGGGTTGCGACCCGGTCCGTCCCGAAGGCTGCTTGCAGAGCACTTCGGGCTTCGATCCGGACAACCCGACTGAGGCGATCACCGCAAACATCACGGATTCCGGTCTGGATGCTCCGATTACCCAGGAATTTCTCCTCGGTGTGGAGCATGCGTTCCTGCCCGAGTTCGTGGTGGGTCTGAACTACACCTACCGGATCACAAGCGACATCCTGTCGTTTGAGCGCGAGATGATCGACAACGGCGGTGGTACAAGGCCTGCGTTAGCGACCGACTTTGTCAACACCGGTACGATCACCGCTACGACTCCAGGTGGTTCTTTCACGCAGGACACCTTCGCCATTGGCTGTGGTGTCGGCTGCCGACTGGGTGGCAACCTGCAGGAGAACACCGATCGTGACGTGACGTACAACGGTATTGCCCTGAACTTCATCAAGCGGCTTTCCAACCAGTGGATGATGCGGGGTTACATCAACTACGGCAGTGCCGATTACAGCCTGTCGGATGACTACATCCTCAAGTACGATCCCAACGACGAAGAGCTCAGTTTCGACAACGACGGCGGCCTGTACTCCGTCCAGTCGGCTGGCTCGGGTGCCTTCGGGAACGCCATCATCCAGAGCACCTGGACATGGAACCTGAACGGCATGTACCAGATCGCCCCGGATCGTCCGTGGGGATTCAACGTCGCTGCCAACCTGTTCGGTCGAGAGGGCACTCCGCTGCCCTACTTCTACCGGTACCGGGATCCGCTCGACAGGATCTCGCGTGACATGCAGGTGACCGGTGACATCGATGACTTCCGGTCGGACGATGTGTTCTCGATGGATTTTCGGTTGGAGAAGGAGTTCGCGGCTACCAGCAACGTGAGCTTCACCTTCAGCTGGGATATCTTCAACATCTTCGACGAGAGCTACGCCCTGCAGAAAGAGCGTCGCACCAACACCAGTCAGTACAACTGGCTGCGGGAGACCCTCAGCCCGAGGATCCACCGTCTGGGTGTGCGCTTGAGCTGGCGTTAAGCTCGAATCGTACAGATAATTCTTTCTCCGCCGGGGGGCAACCCCCGGCGCTTTTTTTTGTTGTAACATGCTGGAGCCTCAGGCCGGTTCCGCCCGCTGGGCCTTGGGTTCCGCGCCTGATCGGTACCTTTCTTGCTTCTGAAACCTACGGGAGAGATTCACATGGCTTGCCGAACGACAACCGTATTCTCAATCGGACTGATACTGGCAATCGCATCCTTACCGCTAGCGGCCCAGGATTGGGCGGGGAAAGGACGCGCTCAGGGCCTGGTCAAGGACGAGGCCGGCAACCCGGTTGTAGGGGCCACCATCACGCTGCGGTTCCCAGCGAACGGCCCAATCGGGGGTCCGGAGCCCCTCGTGACCAACGAAAAGGGACGCTGGAGTTTCCTCGGAATGCAAGGCGGCAGCTGGAAGGTGCTGATCGATAAGGAGGGCTTTCTGCCCTCCGAAGGGACCCTCTACGTCAACGAGTTTCAGCCAGGCAAGGCTGTCGTGATCACCCTGGAGAGGGATCTCGCCTCCTCCATCCAGAAGGGCGAAGAACTGCTGGGAGCCGGCGAATTCGCCGCGGCTCGCGTCGAGTATGAAAAGGCGATGCCGGCCATGGATGACGTGGGTAAGGCCCGCCTGCGATCGCGCATCGGCGACACCTACATGATGGAGGGAGACTTCGAGGCGGCACGAGCCGAATACAAGGCCTGCCTGCCTTTCATTGCGCCCGAGGAGCAGACCCACATCCGTCTGCAAATGGCCAACTCTTATCAGCAGGAAGGCAACTATGACGAGGCTCGCAGCGAGTATCAGGCCATCCTCCCGAGCCTGTCCCCAGAAGGTCAGGCCCAGGTGCTGCGAACCGTCGCCCAGGGCTATGGCATGCAGGGAGACAACGCGGCCGCCATCGAGACTCTCGAGCGGGTCGTCGAGCTGGCGCCCGGCGATCCCACCGTACTGCAGCTGCTCGCCGATCTCCTCATGCGAGAGGATCGTGGCGACGAGGCGGAGAAGTACATGGACATGCTGCCCGAGGATGTGGAGCTGCCCACGGACATGGTCCTCAACATGGGGATCCGGCTCTACAACGAAGGCAGTATGGGCGAAGCCCTCGAGTACTTCGAGCAGGCTGTCGAGGAGAATCCCGAGGAGCCGGAGGCCCGCTACTACCGGGGTCTGACCTATCTCAGCCAGGGGCGCAACGACGACGCCAAGGCCGATTTCCACAAGCTCCTGGAGATCGATCCCGACTCATCCCACCGGACGGAGGTGGAGGAGTTCCTGAGTTTCCTCGAGCAGGGCTCGTAGACTTCGAGGACTCCCGGAAGTGACCAGACAGTATCGAGGCCTCCTGCTACTGGTGGTGGCAGTCTGGGCCGCCTCTTGCGGCCGGGACGCCGGCCAGGTCGAGATCGCGGACGGCACTCCTGTCGTTCTCGTTTCCATCGACACCCTGCGCTCGGATCGGCTGCCCTTCTACGGCTATGGTGCGGTCGAAACGCCGGCTATGACCCGACTCCGAGAGGATTCCATTCTCTTCCGTCATGCCTACTCGCACATCCCGCTGACTCTGCCGGCGCACGCCTCCGTCTTCACGGGTCTACTGCCCCCCGATCACGGAATCCGAGACAACAGCGGCTACGTCCTGGACTCCGAGACGCTCCCCTACCTGCCGCGGATGCTCAAACAGGCCGGCTACTCCACCGGCGCCGCGGTGTCCTCCTGGGTCCTGCGCGGCGCGGTCGGCTTGGATACGGACTTTGATTTCTACGAGGATCTGATCGAGGACCCGGCGCCCGGCATCGGACCGGGGGGAGCCCAGCGGCCCGGAGGAGACACCCTCGAGCGCTCGACCGAATGGCTGCGATCGGTCGCCGAGGAACCCTTCTTCTTCTTCTTCCACATCTACGAGCCCCACACGCCATTCACACCGCCCGAGCCCTTCCGATCGCGGTACCGATCTTCGCCCTACGATGCCGAGGTCGCGGCCGCCGATGCCGTGATTGGCGAGCTGCTCGAGCAGCTGAAAGACCTGGAGATCTACGACCGCGCCCTCATCATTCTCATGTCCGACCATGGTGAAGGTCTGGGCGAGCACGATTACCTCGAGCACGGTCCCTTCCTCTACCGAGAGGCTTTGCAGATTCCGCTCCTGGTCAAGCTGCCCCGATCGCAAAAGGCCGGCACCACCGTGACGCGCGGCGTCCAGCTCATCGACATCCCGCCGACGATCCTCGATCTACTCGGTCTGGAGACTCCGGAGAGTATGCCCGGCACTTCTCTGGTGCAAATCGATTCCGAGGCCGCTGCAGAGCGCTATCTCTACGCCGAAACCTACTACCCGCGTCTGCATTTCGGCTGGAGCGATCTGGCCTCGATCATCCGGTATCCCTATCAGTACATCCACGGACCGGATCCCGAGCTCTACAACCTGGAGACCGACCCCGGCCAGCACGACAACATCCTGAGGACCGAGCGCCGCATCTATGGCGAGCTCAAGGAGGAGCTCGAGACCTATGATCGGCAGCTGCAGGCGCCTATGGAAGCCGATGAGGAGACCCGACGCAAGATGGCGGCCCTTGGCTACCTCAGCACGGTCTCTCCCGAGCTCGAAGGGCCCCTACCCGACCCCAAATCCCGGGTTCACATCCTGTCGATGATGACCGACGGCATCAAGCTGGCCAGCACGGGGCAGCAGCAGGCTGCCGCTGACGTGTTTCGTCGGGTGCTGGAGGAAGAGCCCCAGATGCTCGATGCCTGGCAGTATCTGGGCAACGTGGAGGTCAAGCTGGGCAATTACGAGGAGGCGCTGGCGGTGTACCGCCGAGCCTTTGAGATCAGCAGCGGCGCCCCCCGATTCGCCATGGCGGTAGCCAACGCCCTGATACGGCTGGACCGCCTCGATGAGGCCCGGGAGCACGCCGAGCTGGCAGTCGATCTGATGCCGATTGCCAATGACCTGGTGGCGGAAATCGCCGTGCAACAGGGCAAGCTCGAAGATGCGGAGGAGCTTCTGCAGGCCTCTCTGGCGCTGCGAGGGAATCGAGCGGCGCCGCAGATGACCCTGGCCGATCTGCGCCTCAAACAAGGACGTTTCGAGGAGGTCCTACAGATCACGTCCGACATCCAGAAGCAGTCCGGCAACTCGGTGGACCCCAACGAAGCGGAAAGACTCAAGGGTCTGTATTTCCTTCGCGGTCAGGCGATGGCTCAGCTCGATCGCCTGGAAGAGGCCGAGCAGGCGTTTCGCACCGAGATCGCGGCTTTTCCCGAGCTGCTGGGACCCTACGCTCATCTGGCCTTTGTCCTGGCTCTGCAGGGAAGAGGGCCGGAGTCCGGTGCGACCTTGCGATCGATGATCGAGACCAATCCGACGCCGAAGGCCTATGTCATGGTCGTGGAAACCCTGCAGTCGATGGGTGACGACCGATCGGCGGCGTTGGTCCTGCGGGACGCTCTGAGCCGCTGGCCCGACGACCCCGAGCTCAGAGAACTGATGGGGTGACCACGCACCCACCAGCGAGATCTCTAGTCCGGTTCCCAAAGATGAATGTAGCGGCCTGTAGGCAGCCCGACAAACCTCTGCCGGACCCCCGACCGCCAGACGACATCCAGACTCTCGAAGACACCCTCCGTCGGCAGTGCGAAGAGCGAACGTCGGTCGCTGCTCGACTGGTAGCTGTCGCCCGCCAGGATCCAACGGACCTGTCGACCTGCAGAGGTCGACAGTATGAGGCGAGCCCCGACTCCCTGCGTGTTGGGCGCTCGTCCGTGGAGCTGGGCCCCCAAGAACGCGGCGCTGTCGGCGCCGTTCTGGAGCAGCCGAAAGGGCCCTCCGCACTCCTGTAGCGCCAGATCGATATCCCCGTCGTTGTCCAGATCGGCCGCCGCAAGCCCGCGTCCAACCGTCTGCCAATCGTCCAACGGCTGACAACGCAGCTCGGTGAACCTGCCGGTGCCGTCTCCAAGGAGGATCTGATCCCGCTGACGAAAGGAGACGTTCTCCCGTTTGGGGTGCTCGAAGATGTGGCCGTTGGCCATGTAGAAATCCAGGTCGCCGTCTTGCTCGAGATCGACGGCGACGATGCCGAAGGCGAGCTGATTGAAGGACGGCAAGCCGAAGCCGGAGGCTGAAGAGATGTCTTCGAAGCTCATACCCCCGAGGTTCCTGTAGAGGGTGTTGGTTTCGACGTCGAAGTTGGTCACCGCCAGATCCGCGTCGAGATCGCCATCGACATCGCCGACCGCCAGGCCCATCCCGGCCTCGGGGCGGCCCTCTCGATTGACCCCGATACCGGAGATCAGAGAGGAATCCTCGAAGGTGCCATCCCCCCGATTGTGCAACAGCAGGTTGATATTGAGATCATTGGCGACATAGATGTCGGGGTAGCCGTCCTCGTCCAGATCGGCAAAGACCACCCCGAGACCCCGTCCATCCGCCGGCAGGATGCCTACCGCCCTCGATTCGTCCCGGAAGAGCCCGTCGCCGGCGTTGCGATAGAAGCGATCGCCGGCTCCGGTGTAGATCGAAGGGTCGCAGTAGCGCTTCTCGCCGGTCTGCGGGTCCCCACAGAAGATCGCCGCCTCGGCATCGTATTCGACGTACCGGCTGACATAGAGATCGAGATCGCCATCGCTGTCGGCGTCGGCAAAGGCCGCGGACGAGCTCCAGCCCTCCAAACCCAGACCCGACTGGCGAGTCCGGTCGACAAAACCTCCCTGGCCGTCATTCAACAGCAGGACATCGGGTCCGAAGTTGGTGACATAGAGATCCCAGTCACCGTCTCCATCGGCATCGGCAGCCGTCGCCCCTTGCCCGCAGCCCCGATCGCCGCTCTTGCTGCTCAGAGTCACCTCGAAGAAGGTGGCGTTGCCGAGATTTCGATACAGCCGGTTCTGTGCCCGCGGGCTGCCGTCGGGAGGAAACGGACCCGACTGCACCAGGTAGAGGTCCAGCCAACCATCTCCGTCGTAGTCGAGCCACGCAACCCCACCACCCATCGTCTCAGGCAGGTGCTTGTCCCCCGCCGCACCACTGACATGGAGAAAGTCGATGCCCGATTCGCTGCTGATCTCCCTCAGCTGGACCGGCGAGCAGTCCCGGGCGACGCCTGAATCGCCAGCGACGGACGAGGCCAGCAAGACCCAGAGGGCGGCGCAACCGAGGAAGCGGTTCATGGTTGTCGCTCTTCATCGACGCGAGCCGCTGCCAGCAACGCCCGCAGGTCCTGGCGCTGGGGCGACAAGGCGACCGCAGTCTCCAAGGCAGCGATGGCGGCCGCAGCGTCCCCTGCTTGCCGATAGGCCCTCGCCAGGGCCACCTGTCGGTCTGCGGTCATCGCCAGACCCTCGAGATGGGCTACGGCGGCTTCTGTCTTTCCCTGGCGCAGATAGTCGTATCCCAGATCGATCTGAGAGCGCTCCAAACCCTCCTGCCGGGTTCGCTGCTGATCCTCATCCAGCAAACGGCGGTAGACCGCAAGCTCTCGCTGCGCGGCCGCCGACTCACCCGTCTGCTCCAGGGTCCGCGCCAGACCATAACGAGCCTGGTAATGCTCGGGAGCCAGATCCACAGCCCTTCGATACGCGGCCACCGCCTCGTCGACCTGGCCTGCTCCGTCCAGGGCGCCTGCCAGATCCAACCACAGATCGACCGAGCGAGGACTGAGCTCGGTGGCCTTCTCGAGCCAGTCTCGAGCCTCTTCGTACCGGCCCTGCCACAGGTAGAGGCTGCCGAGCAGATGGACCAGAGGTAGCTGACTGCCGTGGCTCTCCAAGGCCGACAGGCAGGTCTCCTCCGCCTCCTCCATCCGACCGTTTTCCCACAGGGTCGACGTCAGATAGTACTGAGTCGAAAGGTCTCGCTGACCCAACTCGACAGCTCGGCGCAGAGGATCCTCCGCCGCAAGGTACCTCCTATCCAGATAGCGAGCCGTGCCCAGCAGGGCGAGGAGCCGCGGCGACTCCGGCTTTTGCTCGAGAGCCGTAACCAGTAGGCTCTCGGCTGCTTCGGTCTCACCCTGCTCGAGTAGCTTCAGAATCTCCCCCTCCTGGGCCGCCGCCGCTCTGACCATCGTGAAGGCCATGACGACGGTGCTCAACCCGATCCCGAGTCTCGATAGGTATCGTCGAGCATCCATTCTCACCCGGTGAGGATATCCGAATCGAACCCACGCGAAGGGAGTGGCCACGACTCTGCTGCGCTATTATCGCCGGGTGCGACGGCAAGCTCTCGCCCCGGTCTTGTTGCTATTCTCGGCGATGGCCGCGGTTCTGCCGGCTGCGGTCTCCCACCCTGCACCGGTCGACACCCGGCGGGAATTCGACGCCATCTGCCGGCGTCTGCAGGACGACAACATCTATTTTGGCGACGCCAATCTTCGGGCGGTCCTTAGTCGACTCGAAAGCGGTTCCATGGACCCTTCTCAGGAGATCCAACTGCGGGGCCAGGCCGGCTGGGAAATGGTGCGACTCGGCAGGTTTCTCGAGGCCATCGACCAGCTCGATGTGGCTCTCGCCCTGGTCGAGTCGCAGCCTCCGGCCACCTCCCAGAACGTGCATCGCCGGGTCTCGCTGACCCTGGCGATGGCCCACTTCCAGGTCGCCGAAGACGCCAACTGCGTCGAGAACCACTCGGCCCGCAGCTGCATCTTGCCCTTTGCCTCTGAGGCCGTTCATGTGCGCCAAGAGCACACGCGTATCGCGGGAGATCTGCTGACTCGGCACATGAGCCGGCACCCTGAAGATCTGCAAGCCCAGTGGCTGCTGAATCTCTCGCGCATGTTGAGCGACAGCTATCCCAGCGAGGTACCCGCGAGCCTCCGCCTGCCCGACGACGCTCTGGCCGACAACAGTGGCTTTCCAGCCTGGCGCAACGTGTCGTCCGAGCTCACCGTCAACCCACTCGATCTGGCCGGTGGCGTGGTGATCGAGGATCTCGATGGGGACGGTCTGCTGGACCTCGTCAGCTCTTCTTCCGACCCCTGCAAACCGATGCGCGCCTTCCGCAACGACGGTGAGGGTGGTTTCGAGGACGTCGGGAGTCAGTGGGGGCTCGACAGTCAGCTGGGCGGACTCAACCTGGTGCACGCCGACTACGACAACGACGGCGCCCCGGACATTCTCGTCCTGCGCGGGGCCTGGCTGGGTGATGACGGTCGGATTCGCAACTCCCTGCTCAGAAACGAACTCGCCGGCGACACCGGTCGATTCGTGGATGTGACCGCCGCCGCCGGCCTGGCGTACCCCGCCTACCCCACCCAGACCGCCGGGTGGGCCGACTACGATAGCGATGGTGATCTCGATCTCCTGATCGGCAACGAATCGACCGCCACCTCCACCGACCCTCTGCAATTCCTGGGGAAGGCGGGCAACGTCTTTCCCACTCAGCTCTTTGCAAACAACGGCGACGGCTCCTTTTCGGACGTCACCCGTACCTCGGGGATCGTCAATCGGCAGTTCACCAAGTCGGTCGCCTGGGGCGACTACGACAACGACGGAGACCCGGATGCCTATATCTCCGGCTTTGGTCCCAACCGGCTCTTTCGCAACAACGGCGACACCACCTTCAGCGATGTCGCTGACGAAATGGGGGTGACGGAGCCTTCTCGAGAGAGCTTCGCCAGCTGGTTCTTCGACTTCGATAACGACGGAGATCTCGATCTGCTGGTGGCCGACTACAGCAGTCCGCGCGAGCAGATCTCAGCCACGTATCTGGGCCACAGGATCGCGACCGGTCACCCGGTGCTCTATCGCAACGAAGGGGATCGATTCCTGGACGTCTCCACCGAGATGGGCTTCGATCGGCCCCTGCTGCCGATGGGTGCCAACTACGGAGATCTGGACAACGATGGCTGGCTGGACCTCTACTTTGGCACCGGAGTGCCTGAGTTCGACGCCCTGATGCCCAACGTCATGTACCGCAATCGCGGGGGCACGGGCTTCACCGATGTGACCTTCGCCGGCGGTTTCGGTCACCTACAGAAGGGGCACGGGGTCGCCTTTGGGGATCTGGACAACGACGGTGATCAGGACCTCTATCACCAGCTCGGCGGGGCCTTTCCGTGCGATGACTTCAACAACGCTCTGTTTGAGAATCCGGGTTGGACGAATCGATGGATCGTCCTGCAGCTGCGCGGCAAGAAGGCGAACCGATTCGGCGTCGGGGCGCGCATCGAGATTCGGGTGAGGACGGGTGAGCAGCGCCGCTCGATCCATCGGGTCGCCGGCACCGGGGGCTCGTTCGGCAGCTCCAGCCTGCAACAGGAGATCGGGCTCGGCGAGGCGGAAGCGATCGAGAGTGTAACGGTTGTCTGGCCAGGCAGCGGCCTCGAGCAGACCTTTGCCGAGGTCGAGCTCGACGGGTTCTATCGGGCCACCGAGGGGCAGGAAGAGTTGTCGAAGCTGGAGCTACCCGTGATTCGCCTGGCGTCGCGGCAACCGGCAGGCGATCAGCATCACCACCCTGGCGGCGAGAAATGAATGTCCAAGCCCAGGGCCGGCGTCCGAGGCGGGGACTCCTTCTTCTCTCCTTCCTCATGCCGGCAGCGTTGCCGGCAGCGACAGGAGTACCGTCCCTCATGGAGACCCGGGCCGAGTTCGAAGCTCTTTGTCAGCGCCTGACGCAAGGGGAAAACTACTTCTTCGGCAATGCCGCCTTGGCAGAGGCCCGCGCCAAGATCGACTCGACACCGCTCGACAGCGAAACGAGGGTCGCGGCTCTCATCGAGCTCGGCTATGAGCTCGTTCGTCTAGGCGAGCACCAGGAAGCCATCAACGAGCTCGAAAAGGCGCTGGCTGCCTCAGCGGCGGTGCCCCTTCCGGAGTCCGATCCAATCTCGCTTGCCGCTCTGTCGACGCTGGCGGTGGCCCACCTTCAGCTGTCCGAAGACGAGAACTGCATCGGGCTCCACGCTCCCGGCAGCTGCATCCTGCCCATCGTCGGCGACGCCGTACACAGCAAGCCCGAGCACAGCAAAGCGGCAGGGGACCTCTACCAGAGATATCTGGAGCTGGACCCGGAAGACATCCAGATCCGCTGGCTGCTCAACCTGGCCAGGATGATCTCCGGCGACTACCCCGAAGGAGTGCCCGGGCCCTGGCGCTTACCGATCGAGACTCTGGCAGCCAGCGGCAGTTTTCCCCACTGGCGAGATATCGCCAGCGGTCTCGGCGTCAGCGCTTTCGATCTGGCTGGCGGCGCCGTCATGGATGACTTCGATGGCGACGGACTCCTCGATCTGGTCAGCTCGTCCTGGGACCCTTGCGAGCCCATGAAGGCCTACCGCAATGATGGCCAGGGAGGATTTCAGGAAGCGGCCTCGGATTGGGGCCTGGACGCCCAATGGGGTGGTCTGAACATGTTCCAGGCCGATTTCGACAACGACGGCGCGCTGGATCTCCTGGTGCTGCGAGGGGCGTGGATGGGGTCGTCGGGTCGTCTGAGAAATTCCTTGCTGCACAATCGGCTGCAAGGGCCTGAGGGCCGATTCGTCGACGTGACGGCAGCGGCAGGCCTGGCGTATCCGGCCTACCCGACCCAAGCTGCGGCCTGGGGGGACTACGACGGCGATGGCCATGTCGACCTGTTCATCGGCAACGAGGCTGGCTCCAGCGCCTATATGACGCCCGGAAAAGTCGAGGATCCCTACCCGTCGCAACTGTTCCACAACAACGGCGACGGCACCTTCACCGATGTGGCCCGAGCGGCCGGTGTCCTCAATCAGCGTTTTGCCAAGGGCGCCGCGTGGGGCGACTTCGACAACGACGGCGATCCCGATCTCTATGTCTCGAACTTCGCCGAGAACCGTCTATATCAGAACCAAGGAGACGGCACTTTTGTCGACGTCGCCCCCCAGATGGGCGTCACCGAGCCCTCCGCCGGCAGTTTCGCCACCTGGTTCTTCGACTACAACAACGATGGCCGGCTCGACCTCTTCGTCAACGACTATACGGCGCCGATGGCCGACGTCTCGGCCTCGCTTCTGGGTATGGCGACCGAAGGAGGGCATCCGATCCTCTACCGCAATGACGGCCAGCGCTTCACCGACGTGTCACGACAGCTGGGTATCGTCAGACCGCACCTGCCCATGGGTTCGAACTACGGCGACCTCGACAACGACGGCTGGCTGGATTTCTACCTAGGCACCGGTATCCCCAATTTCGAAGCCCTGATGCCCAACGCCATGTACCGCAATCGGCAGGCCGAGAGCTTCGAGGACGTCTCGTTTGCAGGCGGCTTCGCCCACCTGCAGAAGGGACACGGGGTGGCCTTCGGGGATCTGGACAACGATGGGGACCAGGATCTGTTCCACCAGCTCGGCGGCGCCTTTCCCTACGACGCCTATGGCAACGCTCTCTTCGAGAACCCGGGAAGCGATCACAGCTGGCTGGTGTTACGACTGGAAGGGCGACGGAGCAATCGAGGCGCGATCGGAGCCCGCATCACTCTGAGTGTGGCGACACAAGGAAAAAGCCGCGAGATCCACCGCCTGGTGGGCAGCGGGGGCTCTTTTGGCGGCTCCAGCCTGCAGGCGGAAATCGGGCTGGGAAAGGCATCGACGATCGAGTCCCTGACCATCGAATGGCCGGGCAGCGGCCAGCGAACAACGGTAGAGGACGTGACGCCAGATCGCTTTTATCTGGCTGTCGAGGGAGAATCGGAGCTCAGGGAGCTGGACCTGCCGCGATTGCGACTCCAGAGTCCCTCGAGAGTCCACTCGCACCCTGCCAGAGGAAACCGACCATGAAGACCCCATTCATCATCCTCCTGTTCCTTCTTTCGACACTGCTCCCGGGGCTCCTCCAAGGGCAGGGAGAAGATCTCCAGCTCGACCCTCGAGTCGCGGAGATCGCCGCCAAGGTCGAGGAGGGCAAGATGACCGAGGCGTTGTCGATGCTCGACGCTCTGGAGAAGGAGGCGGGACCGCTGCCTGATCCCTTGAAGAGCCTTCGTGGCACCTTGTACCTGGAGACCGGTGATCCCCAGCGGGCCCTGGAGGTTCTGGTACCTCTTACCGAGGGCCCTGATGCCGATCCGGCAGTGATGTACAACACCGCGCGAGCCCATCTGGCGGTCGGACAGATCCCGCAAGCCATAGCCCTGCTCGAGCGCTCGGTGAGCCTGATCCCCAACTCCGTGGCGTCTCGGGACCTCGGGCTCTTGCTGGCCCAACAGGGTCGCTACCGCGAGGCCTATCGAGTTCTCCGACCCTGGGCCGCGGCGGCGCCGGAAGATTCCGAAGCTCGCCTGGTGGCAGCTCTGTGCGCCGTGCAACTCAAGCGTCCCAACGAAGCCGAGGAGCTGCTGTCGGATCTGGACCAGAACAATCCGCGGGTCCGCCTACTGTGGGGGAAGCTGCTGCTCGACAAAGCAGATCCCTATGGTGCGCTGGCGACTCTGAAGCCCCTGGCCGAAAACCCACCCCCTCAGATGGAGCTCGACGTGCGCA
>CAJHZZ010000075.1_pt1 | contig 58046 bp, 47 predicted proteins | sample 9199071 | NCBI WGS metagenome assembly CAJHZZ01 (sample SAMEA7708275, study PRJEB35096) | sediment metagenome | biome: marine neritic benthic zone biome [ENVO:01000025]; feature: sediment [ENVO:00002007]; material: shallow marine sediment [ENVO:03000034] sea grass bed [ENVO_01000059] ...
ACCGACTGACGCTGAAGCTGATCCGACAGCACTTCGGTTTCGATTGATGAGACCCTGTTAGCCTGGCTACGATGTCCGGAACGTACTCCCCCAAGTCGCGTTTCGTGCGGCGCCGCGCCGCCTTCCAGCCGGCGTATCTGGCCACCTGGGAGTCGGGGCGACTGGCCGAGAAGGTCGAAGAGGCCCGCGAGGAGCTCCGTGTCTGTCGGGTCTGTCCCCGCGACTGCGACGTCGACCGTCTGGCCGACGAGATGGGCATCTGCAAAACGGGGCGCTGGGCCCGGGTCGCCAGCGCCTTCCCCCACCATGGAGAGGAGGACTGTCTACGGGGCGCACGAGGGTCCGGTACGATCTTCTTCTCGCACTGCAATCTGCGCTGTGTCTTCTGCCAGAACCACGACATCTCCTGGAAGGGCAGCGGCCCCGAGACCGACGCCGAGACGCTGGCCGATCTGATGCTCGAACTCCAGGATCACGGCTGCCACAACATCAACTTCGTCACGCCCGAGCACGTCGTTCCACAGGTTCTGCAAGCCGTCCAGGTCGCTGCTGGAAAAGGACTCGGCCTTCCCCTGGTCTACAACACCAGCGGCTACGACTCCCGGCGCTCCCTCGAGCTTCTGGATGGAGTGGTCGATATCTACATGCCGGACTTCAAGATCTGGGACCGGCGAATCGCGCGACGTCTGCTCATGGCCGAGGACTATCCGGACCGGGCCCGCGAAGCTATCGAGGTCATGTATCGCCAGACCGGCGACTTGGTCTTCGATGAGCGGGGAATCGCCCTGCGCGGTCTTCTGGTCCGTCACCTGGTGATGCCGGAAGGGCTCGCCGGCACCCGCCACATCATGCGCTTTCTCGCCGAGGAGATCTCCCCGGATACCTTTGTCAACATCATGGGTCAGTACTCACCAGCCGCCCAGGTGGTCGGTCGGCCCGGACGCTACACCGACCTGGAGCGCCGGATCACTCGTCGGGAGTATCTCGAGGCCTTCGAGATCGCCTCTGCCGAGGGTCTCCATCGCTTCGACCACCGGCCTCCCAACTGAGCGCCAGGTGCCCTGCGTGACGAGATAACTTCGAGATGCTCGCCGAGGATGATTCTCGCGGGTGAATTTGACAGGATCGGCGCTGGGAATCGAGCAACTCTGGAGAGATGATGGACAAGAGATCTGGCAGTTTCCGTCTTCTTATCCTCGGGCTGGCCATCGGCTGGGTCATCGGCTGCGCTTCGGTACCGGAGCGCAATCCCCTACCGCTGGAGCTCGCCGAGATGGCGGTAGTTCCAGGCATCGACAACGCCCGGGCCTGGGGCGATGAGGTCCCTCTGTACGCGGACGAGTTCTTTGCCATGACCCGTGAGGAGGTCAAGCAGCGGTTCTCGGCGGCCTTTGGCCAACAGCAGCACTACCTGGCCATCTCCGGGGGAGGCGCAGGTGGCGCCTTCGGTGCCGGTCTACTCAAGGGCTGGACGGAGGCCGGAGACCGACCCGAGTTCCACCTGGTGACGGGCATCAGTACCGGTGCGCTCACGGCACCCTTCGCCTTCCTCGGTTCCGACTACGACCACCTTCTCGAAGAGATCTACACCACCTACTCAACCGACGACCTGCTCAAGAAACGGCGCCCGCTGAACGCCTTCACCAGCGACGCCATGTACAGCACCGACAGGCTGGCTGCCCTGATCGACCGCTACTACGACGAGGAGATCCTGGAAGCGCTGACCACAGAGGCCCGGAAGGGACGTGTACTGAACATCGGCACCACGAATCTCGATATCGAGCGACCGGTCATCTGGCGCATCAGTGAGATCGCCGCCAGCGATCACCCCGATCGACTCGATCTGATCCGCAAGATCATCCTGGCCTCCACCGCGATTCCGGTGGCCTTCCCGCCGGTACCCATCGAGGTCGAGGCGCAGGGGAAGACCTACGACGAGCTTCACGTCGACGGCGGTACGGCCTCTCAGGTCTTCCTTTACCCGACGGCACTGGAATGGTCCAAGGTGTTGGAGAAACTGGAGTCTCCGGCGCCGCCGAAGGTCTACGTGATTCGCAACTCCCGCGTCGACCCCTTTGCCGCCGTCGTCAACCGCAAGCTCATGCCGATCGCCAACCGCTCGATCAGCGCCCTCATTCGATCCCAGGGTGTCGGGGATCTCTACCGAATCTATTCCACAGCCCAGCGGGACGGTCTCGATTTCAATCTGGCGTACATCCCCGCCACCTTCGACACGGTTCCCGGCGAATCTTTCGACGTCGAATGGATGCAGGAGCTCTTCGAGCTCGGCTACCAAGAGGGCAGGAAGGGCTACTCCTGGCGAAAGAACCCGCCCCAGTACAGCAGGGATCTGCATGATTAACCGCACGGCAATTCGAATAGAATCGGCCGATGAAGACTCCAACGATTCTGAATCTGACGCTCCTGTTCCTTCTCTCAGCTCTTCCGGCGGCGGCCCAGAAGGTCTATGTGGACTACGACAACGCCACCGCTTTCAGTGAATACAATACCTACAGGTATGTGGAGACCAAAGAGGACCTGCGCGACTACTCCATGTCTTCGCACGATCTGGTGGTCAGCGAGCTCCATCGCTATATGAAACAAGGCGGTTTCACCGAGGTCGAGGAGAACCCCGACGTCTATCTGGCCTACTACACCGCCGACCGCTGGGACCTCAACCTCGCCATGTCGGATCTGCGCTACGGCTACGGCAACAACTTCGACTTCGGTAACTACTGGGAAGGCGGTGTCGGCACCCGCACACCCAACTCGTTCAACTTCAAGCAGGGCACGCTGATTGTTGACGCCTGGGACGCCAGGAGCCACGAGCTGGTCTGGCGTGGTATCGCCACCGCCGCCGTCTCCAGCAACCCGGACAAGAACGACAAGAAGCTCGAGAAGGCGCTGAAAAAGATCATGAAGAAGTGGGAAGAGGCCAAGGGCTACCGCGTTCGCGCCATCCGCGAGATGAAGCAGGAAGAGGCGGCCAAGGAAAACTAGCTAGAACGCCCCTCCCCTCCACGACAGACGGATCCACACCGTTGTCCCCGGTTCGTTGATCCGCACCGGGTCGGGATCGAAGAGATTGGCTCGGTTGAGGTGGTTGGCATAGGTACGGTCGAAGACGTTGTCGACACCGGCGAAGACCGACAGCGACTCGAGGATTCTGTACTGTCCCGCGAGATCCAGAACGGCATAGCCTGGGGTTTCGCCGTAGTCCTGGCCACTGCCCGTCAAGGGTGAGTCATCGACCCGGTCCTGGGCTGCAGCCCACCGGATAAGGCCCATGGTGCTCCACCGCTGGGCGTCGTAGTCGAGCTGCAACCAGCCCTCGAGAGGCGGGATCTGCGCCAGAGGGCGGTCATCGGTCCGGTTGTCTCCCCTCACCCAACTGGCGACTCCGGCGATCTGACAACGGTTGCCCAAACGGTACGATCCATCGGCCTCGAGACCGATTAATCGCGCCTCGACATTGCGGTAGATCGTGGCGTTGTCGTTCTGCAGGATTTCCTCCTGCCCGTGCGCCCGGTCGCGCAAAATGAAATCGTCGACCTGATCGAGAAACCCGGTGACACTCCACGTCGCTGTCCGGCTCTGCGACGAGAGGCCGAGATCGAGTTGATGGTGCTTCGCTGGAAGTATCTGTGGGTTGCCGATCCACCGCTTGGCGGGGTTCATATTGTTGGAGCCCAGATAGCGCTCGGTCGTGTCGGCCGCCCTGGCACTTCGGCTGAGCCCGGAAAAGAAGGTCAGCTGCGGCCTGACGAAGCGCTCGAATCGCACCAGACCACTCCATTCGGAGGCGCTCCAGTCGTCTGCCTGTAGACCGTAGTAGTACTCATAAAGCTGGTTCGGACTGCGATTCATACCAGCCGGCTTGACATCGGCGTTGTTGGCTCCGGCGGTGAACCAGTCCCAGCGCCCACCGACGACCAGCCGTGAGCGAGTGCCCAGAGCCTGGACTCCTTCCAGGAAGATCCCACCCTGACCGAGGGTTGCATCCGGCCACATCACCGACTGCAGCATGGCCACGCTGTCGGGGTTGGGCCCGGCGTATCGCAAGGCGTCACGAGCGTTCTCCTGGTACTCGAGGCCCATGGACAGATCGAGGCCTGCGCTCACCCTCCGCTCGGCACTCGCGCGGCCACCAAAGGTGTCCGAGGTCGACGGTACTCGCATGGCCATGGGAGCGGTCAAGGGTCGCAACGAGTAGTTGTCCATCAGATGATCGACGGTGTTGAGGTAGAGATCCGCCCGCAGATCGACGAGTCCCAGCCACCTCTCGCTGCGGCGCAGCTTCAGCCTGAAGGTGTCGGCCACGTCTTCGGGCGAGTCCATCCCGGCCCCGGCAAACAGCGCATCGTCGGTCCGCACGGCTTCGATGCCGATTTCCACCTGCCCCGTTTCGGCCTGCCCATAGCCGAACATCAGATTGGCGTGCCGGCTCTCGAAGGCGGAGCGCACCGTGTCTCCGTTACCGTCCTCGTAGCTGTCGAAGGCTCGGGCGCCGCCCTGCGCCCGCAGAAAGAACCGACCGGCTCCCAGAGAGGCATCCACACCCAACTCCGGATCCCGATGCCATGAACCGTAGGCACTGGTGATCTCGGCTCGCCAGTCGGTGGATTCTGCAAAGACCGGCACATTGCGCTCGAACAGCACCGTGCCGGCGGTGCCCCCCGGGCCGAAACGCAAGGATTGAACCCCTTTGATTACCGTTACTTCATCGAAGGCGTTGGGGGTGGCGAAAGAGCTCGGCGGATCCATCCGGTTTGGACATCCACCATGCACGAATGCACCGTCGACCTGGACATTGAGGCTGCCCTCTCCCAGTCCACGGATTCGGGGCTCCTGCCCGTGCCCACCCATTCGCCCCACCGAGACTCCAGCCACTCCGCGGAGAAGGTCGCCCCCGTCACCCAGAGGCACAACCGGCATCTCTTCGCTGCTGACGATCGTCACCGCGGGTACGGCAGGCCATTCCCCCACGACCTGGATCTCTTCCTCGACCACGGCGATCTCGGAGGAGGGCTCCTCCTGTCCGGAAACGGCCGTTGTCCCGACCTCTTCGGCTCTCGTCATCGAACCGATCAGGTGCACTCCTACGAACAACACTGCGAGAAACCAACGGGTGATTCTCGGACCCTGCATGATGGCTCCTTTCCAGTGCGGACGCCTCGGCGCCGCTGCGCTGCTGGGGTTCAGATTGGCTGGACAGGATGGCGCTCAGAGAGCGCCAAGGGGACGAGGCGGGGGAGGGTCCGGAGCACGAGCCGGCAGATCGTGTCGATCAGAGCTGGCACCCAAGACCCGACCGGCGGAGAGAAGGGGTTCCGCCGGCAGATCGAGAAGCACCAGGCCCAGGTGACGGGCAAAGGAGATGGCCACCGCGTCGTCATTCGCCCCATCGGCCGAACGGAGACCGCCGCACTCGCCGAGACGGGCATTCCCGACTCTGCCGCAATCGCAGCCGCCCAACAGACAGACACTCTCCCCGCCGCAGCAGCACTCCGCCTCGGCCCCCCACAAAGAGGTGGAGGTCGCGAGGGGCCCGATGCCGAGCCACAGAAAGATCAGGCCGGAGAGGATGGACCGAATTCGCAACCGCCGGCCGAGACTCGTGCGCATCTCGAGGTTTTCTTATCACCCAAGACCCAGCCCCACAACACTCCAACGGGTGGGAAGCTCAGCCGCTACCCCAGACGAACTGGTAGGCCAGTGTCACGACATCGAAGTCGGCACCGACCTGGGTGAAGGCGCCGGTGTGGGCCGCCAGCTTGATCGAGTGTCGGCGAGCCAGAGGGACCGAATAGGTAAACCCGATCCGGGAATTGCGCTGCAGATCTGCTTTGTCGATACCACCCACGGTGGTGCGGCCACCGGTGTAGTAGTTGGCGTTGAATCCCAACCACATCCTGTTCTTGAAGGTGTAGCTGAGGTGGGCCTGAAAGCTGCCGATAGGGTCTTGCTCGAGCGTTGTGCCGCCAAAGAAATCGTCATTGGTGGTGAACAGCCAAAGACCGGCAGCGAACTCGAAGATCCAGCGGCCTCGAATGCTGGAGTACCCAAGCTCGGGCTTGAAGGCCCAGCGGTTGGCGCCGAAGCTGATCAGCCTGGAGGAATCGTACTGGCCTGTCGGCGTGGCTACCGTCAGGCTCACACCCAGATTGCGACCCTGGGTGTATTCGGCAAATTCCGCCGGCTTCAGCGCTGGGCCCCCCAGGAGGTTGGCCGCCAGACGCAACCGCATGAACGAAGCACCCGACCGGCTGCCGGTCAGAAACTCGCCGTTCAGGGTCCCGGAACCTCGCATGTGGAGATAGGGCAACATCACCGTGACCGAGGCCGACCGACCGAAGAGGCCGAAGGATCGCAGATAGGAGAGCACCGCCGTGGTCGAGGTCAGCTCCAGATCCTGGACCGGTGAGGTGGCATCGGCCACCACATTACCGCTGGAATAGACACCTGCCAGTACAAAGGCGTTGAGGCCCATGGGCAGGGTGCGGTAGGCGCGCGGCTCCAGCTCCTGAGCCGCAACGAATTGGGCGGCGAAGAGTGCCAGGAGAACGAGTGAGAGGAGCCGTCTGCAGCGCACGGGGCATTCTAGTCCGACCTTGCTCCTACAGCGGCCAGACCAGTGGCAGGTAGAAGACGACGAGCAGCATGAGGAGCACTGTGAGCGGCAGACCCACCCGGGTGTAGTCGGTAAAGCGATACCCTCCGAAGCCCATGACCAGAAGATTGACGGCATGCCCCACAGGACTCATGAAGGCACAGGAGGCGCCGACGGCCAGCACCATGAGAAGCGCTTGCGGCGAGATACCGGTCACCGCCGCGGTGTTGAGGGCGATCGGCGCCATCAGCACAGCGACGGCGGCCGTGGGCATGATCTGAGCGGCCAACGCGGTGATGAGAAAGAGACCGGCGATCAGCGGTCGCGGTCCCCAGGCCGCCAAGGAGCCCAGGACCTTTTCCGCCACCAGCGCCGCGGCCCCCGTCTCCTCCATGGCCAGCCCCAGACTGAGCATGCCGGCGATGAGAATCACCGCCTTGAGCTCGATGGAGCGATAGGCCTCCTCGATAGTCAGGCAGCGGGTCAAGACCATGAGGACCGCGCCGGTAGGCGCCGCGATGTAGACGGGCAGGATGCCGCTCACCACAGAGATCAACACTCCGGCCATGATCAAGGCGCTGACCGGGGCCTTCTCCCGCCTCGGAGGTGCCTGCGCCTGCTGACTCAGGACATAGAAGTCGGGGTCCTCGGCGAGTCTGTTCAATCGGCGTCGGTCACCGTAGAGGAGGAAGGCGTCCCCCGGCTTCAGAGCCATCTTGCCGAGGCCGCTTCGGAAGGCACGACCGTTGCGCCAGATGGCCAGAATCGAGACGCCATAGCGATCCCGAAAGTTGAGGTCGGCGATCCTTCGGTTCGCCAGGGTCGTTCTCGGCGAGAGCGATGCTTCCACCAGACCGACGATCTCCGACTCGAGCTCGGCGAATCCAGGAGGTGCCTGGTCGCTGACCTCCAGCCCCTGCAGCGCTTCGAGGATCTCCAGGTCCTCCCGCCGGCCGCGCAGGAGAAGTACGTCACCGGCAGCCAGAGCCTCACCCGGTTCGGGCAGCAGCCGCGCCTCGCCATCACGCAGAATCGCCAGCACGGTCAAACCAAAGGCATCGGCCAGCCGGGTCTCGGTCAGTAACTGGCCCGCCAACAGGGACTCCTCGGGCACCTTCACACTCTGCAGCCGCCTCGCCATCTTGTACTTCTCGGCCACTTCACCGATCTCGATCGGTCGCACGGCGAGAAACTCCGCCCCGCCGGCGATCTCCTTCGCCTGCCCCTTGGCCGCGGCCAACAGCAGCCGGTCGGCGCCGTGCAGACGAATCTCGCGCAGGTTGGTCCGACGGATCTTGCCGCCTCGGTGGATTCCCAGAACATGCACACCCAGCTGCCGCCGCACCCCGGCTTGGAGAATCGAACGGCCTACCAGCGGTGACTCTTCACCGACCTCGGCCTCCAAGAGATCGATCTCGGCCAACGAGAAGCGCGAAAAGGTGCGGCGGGTGGATTCGACGATCAGGTTACGCCAGGCCCGCAGCGCCTCGAAGCGGTCGAGGCGACCCTCGGTCAGCAGCTCGTCGCCCTGCCGGAGGACAAACTCGGGCCCCGGCGCCAACACCAACTCTCCATCACGACGGACAGCGACGACATTCAGACCCAGGGCGCGACCCAACTGGCTCTCCGCCAGGTTCCGGCCCGCCAGCGACGAGTCGGTCGGTATGGTCAGTGACCCCAAGACCTTGTCCAGCTGGTAGAGGTCACCCAGATCCTCGTCCTCCGCCTGACGTCGTGGATCGCGGTCGGGCAACAGTCGCCTGCCTATGAAGGACATGTAGATCACGCCCACGATCAGGGCGGCCAGGCCCACCGGGGTGAAATCGAACATGCCGAAGGGCTCGAAACCGGCGTCGGCCAGGGCACCGGTGATCAGAATGTTGGGAGCAGTGCCGATGAGCGTGGTCATGCCACCCAGCAGCGAACCGAATGCCAGCGGCATCAACAGCTTGGAAGGAGCCAAAGCGATGCGTCGGGCGATCTCCAGCACCACCGGCAGCATCAGCGCCGTGATACCGATGTCGTTCATGAATCCCGACAGGACCCCGACGGTCATCATCAACACCGGCAGCAGCCGCGACGGTCGCGGGCCCGCCAGTCGAAGTACCCGGCGACCGATCAGGTGGGCCACACCCGTACGCATGAGCCCGCCGCTCAAGATCAGCACCGATGCGATGGTGATGACCGCTTCGTTGCTGAATCCTGCAATTGCCTGCTCGCCCGAGAGAATGCCGGTGAGGGCCAAGGCCAGCATCACCATCAGTGCCACCAGATCCACCCGCACCTTTTCGGTGACGAACAGGATCACGGCGCCGAGCAGGATCGCCAGCACGATGAGGATCGAGGGGTTCATGCCAGGTGCCTCGGCACCATTCTAGACGCGCTATACCGCTCCTAGGGCAGGCTGTCGTCGTGAGGGTTCAGCAGCCGCTCGACGAACTCCGTCTCGTAGCGATACAACCGGATGATGATCTGGCGGTGCCCCTTGGCATTCAGATGGGGAACGAAGTACTCCCAGACCGTCTCACCCTCCGGCGTGACCTCGAAGGCCCGGCCGGCATTGGATTCTGTGATCAGGGTGTTGCCGTTGGGTAGACGTTGGTTGCCGCCACGGGCACCGGTGTAGAAGCTGCGCGGCTCGGGTGCCTTGTACTCCCAGACGATCTCGCCGGTCGTTGGATCGACCTCGACCACCCTGGACCAGCCCCGCTTGACGCCGTTGTCGAAGATCAGGACATTGCCGGTGTCGAGGACGACCGCATCATGGGGTTGGATGATCTCTCCTTGACCCCATGTCCAGACGACTTCCTGGTTGTCCCAGTCGAAGATCGCCACGGCATTCTGGTACCGAAAGCAGACGATGATGTTGCCCAGCGAGTAGATGGGATCCCTGGCCGCGAGGGTCTCATCGGTCAGCCAGCGCAGGGAGTTGGAGTGCAGTGGATCCCAGGCCCGTCTGCCTTTGCCCGGCGGCCGGAAAGTGAAGATGTCCGGTCGCGCCCTGAGCATCTGCTCCAGCGAGCGCTCCGCGAGGAATTCTCCGTCGCCGTCGAGAAGGGTGACGTGGTCCTCGACCAGGATGGCCGAGGCCGGGCCGCCGGGCTTTCGCCTTCCCTTGACTGTCAGAACCCCGATGCGATTCTCGCCGGCGGGGACGATGTCGTGATGAGCGCTCAAGGGCCGTTTCCAGACCACATCGCCGTCCCAGCTCAGCCGCATGGCGAATCGAGGTGCGGTCCTCTTCGTGGCGCCAGGCTCATCCCGGGAGTCGGCCCCCACCACCAGCAGATCGCCATCCTCCAGCAGCACGGATCGGACCCAGGCCAGATCCTCCTGCCGCTGCCATCGGTGCACCAGCCGGCCCCGGGCGTCGATCAGCTCGGCGGCGCTCTGGCTGCGGATGGTGTAGAGGTTGTATCCCGGATAGGAACGATCCTCGTCGAGTACCGTCACCCCCATCTGGGTCGACTTCGCCGGCTCTATGGACGCATCGACATACCCCAGGGTGCTGATTCGCTCCAGCGCTGCCATCGTGGAGGGGTCCAGGCCCTCACTTTCGACTTGTCGCTGCGGCTCAACTCCGGGCTGTTCCTCCTCTTCGCTGCCACAGCCGACCAGCAGCAGAGCTGCCAGAATCGCTGTGCCCAGGAAGACTCGAAATGAGCTGAAGAGGAGGCGGGGCACGGCCATCACGCGATTATACGGACCCGCACCCGCCAGTCACCGGGAGATCTCTGTGCCGGCTGAATCCGCAGGCACCCTGTGTCTGAGGGCCTCTAGTGAGCCGCGATGCCCTGCAAACCCGAACGCGCCGGCAGGGACCCGGCCTCCCCGAGGAATCTCAGCTTTCCAGACTGCCGGACCAGGAACATGCCCACAGTGCCCCGTCCGGTGTTGAGGGTGTAGAGGAAATCGCCCTCCGGCGTGATCGCCATATCGGTCGGGAAAGCCTGCTGACCACCGCGGAAGCGATGACCACCACCCCGGGCCTTGAGCCTGCCATTGCGCCGGACCCGATAGCGGGTCACCGTACTGCTTGCGGTGTTGGTGGTGAAGGCTGATCGATTGCCGTCGCTGACCAGCCAGCACGTCGCCGCCTGGAAGTTCTCCACCGAGGGACTGACACTCTCCAGCGAACCGTCGGCGAGGATGAGGTAGGACGACACCGCCCCTTCCAGAACCGTTCCCGCCGGGTTGCGGCCCCAGACCTCGCTGACCAGGAGTATCCCCTGGGGATCGAAGTCGAAGCCGAAGGGTCCGACCCCGCTGGACGGCCAGCGCACCGAGTTCTCCGCCGGAGCACCCTCGGCATCGATGGCGAAGAGGTGAATCTCATCGGTTATCCGATCGGTCAGGACCACGTGGGTGCCATCGGGGGTGAAGCTCACCTGTGCGGGGCCTTCGGCTCGGCCGCTGGGCGCCACGTCGCTGGCGAGAAAGCGCTTCGAGTCCTGGATCCTGGAGAGTCCTCCGTCCGGCTCCAACCGGAACCCCTGGATACTGGGGCGTCCTCCCGCATTGAGCACGTAGAGCTGGTCCCCGAACTGGGTCAGGCTGATGGGCCTGGAACCGCGACTGCGGACCAAATCCACCAGCTCCAGCTCGGTGCCATCGACAGCGAACTGGGAGATCTGCCGACTGCCGGCGTTGACCGCAAAGAGCCAGTCGCCATTCTGGCTGAGGATCAGGGAACCCTGAGACTGCAGCGGATCGATCCCGCCGCCGCTGCCCTGGCCGCCGGTAGCCGTCGTCGATCTCTGGCTCAGCAGTCCCTCGGGGCTGCGCTCTAAGCTCACGACCTCATTCGTCTGGGCGTCGTTGGTCATCACGAAGACCGCGCCCGGATCCTGGGCCTGGGCGTGCGCCGTCAGCGCGATGGCCAGGGAGAGTGCGAGGGGAAGAGCTGCCCGAGATCGTCTCATCGTACCCATACAACTCTATACGCACACCGATAGGGTCGAGGATTTAGCCTCATCCACGGGGTGGCCAGGGGAAGAAGGCGCTGGTTCGACGGACGTAGTCCGAGTATCCAGGCTTGCTGCTGCCGAGCCCATTCTCCAGCAGAGCGACTCCCGAGACTTTGACGAGGAGAAAGGTCATTAGCAGGGGACTGACAACGGTCCAGATCGAATCGTCGGTCGCCAAAGCCAGACAGCCTAGACCCCACCAGAGGGTGGCATCGCCGAAGTAGTTCGGATGCCGGGTGTAGCGCCAGAGCCCGCGGTCCATGACCTTGCCCTCGTTGCCGGGATCAGCTTTGAAGCGCGCCCGTTGGCGGTCACCGACGGATTCGAAGAGGAATCCGATGACCGCCAGCCCGACGCCAAGCCCGTCGAGCCAGGTCCAGTATGCCGGCCGCTCTCACCCCTGTAGGCACCCGCTATCATTGGTCCTGCCATGCCCGGGCTGCTCATCGATCTTGACGGTGTCCTCTACAACGCCGACACTCCGATCCCGGGCGCGGCGGAGGCGGTGACGTTCCTGCAGAGCGAGGCGATTCCCCATCTCTTCCTGACCAACACCACCTCCAGATCCAGATCCGCGCTGGTCGACAAGCTCACCGGAATGGGCATCGCTACCCAGGAGTCGCAGATTGTCACTCCGCCCTATGCCGCCAATCGGTGGCTGCGGGATCATGTCGAGGGGTCGGTGGCCCTCTTCGTGGACAAGCGGGCCGTTGGGGAGTTCGCGGACGTAGCGATTGCCGACCCACACGAGGACGGGCCGGTGGCCGCCGTGGTCCTGGGAGACTACAGCGACAGCTGGACCTACTCGGAGCTCAACCGGGCCTTCCGGCTGCTGATGCAGGAGCCCCAGCCGAAGCTGCTCGCCCTGGGGATGACACGCTACTGGCACGCCGCCGACGGCCTGTGTCTCGACACCGCACCCTTCGTGGTGGCTCTGCAGCACGCCAGCGGCGTCGAGCCGCAAGTGCTCGGCAAGCCGGCGCGACTCTTCTTCGAAATGGCGCTCGAAACTCTCGGTCTCGCGGCAGAGGAGACCTGGATGGTCGGCGACGATGTCCGCTCCGATGTCGGTGGTGCACAAAGGACCCGTATACGCGGAATCCTGGTGCGGACCGGCAAATTCCGCCCGAGCGATCTCCATTTCGGTGTCACTCCCGAGGCCGTGCTCGATTCGATCGCCGATCTACCCGATTGGTGGGCTTCCCAGCCGAACTGCTGACTCTGAAAGATTGCGGCTCCTCTTCCCGTCCTTCAGTCTTGACCCTGTCGCGAAAGGATGCCCACATTGACGGAAGGGGATCAGGGATGCAACACTCTGCATATGAAACGTACGAGTCTTATGCTTGATGAGCAGGTTCTGCAAGAGGCCCAGAGGCTGGCGGGCGAGCGCACCTATTCGGCGACAGTCAACCGCGCCCTCAAGGATCTTGTTCGACGCATCAAGGCGGGTCGCATCCTCGAGCTCAGGGGATCGGGCCTCTGGCAGGGAGAGCTTGCCGAGATGCGACGAGACTCCGAGCTGCACGAGAAATGACTCTTGTCGATACTTCAGTCTGGATCGAGCTCTTTCGCAAATCTACGACCCTCGATCTGGAGTCTCTCGTCGATCTGGATGAGATCGTGACCTGCCTGCCTGTCATTCAGGAAGTGCTGCAAGGGTTCGACGATCAGCGGGCCTATCGGATCGCCGACGAGGCGATGCATGCCCTACCGATCGTCGAGTCGCCGATGTCCGCTGCCGTGTTCCGGGCGGCGGCGGAACTGTATCGGACCGCTCGCCGTGCGGGACTCACCGTCCGTTCGAGCACTGACTGCTTGATCGGCGCCTGTGCTCTGCGCAACTCGCTGACAATCCTGCACCACGACCGAGACTTCGATGCTCTGGCCAGCATCGCCCCTCTCGAGGTGCGACGGATCTAGGAATCGAAGCTCGCCATACCGACCCCGGATTGGCCCGAGAATCGAGTCACCCTGAGTGCTCCAGCTGGCAGCTACTGAACGGTGCTCGTCCAGGAGGAGGTATCGCCGCTCTCGAACCCGTCGTCGAAGACTTCCTGGAGCACCGTGCAATCGAGTCCCGAGCCGAAGCTGGCCCAGAAGGACTCGACCAAGCGACCTTCGATCTGAAACGTCGTTGGAGCATCGAGAGCCAGATTGGTGAGGGCCACCGTCGCCGATCGGGATCCGACGACGATCTGACCGTCGACGCTGATGTCGATATCGGACAGAGCCGAGTTGCCCACCACGTTGTCCAGGATGTTGACGGTCGTCACGGTGTCTGGATCCAGGTGTCTAATCTGACTGTAGGTGTTGGCCAGGTAGACGTCACCGTTGGCAGCCACCGCCACACCTCGCGCATCGAAGTCGTCGAGGAAATCCAGCAGATAGTCTGTCAAATCGATCTTGCCCAGGTAGGCCAGGGTGTCCGGATTGTAGATGTGAATATCGGGAACACCACTCCCTGGATCTACCTCCAGAGCATAGAGTTTGCAGTCCAGACCCATGTTGATGTCGATGATCTCGAGCGCGAAGGGATTATCGGCGGTGAATCCGAACCGTTCAACGTCATAGCCGTTCTCGACATCGAAACGCACCAGATTCCGGTCGTAATCAGTGGCGAAAATGTAGTTCTTGTAGGACGTCACACCCCCCTGCCAGTTCTGCTTCCAGTCGGGCGTCGTAGTGTGAGTCCAGGACCCATCGTAGCGGGACAGGTACGCTTGCATCGGACTCCCCGATGGCCACACGTTCTGCATGACGTGGATGCCGTTGTTGACGGTCAGGTCGCGGGGATCTTCGTCCTCGGTGGGATCCGGTGAAGCCACCATGGCCGACCAGAGCATCGTGCCGCCCTGCGAGTACTCGCGGATCTCACCTCCAGGATCGTAGAAACTGGAGATCGAGATCAGAATGCTCTCCTGTCCGGAGACCGGCATGGCCATCGTGGTCAGAAGTACTGCGAAGAAGAGAAGCGAGTACATGGGGGCGCGGAGATTTGACATAGCGAGGCTCCTCAAGTCATTGATCTGCCATAGTTTGCATTTCTCTCTCGCAGAAAACTGTGAGTTGGATCACAGGTGCCACCGATGGCCAGGGAATCCTCGGGCGTGCCGATGTGACTCCCAGCCACCGCAGCTGTCTAACTTTGGCGAGAAGTTTTGTTCCCGTTCTGAATCGAAAGAAGGAGATCTCAAATGTCTGAACTCTTCCCGGAATCGCTACAGCCCTATGAGGGGCTCATCGTTGGGGCTGCGACCGCCCTCGCCATGTTCGTCCTGGGCTGGATCGCCTCGAAGTGGGTCTACGCCCTCTGTCTGCGCGCCTCCCGCAAGAGCAAGATGGACGAAGCCCTCGCCCGCTTCCTGTCAGCCATGGCCCAGTACGCCGTCCTCGCCTTCGCATTGATTGCCGCCTTGAGCAAGGTCGGTGTCCAGACGACGAGCCTGGTGGCCCTACTCGGTGCGGCGGGTCTTGCTGTCGGCCTGGCGCTGCAGGGAAATCTCGGCAACTTCGCCTCGGGTGTGATGCTGCTCTTCTTCCGACCCTTCACCCTCGAGGACAAGGTCCGCATTGCCGGTGAGGATGGGCAGGTCAAGAACATCGGTCTGTTCGCGACCACCATGCGGACTCCCCGCAACGAGGAGAAGATCGTTCCCAACAGCTCGATCACCTCGGATGTGATCGTCAACTACACCTCCCAAGGTAACCTCCGCGGGGGTATCGCCGTCGGGGTCGCCTACGGCACCGACGTAGCTCGAGCCATGCAGGTGATGATCGACGCCTGTAGGAGCGTCGAGACGGTGCTCAGCGATCCGGCGCCCTCGGTCAACTTCAGCGGCTTCGGCGCGTCGTCACTGGATTTCGAGGTGCGACCATGGTCCGAGACGAGCGACTATCTGGGCATGCTTCACGATGTGCGCATCGCGCTCTACGACGCCTTGAACGCTGCCGAGATCGAGATCCCGTTCGACCAGATCGTGGTGCATCGGGCCAGTTGAGCCACGCGCGGCCCCGCAACCGCGGGTGCCATCGCTTCGAGGCATGAGTCGTGGCGGGTTCGATGGACTTCGGACCCGCTATGAACCATTCCGCTGCCGGATCGCCCGATATCTGCGAAACCTGAAGGGTGAGATTCGCCCTCGTCACCTGTTGTGCCTTACTCCTGGCTCCGCCGTGCCTCGCCGCGGTCTACTACGTCTCCAGCCAGTCGGGTGACGACGGCAACGACGGGCTGACCGTCGGCGCCGCCTTCGAGACTATCGATCACGTGAACTCCCTGGCCCTCCAGCCGGGTGACGAAGTGCGCCTCCTCTGTGGAGAGACCTGGAGGGTCCAGACCCTGGTGGTCACCCGCTCCGGCTCGGACGGCAATCCCATTGTCTTTTCTTCTCACCCGGCGGACTGCGCTGACAAGCCGGTCCTCTCAGGCGTCCGTGCCGTCTCGGGATGGTCGATGGCCGGTGTCAATCTCTACATGGCCGATCTCGACAACGGTGCGAATACCGGTCTCTTCCCGCTGGGCGTCAACCAGCTCTTTCGCGGTTCCGATCGGCTGCCCTTCGGGCGCTGGCCCAACATCCAGGGCCATGCCGACGGCGGTTACGCCGAAGTCGATGACCAGCCCGAGCCCGACCAGATCGAAGATGCCGAGCTGCCGGCCGTCAACTGGACCGGCGCCGCTCTCCACATTAAGGGGATCCGCTGGTACATCATGAACCGCTTCGTCGTGAGCGATGCCGGCTCGATCCTGACGCTCAACGACCCGGTGACCTGCTACGCCGGCGGCTGCACCCAATGGGGCTACTTCCTGAACAACCACCTGGCGACCCTCGATCTCGAGGGCGAGTGGTATTGGGACGAGTCGACCAACCGTGTATATCTGTACTCCGAGCTCGGCCCGCCAACCGACGGTGAGATCGAAGGCTCGGTCATCACGGAGATGGACGGCTCACTCTGGGGAGCCGTGGTACTGGGCCGGAACCTGCAGGAGCACGTCCGCTATGTGACCGTCGAGAATCTCCGCATCGAGCGCTGGTTCGACGCCGGCATCACGACGCCCATCAACCTGGAGAGTGATGAGAACTCCCATATCGAGATTCTGAACAACGACATTCACGATGTGGAGACCACCGGCATTCGAATGACCACCTGGGTCTGGAACGCCGCACCGCCCAACGGTCCCAGCGGCTGGCGAGGCGGTCGCTACCATCGCATCGAGGGCAACGTCGTCGACGGGGCCAACCACTTCGGTCTCGACACCTACGGCACGGAGACCGAGATCCTCGCCAACCAGATCCGCAATGTCGGGGTGATCGAGAATCTGGGTCGCTCGGGCATGGGCTGTGGGTTCACCGGCACCAACTGCACCGAGAACGGCGCCGGCATCCGCATCAAACACAGCACCAGCGCCCCGAACCACACCGCGCAACACAACACCCTGCGCCTGAACCGGCTGCACACCATCGGCATGAACGGCATGGACATCTTCGGCCACGACATGCTGATCGAGAACAACGTCATCGACCGTGCCTGCTGGTCCAAGGGCGACTGCGGCGCCATCCGCACCTTCGGTCGGGACAATCTCAGCAGCACCCCGGTCTACGACGTGACGATCCGCGGCAACATTCTGCGGGACACGCTGGGCAACACCGACGGCACCCACCCCGAGTTCGAGACCCTGTTCAGCCTGGCCATCTATCTGGATCACTACTCGCGGGACATGGTGGTGGAGAACAACACCGTCATCGGCTCGACCTGGACCGGCATCCTCTTCCAGAACGCCACCGGTAGCTGTACCGGCAATACCCTCTATGACAACGTCGGCGCAAACTGGGGCTCGGAGCTCTCCGTCATCGGCAGCGTCTCGCAGGCCTCGCAGAGCGGCAACATTCTGTTTCCCCTGGGCCAGAACCGACGCTCGCTGCGAGTCAGAAACGAAACCAATCTGACCGCCTCTGACCACAACCGTCTCTTCAGCCCCTACTACGACACCTCCATCGCCAACGACGACGCCGGGTGTTGTGACATGACGCTCGGCGCCTGGCAGTCCTCCACCGGCCACGACCCCAACTCCCTGGCTCACTGGTACAACCTGAGCCCCGGAGATCCACCGCGCTCCGAGATCTTCGTCAACGACACCGACCAGACCCGGGATTTCCACCTGGGCGGCGTGCCCTACCAGGATCTCGATCAGCAGCCGGTGGCGGGATCGATCCAGCTCCCCGCCTTCTCTTCCAGAATCCTCATCCGGGACGCCGGGGTGGTTTTTGCCGACGGCTTCGAGAGTGGTGACGTCACAGCCTGGAGCTCCGGCCAGCCCTGAGCCTCAGCGAGAGTAGTCGCGGTAGGCGCGCCGACGCCACTTCCTGCCGAGAGGCTCGCCGGTTCTCAGGTTCTCCTCCAGGTTGTCAAAGTGGAGCTCGGCCGCCTGAACCAACTCATCGATGAGGGCCTCGGCTTCGAGGAGTTGATCATGGCGCAGGATGCGTCGCAGCTCCTGCAGAATGTCGGCACCGTGGAGCCATAGCTGCAACTCGGTCTCGGCTACCCCTTGATGCGCGGACCGAATCGCCAGAGCATCGGGATCTGCCGACCGGACCGCATCCAGAAGAGCCCATCGCGCGGTCTTGGCCGCCTCGATCTCTTCCAGCAGAGAGAGTCCATGGGCTTCGCTCAGTTCGTGGATCGCTCGTAGCTGCCGCTGATCCAATTCGAGACGACCCAACACCGAGTCGCGAACTCTGGAGGTCAACCAATCGCTGAACGGATTGGGTGCCAGCCATCTGTTGGCAGCGACTGGCTCTGATTCGAGCTCGGCTCCTACGGGAACCCCCCCGAAGAGACCCAAGACCAGCAGGCTACCGGCTCGCAGAAGGTTTCTCGTCTTCTTCATCTCGTGCCTCCGGAACCGTCAGGTGCCACGAGGATAGTGGACCCCGATTGAGAGACCAATCCCTGCCATCGGCACCCTCGATTCTGAAAGGGACACACGAAGATCCGACTGGCCCACGGCGACACGTCAGGGGGATCTCGCGCCAGTTCTCCTGCGCTCCTAGCGTCCTGGGGTATCCTTTCGCACCCGATCGGACACCTGATTCATGGACCCACTGACCCATACCCTCGTCGGAGCTTCGCTGGCCGCTACCCAGCTGGGCAAGAAAACTCGCCTGGCCGCTCCGGCGCTGATCGTCGGTGCCAATCTGCCCGACCTCGATGTGCTTTCGTATTTCCGCGGCGGCGACTTCGCCCTCGGATTTCGGCGGGGTTGGACGCACGGCCTACCGGCGCTGGTGGTGCTGCCGATCGTGCTGAGTCTGCTCCTCTGGCTCTGGGGCCGTTGGCGCGGTCCTGACGATTCCCAGTCGCCTCTCGACCTCGGCTGGCTCCTGGGTCTGAGCTTTCTCGCCTGTCTGACCCATCCATTCCTCGACTGGCTCAACACCTACGGCATGCGATGGTTGATGCCGCTGCGAGACACCTGGTTCTACGGTGACTCGGTCTTCATCATGGACCCGTATCTCTGGCTCATCCTGGGTCTCGGCTGGGCTCTCGGGCGTCGGCCATCGTGGACCAGTGGCAGCGCGGCCACCCTGATGGCGGGGCTGGTGATCTGGCTCGTTGGATCCCGGGCGCCTGCCTATCTCCCGGTGGTCGGCGCGGTGTTCGCCCTCCTCCTGCTCGGCTTCCTGTGGCGGCCACGAAAGCCGGCGACTGTGGCACCTCGGGCCGCCATCCTCGGACTGGTCGTCGGAGCTCTATACATCGGCTCCCTCATCGCTGTTCACTGGCGGACCCTGTCTGCGGCTCAAGTGGAGCTGGAGAGTCGGGGAATCGTGCGCATCGAAGAGATGCTGGTCGGCCCGACACCCGCCAACCCTCTGGCCTGGGACGTCTTGGTGTCGACCGATGGTGCCTACCAATGGGGCAGGTACGACTGGCGTCATCGTAGCCTGGTGATGTCGAAGGCCCGGCTTCCTGGAGCCCGGGAGTCTCCAATCTGGCCCGAGATTCTCGCCAGTGGCCAGGCCCAGGGATTCCTCCACTGGGTGCGATTTCCCTGGTTCCAGGTGGAGACCACCGAGTCCGGCCGCCGGGTCTATCTGATGGATGGGCGCTATGTTCGCGCCCGAGCCAGCGGTTTCGGCGCCGCGGTGATCGAGCTCGACACCGACTGAGAACCGACAAGCCTGCAGATTCCTCAACTCCTCGAAACTGACTGCCGGCCTGCGCTCTTCCTTCTGAAGATTTCTTCACACGCAGGCTGTGGGGTGGCACGGTAGAATCCCGAAAACACGGGTCCTTCCTTGCCACCACCAGCCAAATTCAAGCTCACGTCACCTTTGAGGATTGTGGCGGCGGCGTTTCTCCTCTCGGGGGCCGCCTCGCTGATGGATCAGGTGGTGTGGCTGCGCTACCTGAGCCTGATATTCGGCAACACCACCTGGGCCGCCGCCACCCTGCTGGCGGTCTTCATGGGCGGACTGGGTGTCGGAGCGCTGCTCTTCGGCCGCTGGGCGGATCGGATCGGTCGGCCGCTGGTCGTCTACGCGATCATGGAAGTCGCCATCGGCGTCATCGCCCTGGCCTCCCCCTGGTTTCTCTCCTGGATCGATAGCGCCTACATCGCCGTGTACCGCGGCTGGGGCAACCAGCCCTGGCTCTTTGCAGCCGGCAGGACCCTGCTGGTCGGTCTGTTTCTCCTGCCGCCGACGATTCTCATGGGCGGCACGCTGCCGCTCGTTCTGCGGGCTACCACCAGGGCCCGAGAAGAGGTGGGAGCCTCCAGCGGCTTCTTCTACGGCATCAACACCACCGGTGCGGTCCTGGGAACCACCTTCGCGGGCTTTCTGTCGATCTGGCAGCTGGGGCTCTACAAGACCCTGGCCTTGGCGGCCCTGTTCAATCTGCTGGCCGCCGTCGCCAGCCTCCTGGTGTCTGGTCGGTTCCAGACCACGAGAGCTCCTCGGGCAGCTGCCGTCGGAGTCTCGAGGCAGTGGCTGCTGACGATCTTCTTCCTCATGGGTGCCACCAGCCTGGCCTACGAGGTCTTCTGGACCCGTATCCTCCTCTTTCACCTGGGCTCCAGCGTCTATGCCTACAGCCTGATGTTGCTGGCGGTCCTGGTGGGCATCGGTCTCGGCAGTCTGCTGGCGATCCCCTGGGCCGATCGAGTGGGCTCCCCACTGCGAGCGCTGGTCTGGGTCGAGCTGGGGATCGCCCTGTGGATTCCCATCCAGGTTCTGCTGTTCCAGCAGCTGGACCTGCTGCTGCTCACCGCCGCAGAGCTGATCCAACCCACCGGCTTCGGCCGCTACACCCTTAGCCAGCTGTTGGCCATTCTGCCGTTACTGGGACCCCCGACCCTGTTGATGGGAATGAGCTTCCCCCTGGCCGTGCGGGCGATGAACGAAGATCCCGCGCACCTGGGCGACGATGTGGGCAAGGTCTACGGTGCCAACACCCTCGGCGCGGTCCTCGGCTCGCTCTCCGCAGGGTTTCTACTGATTCCCACCGTCGGCACCCAGAACGCGCTGATCGTCGTCGCCACCGTCAATGCCCTGTTGGCGCTGGCTATCGCCAGACGGCAGGAGGGTCGGCTGTTGGTGCCGGTGACGGCGGTGGGGGCGGGTCTGATCTTCGCCACGCTGGCCATCTTCCCGGCCGATCGCGTGATCCTCGCCGCCGGCCTCTTCTACGGCGATCAGCCCGAAAGCCTGGTCTATTTCCATGAGGACGCCCAGGCCACCGTGACCATTCGCCAGCGGCAGAAGGACGATTCGCCCTACTACGCCCTGGCGGTCAATGGCGTGGCGGTGGCGGGCACCAGCCCCGAGCTCCACGCCGTTCAGCGCATGCAGGGTCACCTGCCGATGCTCCTGGGAAGCGATGTGGAGTCGGTCGTTCACATCGGATTCGGGACCGGCGGCACCGCGCACGCGGTCTCCCAGAGCCCGGTGCAGGACATCCTGGTGGTGGAGCTCAGCCCCGAGGTCATCAAGGCCTCCGATACCTATTTCGGGGGCATCAACCACGGAGTTCTGGCCGACGAGCGTGTACGGGTGGAGATCAACGACGGCCGCAACTTCCTGCTGGCCAGCCCGGAGAGATTCGACGCGGTGCTCTCCGATTCCATCCATCCGGCCTATGCCGGAAACGGCTCGCTCTACAGCCTCGAGTATTTTCGGCTGATCCGGGATCGGCTGGAACCGGGTGGCATCGCCTCCATGTGGCTGCCCACCTACTTCCTGACTCCGGACAACTTCGGCGGCATCCTCAAGGCATTTGCCGAGGTTTTCCCCAATGTGGCAGTCTGGTACGAGCCCAGTACGCTGAACGCCTTCACCATCGTCACGGGCAAGGTCGATGGGCCGGTCTGGGATCCGCAGCAGCTCCAGAGAGCCTTCTCGCTGCCGAGAATCCGGGACGACCTGGCCTCCCTCGAGATCTACGGCCCGGCGGATCTGCTGGCCATGTTGGTGGCGACCGAAGCGGACCTGGCACCATGGCTGGCGGAAATCCCGTCGCATACCGATGACCGGCCACGGGTGGAGTATGAGAGCGGTCGCCTGCTCGACCGCAACCAGACCTGGCTGCAGAACTTCGAGATCCTCCTGAGGCTGCGGCCCGCAGCCCCGGCTGCCGAGTACCTCGAGGCCTTGACGCCGGAGGAGCAGGAGCGGGGCCTGACGTTGTATGCCGAGAGGACCGGAGTTCTCGAATACCATCGCCAGTTGCTGGCGGAGCGCCTGGCAGCGCTCGAGCGCCGGGATCTACCCTGAGACCCGCCTCTTACAGCCCGATACCGACTCCCACTCGGATCATCCAGGGCCGGTCGTACGGATTGGGTCCATCGCTGTCGTAGTTCACGTCGTAGAGGAAGGTCATGTAGGAGGCCGCCTTGGGCCCCAAAGGCAACGCAAATCCTGGCCCGATCAGAACCGCGGTGTGGTTGGCGTCGATGACGTCGAATCCGCCCTGCGGGGTGCTGACTGGAAACTCCCAATTGAGCTGCTCCACCCCCGCCTGTAGAAAGATGGGCGAGTAGACGAAATAGCGTCCGTAGAGCGAGCCCCCGAGGTCGGTGGTGGAGAGATCCGGCTCGAAGCGCTCGTCCTTCCGGTACCGGTAGACCAGACTGCCACCGAGATGAAACTTGGGAACCACGATGAAGCCCAACTCCGGCGCCACCTGTACCGAGCTGACGACATCGCCAAAGGATGCTCCCAGCCAGCCCCCGACGTAGAAACGCCCTTTCAGAGGGGACGGAGATGCCGCACCTGGTGAGTCGGTTTCGACAGCGGGTTCGTCCGGTGGCAGAGCAGGCTCATCCTGGGCCACCAAGGTCCCGGAGAGCAGAATCATCAAGAGACAACAGACCCAACGCATACGCACACATCCTTTCTTGGAGACAGCCTCGCCGCCTCCTCACCGACGGACCGGTCCTAGTGCAAGATCCGGACCCGCGTGATCCTCAGGCGCCGGAGAGCGTCCGGGGTGGTCGGCATCCCAAGGCCGCCGACTTCTGGTGGAGACCGCAGTTCCGGGTGAGCTACTCGGGCTCGTATCGGAAGGGGTCCGGCGGCGTGAGTCGCCGCGCGCGCTCCACCAGATAGAGAAGGTCCTGAACCTCTTCGTCCCTGGCCAACTCGTCGGCCACCGGACGGAGGCGACGATAGAGCTCATCCAGATCCGAATCGTTGGCCCAGTACGAGCCCTTGAGAATCTCGGCGAACTCGGCTGCCAGTGAGCTCAGCTGCAAAGCGATGGAGCTCGCCTGCCAACTGCGGGAGAGGTTCCTTCTGCTCAGATCGAGGGAGGTCTCGACGATCCGGTCGGTCTCCTTCGATCGATAGCGGAGCCTCAGGGTCGCCAGACGCTGTCGCTTGCCGACTCCTTCGTGCAACTTGATCTCGTAGAGCGCCGTGACCGAGTGGCCGGCACCGATCTCGCCGGCATCGACCGAGTCATCCCGAAAGCGCTGGTCGGGGATGTCGCGATTCTCATAGCCGATCAGCCGGTATCGGCTCACCGTGTCGGGATTGAATTCCACCTGCACCTTGGCATCGGCGGCGATTGTCTGCAGGGTGCCGGTGAGGTTCTCGACGAAGATCCGCCGCGCCTCGTCCAGGGAGTCCACATAGGCGTAGGAGCCGTCGCCCTGATCGGCGAGCTGCTCCATGAGCACGTCGTTGTAGTTGCCCATGCCGAACCCGACGGTGGTGAGCTCGATACCCTCGTCGGCCTCCCTCCGGATACGCTCGAGGATCGACTCGGGTCCGGTGCGGCCGACATTGGCGACGCCGTCAGAGCAGAGGATCAGCCGATTGATCTCTCCCTCGCGGTAGAAGCTTCGGGCCAGCCCATAGGCCAGATCGAGGCCCTCCTCGGCGTTGGTGGAACCACCGGGCACCAGGCGGTCGATGGCCCGACGAATGGCCTCCTGGCTGCGGGTGGGCTCGAGCAACACCTGGCCGCGCCTGCCGTAGACCACCAGGCCGATGCGATCGTCCCGATGCAGCTGATCCAGGAGCAGTTGGAGGGAATCCTGGACCAGGCCGAGGCGATTCTCCCTACCCATGGAGCCCGACACATCGACGACGAAGATCAGAGTCGCCGGCAGCCGTCGGCTGTCACGGATCTCCCGTGCCTGGATACCGAAACGGACCAGCTGGTAGCGCGGGCCGCTGGCGAAGGGCGATGGCGCGCCCTCGGCGATCAGGGTGAACTCTCCGCGACTGGGAGCCGGGTCGCCGTAGTCGAAGTAGTTGACGAACTCCTCCACCCGGATCGCCTCCGGCGGCGGCAGATGCCCCCGATCGAGGTAGCTCCGGGCCAGAGTGAACGATCCGGTGTCGACATCCAGGCCGAAGGTGGACTGGCGATCGTCCTCGGTGTCGATAAACGGGTTGGTACCGTAGGCGCGGAAGAACATGTCGCCGTAGGGAGCGTCGTTGGGCTCGGCGGTACCACCCGTCGATGGCGCGACCGGTGGCTCGATCACGAAGCTCTCCGGCATGTTCTGCGTCGACGGACGAGCACGAGACATCGGCATCCTCGGCTGGCGGCGCGCCGTGGACTTCGCCGCAACATCCATGGCAGGGCTTTCGACAACAGTGAAAGCCTCCGACAACTCCTCACTCTCGGCCACCGCGTCGGACTCGACCTGGGCCCGGCCGTCCCGATCAGCACGGCGACCCTCATCGTCTTTGACTTTCATGGCCGCAGCCATCTCCGACTTCTTTTCGAGAGCCGGACCGACCTCCCGCTGCACCGCTTGCGACTCGACGGGCGATGCCTCCGAGCTCTCCTTGCCCGCCCGAGAGGGCGAGGGCTCCGGTCCCCTGTATTCCAGTCGTCCCAGCTCGATCTGGTCGGCCGGCACTCGGAAATCCGCTGCCGGTGGCGAGGCCTCGGGAGCCCCATGCGGATCCGACTCGACCACCTCGGGCACACCGATGGCGTCCGATTCGGTACCGGGTGCCCGCACCGCAGCCAAGGACTCCACATCCTCTACCGCCACGGACTGTCGGGCTATCTGCTCTTCGAGAGCGTCACGGGTCTCACGCCTGGCCTGATAGACCACGGCGCCACTGAGAATCGCCATCATCACGGAGGCGGCCACCAACCGCAGACGCCAGTGACTCGGTGTCCGTTCCTCCGGCTCAGGCACGACCTGAAGGTACTCGGGGATCTCTTTCTGGATCTTCTCCAGCAGCCGCTCCGGCGGCTCGGGCGCCGCGCCGGGACGGAGGCGATCTTCGATCCACTGCTGCTCGTTGTTCTTCACTGGGATTCCCCTTCCAGGGCCACGGCCAGAAGACCCATGGCCCGCTTCAGTCGCTTGCGGACTCCGACGGTCGAGATCCCCTGGAGCTGGGCAATCTCAGCCAGCGGTAGCTCGGCCCAGAAGCGGGCAGTAACCACGAACCGTAGTTCGTCTGGCAGATCCAGAATCGCCCGGCGCAAACGCCGGCCCTCGGCGCCATGAAGCGTCTCCTCCTGAGCCGTCCTGCCGGGGTCGAGAAGCGCATCGGCCCGCTCCTCCGTCAACGGCTCCATCAGCTTGGGCCGTCGGATGTGATTCAGAAAGGTGTTGTAGGCGATCCTATAGAGCCAGGTGGAGAACTTGCTGCCGCCCCGGAATCGGCCGATCGATCGCCAGGCTTTGCGATAGGTCTCCTGGGTGAGGTCGGCGGCGAGATCCTCGTCGCCGCCACAGAGTCGGAACAGCGAGGCATAGACGGCCCGGTAGGTGGCACGGGCCAGTTCATTGGCCGCCTCCCGGTCGCCCTCGGCCACTCTCGGCCAGAGCTCCAATTCAGGATCGATCGCGTCCACTGTCGCCAGGCTCTCCATGCCTAGTTAGACACAGATACCGACGAAAAGGAAACCCGTTGAGGAATATTTCTCCAGTCCTCCAGGAATGGTCGCCTAGAAGGCCTGACCGACCATGGCCCAGATGTGCCAGCCCTCTTCAGAGTAGGCGACATCTGCCCGCACCACGACCAGGGCAGTCATCAGACGCAGACCGATACCGGCATCCCATTTCAGATCCTCGTGGAGCTTCTGGAGGTCCCAGCTGTCGGCGACCCGCCCGGCTTCGAGGAAGGGGACGAACTGCCACCAGTCGATGTTCAGCCAGCGCAGCCAGGAGATCTTGCCCAGCGGATTCCAGGTGGGAATGACCCTGTACTCGGCCGCGTAGTAGACCGCGGCCTCGTCCTGGAAGCGATAGAGCGGAAACCCCCTGAGCCGCTGGAAGCCCCCCAGAGACGAGCCCATCGATGGTGGCGGCCGGTCATCGACACCCAGAACGGTATCGCCACTGTCGGTCCAGGTCGGCGTGTAGGAGGTCCAGGCGTTGAACGCCAGGACCTGCTGTCGGGTCCGCCGACTCCGACCCAGCGAAAGGTACTTGCTGTACTTACCCCGCAGCGTGGTCCAGGACTCGCTCTCGTCGTCGAGCCCGGCACCGCTGGCGACCGACAGAAAGGTCGCGCTGCCCCTGGTCGGATTGGGTGAGAAGTCCCGGTTGTCGTAAAGGACGCCCAGGCTGAGACCCGCGGTATACCCCTTCTGGAGTCCGCCTTCGGGCTCGATGGTGCGGTAGAACAGAAAGGGCTCCAGCTGCAGTAGTGTTCGCCCCGAACGCGCCGGGTTCCAGCGGCCCGGACGTGAGTCGCCGACCGGGATTCCCCGATCCATCACATGGGACCGGATGGCCTCGTCTCGACCTTCGCCGACAGGCAGGACATGCTTGAAGTTGAGCACCAACCAGTTGTGCCAGCCCTCCCCCTCGACGAAGTTCTCGGGATCGGAGTCGTTGCCTCCGGCACCCCCTTCGGGGAAGTCAGGATTGCCATCGACGTAGAGCCTCTGCTGTGTGAACCAGCCCACCGAGGTGTTGGAGTCCAGAAACCATCGGCCGTTCCTCGACAGCCTCATGCTGGTGCCGATCAGATAGGTCGCCCACGAGCTGTTGGACGTCCCCATGACGATGCCGAAGAGGCTGGACTGCGGCCTTGGCCAGGCCGATGCACCGGCACCTGCGCCACCGGCCACGCCCAGCGTTTCGGTGGCGAAGACATAGGGCAAGAGCAGCTTGCGGGATTCGATCCTCCCCGTCTCACCCTCTTTGCGCAGGATCAGAGGGGGCTGGGTCAGATCCCCCGCCTGCACCGGAGGATGAATCGCTGTGAGAAGGATCCCGAGGGCTAGGCCAAGGCGTTTCAAGACGACCTATCCTGCCACAGACCTCCCTGGATACCGACCTAGCGGTCGTTGCGGCGTGGCGAGGAGTCGAAAAGCCTTGATTCGACCAGCAGATAGCCGACGCCCACAAAAAGCCCCACCACGATGGCGATGAGCAGGGCGGTGCCGTGCTCTTGAGCCAGCCCGGTGAAATGTCGAACCGTGGCCCAGGTGACCGCAAACGTACAGACCCCGAGCCCCAGCCCGAACAGCAGCGAGGAGAGACTCATCACAACCTCCTTTCAGTTCTCCAAAGACCGATACGGAGAAAGAACCACAGGAACGCCGCGGCAGTGAACACGAACATCCCTGTCACGGTGGTGAGAAGCGACTCGGAAAGACCTATGACCACCGCTGGAGGACTGACGACGCCCTCCCTGGCTACAAAGACTGAGATCTTGGTGATTCCGATCCACTGACCGAGAAACCCCAACACTGCAGCCAGGCTGCCCCAGAAGAGGATGCCGTCGATACTGTGGCGACGGCGGCCGGCCCCGTCCCCGCCTCGAGAGAGAAGGGCCAGAGCGTTCCACGCCGAGAGCGATAGAACGACCATCCCCAAGAGCATGATGGGAAAGATTACCGGACCCGCTTCCTGCAAAAACCGCAGCATGTCGTTCCTCCTTCCGGGCGATCAGCCAGCGCTCCCGAGCAGGCTCTCCATCTCCCGCAGCTCGGCCCGGGAAACTGCATTCGACAAGACAAACCAGACCAGAGCGGTGAGAATGGCGACCAGCAGACTGATGGTCATCAGCGACGAGATGGCGATCATCCAGCCGGCGAAGTTCATGAACAGCGATTCAGGTGCGGTGGGAGCATTGACGCGAAAGAACCGCTGCAGGTGAAAGAAGAATCCACAGCTGGCCACGGCCAGGCTGGCGCTGGCGCAGAACAGCAGCACTCCCAGACCCGACCGCAGGCGTCGGACCTCTCGCCCGGATTTCGAGAAGATCTGCTTGAGCTTCCAGACGGAGAACGAGAAGGCGACGATCGCCAGACCCGCCACCGGCCAGACAAATGGGCTGACATAGAAGTGGAAGACCTCCTCGGTCAGCACCACACCGGCGAGCCATACCTCGAACGCCAGCAGCACCAGAAGCAGAATCTTCGCGAAGCCACCGCCGACCTGACCCGAGACGCGATCGGCGAATCCCCCGATGTTGGAAGCGTGGACTCGCGCAAGATGCTGCAGGGCCTCATCCGAGGATCCGAAAGCCTCCTTGGCTCGCTGGGTCGCCTCGGCTTCGTCCAGCCCCTGATCGAGGTAGTAGTGATAGCTGTCTTCGAGGTCGGCGGCCATCTCCAACAGGACTCTCGTGCGCGAGGGTTCGGGAATCTCCAGCCGATCTCGAACCTGATTGAGAACGTCTGCGAATCGGTTCATCGTTTCTCCTCCCCGACGACGGTGAAAAAGCGATCGAAGAACTCGGCCCAGGCCTCTCGTTGGAGCTCGAGCCGTTGCCGGCCGGCAGCGGTCAGACGGTAGCTCTTGCGCTTGCGGCGGCTCTCCTCCTCCAACCAGTCCCCTCGGATGAGGCCCTCATTCTCCAGCTTGTGAAGGATCGGGTACAGGGTGCCGTGCTTGAACCGGAAGGCGCCACCGCTGTTCAGCTCCAGTTCCAGGGCGATCTTGTATCCGTGATGGGGACCCGAGGAGAGCGTCGAGAGAATCAGTGCCTCGTTACAGCTTCGACTGAGGCTCTGAATGTCCGGTGGTGAAGGGGTCTGAGTCTGGGGGTTCATGATGCCATGTATTTAGATTCTCTATATATCGAACATCTATATATTAACCCCGCAGAGATCCACTGTCAAGAGACGGAGACACCGTCTCCTTTCGACCGGGCGATGGCTGACTTGCGAGGGAGGGCTATTGCGAGGACCAGGCCCGGGTATCGCCGGACTCGAAACCGTCGGCGAACACGTGCTGGTCATCGATGGTCATGGGAGTGTCGGCAGACCAGCCACCGACACCGGCGGGGTTGCGGCCCTGGACCCGCCAGAGGTAGTCGCCGTTGGCCAACTCCTCCAGCACCGTGATCTGGTGGGTGCAACTGGACAGGTCGCAGTAGGTGGCGGCCTCGAGCCACTTGTCCAGCACCACCACCGAGTCCTCTTCCACCACCAGCCTGTACCACGTCGCCCGTATGGGCGTCTCCCGGTCCCAGACGAATGTGGGTCGGCTGGTGTTGATCAGGCCCGTCGGGCTTTGCGGCACGGCGACACCCGGGATCGGCACCGCCAGCAAGCCATTCCGGAAAGCCTCGGCCATCATGGTGTAGCCCGAGCCGATGGGGTGTCCTCTGTTGTCTCCACAGGGTGGGGGGGTCCCCGGGCACACATCGGAGTAGTGCTGATTGAAGCACTGGTTCTGGTTGTGACCGTGGACGTCCGGGTGGGAGTCGGGGCAGAGAACATCCCAGATATCCACGAAGTAGCGAGAGGTGAGATCGGCCGTCTCCTCGACGCCGTCTCGCAGTTCCTCCACCTCGTCGTCCTTGGTAGTGCCGTACTGGCCGTTCGGGTGATACCAGATGATCGAGGCGTGGACCGTTCCGGTACCGGCAAGACGGGCCTTGTTGGCGATGATCCCCAGGTTGGTCACCGACGCCTCCACCGGATACTCGACAAAGATGTCGTTGGTCCCCTCCATCAGCATCATGACGTCGAAGGGACCATCATCGGCCAGCACGTTGGTGATGCGGGTTACGGCCTGGTAGGTCTTCTCCCCGCTCTTGCCGGCATTGAAGACCTCGCAATCGCCGCTGTCGCAGCCCAGCAACTCGTGGAGACGGCCGGGATACCCACCTTCGTTGTCGAAGTCGTAGTTACCCAGGGTAATGCTGTCGCCGAAGGCCAGCCAGCGGAAGACCTGGGCCTCTAGACCGGGACATGCAATCAGCAGCCCCAGGAAGGCAATCGCGACGAGACCTCGCCTCATGGCAGACCTCGCCAGTCGAGAAGCTGGTCTTCCGACGACCAGCGAAGAAGGCTCCCGTCGGCTGACCTCAGGAGGAGCAATGGCCTCTCGACGCGGTCACCGGGGACCGTGGCGCTTCGTCGGTCGATCCCCGCCCGGTCCATCTCCAGCACGGTCCAGGCCGCAGGCTCGACCGAAGGGTAGAGGAGGTAGACTCCGCCGTCGTCGTGCATCAACCGGGGCTCCCCCGACCCCTTGCCCCCGAAGGCCTCGCCGACCAGCCAGGTACCGCCGAACCAGCGGGCGGATCGGAGTCGGTAATCGTTGCCGTCGAACCAGCTCCAGACCACCAGCGCGCCACCGTCGAGGGCCACCACATCGGGTGTCACATCCGGGACGGCATTGCCTGGATGGATCGACTCGGGCGCTGTCCACTCTGCTCCGACCCGCCGGCTCCAGACGATCTCGCTGTCGTCACCGTCGTAGGCCGACCAGACCAGCAGCCAGGTGCCATCCTCCAGGACCACCCCGGCAGGGCCCACCTGGCTGCCGGGACCCCGCGGGGAGACCGTCTCCGTCGGGCCCCAGCTCTTGTCCGACCATGAAGCCGCCCGGATCTCGAACTGCCGCGGGCCGTCTCCCTCGGCCCAGGCGAGTCCTACGAGCTTCTGGTGCCGCAGAAACAGGACCGGTTGGCCCCGGTATCTCGCCGAGCTTCTCGCCGGCACAGGGAGAAGATCGGATCCTTCGAGACCGCTCTCGATCAGCAGCAGATCGATGCCGTCCCCGGCAGGCAATCGACCGGCCGCCAACCACCCCTCGCTCGTCGGCTCGAGATCGCGAATCGTAGCGCCTGGTGGAAGCTCCACCCGGACTTCGCCCCGATTCACGCCACCTACCCTGAGCTCAGCCCCCTGCCGTACGGCCCAAAGCTCACCGCCTCGATCGGATGACTGCAGGACCTCCGCCTGACAAAGAGTTGCCGTCAGGGCCATACCCATCAAGAGGAGACACAGATTTCGCGAAGCTTTCACAACGGTGCTGCCTGCGGGACCGGAGGATGATCCGAAGTGCTCTGTCCCCTATTCTACCGGAGGCCTTCAGGATCCTTCGTCCGGCCGCGGGAAGACCTGGCGGCTCGATCCCCCGAGCGTCACCACACGGGCAGCCATGAACATCGCCAGCACCACGTTTCCCATCAGGGCGCTGCAGTTGGTGAACACCGCAAAGGCCGACAAGAGAAGAGGTGTCAGTCTCCATCCGACCGAGTCTATCCAGCCCCTCTGGTCCCGAGGGGCGGCGGCTCGAGTCCGGGCATCGTAGAATCGGGCCGGTGTGGATTCGGGTGATTCTCGTCACGGCGGCCGTTTGGATGACCGCCGGAATCACGGCGGCTGAGACCCTCGTCGTGGCCGTAGCGGCCAACTTCCACCAGACCGGCCAGGCTCTCGCCGACGCCTTCGAATCGCTCACCGGGCACCAGGTCACGGTGGTGCCGGGGTCGACCGGCAAACACTACGCCCAGATCGTCAACGGGGCGCCCTTCGATATCTTTCTGGCCGCCGACAGCGCCTATCCTCAGCGACTGGAGGAGGAGAGCCTGGCTCTGCCCGCAACTCGGTTCACCTACGCCGGGGGGACCCTGGTGCTCTGGAGCCCCGAAGCGGACCTGGTAGATCCCGAAGGTCGGATTCTCGAGCGGGCGGTCTTCCGCCATCTGAGCCTGGCCAACCCCGATCTCGCACCGTACGGTGCCGCCGCCCGTCAGGTCCTGGAAACACTGGGTCTCTGGGAATCGCTGCAATCCAAGATCGTGTGGGGGGAGAGTATCGGCCAGGCGTTTCAATTCGTGGCCAGCGGCGCCGCCGATCTGGGATTCGTCGCCCTGTCACAGATCAAGGCCCACGCTAGGAAAGAATGGGCCGGCTCGATGTGGCGGGTGCCCCAGGAGCTCTATCGACCCATCGAGCAGCAGGCGATTCTGCTCTCTGATAGCCGGCCGGGTCGGGACTTCCTGGATTTCCTGAGGAGCGAAGCGGCGCTGGAGCTCATCCGGGAGTTCGGCTACCAGACCCCTGCGAGCCCGGTCCCTTGACCATGCTTACCGAAGCCGACCTGTCTGCCTTCTGGATCACCGTCAAGCTCGCGGGTGTGACCACGCTTGCCCTACTGCTGGTGGGCACTCCTCTCGCCTGGTGGCTGGCGCGAGCCCGATTTCGTGGCAAGGCGGTGGTCGAAGCCATCGTCGCCCTGCCGCTGGTGCTTCCCCCCACCGTTCTGGGGTTCTATCTGCTCGTGACGCTGGGGCCCCGCGGTCCTATCGGCGGCCTCATCGAGTCTCTGGGCGGCCAGGCCCTGGCCTTCACCTTTACCGGGCTGGTGATCGGCTCGATGATCTACTCGCTCCCCTTCGTGGTTCAGCCGCTCCAGGACGCCTTCGCCAATGTCGGCCGGCGTCCGCTGGAGGTGGCGGCCACCCTGCGCGCCTCGCCCCTCGACCGCTTTCTGACGGTGGCGGTGCCTATGGCCCGTCCAGGTTTCATCACCGCCGCGGTCCTGGGTTTCGCCCACACCGTCGGGGAGTTCGGGGTCGTTCTGATGATCGGCGGCAGCATTCCCGGCAAGACCCGGGTGCTCTCTATCGCCATCTACGAGAATGTGGAGGCTCTGGAGTACGGCCGCGCGCATCTCCTGGCGGGGGGCCTTCTGCTGCTCTCATTTCTGCTGCTGCTGGTGGTCTACATCGTCAATCGACGGTTCCGGCTGGTGCGATCATGAGTCTCGAAGCCCGGTTTCGGATCTCACGAGGGGACTTTGTTCTGGACGTGCAATTGACGACTCCAGATCAAGGGGTCACCGCGATCCATGGGCCCTCGGGCTGTGGCAAGACGACTCTGCTGCGCGCCATCGCCGGTCTGGAGGTCGACCCGGCGGGGTTTCTCGAGATCGGCGGGCGCGTCTGGCAGGATCGGCAGACCTACCTGCCGCCTCACCAGCGCCCCATCGGTTTCGTCTTCCAGGAGGCGAGCCTCTTTCCTCACCTGTCGGTGCGAGGCAATCTGGCCTATGGATTCAAGCGAGTGCCCGCAAGCGAACGCCGCACCGATTTCGACGAGGTGGTCCGACTCCTGGCCGTGGCGGATCTTCTCGACCGGAGCGTCGCCGATCTCTCCGGTGGCGAGCGCCAGCGCACGGCCATCGCGCAGGCACTGCTGACCAGCCCGCGGCTGCTGCTGTTGGACGAACCCCTCACCGGTCTGGACACGGCGGGGAAGGCAGAGATCCTGCCCTATCTCGAACGGCTGCACAGCGAGTTGGAGATGCCCGTCCTCTATGTCAGCCACGCCGCCGACGAGGTCGCCCGACTCGCCGACCACCTGGTCCTCATGCAGGAGGGCACGATCCTCGGCTCCGGCACCATCGCCGAAATGCTGACCCGGTTCGATCTACCTCTGTCACGTGCGGCCGATGCGGAAGCCCTGGTCGAAGCCGAGGTCGTCCGCCAGGACGAGTCCTTCCATCTGACGGAGCTCTCCTTTCACGGGGGGAGGGTTCTGGTGGCACGCGAGGAGCTCGAGATCGGCACTCCGGTTCGCCTGCGGGTCCTGGCCCGGGATGTGAGCCTGACCCTGGAACGGCAGACCGATACCAGCATCCTGAACATCCTGCCCGTGACTGTTGCGGAGCTAGCCACCGATGGGCCGGCCCGCATGCTGGTCAAACTCTCGGCGGGCGATACGCTTCTCCTCTCCCGCATCACCCGCAAGAGTGCCGAGGCGCTGCATCTCGAAGTCGGCCAGGCTCTCTTCGCCCAGATCAAGACAGTTGCTCTGCTGGCCTGAACTGGGTCACGGGCTTTCCATGCTGACGGGCCCTCGTGAAACCCTGTCTCCGCTCGAACGTATACCAAACTTGACATAATGTTAAGTTTTCTGTACTTTTTGTCAGCTTTTGCATACTCATAAGGAGACGAACATGAGCTTCTCGTATCAAGAAAAGAGTGCCCTGGCTTCGTTGGTGGCGGTCTTGGTGGTGTTCTCTTACTACTTTTCGGCGGTCCTCGAGCTGATTCGCAGCAAGCAGCTGCACGCCGCCTCAGCCCTCGGGCTGATGATAGGCGCCGTGATTGCTCTGGTAGTCATCGAGATTGTCTTTCAGATTCTCGTGGCCGTGATCTCCCGCTCCACGGCCACCGACGAGCGAGACAAGCTCATCTCCGCCAAGTCGGCCCGGAACTCCGGAATCCTGCTGGGTGCTGGAACCCTGAGTCTCTTCTTTGCGATTCTCGGGAGCGAGATTCGGGGAGGTTTGGGAGATTCACACATCGTCCTGACCCCGATTCTCATCGCTCAATTCCTCATCCTCCTGATGGTCGCCGCTCAGGTTTTCGAGTACGTCAGCCAGATCTTCTACTACCGCAGGGGAGTCTGAGATGGCGAAGATCGCCGTTCAGAATCAGATCCGGCGGCTGCGCTTCGATCGCGACGAGATGACACAAGAGGAGCTTGCCAAGCAGATCGGGGTGACCCGCCAGACGATCATTGCCATCGAGAAGGGGAAGTACTCGCCGTCCCTGGAGGTGGCGTTCAGGATGGCCAGAGTCTTCCAGGTTCCACTGGAAGAGGTCTTCCAGTACCGACCGAAGAACCAGGAATCTTGAATTAGCGTAGCTTGTTGTCAGTCACATGTCGATACGACCGATCAAGAGACTCATCAAAGCCAAGCCGACCATGGAGGGCGCTGGCGTGCATCTGCGACGCGCCTTCGGTTTCGGTGAAACCAGCGAGTTCGACCCGTTTCTATTGTTGGACGACTTCCGTAACGACAGACCCGAGGACTTCGAGAAGGGATTCCCCTGGCACCCTCACCGGGGGATCGAGACCATTACCTACGTCCTGGCGGGCAATGTGGACCATGGTGACAGTCTGGGTAATGCCGGCACCATCGGGGCTGGCGACGTCCAGTGGATGACCGCCGGCAGCGGCATCATCCATCAGGAGATGCCGCACGGCGACGACGAGGGCAAGATGCACGGCTTCCAGCTGTGGGCCAATCTCCCATCGTCGCTAAAGATGACGCCGCCGCGCTATCAGGAGGTCCAGTCCACGGACATTCCCGAGGTCACCGATGACGATGGCACCAAGATCCGGGTGATCTGTGGCAACGTCTGGGGGCAATCGGGTCCCATCGACGGCATCGCCGCCGATCCCCAGTACATCGATGTCTGGGTGCCACCGGGCAAGAAGAAGACCGTACCGGTCGAGACCACCCGGCACGCCTTCGCCTATGTCTTCGCCGGCTCGGGCAAGTTCTGCAATGCCTCGGACCCGCTGGATGTGCCCACCGAGGGCCCGGGTTGGGCCGATACGACGCTCTCCGAGGAAGCGGACAATCGATCCCTGGTGCTCTTCGATCGCGGTGACGAGGTTACCGTCGTGGCGGGTGACTTCGGAATTCGATTCCTGCTGGTATCCGGCAAACCGCTGGAAGAGCCAGTGGCCTGGTACGGACCGATCGTCATGAACACCCGCGAAGAGCTGCAGCAGGCGTTTGCGGAGTTTCAGGCGGGGACGTTCTTGAAGCACGCGAAATAGCCGTGGGAAGTGGCGCAGTGACGCAGTGGGCAGTGGGCAGTTAGGAGGGGTGTCACAGGCCCTGCCCGCAGCTTGGAGTGGCGGGCCTCTGCCGATAGGGTTGGCGAAGCGGCCTGAACCTTCTCGTTCAGGCTACGGGAGGGAGATCGAACCATGCGCCGAGCCGTCTGTCTTGCTTTGTCCATCATCGGTCTGACGTTTGGAGGGCTCATCCCCTCCCCGGTCTCGGCCGACACGCACACCCTCGATCCTGCGAGCTATCAGAACCTGCAGTACCGTTTGCTGGGACCCTTCCGGGCCAGCCGCACGGTCGGCGGTGTAGGCATCCCGACCCAGCCGAACGTCTTCTTCGTCGGCGTCAACAATGGTGGCGTCTGGAAGACCGATGACTTCGGCCGCACCTGGAGCCCCATCTTCGATGAGGCGCCGACGGGATCGGTGGGAGACCTGGCGGTCTCGCCCTCCGATCCGAAGGTGATCTACGTGGGTACGGGCGAAGGCCTGCACCGACCCGATCTCGCGGTCGGTGACGGCATCTTCAAGTCCACCGACGGCGGTGAGACCTGGAACCACATAGGGCTCGACGACGTGCAGCAGGTGGGGCGGTTGATCGTTCACCCGACCGACCCCGATATCGTCTTCGTCGCCGGTCTCGGCCATCCCTACGGTCCCAACGAGATGCGGGGTGTCTTTCGGACCCTCGATGGTGGCAAGACCTGGGAGAAGACCCTTTACATCGACGAGAACACCGGTGCCATCCAGGTGGAGCTCGATCCGACGAATCCGGACATTCTCTTCGCTGATCTTTGGGAGCACCGCGAGGGTCCGTGGGAGAACGCTCGCTTCTCTGGATCCAACAGCGGTTTGTACAAGTCCACCGACGGAGGCTCCACCTGGCGCAGGCTCTCCGAGGGCCTGCCTACGGCCGAGCAGGGTCTGGGGCGGATCGGTGTCGGTATCGCACCCAGTGATCCCAACCGGATGTACGCCACGGTGGGGGCGGATGGAGATCTCGGCGGCGTCTACCGCTCGGATGACGCCGGCGAGAGCTGGTACCTCGTCCATTCCAACCCTCGCGTCTGGGGCCGGTCCGGCGATTTCGCCGAGCTCAGAGTCCATCCCGAGAACCCCGACGTGGTCTTCTCGGGAAACATCGCCTCCTACAGATCCGACGACGGTGGCCACACCTGGACCTCCATCAAGGGAGCACCCGGTGGCGACGACTACCACCGTATCTGGATCAACCCCCTGGACCCCGACATCATGCTCTTCGTCGCCGATCAGGGCGCTACCATCACCGTCAACGGCGGCCGCACCTGGAGCTCCTGGTACAACCAGCCTACAGCTCAGCTCTACCACGTCACCACCACACCGAATCAGTTTCCCTACTGGGTGTGCGGCGGACAGCAGGAAAGCGGTGCCATCTGTGTTTCGAGCCGCGGCAACGGTGGGCAGATCTCCTTCCGCGACTGGATCGGTATAGGAGCCGACGAGTACGCCTACGTCGCCCCCGATCCATTGAACCCGGAGATCATCTACGGTGGCCGGGTCATGCGCTTCGACCGGCGGACGGGGCAGGCCCAGAACGTGGCTCCCGAGACTCTTCGCTCGGGAAAGTACCGGATCCTACGGACCATGCCGCTCCTCTTTCATCCGGCGAATCCCGAGATGCTGCTCTTCGCCACCAACGTTCTCTGGAAGACGACGAGTGGCGGTCAGGAGTGGGAGATCATCAGCCCCGACCTGACGCGAGAACAGCCCGAGGTCCCCGAGAGCGTCGGCGACTTCCACACGTCGGAGATGGACACCATGGATCGTCGCGGCGTCATCTACGCAGTTGGCCCCTCGCCGCTCGAGATGGAAACGATCTGGGCCGGCACCGATGACGGACTGGTCCATCGGACCATCGATGGCGGCCAGAGCTGGATCGACGTCACGCCGCCTGAGCTGCGGCCCTGGGACAAGGTCTCCCAGATCGATGCCGGTCACTTCGACTCGAGGACCGCCTACCTGGCCATTAACGCGATCCGGCGAGACGACATGCGGCCCCACATCTATCGCACCCACGACGGTGGCACTTCCTGGACCCGGATCGTCGAGGGACTCCACGAGATGGGTCCCGTGAACGTCGTCCGAGAGGATCCCAAGCAACCTGGTCTGCTCTACGCCGGGACCGAACGGACGATCTACTTCTCTGTCGACGATGGCGACCACTGGCACTCGTTGCGGCAGAATCTGCCGCCCTCCTCCATGCGCGACCTGGTGATCCACGAAGACGATCTGGTGGTGGGCACCCACGGCCGCTCCATCTGGGTCCTCGAAAACATCGCTCCGTTTCGCGAGCTAGCCCAGGCGGCGGCAGTAGATTCGCCTCATCTGTTCTCACCCCCACTGGCCACGCGGGTACGTTGGAATATGTTCTCGGACACCCCTCTGCCGCCAGAGGAGCCTACCGGGCAGAATCCGCCGGACGGAGCGATTCTCGACTATCACCTTCCCCGCCAGGCGAAGACTGTCGAACTCGAGATCGTGGACGGCGACGGTGACGTCCTGCGTCGATATTCGTCGGAGGATCCAGACGAATGGATCGACCCCGAGACGCTTCCCCACCCAACCTACTGGATCCGGTCACCCCAGAGCCTGGGTACCTCTGCCGGTCATCACCGCTTCGTCTGGGATCTGCGTCGCGAGCCCCCGCGGGGTGCCCGTCGCCAGTTCTCCATCGCCGCGGTGCTCGAGAACACACCCAGCGGCCCGCACGGGCCTTTCGTCCATCCGGGCACCTACACCGTGCGCGTGACGGTCGATGGGGAGACCCTCGAAAAACCTTTCCAGGTGAGACTCGATCCGAGGGTCGAGATCAAGCCCGAGAGTCTGCAACAGCAGACCGACTTCTCGCTCCGCTGCTACTACGGCTATCTGAAGGCCCAGGAGATCCGGGAGGGCGTGGATGCGGCGATGGAATCCACCAGCGGCGAGAGGCTGGCCGCGCTGCAAGCTCTCAGAGGCCAGGGCGAGCCTGGAGAACCGGACATCCTCTACGACTACATTCGGGCGGCAGCTCCTGACGAGGAGACGATCGTCGCGCTGCAATACAAGCTCCTCTGGACGATGTACGTGCTGCAGAGCGCAGATGCTCGACCCACTTCCCAGTCGAAGGAGGCCGTGACGGCTCTGGAAAGAAGTCTGGGGCAGATTCTGGAGCGTTGGGAGACCCTGCAGTAGATCACCGCCCAAGGCGCTCGATCTTGGCGGCGATCCGCTTCGCCTCGGCACCGATCTCGCGCAGCATCCCGGAGGGTGAAACGTGGAAGCCGCAGAGATAGAGCCCGGGACTGGAGGTAGTGCCCCGGTTCGAGCGTGGGGCACCATTCTCATCGTGAACACCCTCGGCAGAGCGCAGGAACTCAGCCAACTCCGGCCTGTAACCGGTGGCCAGGACCACGACGTCGAATGACTCCTCCTTGTCGTCCTGGAATACCACGCCCGTAGAGGTGAACCGCTCAATCCCCGGTCGCACATCGATCTCGCCCTGGCGGATTCGCTTCAGGGTGCCGATATCCAGCAACGGTATCTTGCCGTGTCGGCGGACCTGGGTATTGGGACCGTAGGGCAGTCGCTCGAGCCCGGTGTCTCGGATATCCCCGACCGACATCCACAGCAGCGGCTTCGAGACCAGATCGGCGACCTTCATGGGAAGGAAGCGCAGCACGATGCCCCAACCGAGGATGGGAATCCCCAGCAGATCTCTCGGGATCGCGTTCACCGGCCCCCGTACCGACAGCGCCGGCCTGGCGCCGTGCTCGCAGAGATCGAGGGCGATCTCGCCGGCGGAGTTGCCAAAACCGACCGCCAGGGCGCGCTTTCCCTGCCAGGCGGCTCCATTGACGAACTCCGAGCTGTGGATCAGCGTCCCCGAGTATTCGTTCATGCCGGGCCAGTCGGGCCTATGGGGCTTGCGGGTGTAGCCGGTGGCCAGGACTACGTTGGCAGAGGTCCACGTACTTTCACCGGTGCGAGTCTCCCAATGACCGTCGCGGCGTTCCACCGCCACGACCTCCTGGCCGAACGCCGGCTCGAGCCCGAGCTCGGAGGCATACATCTCCATGTACTCGACGACCTGGTCCCGACTCGGATAGCGGGGAAAGGACCGCGGCATGGGCAGGTACGGCAGACCCGACAGGCCCCGGCTGGTATGCAGATGCAGGCGCTCATAGTGGTTTCGCCAAGCCGGGGCCACGTGATTCGAGCGCTCCAGCAGTACGTAGGGAACTCTCGCCCGTTGCAGGCAGGCACTCACCGCCAGACCGGCGGCACTGGCACCCACCACGACGGTGTCGATACTCGGTCGATCCACCAGACCCTCCACTGGTTCGGGGAGCCCCATCCTAGTACAGGGTCTGGGCCCATTCCGCGGAAACCCATGCTTTGGCACTGCGTACTCCTACCTGGAGGATTTCTCGCTTGCCTGAGCTAGTGCACGACCTAAGGACCTCGCTGCGAGGCTTCAGTCGCCGACCCGACGCACAACGAGGAGAGTGACTATATGAATCAACTTCCACGAAGCGCTCTCGGCTGGGCTCTGGTGATTTGGGGTGCCCTGACTCCGGTGCTGGCCACCCAGGAGTCCTCCCCGGCCGGCGAATTGGTGGGCTTGTGGAAGGCCAAGAAGAGCTTCGGTCCGGAGGTGAGAGGACGCTTGATTGTGGAGGTCCACGGGGATCGAGGCCAGGCGGAGATCGCCGGTCACTTGGTTGCGTTCCAGATCGTCGATCAACAGATTCGGTTCGCTCTCGCGGATGATCTGGGTACCTTCGTCGGGCGGCTCGATGAAGGCAGGAAACCGCTCCGGGGACACTGGATCCAACCACCCCCTGCCCAGGTCTACATGCCCATGGCCTCCCCTGTTCACTTTCAGGGGGACGGACCGAATCGCTGGAAGGGTCAGGTCGTTCCGCGGGAGAGTGAATACACCTTCTATCTGGTTCTCTGCGAGAGAGCAGATGGCACGGTGGGTGCCTTTCTGCGGAATCCCGATCGCAATCTAGGCGTCATCCGCAATCTCGACCGCGTCGAGCGCGACGGCAATGATCTGGAGTTCATCGGCTCGTTCTTTCGCGACGAGGAGCAGCAGGTCCTCCTGAGGGGTAGGTACGATCCCGACAACGAACGCATCGTCCTCTTCCATCGGCCCGCCCGGGGCGGGACCTACGACTTCACCCGCGTCGATGACCAGCAGTTCAGCGGCTTCTATGCCCGGGGGCAGGATCCCGAGCCGTGGAGGTATCGTTCGCCCCCCGAGTTGGACGATGGATGGCCGGTTGCCACGCTGGAGGACGTAGGGATCTCTGCGGGTCCCATCAAGGAGATGATTGAAAGGGAGATCGATCCTCCGGCCCGCGACGTCCATGCCCACTACGTCCACGGAGTTCTGATCGCGCGGCACGGCAAGCTGGTCCTCGAGGAGTATTTCCACGGCTTCCATCGCGAGGTGCCCCACGACACACGCTCGGCCAGCAAGAGCCTGACATCCCTGCTCACGGGTGCGGCCATCGAGGCGGGCCTGGTGGATGACACATCGGTGCCTGTCTACTCCAGCATCTATGGCGACTCGGTGCCAGGCGATCGCGATCCCCGAAAATCCCGCATGACCCTGGAGCACCTGCTGACCATGTCCTCGGGCTTCTACTGCGACGACCGGAATCCGCAGGCGCCAGGAAACGAAGACACCATGCAGAATCAGGAGGAGGAGTCCGACTGGTACCGCTACACCCTGGTGCTACCCATGGTGACCGAGCCCGGTGAGGTAGCCGTTTACTGCAGCGTCAATCCGAACCTCATCGGCAAGGTGCTTATCGCCGCCACGAATCGAAGCCTGCCGGAGCTTGTCGATGCCCTGATCGCCGAGCCCCTCGACATCCAGCGCTACTACCTCGGGCTGCAGCCCACCGGCGAGCCCTACATGGGCGGTGGCATCCATTGGCTGCCCCGGGATTTCATGAAGATTGGCCAGGTGATCCTCGACGGCGGCACCTGGAAGGGGCGGCGCATCGTCAGCCAGGAGTGGGCCCGTCGCTCGACTTCGCCCCTCTACGATCTACGTGATCGCCAGTACGGCTACCTCTGGTGGGTCATGGATTACCCCTACAAGAACGGCACCGTCCGCGCCTTTTTCGCCGGCGGCAACGGCGGTCAGATCGTCGTCGGTATCCCCGACCTGGACCTGCTCATCACCTTCTACGGCGGCAACTACTCCGACCCGGTCCTCTACCGCAGCCAGGACGTCCTGGTACCGGAGTACATTCTGAAGGCCGTGGAGAGCCGATGATCTCTCACCTCCGTGCTAGACTCTCGCCAGCTTAACGACTAGTTCTGTCCCCACCCATCTTTGCTGGCCTCGAGCAGGGCTGATAAGGATGTGCTTCGGCACTGCGCCGGGGCTGAAATTGCTGTGATGAGGCCCGATTTCGGCACGACGAGTTGGAGCCAAGTGCTTTCGGCGCGAGACGGCTCCTCCGTGGAGTCTCGCCAAGCGCTCGAGGCGCTGTGTGAGCGCTACTGGTACCCGCTCTATGCCTACAGCCGGCGCCAAGGAAACTCCCCCGATGCAGCGCGGGATCTGACGCAAGGGTTCTTTGTCCATCTCTTCGAGAAGGACACGCTCCAACGGGCCGAACCCGAGGCCGGTCGGTTCCGCTCGTTTCTTCTCGGTTCCCTTGCCAACTTCCTCTCTCACGAGCGCGAACGGGAGCAAGCCCTCAAGAGAGGCGGCAACGCCGCAACGATCTCCCTCGATACAGAGATTGCCGAGAAGCGCTATGGCCGAGAGCCAGCCGGACAGCTGACGCCCGAGGAGATCTTCGAGCGTCGCTGGGCCATGACCGTGGTCGAGCAGGCCATGAAGCAGCTGAGAAGTGAGTACCCTCAGGGCGATGACCGGCGTCGATTCGCTCGACTGCAGCCCTATCTGGTGGGCGAAGAGCCGCATATTCCATACCGCGCCGTAGCAGAAGAGCTCGGTATGACCGAAGGAGCCGTCAAGGCCGCTGTGCGCAGAGCCCGGCAGCGCTTCGGCGACCTGCTGCGGCAAGAGATCGCCGAGACCCTCGCCGATCCAGACGACGTGGACGACGAGCTACGTCATCTTCTGCTGGTGATTCGACCGTTTCACGGCAAGTCCGAGTAACTTCTCTCGGCTTTTCCGTGTGCACATACCAAGCCTCGACCTAGAAGTCTGGAGTGGTTGTGATGGTTCTATCGACCAGCTGTCCCCAGTGTGGAACACAACTCGAAAGCGAGTCCTGGGCCGATGGTATGTGCCCGGCTTGTCTGCTCGAGCTGGCGCAGGAGGAATCTTCGAAACCAGAGTTGCACGCCGTCGCCTCCGACGCTCACACTCTGGCGTTCACCGATCAAGCCCTCTCACCGGGACAGACGCTTGGCAAGCGCTACCGGGTGCGGTCGCTTCTCGGCCGCGGTGGCATGGGAGACGTCTGGCGGGCATTCGATCTGAAGCTGCGGGTCGATGTAGCCCTCAAGGCCTTACGACCCGAGCTCCTGCAGAAGGAGAAGGCATGGACGCTCCTACGCAGCGAGGTGCGTTCCGCCCGACAAGTGGTGTCGCCCAACGTCTGTCGGGTCTTCGATCTCGAGGAGATTGATGGCCAGGAGCTGGTGTCGATGGAGTACATCGACGGCCAAACATTGACCGAGATGCTCACAGAGCGCGGGCCTCTCGATCTCGAAGAGGCTCGCGAGATCGCAGCTCAATTCCTGGCCGGACTCGAGGCTATCCATGAGGCGGGTCTCGTGCACCGCGACTTCAAGCCGGAGAACGTCATGCTTACTCGCGCCGGTCGAGTCGTTGTCATGGATTTCGGGGTGGCAAGGACCCTGACGGGAGAAGCGGCAGGAACAGTATCTGGGACACCGGCATATATGTCCCCCGAGCAGATGCTAGGCGAGGCGGTCGATGCGCGGGCGGACGTCTTTTCCGCGGGTGTGGTGTTGGCAGAAATGGTCGCCAAGGGCGGGATCGCGGAGCGAGCAGCAAGGGAGGCGCTCTGGCACGGCGTCCACCAGGATCCCCCACAGTTACCAGAGTCTCCCTGGAGACCTGTGCTCGCGAAAGCTGTCTCCCGCTCGTCAGAGGGTCGCTTCTCCGCTGCCTCGGCTCTTGCCCGAGCGCTGGAAGATGTGACGCTGCAGGTCGAAGGGGCGGAGGATCTCACCCCCTACCCCGGTTTGGCAGCTTTCACGAAGGAAGATGCTGAGTATTTCTTCGGTCGTGAGCTGGAAGTCGAAGCCATGTGGCGCCGCCTCCGGAGGCCTCACCTCCTCGGCTTGATCGGTCCCTCGGGAGCCGGCAAGAGCTCTTTTCTGAGAGCAGGACTGCTGCCTGCGATGCCTGAAGGATGGAGAGCAGTCCTGGCCAAGCCTGGAAATCGGCCATTCACCACTCTGGCTCAAGCCTTCGCTGAGGAGCTCTCCGGCGACCGCCAGGCTATTCAGGATCTGCTTCAATTCGAGCAGACCGACATCGCAGTATCGCTGGTCTCGCGATGGCGGCGGCGACAAAAACGAGCGCTGGTCGTCATCGACCAGTTCGAGGAACTCTTCACACAGAACCCTCCTGAGGTCCAGAAACGGTTCGCTGAGCTCCTGGGACGTCTGGCATTGGACGCCGATGTCCACGTGCTCTTGGCCCTGCGAGACGATTTCCTCTTTCACTGTCAGGCCTACGAAGCGCTTCGACCTATCTTCTCCGAGCTCACTCCGCTCGGACGACTCGCTGGCAGTGGTCTGCGCCGAGCGCTTGTACAGCCGGCGCTCAAGTGCGGGTACAAGTTCGAGAACGACTCTCTCGTCGACACGATGGTGGCGGAGGTCGGGGATGAACGGGGAGCGCTTCCACTGTTGGCATTCGCCGCCGCTCGCCTCTGGGAACACCGGGATCGAACTCGCGGTCTGTTGACCCTGGATGCCTATGAGCACATTGGGGGGGTCGAGGGCGCCCTGGCTCGGCATGCGGAACACACACTCGAATCGGTGGGCCGGGACCGAGTATCTGTTGTCCGGGAACTCTTTCGAAACCTCGTGACTGGCGAGGGCACGCGCGCGGCCCGCGAACGTGAGGACCTGCTATCGGTGTTCCCAGGGGAAGACCAGCCTGGCGCCGAGCAGGTCCTTTCCGAGCTTGTCGACGCACGCCTGCTGACCTCCTACGAGGCTCCCGGTAGCGAAGAAGTGGAGGCGGCCCCCAGGACCCACCTCGAGATCGTCCACGAGTCCCTGTTGTCCGGGTGGCCACGGCTGGTGAGATGGCAAACACAAGATGCCGACAGTGCCCAGATGCGGGAGCAGATCCGTCAGGCGGCTAGCGTCTGGAGTGAACGAGGGCGTTCCGAAGACCTGCTGTGGACCGGGGCCGCCTACCGAGAGTTCTATGTTTGGTGCGACAGCTATCCAGGGCGCCTGACCGATCTCGAAAGTGAGTTTGCTGAAGCGGTGATCGAGTTGGCTGGGCGCAAGAAGCGGCGCCGAAGGATCGCTGTCGCCTCCATCATCTTGCTGCTACTCGGGGGCCTTGCCATCGTGGCTGGTTTCTGGCGCAACGCCGTCGAGGAGGCACGACGCGCCGAAGCCAGCGTCCTCGTGTCCCTGGGTCGAGAAGCTCTCGAGCTCGATCCCTCCGAAGCGCTCGCTCACGCGCTGGCCAGTCTCGAATTGTTCGATCAGCAGGCAGCCCGACTGCTGGCCCTGGAGTCGCTATGGAGGGGTCCGACGGCCCTTCGACAAGCCACCGGCCAACCCAGCGTGGCTGCGTTCAGTCCGGACAGCGAATGGATCGCGTTTGGATATCAGCTCGGTGACCTTCAAATCCAGTCGAAAGCTGGTGAGTTGTCGGCCCTGGTCGGCGGACACGAGGGTGAAGTGACCTACTTACGATACTTGAAACCCGAGACCCTCGCTTCACACTCGAATGTCGACAAGCAGGTCAAGCTGTGGAGCGTCCCGGAGCTCGAAGAATTCCGGACGCTTCCAGCGGAAGAGGTCGTGGGTTTCAGATTGGTGCGAGACACCACCGGGCGACGCGGAATCCTGACCTGGGAGGAGAGTGGGTCCGTGAAGTGGTGGTCAGGTGCCGAAGAGGAGCCGACCAACCTGGGGACGATCGGGTACGAAGCCCGCGATGTCGTTCGGAAACCGCGCTGGGATGTCGATCTTTCCGGTCGTCTTTTCGTCTACAGCCAGGGCCCCAGTATCTACAAGGTAAATCTGGGAGAGCCTGGAGTCGAAGATCCAGAGCCAATCGGTTTCACCGAGCAAGTCGTGACCAACCTCGCCGTTAGCCCGGACGGCAGCTTGGTAGCTGTGTCATTCCTTGGTCCTCCAGGAGCCGGGCTGTGGTCTCTAGAGCCGCCATACGGCGAGCTCCCTCTGTCACCCACCCCAGCAGGACTCGGGTACACCGCTACCGCTCTTGCCTTCTCGGCCGACGGATCCCGCCTCGCCGCGTCGGGCATGGCCACGAATTTCTACCTCTGGGACCTCGATGGCCCACCTCACGCAGCGCCGAACGTTCTCCACCGCAGGGGCACAGTACTTCCGCGTGGGGTCAGTTTCTCGCCCGACGGCAACTGGCTGGTGACCGTGCAATCGAGCGGGACCGATCTTTGGCCTCTGGGCCGCAAGTACGCCAGTGTGTTACGCAAATCCGGTGAGGTTTGGGGAGTCGCAGCAGCACCTGACGGCAAGTGGGTGGCCGCCTCTGGCCCCCAGGAAGCCAGAATCTGGCCTGCCCGTCGGTCAACAGATCTCAAGAGCCGGAGACTTGTTGCATCGGAGCCGTCGACGCTCCGCATCGAGGCGAGTTCCGACGGCTCGCACCTCTTGCTGGGAAGCGACGATGGTCGAATCTGGGCGGTCACTCCCGATGGCGGCTCGACTCGCGAGGTCAGACCCTTCAAGAGCTCGCCCACCACCGTTGCCTTTGCCCCCTGGGGCCAGCTTCTCGCTGCTGCCGACGGCTTTACCGATCCCGAGGACGCGTTCATACACCTCTGGGATCTCGAAACCGATGAGCACCAGGATCTCGATCCCGGACATGGTGCCTGGATCGGGGGACTGGTATTCACGGAAGACGGAAGACTCATCGAATCCAGTCTCGACAGCCTGGCGATCTGGGACCTCTCAACGGGAACGAGGCAATCGCTTCGGTCTGGACCCGTGCACGATGGCCAACCTGGACCCAAAGCGAATTCCGTCGTGTTCCTCGAGAGAACCGGTCACTTTCAAGGGATCCCTCGATACCTCGACCTCGACTCAAATGTGGAGATCCCCTTGCCCGACTGGGGAATCATCGGCGGGCTCACGGTGACCGGAGATGGCGAGATGTTCTCCGCCACATTGGAAGGAACCCTTCAAGTCGGCAATCTGACCGAGGGCCGACCCCATCTGCTATTCGGCCACGACCGTGCAGTCATGAGCATCGCGGTAACTGATGAATGGATCGTGTCTGGAAGCAACGAGGAAGAGACCATCCGCATCTGGCCCAGGCCCGACACCCAAGAGACCCCGTTTCACCTTCTGCCCCTGGACGAGCTTCTCGTCAAGCTCAGAGCACTAACGAATATTCGAGTTGTCCAAGACCAAGACTCGGTTAATGGGTACCGAATTGAGATCGATGACTTCCCAGGATGGGAGGTCGTTCCGACCTGGTGATCTCAACGCGAATGAGAATCTGCTCATTTACTTGAAGAAGGGAAATCTCATGCGAAAGATCTGGAAGCAACCCGGTAGATCAGGAGTGTTTCTGGTCGTTGCCGCAATCACTCTGGCATCCTTGCCGATGATCGCTCAGGCTCAAGTCGGCACCTTCAGCTTCGGCGGAGCCGGCACCCTAGGATCGGCGAGGACTGTCTTCGACAACCCGGCCGGGATGGTCCGATTCGAAAGCGACGAGTACATTCTTGGATTCATCGTCGTGGACAAAGAGGTCGAGTTCGAGGGGACCTCCAATCGCTACATCTGGGAGCCCGTCGAAGGAACTGGCATGAGCAAGGCTCGAAACACCGCAGTCAACGCCTTCTACGTTCGGAGGATGGACGGGCGCCGCTGGACGTGGGGTCTGGGGATCTTTTCGATGCCTACGATTCGTGACCTGCAGTACGACGGAATCATTGCCCAGATCACCAAGGAGAAATTCGACGCCTGGAATTTCGGCCCGGCCTTCGCCTACAAGGTCACGGAGAAGTTTTCCATCGGTGCCTCCATCAACTTCCAGTACGCCGATTTCTGGTGCAACATGCGACTACCCGAGTTCACCGAAGATGGACCCCTTCCAGATCTGCCCGGGTATCTGATCACCTATGGGGACGACTGGGAGATCGGCTATCGTATCGGCCTGCTCTATCAATTCACTCCGGGCACCCGCCTGGGCTTCAACTACATCTCCGTCATGGAACACACGATGACGGGTTATTCCGTCTACACCTCGGACAACTTTCCCGAGGAGAGGACAGACAACTACGAGCTCGAGTTTCCCATTCCGCCAATTGCCGTCCTGAGCGCGCATCACGACATCAACGATCGCTGGGCGATCGTGGGCTCACTTGCCCACATTTGGTGGGAGCCTTACTGGCAGGACGTCCTTTTGAAAAATCTCGCTGCGCCACCGCCCTTCACCGAGATCGGAGGACCGCTAGAGATGGTGAACACGCTCGGTTACTCGGTGGGCGTCGAGTTCGATCCGGCGGGAGACTGGGATTTCGTCATCGAGTTCAGCAATATGGAGGGACAGTCTGTGGACCGATGGCGGAGCATCAAAGATTATCCAAACGGCCACGACAGCCTCCTTCTCGGAGCCGCCAAGAGAATCACAGAGCAGTTCGAGCTCCAGGGAGGTTACATCTATACGAAGGGCAAGGACGCACCGATCACCTACCCCACAGGTTCAGGGGAGGTCGGTCTGCTGACCTGGGATTCCCACTCACTGGGCTTCTACTTCAAGGTGACTCCGAAGAAGCAGGGCTGACCTCCGGATAATCCTCTCGCCAAGTCTCCAACCGCTCGCGCAGATCGTGGACGTTTTGGCGCAGCTCCAGATACTGGGTCACCGCGAATCGGGGCACCTTGAGAGCGGCAACTTCGTTCTGAATCTCCCGCAGACCTTCCATCGCCTGATTCCAGTCCGCCGTTGCCATCAGATTGTCTTCCAGCATCTCGATCCGCTTGTAGATCCCCAGGAGCTGGAGCTTGAAGCGCAAACGGAACAGCGCCAGGGTGGCGATGGCGCGGACATCCGTCTCGGACTGACCGAGAGCCACCGTCTGACCGACCAGGCCCCGGGTGCTGTCGATCGCCGACCCCTCTCTCACAAACAGCCAGAACGGCTGGAACGACAGACAGCCGAGGGATTCCAGGTTCGCGAGCCCAGGGAGCGTTTCCAGTCGTTTGTCGACCCCCGAGAGGGCGAAGCCCGCCGTAGGCTCATCCTCCTGCCCCAGCATCCTCAGGTTCTCGATCGAACCGATGGTCTCGCGGATGCGGGCCGTGATGCCACGACTCGCCAGGAACTCCGCATACCTCTGTGCATAGCCGTGATAGGTGCTTCACTCGGGACCGGCATAGAGCTCGATGACCTTTGGAGCGGCGGGCTGCGCAAACATCAGCACCACCGCGAGACCGGCCAGGGGCACCAGGGCAGGAATCAACCACAAGAGGACGCGTTTGGTCACGACTGGCATGCTATCCCGCTCCCCAGCTCGCTGGACTCCATCCTCGAGAACCTCGACGGCATCCACATCGCAGCGCCGCTCGGCCGGCGCCGGTCAATCCTCTTCGGCCCGCCTCCACCGGTGAAGCTCGATACGGAACCCGCGTCGACGAAGTAGCTCTTTGCGCGCCTCGAACACCGCGACTTCGGTGGCGGTGGCAGGAGTGAACTTCTCGGTTACGAAGAAGGCACTGCGCTCCGTCCTGGATGCCAGCATGAGCGGCACCTGGCGCTCTCCCACTCGAATCTGATGCACATCCTCCACGGACTCGCCCCTGCCGAATCCGAGGCTGACGACCAGGGTGATCCATTCCACATCTCCCGTCTCCGCAGGCAGATCGGCTGCCATGCACCTGCGATACGGCCGGCATCCACGAATCGGAAGAGTTGTCGACCTGCCCTCCGGCTGCCAGTCGTGAAGGGTCGCCACCAGCGCGGGACCCCGCTGCCGAAACCACCGTGACTCGAAGAGGCGTGTGCTTCCCTGGTCGAAGCGATCGGTCAAATCAGACCCCACTTCGTTCGGCCGGGCCACCGTGGCGTCTGCCAGACGCAGCCTGCGCTCAGGAACGAGCGACCAATCGTCGACCGACTCGATCCTCGATCGGCCGCGACCGAACCGTCGACCACCCTCCCAAATCGGTCGGTGGCTGGGGGTCTCTGTGACCAATACCAATCGGCCTGTCGATGGGCGAAACTTTCGATCCAGAAAGACGAGTGCCCGATCCATCGTCGACGGTGTCGTCGTGCGATACGCATAGACCAGGCCCGAGGGCGTGATCACCAACACCAGCATCAGGATCGCGGCGAGCCGTGCCGGTTTCCAGGCCAGCCGAGGCCACGAGTCCTCGGCGCGCTTCCAGAGCTCGGTCACGGCCCAACCGGTCGCCAGACAGAAGAACGGAATCACTGGTAGGAAGTTATTGTCCTTGAAGTACGGAGTCTTCCAGGCATAGGCGAGGGTATACGCCAGGGGAAACGACACGAACATCCAGCCTGGAGTCCTGCCTGGATGGCCCTCCCCTCTGGCCCGGATCAACCTCAGAGCCAGGACGAAAAAGGCCGCCAGCGCCAAAACTCCCAACCAGGGACCCAGTGTGTAGGGGTCGACGATCAACTTCGCTACACGGCCTGGAACCTGCCAGCGCGTCATGCCCTGCCTGGCGGCTCTCATCGCATAGTCCACTTCAAGACCCCCCAGCCAAACAGGATAGAACCGCCAAAACGGATTCAGGAGGGCGAAGAGGCCCGCACTGACAGCCCCCGAGAGGACCAACAAACCCACCTGACGCCTGTCTCGCCAACCATCGATCAAGGTACCGATGACCAGTGGAATCGCTATCACTCCACCTGTCATCTTGGTACTCATGGCCATAGCGATGCCGATGCCGGCCAACAGATAGCGTCTCCAGACGGGTTCCGCGACTGCCCTGATGGACCAGTAGAACGCCAGCAGAACCATGGCCACCAGCTGGGCATCGGGCTTGAAATAGCCGGAGGCGTGGATGTGCCACGGCATGAAGGCCAGAGCGAGAGCACCGATCAGGCCGGCCTGTCGAGAAAATAGCTCCCGGCCGATGAGATAGGTGAGCCACAGGGCCAGGGCGCCATAGAGCGTCTGGACCAGACGGGTCAGGAGAAACGCCGCCGGACCATATCCCTTCTCCTTGACGGCCTCGAATCTCGGGTCCCCTGTCCAACGGTGCAGCGCTTGGCTGCCAGCCACCAGTGCGGCGGGTGGGACATTGAAAAGCGGATAAGGATAGTAGGAGCTGGCCGGCTGCAGGGTCCCGTCGCAGACGATGGCACGAATGTTCAAGAAGCTGTACTTCTCGTCCACGAACCGACCGAGCCGTAGAGCCTCGGCTGCGTACCAGACGCGCAGACCCAGGCCCAGAAGCACGATCACCAACAGCAGGGCCGAGATAGGATGACGTCGAGCGAAGCCCATTAGAAGTCCACCGGTCGGCCGCTCGACCGCCCCTGGCTTGGGGCTACCAGCACTGGAACCGAGATCTCCGCAGCCTCCCCATCATGAAGACAAGCACGATTCCGAAGTGTAGCGAACTCGTCGTTCGACTCTCAGCACCGCGAATCGAGAGGTCTACATGAAGCCGCTTGTCTTCGGTGCCAGCGGCATGGTCGGGGGTGGTGTGCTTCTGGAATGCATCGAGGATCCGCGCGTCGATTCGATCCTGGTCGTCGGGCGATCGCCCAGCGAGATCACCGGCCCCAAGGTCACGGAAATTCTGCATCGGGACTTCTTCGATTTTCGGGAGATCGAGGATGAGCTGGCCGGCTACGACGCCTGCTTCTTCTGCCTGGGTGTCTCCTCGGCGGGTATGGGTGAGGAGAAGTATCGACGGCTGACCTTCGACCTGACCCTCGCTGCGGCCGAGACGCTCGCCCGGCTGAACCCAGAGATGACCTTCTGCTATGTCTCCGGAGAAGGCACCGACAGCTCCGAGCAGGGCCGGATCATGTGGGCCCGGGTCAAGGGCGCCACTGAGAACCGTCTGCTGGAGCTACCCTTCAAGGCGGCCTACATGTTCCGACCTGGCTACATCCAGCCGAAAAAGGGCATCCGATCGAAAACCCGGCTCTATCAGACCCTCTACTCCGGCCTGAGTTGGCTCTACCCGGTCTTCGAAACGGTCATGCCCAACCGCGTCACCACCACCGAGAAGCTGGGCCGGGCCATGATCGCTGTGGCGGACAGCGGCTATCCCGAGAAGATCCTGCACGCCCGGGAGATCAACGAGCTGGCTGGCGGCTAGCAGTGGGAAGTGACGCAGTGCAGCGGCCGGCCTCTTTGCCGGTCGTTGAAAGGACCCGTCAGGGACGGGTCGCGCTCATGGTGTTTGAGGGTCCGGCGCTCCCCTGCGCTCTCCGTCGCACCGGATCAGACTCGTGTTCGGAGGCCTTCGCCCTGTGCTCGTCGAGAGCCCCGTTCCGGCGTCCTCCCAACGACCGTCTACAGCGGCCTCCCAGGGGTATGTCCGATCGGGCTTCTGGACCGGTATCCATAATGAAGCTTCGTCCAGGCCGTTCGGGTCCTCGGCCGTAGGCCTCTCGAGGAGCTGCGTCACGGTGGTCATGCATCGACGTCAGATCCGAGGCGAAGGAGAGCGGAGTCGAGAGTCCACGGTCACAGCTCGATAGACTCGAGACGTTCGGAGGACGAGGACCCGAATGGACTAGAGACGCGGCACTCTGCGTTGGCAGCCCCGCAAGCGCTCTCTGCCCACTGCGTCAGTGCGTCATTGCTTGTTCAAACTCTTGTCGTAGCTGGCGAACTTGATCTTCAGACCGGCAGGGATCTGGGCGTCCGGTGCTCGGTAGCGGTTCACGTAGTCGAGCAACTCGCCACCGCCCTCGCCCAGAGGCTTGGGGTAGTCCTCAAAGTCCTTGCGAAACCAATCGAAGATCTTCGACAGCGTCACGGTGCCGGCATCGGTGTCCACCTTGCAGTTGCGCTCCTCGGCGACGAACTCCTGCATGGCGGCATCTAGCTGCTGATCCAGCGTCTCGGGCAGGAAGGGCTCCTGCGGCAGCCGCGGGCAGTCGGCGGAGGCGCAGTTCAAGGCGGCGTGGATCCGCGGATCCTTGAAGCCTTCCCGCACCAGATCGTCCTCGAGCTTCTTCAAGCTCATCTTCTGACCGTCGAACTCGACCTTCATCTTGACGAAGAACCCGTAGCCTGTCTTCGAGAAACCCCAGACGGTGGTAGCGTCCTCATCCAGACCGAGGACACCCTCGAACACCAGAGCGTTGTAGGCGTTGATGTAGTAGGCCAGCTGATCTTCGCGGTTCGGGAAGAGCTCCGGGGTCGTCTCCGGGCCCTGACTCTGCAGTTGCTGCAGAAATCTGTCGAGGGCCACTCGATCCGCACGCAGGGCGTCGTAGTCCACAAAGCCCTTGCCATCCACGACGGTCTCGAGAACCGTTGCCCAGTCGTCGTAGGAGAACTCCATGGCCTCACCCTCCGCTCGACCGGTTGGCAGGATCGCCAACAGGGCCACTCCCAGCGCCGTCAACACTATCGAGAATCTGTTCATCAGACGATCATCCTGCCTTTCGAATTCGCGCCCGGGGATAGAGCTTCGAGCGCAGCTCGGTGGCGTTCATCTCACACATGGGAATCATCCTGCCGTCGTGGGGCACTCGAAAGGTGCAGGCGGCCAGACGCTCCTGCCCCACTTCGGTCTCGAGCTCCACCGGACTCATGAATTTATGCACCACCAGGGCCAGCGGGCGAACACTCAGAGATCGCCGCTTCAAGGCCTCTGTCAGCACCGCGCCCAACCCACGCCGATCTCCCCAGCTGCGGTAGAGCCCATAGAACAGCGTCTCCATAAGCAGCAGCGGATGGCGCAGGATGAGCGAAGCGATCCCCAGGAGATTGGCCACCCGGCTCTTGCCTCGCACGGTGTAGCCGCCGATAGCTCGGAGAAGTCGGGTCAGATAGGCGCGGTCCCACTTCTTCCCCTCCCGGACGGTCTCGAGAACCACCGTCTCCTCGCCCCCACGGGCAACCACCACCGGCGTGACGATGTGGCACTCGCGATGACCGAAGTGCATGGCGTCGCGGTTGATCCGGGTGCCGAGGCCCTCACAGACCTGGTTCCAGACATCGTCGAGAGTCAGATCCTCGATGGAGGAGTCCTGGGTCCGTCCCACCTCAGCCACCGGCTGAAAACTGATCATGCGAAAGGCGTCGAGATTGTCCACCATCCACCGCATGATGTCCGGTATCTGATCCAGACTCCTTTGGTGGACGGTCACCGTGGTGGCGGCATGGAGCTTGCGGCCGGTGAGCTTGCGGGTGTCCCGAATCAGGCGGGCGTAGCGATCACGGAGCGGGTGGAGCTCAGCCTCGGTACAGAAGGGATTCCACTCTGCCCGACCCCGCTGGGTGCTGTCCACATGGATCGAGATCTTCTCGAGACCGTCCTCTTCGACTAGCTTTCGCAAGTAATCCGGCTCTTCCAGAAAGCGCCGACCGTGGGTCATGACCATGGGATCCAGGTCGATCTCGAGGGCGTAGCGCACGTATTTCCCCAGAACCTCGCGGGGCAGCAGGGTCACCTCCCCCGAGGTAATCTGCGCCTTGCCCTGCGGACCGAGAAACTCGCGCAGGACCTCGAGCTGGCGATAGACCTCGGCCTCCTCCAGGGGCTGGCTGGCATTGGCCTCTTCGCCCAGATAGCAGCTGGTGCAGGCGAGATCGCAACGCTCCATGACCCCATGGGTGGCACCGCAGGAGTGATGGGCAAGACCGATGATCTGCTCATCGGTCTGCAGAGCCTCGGGCAGAGCCTCGAATCGCTCGCGACTCCGCCGCTGGCGCTCGGCGGGGACGGGACGAAGGACAGACTCTATCCACCCGGACATGGTGTTAGCACTACGGATCGGATCGACCCACGGATTGCCGAGATCTCATGCCGATGGGGTCGTGGCGCTTCGGGCAACGGCCGGCTGGGCGACTTCCCCGGTCTCGCGAGCGACATCGACCGCGCCCTCCACCGAAATGGACCGTTTCCACTCGTGACTGGTGAGATAAGTGTACATGGCTGGCACCACATAGAGCGTCAACAGGGTACCAACCGTCAGCCCACCGATGACCGCGACGCCCATGGGAATCCGACTCTCGGATCCGGCACCCAGGGCCAGGGCGATGGGCAGGATCCCCAGGATCGTGGACAGACTGGTCATCAGAATGGGTCGGAATCGGGCGGTAGCGGCCTCCTGGATCGCCTCCATTACCTGACGGCCCCGGGCCCGACGTTGGTTGGCGAACTCGACGATCAGAATGCCGTTCTTGGTGATCAGACCGATCAGCATGATCATGCCGATCTGGCTGAAGATGTTGAGGGTCTGATGGAAGTACCAGAGCCAGAAGAGTGCTCCGGCCAGGGCCAACGGCACGGAGAGCATGATGATAAAGGGGTCCCGAAAACTCTCGAATTGCGCCGAGAGCACCAGGTAGATCAGCGCCAGCGCCAGGCCGAAGACGAACAGCAGAGCGCGGGAGCTCTCGGCGAAGTCCCGTGACTGACCGGCCAGGGCGGTGGAAAAGGTGTCGTCCAGCAGATCGTCGGCAATCCGCTCCATGGCCCCGATACCGTCGCTCATGCTGTAGCCGGGGGCGAGCCCGGCCGAGACCGTCGCCGAGACGTAGCGGTCGAAACGATAGAGCTGTGGCGGGATGCTCTCTTCGACCACCGTTACCACCTTGTCTAGTGGTACCGGATTGCCGTCGCGAGATGAAACGAAGAGGTTGCGCAGATCCAGGGTTTCATTGCGGCTCTCGCGCTGCACCTGGGCGATGATCTCGAACTGCTTGCCGTCCATGATGAAGAAGCCGACCCGCTGCTCGGACAGCGACAGCTGTAGGGTCTCCGCCACGTCCAGCGCCGAGATGCCCAGATCGCGGGCCCGATGACGATCGATCTCCACCCGCAGCTGTGGCTTGTCGAACACCAGATCCACATCCGGCGTGGTCAGGATGGGATCCTCCTCGGCCCTCTCGAGAAAGGTCGGCAGAACGTCCTGCAGCCGACTCAGGGTCGGTGCCTGGATGACGAACTGGACCGGCTGTCCACGTCGACGCCCCACCGCGATGGTGGGCGACTGGGTGACGAATGCCCGAGCCTCGGAGAAGCCGTTCATCCGCTGTTTGACTTCTTCGGCGATCTCCATCTGCGAGCGTCGCCGTTCCTCGGGATCGACCAGCCAGAGGCGGACGAAGCCGGAGTTGATCGAGGTGGAGGCCCCGAATCCCGGTGAGGTGACCGTCATCAATTCACGACGCTCCGGGATCTCGGCTATCAGGACCTCGGTGACCCCCTCGATGTACCGGTCCATGTACTCGAAGGTAGCCCCCTCAGGAGCCTTCATGTTCACCGCCACCCGGCTGCGATCCTCGAGCGGCGCCAACTCCGACGGCAGAAGGCTGGCGAAGTAGCCGATCCCCAGCAGACAGAGGACCAGGATCGGTAACGCCAGCCAGCGGTGCCGCAGAAAGGTCTCCAGGCTTCCCTGGTAGCTGCGGGTCAACCACTCGAAGAAGGGCTCCGTGACCCGATAGAGCCACGGCTGTCTCTGCCGCTTCTTGAGTAGGCGGGTGGTCAGCATCGAGGTGAGCGTCAGCGCCACGAACGAAGAGATGATCACTGCCCCGGCTAACGTGCCACCGAACTCGCGAAAGAGCCGACCGGTGAGGCCACCGAGAAAGAAGATCGGCAGCAGCACCGCCACCAACGCCGCCGTGGTGGCGATGACGGCAAAGAAGATCTCCCGCGTGCCCACCACCCCGGCTTCGGCAGGTGCCAGCCCCGCTTCGATCTTCGCGTAGACGTTCTCCAACACCACGATGGCGTCGTCCACTACCAGACCGATGGCCAGCACCAGCGCCAACAGGGTCAGCATGTTGATGGAGAACCCGGCCACGTACATGACGAAGAACGCGCCCACCAGCGATACGGGAATCACCAGCACCGGAATCAGTGTCGTCCGCCAGTCCCGCAGGAAGAGGAAGATCACCAGGACCACCAGTCCGAGGGCCATGAAGATCGTCTGCTGGACCTCCGAGATGGACCGGCGAATGTAGATGGAGCTGTCGAAGGCGTAGCTCAACTCGATGTCCGGAGCCAGGTGGCGCTCGATGGTAGCCACCCGACGGCGTACCTCGTCGACGATCTCGACGTAGTTGGAGCCCGGCTGGGGTCGGATGGCCAGCGCCACCATCGGGATGCCGTTGCGACGCAGAATGGTCCGCTGGTTCTGCGGTCCGAGCTCGGCGTGCCCGACATCCCGCAGCCGTACCACCCCGCCGGAATCCTCTTTGAGAATCAGATTGTCGAACTCCTCCGGTGTCGAGAGACGGCTCATCGTCCGCACCGTCAGCTCGACGTCGCGACCCTCGATCCTGCCGGCGGGCAGCTCGACGTTCTCCCGCCGGATGGCATCCCGGACATCCATGGGAGACAGCCGGTAGGAAGCCAGCTTCTTGGGCTCCAGCCAGAGGCGCATGGAGTGGGTCTTGCTCCCCCAGATGTCCACCCGACTCACCCCGGGGATGTTCTGCAGGCGCTCGACAAAGACGTCGTCGGCAAAACGGGTCAACTCCAGGAGGTTGCGCTCGTCGCTACCGATGGTCAGGGCGACCACCGGCCTGGCATCGGCGTCCGCCTTGGAAATGGAGGGCGGATCCACATCGGGGGGCAGATTCCTCTGCGCCCGAAAAACCCGATCCCGCACATCGTTGGCGGCCCTTTCGAGGTCGGCACCGAGATCGAACTCCACCTGGATGGTGCTGCGTCCTTCACGGCTCACCGAGGTCAGCGTACGGATCCCCTGGATACCGTTGATCGACTCCTCCAGCGGCTCGGTGATCTGCGACTCGATGACGTCGGCGCTGGCGCCGCGG
>CAJHZZ010000133.1_pt1 | contig 55463 bp, 48 predicted proteins | sample 9199071 | NCBI WGS metagenome assembly CAJHZZ01 (sample SAMEA7708275, study PRJEB35096) | sediment metagenome | biome: marine neritic benthic zone biome [ENVO:01000025]; feature: sediment [ENVO:00002007]; material: shallow marine sediment [ENVO:03000034] sea grass bed [ENVO_01000059] ...
CTCGGGCAGCGTGCGGAGGAACCCAAGGGCCGAGGAAGCGTACTCGGCCTGACGACCGAAAGGAACCGGTGAGTCGGAGTTCGGGAATCGAGGAGCCAGGACGGCGAATCCCTCTCCGACCACTGTCCGCAGCAGCCTCTCGCGGGTGCGATCGGATCCTGCCGGGACCAGCTCTTCCCACAGCAGAAGGACCGCGGGCGCCGGCAGAGGAGATCGCGGTTGATACAAGACACCGCTGCCGACCTCTTCGCCGTGGTCGAAGTGCACGGTGGACTCTCGGAGTGCCGGCTCGACAGCTGGCATGGCCGAGCTGGCGTCAGAGGTGAGGGTCACGGCAAAGAGGATGGCCAGGCTGGAGACGACCCGGAGCTTCCGCCGGCGGGTCCGAGGGGGCGAAATGACTCTCGTCTGGCGATCGAATGGGTGCAAGACGGATCCTGGCTCAACGGAGGCGTATCGGCAGGGCTCTTCGGAAGTGCGCCACTTCGAGCAGATCGTGGACCTGTCTAGCCGGTACTCCCAGATTGGAGCCGCCGAACTCCGGCACGATGGCGGAGGTCACCGCCACGACTCGTCCCTCGAGATCGAGAACCGGTCCGCCGCTGCCGCCACGGGTCGTCTCGGCGTCGTAGACTACGACCGTCGAGGTCACCTGGGCCACGATCCCACGGCTCGCCAGGGGTGCGATATGACCAGCGGCCGCCAGCCGTCGGGTAATCGACCAGAAATCCATCGGCGCACCCGCCGCCAGCTCGTCTACGAAGGCTTCATCGGTCCTGGCCAGCAGGGCGCGGATGCCGGTGGGATACCCCAGAACCAGAATCTCGTCGCCGGCGTCGGGGGTGCTCTCACCAATGGCCAGGGGCGCCACGCGGCCCGCAGCTCCGGCGATCGAGAGAACGGCCAGGTCCGCATGGCCGCTGGCCACCACCAGATCGACCTGGAAGGGTGAGGATTGTCCGGGTAGGTAGCCGATGAAGCGCCGCATCACCGGCAGGAATCCCTGCTGCTGGACCTGCTTGGCGCCGGCGTCGTAGGCCCATGGCAGTGCCACGTGACGGTTGGTAAGCAGCAGTCCATCGATGGTGCCGACGAATGCGGTTCCGGTGAACATGGCTTCGAGGACCGGACCCTCTCCACCGATACCGATGAGCGGCGCACCGTCCGCGGTTCGCAGGGGCTGGCCGTCGTTTCCCAGTCCTGCGAAGCGCAAGGGGAGACCGCTGCGTGGTTCGACGAATCCGTAAGAACCCTGCAGGAATACCACCGACTGGGAGCTCTCGGCGACGATGCGCGCCGGGGCGTCGGTCCGGGCTTCCAGGGCTTCTACCCGCTCGAGTGCGGTCCGCAGCTCGACGCGGACGCTATCCAGATCCTCCGGCGAGACCTCCTCCTGCTCGGAGCTGTCGAGGAGCTCGTTGATACCGGAGATGCGCAGCTCCTCTCGCTGCAGTCGGTCTTCGAGGCGGGTGAAACTGCGGGCGAGCAGGGCTACGAAGAGCACCAGGGCCAGCAGGCCGATGATCATGAAGCCGCGAAACCAGAGTGATGTCTGGGTGGCCAGCTCTTTGGGGGTGCCGGCCAGCAAGACGGCGGCCCTTTCGATGGGCGTCGAGGCGCCGTGGCGTGCACACTCGAGGCAGTCCGCGAATGCCTGCGCCGGCGACTTATAGGCCGGGCTTCCGGGAGGGTAGAGGCGGAATCGCAGGATCGGACCGTCCGGACCCACTTCCAGCACGTCTCCGGAGGCGAGCAGACGATGCTCGGCGGCTTGGCCGTTGACCCAGACGGGCCTTTCCGGCTCGGTCTGCAGGAGATAGCTGTCTTCGCGCTGGATCAGTCGGGCATGCTCAGGGGCGACGCCGGGCTCATGAGCGACGTGGATCTCTACCTCGGGTCCGGTGCCGATGCGAAGAATCTCACCTCGCAGGCGCTGGGTCGTACCCCGTCGAGCCCCGGACAGATGGACGATGACCGGAACGGGTGCCCGACGCTGCGGTTCCTGGCTCATGATTCCTGGCTCTCCCGAGGCGTCTCGGTCGGCTGAAGGAACTCCAAGACGATTCTAGCAACGGGGACTACTCGAGCCGATAGCGTCGCCGCAAGGTGCGGGAACGAAACACCAGCGAAGAGAGCAGGGTGAAAAGCGAGACTCCCCCGAGAATGAGCGCCAGGCGGAGCCATGGCTGCCCCAGATCCTGCCGTACCGAGACATAGGCCAGAGTCGACCGAATCCACTCCAGGCCTCCGAGCAGCAGGGTGACCTGGGCGATTCTCGCTGCCCAGGGGCGGCGGAAGAACAACAGACCGAGGACCCCCAGCGGCAGGACGATCAGACCCGGTATTCCGAGCCGCAGGCAGTGGGCGCCGAGGGCCAACAAGCTCAGGATCACCGGGGTCAGGATCAGCACACTCATGCGGAGCCTTCCATCCGCGTTGCGCAGACCTCTGCGGGTGGGCTGGACGGAAGACAGCGATCCAGGAAATCGCCTTCGAAGTCGCTGTTGGTCGGATAGGCGTGTCCCAGAACCTGACGCCAGATCGAGGCGGTCTCCATGCACAGGTAGTAGAAGACCCGCCCGTGCCAGGGCGCAAAGGCCTCATAGAGGGTCTGGAAGAGCTGCAGCTTGACTGCGTCGGGATAGGTGAGCTTGCCGTGATGGTCCTGGACCATCTCCATCTGCAGGATCTTGGTCTCCCCTCCGCGTCGACGAATCTCCTGGATTACCGGCTTGATCAGGGTCACCGAGCCCATCGAGATGAAGCAGATCTCGTTGGGCGCGAAGCCCTGCATGACCTGGCTGGCCAGCTCGCGATACTCCCGTCGCCAATTACGGTAGAAGACCATGGGATGGAAATGGAAGCTCACCGGCACCCCGCGGTCGGCGATCTTTCGGGCAGCCAGCAATCTGCCGGCGAGGGACGTAGCACCCTGTTCTTCATGGCGGATGATGGTGTCGGTGTTCAGGGTCCAGCTACAGACCACGTTGGGTGGAATCTCTCGATCGAGCAGATCCGAGACATTGCCGGACTTGCTCTTGAGCTCCAGCAGCACATTGGGATGGTCTGCGGCGAAGCCGAGAAGCGCATCGAGGACCCCGCCGCGGTTGCCCCAGACGAGGGAGTCCGAGGCCTGCCCGGTACCGATGTGGTAGCGCCGCCTGGGGTCGAGCTCCAGCTGTGCCAGCTTCGAGGCCAGATCCGCTTCCAGCTCGGCGGTCTCGCCGTAGAAAGTTTGGATGGTGCAGTAGCTGCAGGAGAAAGGACAGCCCCGAACGGCATCCAGGGTATGGAGCCCACAGCAGACGGTCTCCTCGGAATAGGCCGGACAGAGGCCCAGCACCTGGCGGGAGGTCGGACGCTCCTCGAGACGCATTCGACGTCGCGGTGGAGCAGCGAATCCATCGTCCGGATACTCTTTCTCGAGGGCACCCAGGGCGGCCATGTACTGAGTCAGCCTCTGCAGCAGGTCTTTCTTCCGCTGCCGACCCCTGACCGTCGATCGAGTCTCGGCCTCAGACCACCAGGCTCGCAGCGTCGGCTCGCACCACATCTCCAGATCGCGAGCTGCGAGCGCCACCTGACGCAACTCCTGGTAGGTCAGGCGATAGTCGTGAGCCAGGGAGCGGACAAACGAGGCTTCGTCCGACTGGAGTGTCGGCAGGAGCGTGTCCGGCTCCATCCGCCGCAGCTTCTCGGCATAGGAAGCGGAGTCGATGCTCACGGTGCGGTTACGGGCAGACAGACCTCGGTCGTGATCCACCTGAGACAGAGATCGGCGCCGTCATCCACAGCATCGAAGGCGATGGTGAACTGATCGACCTCCTCCTCCAGCATCTCCGGGTCGACCTCGAGAACCAGGACGTCGGTTGCCGGCAGATCCGCAGGAACGAACTTGCCGGCTTCGGCGTCGAAGGATCCGGTACCGTTGAGGCCGAGAGCCGAGTTGATATGGACCTTCCAATCCGTCTCCCCGGGGGTGGTGAAGATCGAGTAGGTGCCCGCAGCGAGATCCATGCCGCCGATATTGATATCGCCTGTCAGGGTGATCTCGGTGGCTTCGTTGGCCCCGGTGCGCCAGATCTTGCCGTAGGGGACCAGGGCGCCACTGTCTTCGGTGCCGAAGATGTTGTCCCGCCCCCGCTTGTAGGGCCGGCTGTAGACCACCCGGAGGTAGGTATCCCCGAGCGTGATCCGGGCCGTTCCCATGGGGCTTGAGCGTCGCGAAGGATGCAGATCCTGGGCGGCTGCCAGACCGACCCAGCAGATGAGTACCAGACCGATCGACAAGACGCAGCGAACCTTTGGTGACATGGAGCAGACTCCTCTCGGGTCACGAGCGGTCGCTTGCGGCAGATGGGAGACTGCTGGTGACGACGCTCGATGGACCCCGTCAAGTTAGTAGGCGGGGCGATTGTACCCTACGGAGAACGCCCCGATACGCCGCTGGGAGAAGACTCGATGCGGCGCACCGGGGCGTCGACTGGACCGTCGACCGGTCGCCGGGTCAGTCGCCGTGACCGTGGGGCGTGTGGAGTTCCTGGCAGTCGACGGGATCGCCGTTGACCGTGCACTCGCAGTCGCCGTCGTTGCAGTCGATCTTGACCTCACAGGCCTCCTCGTCGGAACACTCGAGATCCAAAGCTGCATGGCCGCCGGCGATGAAGAAGGCGCCACAGTCCTCCTCTCCCTCCCCGCAGTCGATCTCGACGTGCCGACGGAGCCGGGCCAACTGTTCGTTCTTGTCCAGGGTGGCGGACACGGTCTCCAGGCCTCCCTGACGCCAGATCTCCAGACTGACCGTGTCGCCCTCCTCGAGGGAGCGGATAGCGTGGCTCAGATCGGCGGAGCTATGGACCGTCTCGCTGTCGACACGCGTGATGATGTCGCCGGCCGCCAGACCGGCTCGAAAGGCAGCGGAGTCGTCGACCACCTTAGCCACCATGACACCTTCATCGGCCGCCACACCGAAATGCTGCCGTAGCTCCGGTGTCAGATCCGTCAGCTGGACCCCGAGAAAGCCGCCTTGGCCCCGGTATTCGGATCCGATGGTGTAGTGGTGGGCGCCGCCATGACCGGCTTCGATCCAGGTCATCTCGTGATCGTCCACATGCACCGTATGGGTGCCGTCTTCGAGCGTTTCGACGCGAATCCGCTCTTGGCAATCCTCGTCGTCGCCTGCTTCACAATCGATGATCACTTTGTGGACTCGCTGGGTATGGAGGCGCTCTGCATCCACTTCCTCCGCCCTGCCAGCGGTCGAGAATCCGACGAGTACGATCATCACCAGGCAGAGGCTGCCCCAGAGAGTGCTTGGTTTTCCTGTCATTTTGGTGGTTCTCCTTTCTTTCAACTGTACAACGCGCTAAACAGCCAGCGGTTCCCGTCAAAGGGTCCGGTGGGGATCGAGATAGACTCGGCGGCATGTCTCGACGGCTACCTCAGACGCTGTCCAAGTCCCGGTTTCTGTCGGGTCTCCAATGCCCCAAGCGGCTGTGGACCGAGGTGCATGCCAGAAACCTCCTGCCACCCGTGGATCCTTCGACCCAGGCCCGTTTCGACCAAGGGAATGCCGTGGGTGTCCTGGCCCAGAAGCTGTTTCCCGGCGGCCTCGAGATCGGGCCGGGAGTTCGCCGGTGGGGCCGGGTGGTGGAGGATACGCGCCGGGCTCTGGCCCTGAGGAGGCCCCTCTACGAGGCGGCTTTCCGCCATGCAGGGGCCGCCTGCCGGGTAGATATCCTGGTGCCCGTCGACGACGATCGATGGGATGTGGTGGAAGTCAAGAGCTCGACTTCGGTCAAACCGATCCACGTCGCCGATCTGGCCCTCCAGGCCACGGTCATCGAGGCCAGCGGGCTGGCTGTCCGCAGCTATCAGCTGGCCCATATCGATACCGACTATGTTCGGCGGGGTGCGCTGGATCTCGGCAGCCTGTTTCGCCTCGAAGACCTGACGGAGAGGGTGCGGGAGCGGTGCTCTACAGTCGACCAGGAGCTGGCTTCGATGCAGGAGGTGCTGGCCAGCGAAGATCGCCCCAGAATCCCGGTCGGCAGACACTGCCTGGATCCCTATCGGTGCCCATTGCATGAGGAGTGCTGGTCTTTCCTGCCGCCGATCAGCGTGTTCGATCTGGTAGGAGGCCCCCAATTGGCGTTCGAGCGGCTCGATGCGGACATCATCGAGGCGTGCGACCTGCCGGACAGCGCGGTAGCGAACGAGCGACAGCGCATTCAGCTGGAGTCGCTGCGAACCGGTTCACCGCATGTCGATGGAGCCGCTCTGGCCCGGTTTCTCGATCGCCTCGAGTATCCGGTGTCGTATTTCGATATCGAATCCTTCGCACCGCGGTTCCACCCTACGACGAGACCAGGCCCTACCAACAGATTCCTTTTCTGTTCTCGATCCACCGGGTAGAGGGTCCCGAGCAGGAAGCTCGGCACTACGCCTATCGCTTCGAGGGTCGCACCGATCCACGGGCCGACTTCCTGCGAGCCTGCCGGTCGTCGCTGGGCGAGGATGGGTCCATCGTCGCCTACAACGCGGCCTTTGAGAAACGGCTTTTGCAGGAGACAGCGATGGCCGTGCTACCGGAGATTGCGGGCTGGGCTGCAGCGGCCGGAGATCGGTTTGTCGATCTCTGGAATCCTTTTCGCGACTTCAGCTATCACCACCCGGATCAGCGCGGCAGTGCCTCGCTGAAGGCGGTTCTCGCTCCGCTCACCGGCATGACCTACGCCGATCTGGAGATTGCCGACGGCGAACAGGCGAGCCTCGAATACCAGCGTTCCCTCGATCCGCAGATGGATCCCGTCCAGCGTCAGAAGGTGCTCGGGGATCTGGAGCGCTACTGCTCGGTGGACACGCTGGGAATGGTGGCCATCGTCGAGAAGCTCGAGGAGCTGGCGACCAAGGGCTCGGAGTCGGCAGCGCAGGGGTAGGTCGGAAAGGGAGGACCGAGAATGATGCAGGGAAGGTGGCTCATCGTCCTGTTGGCCCTGGCGGTTTCGCAACCGACCGAGGGGAACGAGTTGGTGGATTCGTACCTACAGACCTACTTCGAGATGTTCCCCAGCGCTGCCACCGCCGCGGGACGCCACGATCGGGATGCGGAGCTCGAGGATCTGGCGCCGGTCCGCAGAGAGCAGTGGCTGCTCTTCAATCGACAGAGTGCCGAGGCGATCCGACGGGAGCTGGGTCGGCAGGAGGTCTCGCTGCCGGACCGCCTCGATCTCGAGCTACTGCTGCGTGAGGCCGAGAGGCAGATCTTCGCTTACGGCACCCTGCGATCTGCCGAAAGCGATCCCCTGTACTGGACCTCGATCCTGGCCAACGCGACGGTCTTCCTGTTGGTGCGGGACGATCTGCCGCGGCAGGAGCGGCTGGCCAGTGCCGCTTCCCGGGCCGAGCTCCTTCCTCGTCTGGCGGGTCAGGCTCGAGACGCCCTGGCGACGGCAGATCCCTCCAGGATCTCAGCCGATCTCTGTAAGTTGGCGGCGCGTCAGGCTCGCTCCACAGGCCGGTTCTACGAACAGGGGTTTGCGCGGGCTGCCGAGGGTCTGCAGCAGGAGCTGCAGCTACGCCTGAGCGAAGCGGGAGCCTCGGCGGCAGCGGCAGCGAATGAGCTGGCCGATTTCCTCGAGGAGTTGGCCGGCGTTGCCACGGGCTCCCCGAGACTCGCGGGGCTCTACGACGAGAAGTTCCGCTTGGTGACCGGCGTCGAGAGACCGGTGGAAGAGATCCTGGTCGAAGCCGAAGAGGCCTTACAGACGAAGGTGCGAGAGACCGCGAAGACCAGCCGCGAATTCTGGTCTGTGTACTTTCCAGACCAGCCTGCGCCCATCGACGATCGGACGGTGATCGCCGCCATGTTTTCCCGGGTAAGCCTCGACCGCGCCGAGAGCACCGAAGAATTCATCGAGGACTATCGGCAGCTGGTGGCCGAATCGGTGGAGTTCGTTCGCAATCGACGGCTGATGACGCTGCCCGAGCCCCTGACCCTGCAGGTGGACCGCTCACCGGCATACTTCATCGGTCAGAGCGTCGGCGGCGTCTACCCGGCAGGGCCCTATGCCCCGAACGATGCCAAGACGCTCTTGTTCCTGCCTACGCCGTCCGACCAGGCGACCGCCGAGGAACGGGACGCCTTCTTTCGCGACTTCAACCATCACTTCAACGTCATGATCACTCCGCACGAGTTGATCCCCGGTCACTATCTCCAATTGAAGTTCGCCGCGAGGCATCCGCGTAAGGTCAGAGCGCTGTTCGGCGACGGAGTGTACATCGAGGGCTGGGGGACCTTCGCCGAGCGCCTGATGCTCGATCTGGGGTGGGGTGGCCCGCTGGACCGGATCGCCCATCTGAAGAAGCAGCTGGAGAATATCGCCCGAACCATCGTCGATATCCGGTTTCACACCCAGGGCATGTCCAGGGAAGAGGTGCTGACCTTCGTGCGTGACGAGGCCCTGCAGGAGCAGCAGTTCGCGGCCAACATGTGGCGCCGTGCCATGACCAGCTCACCTCAGCTGACCTTCTACTTTCTGGGCTATACAGAGGTCTGGGGTCTCTACGACGAGATCCGGGCAGAGCAGGGCGAAGACTTCGATCTCCGTCGCTTCATGGATGGCATGATGGAGCTCGGTCCGGTACCGATTCAGTACTATAGAGATCGGATGCTGTCGCAGGACGAAGAGGCTGCAAGATCCACTAGAGGATCTTGAGGACCAGCAGGGTGAGGTCGTCTTCCTGGGCGATGTCGGCCTTGAAGCTGGAGACGCTGTTGAGGACCCGGTCCCGGATCCGTCGAGCCGATCGGTTTCGGGCCGAGCGCCGAACCTCCTGACGCAAACGGTCTTCGCCAAAGTTCTCACCGCGAAAATCGCGGATCTCAGGGACACCATCGGTGTAGAAGATCAGGGTGTCCCCCGTGTCGAGGGGCTCCGAGATGGCCGCCAACCCGGGGTCGAGGCCGGTGCCCAGAGGCAGGCCAGGTGAGCCCAGGGTATCGACCCGGTCGCTGGAGTGAGCCACCCGCAAGAGGGGTGGATGTCCTGCATTGGCCACGGTCAGTCTTTTGAGCGAGTGATCGAGCAGCGCCACCTGCAGGGTCACGAACATCCGGGACGGAGCGGTCTCTCGGATCATGCGATTGAGTTTCACTAAGACCGACAGGGGATCGGTCAGCTCGTCGCGCAGCAGATGGAGTCCGCTACGTACCCCCGACAGAACCAGACCGCTGGCGACTCCGTGTCCGGCCACGTCACCGATGGCTACTACCAGCTGGTGGGGCGACAGGACGAAGTACTCGAAATAGTCACCGCCCACCTCCGAGGCCGGCAGAGAGATGCTGGAGTAGTCCAGCCAGGCCAGGTCAGGTGCCGTCTTCGGCAACATGCTGAGCTGGATCTCGCGCGCGTCGTGGAGCTCGCTGCGCATGCGGGTGCTCTCGGTCTCGCGCTCCAGATCACGGCGCCAGTCGACCAGAAACCGCTGACGTTTCCCGCGGCTGATCCGGGCGGCGATGGCGACGGCAATCGCGGCGAACGAGAGCTGCGAGAGCATGAGACCCACCCTTTGGCCGACTCCTTCGGTCATCGCGGTTCCGAAAACGAACCAGGCGGCGGCAGCGGAGAAGACTGCAGCCATTGCCAGGTATTCCCGGGTACGCATCCGGAAGGGCACCAGCAATGCCGGGAAGACAAAGCCCGCGAAGGCGAAGGCGGGATCCGGATCGTCGAACGACACCGTCACAATCAGCATGACGACGATCAGGATGGCCATGAGAATGGTTCTGGCGTTCTGTTGGTAGAGGCGGGTCCCACGTCCCAGGAAGACCGCCAGCACAGCGACCAGCCCGAAGAGCCACAGGCCGGCTCGAAAGTAGTGGGCCGAGGCCAGAAAGCCGATCACGCCGACCACCGCACCGGCGGCCAGGATCACCGACAGTCGTCGCAGGACAACGGAGTTCTCTCCGTCGAAATAGGCCTGGACGGCAGCCTTCTCAGGAAGCCGAATGAGGTCCTCGAGGGTGGGCCTGCTCATATCGTGAATAAGACGAGGGAACACTGACGAAAGTTGCGTCTGAGGGGAAGTCTATACGGGTTGCTTGAACCCTGTACCGTTCCAAGGTGCCCTGCGGACCGGCGAGGTGGAACCCTATTGATCGGTTGACAGGTGTCCGGCTCGATCGGACATCTGTCAACCCAGGGGCCTTCCTGCATCGGAGGTGATGTCGCTAAATGCCTGGAAAAAAGGCACTTGGCAAGGAGTACGCGGTTGGCATGACGATTGCGAATCGAACGGTGGAGGGGAAACCGTCATGATTCGCGATGCATCTTCCATGGACCGCCCCGTCGATCGCGGACGAGGTCCGAGTCGCAAGACCAAGCTGTGGTTGGCAGTCGCGGTGGCGGCGATCCTGGTCATGGCCGTCCTCTTCCCGTCGATTCGTCGCTGGGCGCAATCCGAGACCTCGATCGCCACTTCCCGCATCCGCATCGGTACGGTGACGCGCGGGGATCTGGTGCGCGACGTCTCGGTGGAGGGGCGGATCGTCGCTGCATTTCATCCGACGCTGTTCAGCCCGGCGCCCGGGATCGTGCGCCTATCGGTGAAACCGGGAGAGGTAGTCACCGAGGGTCAGGAGTTGGCCCTGGTCGAGAGCCCGGAGCTCGAGAGCCGACTGGGGCAGGAGAGATCGAACCTGCTGGCCCGGCAGTCCGAATACGAGCGCCAGCAGATTCTGGCCGAGCAGAGCATCGTCCGGAACCGCCAGGAGATCGGTCTGCTCGAAGTCGAGCTCGAGGCCGCGCGCCGGGCGATGGATCGCGCTCAGCGCACCCGAGACGAGGGGATTCTCAATGCCGTCGAGTACGAGCAGGCGCAGGACAATGTGAAGATCGCCGAGCTCAAGCTGGAGGTGGCTCGAGAGCAGGCGATCTTCGCCGGCAATTCCCTCGAATTCGAGGTACAGAATCGGCGATCGCAGCTCGACCGCCAGCGGCTGCTCGTCGATGAGCTGGCACGTCAGGTCGACGAGCTGACGATTCGCTCGCCGGTGCCGGGGATGGTCTCGCGCGTCGTCGTCGAGGACCACGACGCTGTCGGGCAGAGTCAGCCCCTGGTAACCGTGGTCGATCTCTCCGCTTTCGAGATCGAGGTGTTCGTTCCCGAGAACTACGCCGATGAGGCCCTGCCGCCGGTCGATGCCATCGTGCAATACGAAGGACAGACCTATCGGGGAGAGCTTCGGAGTATTTCTCCGGAGGTCGAGGGAAGCCGGGTCAAGGGAGTGGTGGCTTTCACCGAAGCTCCGCCGGCAGGTCTGAAACAGAATCAACGGGTCTCCACACGACTGATTCTGGAGACCCAGCAGGACGTGTTGAAAGTCGATCGGGGTCCGTTCGTCGAGAGCGGCGGTGGACGCCTGGCCTATGTGATCGAGGATGGCATGGCTATCCTCCGACCCGTCGAGATCGGCAGTCTGAGCATCTCGGAAGCACAGATCGTCAACGGGCTCGAGGTGGGGGATCGCATCATCATCTCCGACACCGCCAGATTCGAGGGCGCCGAACGTGTCCTCCTGCGTCGATAGAAGGGGAAGCTAAGCAGAGCCAACTGCAGAGGAGAGCGACCATGATTCGTATGACCAACTTGCACAAGATCTATCGCACCGAGCATGTGGAAACCCATGCGCTGAGCGAATTCACCCTGACCATCGAAGCCGGTGAGTTCGTCTCGGTCATGGGTCCCTCCGGTTCGGGCAAGACGACCTTTCTCAATGTGGCTGGCCTGCTGGACACCTTCGATCGGGGCAACTACGTGCTGGACGGCTCCGATGTCAGTCGATTAAACGACCGGGAGATGTCGAGAATCCGCAACGAGAAGATCGGCTTCATCTTCCAGTCGTACAACCTGATCCCCGATCTGAACGTCTTCGACAATGTCGATGTACCCCTCCGTTACCGCGGCATGGCGTCCAGGGAGCGGCGACAGGCCATCGAGCAATCCCTGGATATCGTCGGTCTGAGCTCGCGCGTCAAGCACTTCCCGTCGCAGCTCTCCGGGGGGCAGCAGCAACGCGTAGCGGTGGCCCGAGCCCTGGTCGGCACACCGAGATTGATCCTCGCCGACGAGCCGACGGGCAACCTCGATTCGGCCATGGCCAACGAGATCATGGATCTGCTGGAGAAGATCAACGAGATGGGTACCACCGTGGTCATCGTCACCCACGACGCCGAGCTGGCTCAGCGCTCGGCCCGGCAGATCTACGTGCTGGACGGTCGTCTCATCGATATGGAGGCCCAGGATCGACCGACACCGCTGTTCCAGCCCGCCGCCGGGCAGCAGGCTGGAGCCTGAGGGGGCAACCGTGCTGGCCTATCAGATCAAGAGCGCTCTGCGCAGCATCAAACGCAATCCGGCCCTCTCAGCCCTGCTGATCGCCGGAATCGGTCTCGGTATCGCGGTATCGACGGCCTTCATCACCACCTATTACCTGATGGCCGGGGACCCGATTCCCCACAAGAGCCACCAGCTCTTCTATGTCGAGATGGACAGCTGGAATCCGGAGCGGCCCTACAGCGACAACCATCCCGAGCTTCCCCCCTCGCAGATCACCTACCGGGATGCCCGCGGCATCATGGAGAGCGACATTCCGACCTACCAGAGCGTCATGTTCAAGGCCTCGCTCACCGTGCAGCCGGAGACCGAGAGCGAAAAGCCCTATCGTGAGACGACCCGCGTCTGTTTCAACGATTTCTTCGCCATGTTCGAGGTGCCTTTTCTCTATGGCGGCCCCTGGACCGATCAGGCGGACGACAACGCCGAGATGGTGGTGGTGTTGGACGCCGAGACCAATCGGCGTCTCTTCGGCGGCGAGAACAGCGTCGGCCGGACGCTGAGGATCGAGAATCGGGACTATTCGGTGGTCGGGGTGATGGATCACTGGCGACCCCAGGTCAAGTACTACGATCCCAACAACTTCGGATTTGAACAGCCGGAAGGGCTCTACATCCCCTTCAATCTGGTGGAGCCGCTGGAGATCGACAGCGCCGGCAACGATTCGAACTGGAAGTTCTATGACGGCGACGAGTTTGCCGACTGGTTGCAGTCGGAGTCGGTCTGGCTGCAGATGTGGGTGCAGCTCGACACTTCGGAGCAGCGCGCCGAGTACCAGGCCTTCCTCGATGCCTACGCCATGGAGCAGAAGAAGATCGGCCGCTTTCAAAGGCCGGTCAACAATCTTCTCCTCGACGTCCCGGCGTTGATGGTCCAGTTCGAGGTCGTCCCCGATGAGGCCAAGGCCCTGCTGCTGATCTCCATCATGTTTCTGGTGGTCTGCTCGGTCAATCTGATCGGCATCCTGCTGGGGAAGTTCCTGTCGAGGGCACCGGAGATCGGTGTCCGACGAGCTCTGGGGGCCAGCCGTCGATCCGTCTTCATGCAGCACATCGTGGAGTGCGAGATGGTCGGGCTGCTGGGTGGAGTGGTGGGAGTCGGGCTCTCGGTGATCGCTCTCGATCTGATCAATCGTCTGTTCGACAACCTATTCTCGTTCCGCCTCGATCTCAACATGGTGATGGCGGGACTCTTTCTATCGCTGATCGCGGGACTCATCGCCGGGCTCTATCCGTCCTGGCGAATCTGCCGGGTAGCGCCGGCCACCTATCTCAAGGAACAGTAGGCGGGAGGTATTCATAATGGAACTGGGACCCATTCTTCGTGCCCTGATGCACAACAAATCCCGCTTCTGGCTGATCGCGCTGGAGGTGGCCCTGACCCTGGCCATCGTCGTCAACTGCATCAACATGATGCTCGACATTCGCTACGATTTCATCAAGCCTTCCGGCTATGACGAAGAGAACCTGATCGTCGTCTACACGGAGCCCTTCTCGCCGGACTTCAAGCAGGAGGAATTCGTGGATGAGATCCGCCTGGAGGACCTGCGACGGCTGCGAGCGGTACCCGGAGTCGTCAACGCCACCGGGATCCACCAGATCCCGCTGAGCGGCAGCGGCAGCTCCACCGGCCGCAAACCGTTCGGGGCCGAGATGGATACGATCGGAACCCCCTACTACGTGGTGACCGATGGCGCACTGGAGACTTTCGGTGTCGAGCTGCTGGCGGGCCGGGACTTTCAATCAGGTGACTGGGACTACGACCAGGAGGCCTACGAGTCGGGCGAGCCGGAACGGGGTGTGATCTTGTCCCAGAAGCTGGCGGAGGTGCTCTTTCCCGACGAGGATGCGGTGGGCAAGCTCATCCAGAGTTCCAACGGGGAACGGGTCAACCTGGTGCTCGGCGTCGTCGCCGAGATGCAGAACTCCTGGCCCGGTTCGTCGAGAATCGACGGGCGGGTCATGCTCTTCCCGGGCAAACCGGGCGGCGGCGGGGTGATGGGGATGCGCTACATGGTGCGCACCGAGCCCGGCGCCATCGAAGCCGTATACGGTGACCTCGAGGCTCTTATGCGCGAGATCCACCCCGATCGCGTCATCCGCGTGCGCACGCTGCAGGAAGTCAAGGAGGACAATTTCACCGGGCAGCTAGGGGTGTCCAAGTTGCTGACCGCGGTCATCGGGTTGCTGATCCTGGTAACGGCGCTCGGAATTGTCGGTCTGACCTCCTTCTCGGTGACCCAACGGACCCGCCAGATCGGCACGCGTCGGGCACTCGGCGCCTCGAAGGGGGACATCATCCGCTACTTTCTGGTCGAGAACTGGATGATCACCGGGTTCGGCCTGCTCCTGGGACTCCTGCTGACCTATGGTCTGAACGTGGCGTTGGTCAATCTGGCGGACGGGGCCAAGCTCGATCTGCGCCTGCTGATCGCCGGTGCGGTCATCCTCTGGCTGACCGGAATCCTGGCCGCGCTGTTGCCAGCCATACGGGCGACCAACGTCGCTCCCGAAATCGCTACCCGAACGGTCTAGCAGGATCGTTAGAATGGGCCGGTGACCGAATCGATGCTGCCAGTGCTCCTGGTGGACGACCAACCGGCGGTGGTCCAGGCTCTAAGGGTTCTTTGCGAGCTACACGACATTCCCTGCCGATCGGCCACCTCCCCCGAGGAGGCGCGGCAGATCGTCTCGGCGGAGACCCTGGGTGCCGTGGTCCAGGACATGAACTTCGGTCGCAACGAGACCTCGGGCGAGGAGGGGGTGGAGCTCTTCCGCGCCATCCAGGAGATCCAGCCGGGTCTACCAGTCCTGCTGATGACCGCCTGGGCGTCGCTCGAGACAGCGGTTCATCTGGTCAAGGACGGGGCCGCCGACTATCTCGAGAAACCGTGGGATGACGAGAAGCTGGTCGCCACGTTGCGCAACCTCACCAGACTGAGATCCCTGGAGCTCGAGAATCAGCACCTGAAGAGTGAACGGGAGCGCTCCCGTCGAGACCTGTCCGAGGAGTACGATCTGCGAGGCCTCGTCTATACCAGTGAGGCCATGCACCGGGTGGTGTCCCTGGCCGTCAATGTGGCCCGTTCCGATGCGCCGGTCCTGATAACCGGCCCCAATGGCTCGGGGAAGGAGCGCCTCGCCGAGATCGTGCAGGCCAACTCGCGCCGACGAGACGGACCCTTCGTACGAGTCAATGTCGGCGCCATTCCCGATGAATTGGCCGAAAGTGAGCTGTTCGGAGCCGAGGCTGGTGCCTATACGGGCCTGCAGGGCAGGCGAATCGGTCACTTCGAGACTGCTGCGGGTGGCACCCTGTTTCTGGACGAGATCGACTCCCTGTCGGTCGCCGGTCAGGTCAAGCTACTTCGAGTCCTGCAAAGCGGCGAGTTTCAGAGACTCGGCAGCAGTCGCACCCACCAGGTCGACGTCAGGGTCATCAGTGCCAGTAACGCTAGTATCGAGGAGGCGGTGGAGGAGGGACGCCTGCGTGAGGACCTGCTCTTCAGGCTGAACGTGGTCGAGCTTGGAGTGCCATCGCTGGCAGCGAGATTGGACGATGTCCTGCCTCTGGCCGAGCATTTTCTGGCGCTGCACGCCGCCAACGAGCTGCAGAACGACGATGTCCGACTGGCGGAGGAGGCACGACGATCCTTGCTGAGCCATGGTTGGCCCGGCAACGTCCGCGAGCTGGAAAATCGGATTCAGCGAGCGACGGTGGTCGCCACCGGTCCTGAGATCTCGTCTTCCGATCTTGGTTTTGCCGATGGGGACCGAACGTCTTCGGCGGCGCCAGCCAGCCTGCGACCGGCGGAACTGCAGGAGAGGGAGAGAGTTCTGGCCGCCCTCGAGTCGGCCAATGGAGTCGTGGCGCATGCGGCCGACGAGCTCGGTCTGAGCCGCCAGGCCCTCTACCGGAAGATGTCACGGCTCGGTATCGAGATCGAGCGACGAGCCAAACCGTGACGCAGTTTCCCGGCGAAGAGAGCGTCGACTCGACTCGCTACCAGCAAGCGTCGCTGCGACCGGCAGCCCTCTCGTTGGCCGGCAAGATCACCGCCGTGGTCTTCGTGGTGCTCGTCGTGATGGCCGGTGTGGCCGTCGCGGCGACGACCTTGCCCCTGCCGAGGTGGGCCGTCTTCCTGCTGGTTCTGGGAGTCGGACTACCCCTGGGTGCCTGGCTGGTCGGTCGCCTACTGCGCCCGTTGAAGTCGACACTCGAAGGGCTCTCGAACGGCATCCGCAGTTTTCACGACGGGGACTTCAGCGTCCGCTTGCCCTCTCACCGTCAGGATGAGCTGGGGGACCTGGCGCGCCTCTACAACCGTGTGGGGGAGGTGTTGCTCGATGAGCGTCAGGAGGTTCGCCAACGGGAGCTTCTCCTGCAGACCGCTCTGGGGCGCTCGCCAACCGCGATCCTGCTGATCAACTCGGTAGGCAGGGTGATCTTTTCGAATCGCGAGGCCCGGCGGCTGTTTCTCGGCGGCGCGAAACTGGAAGGGATGAGCTTCGAGGAGATCCAGCAGGGTTGTCCCGACCAGATGCGGGGGGTCCTTTCCAGCCGTACGGATGGGATCTTCTCGATCCCTGGCGAGGATCATGCAGAGACCTACCATCTGGCGCAGCGGTCGTTTCAGATCAACCGGCGGCGCCACACTCTGATCCTGCTGCGGCGGCTGACCCAGGAACTGGGCAGGCAGGAAGCCCAGATCTGGAAGAAGGTCATTCGGGTGATCTCACACGAGCTGCGCAACTCCCTGGCGCCGGTCTCTTCCTTCGCCCACTCGGCCAAGAAGATGCTGCACGAGCCGCGGTATGCGGATCGGCTGGAGGAGGTCTTCGACGGTATCGAGGAGAGGATCGATCACCTGCGAGAGTTCATCGAGGGCTACGCCCGATTTGCCAGGCTACCGAGCCCACAGAAAGAAACTGTCGAATGGCGGGCTTTCCTGGCCAGCCTGGAGGGAGTTCCGGAATTCAGTGTCGCCGGCCGGGTGCCGGTTCGACCCGGGGTCTTCGACCCGGCGCAGATGCGGCAGGTGATGATCAACCTGCTGCGCAACGCCGCCGAGGCCAGCGAGCCCGGCAGCGAGATCCGCCTGCGGATCAAGGACGCTGAGGAGGGAGGTACCTTCCTGCAGGTGCTCGATCGGGGCCAGGGGATGGACGACGAGACGCTGAAGAACGCGTTGTTGCCCTTTTACTCGACCAAGAAGACCGGTAGCGGTCTGGGCCTACCTCTGTGCCGTGAGATTCTCGAGGCGCACGGCGGACGCATCAGCTTCCTGGCAAGAGATGGCGGTGGTTTGGTCGTCACCTGCTGGTTACCGTCCCCGTGACAGTCCGGTATTCTCGGAGAATGAAGAAGCTTTTCCTGGTTCTCGCCGGCCTCTTGGTGCTGGCCCTGGGACTGATCATCGTCCTGATCCTGCGATTCGATCCGGAAGTCCTCGGAGAGAGACTCATTCACGAGGTCAACCGTCAGAGTGGCATTCGCCTGCAAGCGGAGAAGTTTGCGCTCCATCCACTTCGCGGGCTCGAGCTCACCAATGCCCAGGCATCGGGAAGGGTCGAAGCGGGAGATCTAAGCGCCAGCATCGCCTTGTTGCGTCTCGACTACAGGGTCTGGCCGCTACTGCGGGGTGAATTGTGGCTCGACGAGGTGATGTTGGTCGAACCGAGGATCGAGTTGCGCTCCCGCTCAGCCGAGGAGGTGCGGCAGCAGAAGCAACGGAAGCAGACGAAGAAGGAGCGGCGCGGCGATCGCAAGTCGCCAGGCAAAGAGCGATCTGGGACCTCGGCGGAGGCCTCTGAACCACCCCAGGGACGACCCCTGGAACTCTCCATCGAGCGTCTCACGGTAGAGGACGGCATGCTGGCCGTCCGCTCCGAGGATGGGGAGCAGACCCGGTTTCTGGCCGCGGACCTGAGGCTGATTCTGGAGGGACTGAGCTTCGAGCCTGAGGCGGCGTCGAGCATTGAAGCGGTGTCGGGGCGCGGCAAACTGGCAACAGGCAGGTTGGTCCACGGCGAGCTCGAGGCGACGAAGGCCGGCGGTCGGATCGAGGTCGCTGGCGGCGAGGTGGTGCTCACTGAGGTCAATGTCCAATCGGCCAACGCCGATCTGATGATTCCCCGCCTGCGGATACGGTTGACCCAGGAGCCGCCCTCCTATCAGCTCGATGCGGCCGGAGGGCTCGATCTGAACGGCATACTGGGCGTCGATGGGGGGCGTGACGGCTTCGGGCCCGTGGCAGTCGATCTCGCGGCGGAGGGAGAGGGTCCTGACCTGTCCGAGATGATCGGGGCAGGCACATTGAGCCTGCGCAAGGGGTCTCTACCCGGGTTGTCCTCCGTGGTGCAGATCGAGGAGCTGGTCGGTCAACGACTGTTGACCGGCAGGAAGTACGAGAAGTCGCAGATCTCCTATCGGATAGCCGACAGCAGGATCCTGTTGGATCCCTTCGAAATCGAGAGCGAGGGAGCCTGGATCGGTGGTACCGGCGAGATTCATCTGACCGGGTCTGTCGATCTCGAGGTCTTCCTCCGGCTGCCCAGACGCGACCTGACCGCCCAGGAGCTGGATTCTGAGACCCTGGATGCGGCCAGCGACGGCAGGGGAATGGTGACCCTGCCCTTTCACGTCGGTGGGACGGTCTCCGAACCGCAGGTAGCGCTGACCTGGGAGGGGGTCCAGTCACTGGCCAAGGACGCGGCACGCAGCTGGGTCGAGGAGGTGCTCGAAGACGCCAAGGGGAAGGCCGAGGATTGGTTGCGCTCTCAGAGTGACGAGAAGGACGACGGCTGATCGGTAGGTCGAGCCGTGAACGGGCACCCCCAGCAGCGGGAGCGTCTCTGTTCTGCAGCTTGACAAAACGTGCAGAACATGCATAGATTGGCTGCTCAACAGATCGGTCACTCGCCGATCAATATTCGAGGACAAAAGAAAAGATTAGTAAGAAAACTCGCGTCGGAGCGGATGAGCTCCCTATCGGTCATGAAACGTTCAAATCGAGCATTCGAGGTATTGCGAGCTGCTGCGATCGTGTTTCTGGCGGCGGGGCTACCGCTCTACAGCGCGATGCTGAAAGCGGCGGAGAAGGGAAAGACCGGTCTGCCGACCTTCGATCTCGCCGACCAGTTCGGTATGCGATACACGGAGACTGCGTGGGCCGGTGAGGCGGTGATCCTGGTGGGCGGCGACAGGGCCGGCCGGCAAGAGAGTCGAGAGTGGGCGATCGCCCTCCGCGATTGGCTGGCTGACCGTCCGACGATGTCGGTTCCGGTGAGCGTGGTGCGCCTGGCGGACCTGCGGGGCGTTCCCGGTTTTCTCAAGGGGAGGGTCACCAAGGAGATCCGCAAGACCATTGGCAGCCCGCTGCTGCTCGATTGGCAAGGCACCCTCGCCGATCACTTCGGTCTGCAGGCCGGCGTTGCCAACGTCCTGGTGCTGGATACGACCGGCAGCCTCGTCTGGAGACTGGAATCGTCCGCGGCGAGCGCCGAGGAACTGTCCGCCCTGCGAGGCATCCTGGAGGAACTGGAGATCTCGGTCACCCATGCGGCCGAAGCCAACAAACCAACGACCCTCTTGGGATCGTTTCTGTAGAGGAGAGGTGCGAGAGCCATGTTGCGACTTACCCATCGGAGTCCAGGCAAGAGACCCGAGGTAGTAATCCTCGGGGCAGGTCCGGGTGGACTGGCCAACGCCATGCTGCTGGCCAAGGCTGGCCTTTCGGTCAAGGTGCTGGAGAAAGCCGACCGGGTCGGAGGCAGAACCTCCACCGTCGAGAGGGATGGATTCAAGTTCGATCTGGGGCCGACATTCTTCCTCTATCCCGAGGTCCTGCAGTCCATCTTCGAGATGTGCGGACTGCGGCTGGAGGACAAGGTGGAGCTGATCAGGTTGGACCCGCACTATCGGCTGGTCTACGAAGGGGGCGAGCAGGTCCAGATCAGCCCGGAACCGGAGCGCCTGCGACAGGAGATCGCCAAGCTGTCAGCGCGGGATGCTCGGAACCTCGACAGCTTCATGACGGACAACCGGCGCAAGCTGACGGCCTTCAAGCCCATTCTGGAATCTCCCTTCGAGTCGGCCAGAGATCTGCTGGACCTCTCGCTGATGGAGCTGTTGCCGGTCATGCGACCGTGGCGCAGCGTCGATCGTGACCTGCGAAGCCACTTCGAAGACCCTCGGGTGCGTCTGGCGTTCTCCTTTCAGAGCAAGTATCTGGGCATGTCACCCTTCCGCTGCCCGAGTCTGTTCACGATCCTGTCGTTTCTCGAATACGAGCACGGCATCTACCACCCCCGAGGAGGTTGTGGTGCGGTATCCGAGGCCATGGCGCGCGCCGCCCGTTCGCTGGGTGCCGAGATCCATCTCGAGGAGCCGGTGGAGGAGATTCTCTTCGAGGGTCGCAAGGCGGTGGGGGTGCGGACCGATAAGGCGACCTACGCGGCGGATGCTCTGGTAGTCAACGCGGATTTCGCCCAGACCATGTCGAAGCTGGTACCCGATAGCCTGCGCACTCGCTGGTCGGATCGCAAGCTGGAGAAGAAGAAGTACTCTTGCTCGACCTTCATGATGTACCTCGGAATCGAGGGCAGGGAGCCCAATCTCGATCACCACACCATCTATCTAGCCGATGACTATCGACGGAACTTGCGGGAAATCGAGAACGATCATGTGCTCTCGGACAACCCGTCGTTCTACGTCCACAATCCCTGCGTCACCGACCCGGCGATGGCGCCCCCCGGCATGACCGCTCTCTACGTGCTGGTGCCGGTGACTCACCAGCATCCGAATGTCGACTGGCAGGCCGAGCGCGCCGGATTTCGCCAGCAGGTCCTGCGTCAGCTGGAGCGCATCGGTCTGCGCGACCTGGAGAAACGGATCCGATTCGAAAAGGTGGTGACGCCCGCCGAATGGCAGGACGATCATCAGATCTACAAAGGCGCTACCTTCAACCTGGCCCACAATCTCGGTCAGATGCTGCACCTGCGGCCCCAGAACCGGTTCGAGGAGCTCGAGTCCGTCTATCTGGTGGGCGGGGGTACGCACCCGGGTAGTGGCCTGCCGGTGATCTACGAATCGGCCAAGATCACCTCCCGTCTGTTGACCAGGGACTTCGGGATCGATGATGCCTGGGAGACCAGCGACGGACAGCCTGGCACTCCCACTCGGCTGCCTGCCTTGGAGCAGGCCGCTCAGACCGCCTGAGGTCTGTCGCGGCCTCGGGCGGCGATAGCAGACTACCTAGGGCAGGAAGGCATCCCGGTTGGCCATCTTCTGGGGCAGATACTCATCGATCACATAGTTCAGACCGTGCTTGGCCAGCGCTTGTTGCTCCACACGGACACCCATCTTGATCTGCAGCTCGAGGGCCTGCTGCCACTCCTTGTGGTGCTGAACGAAGGGATCGTTCTTGAGGGCGTCCTTGGCCCGCTTGATATCCACATCCTTCAGCGGGTGTGTCGGCAGCTGGTAGGTGTCGATGTCTTGCGGCGTCACACCCAGGAAGCGGGCCTGAGGAACACAGAAGTACTCGTTGAGGTGGGCGGCGTTTCCGGAGCCGACCTTCAGCGTGCGATAGATATTGCTGTAGCCGTAGGGGTCGCCATCGACGAAGACGTAGACGGGCAGGCTCTGGTCGTCAGCCAGCCGCCGGATGAAGCGACGACAGGCACGGGTGGGAACGCCACCCAGAGAGATCAGAATGCAGTTGGCGGTGCGCCAGTAAGCGTGTTTGACCAGGCGCTGGAACATGCCAGCGGTCTCGATGGCGAGAATGAAGTCGGCATCGGTCTCGAATCGGAGACCCTCCACCGAGATCGGGATCGAGTAGGCGCCGCTGCCGAACTTGGTGCAATCGATGCGCAGCTCCTCGCCGGTTTCCCGATCGTGGTCGATGACCGTCAGCTGCCCAGCGACATCGCCGCCCTTCTCTTCGGGGATGAAGCCGAGCTGCTCACGGTTGACCCGAAAGAGAGCCTCCACGTCCTCCATGACGGCGTCCGATTCGGGCTGCTCGTTGAACCTGGCCTCCTCCCAGTTCTTGCTGACGTAGTAGGCCTCCCTCTTGGTGGCGATGTCGTCGGTCTCCACCAGCTCCTTGCTGAACGCCATCATGCGCAGGGTCTGGGCGAAGGTCTTGACCGTGCCGACGGTCAGGGTCCTCTCCTTCTTGCGACCCTTGATTTCGAAGTGTCCCTTCTTCGGTCGGTAGACCACATTGGCGAGACTCCGAATGGGAAACTTCAGAGAGGGCGTCTTTCTGTGCAGGATCTTGTTCTGGATCTGTCGGGCCTGGGTCTGGATTTGCGCCACGACGCCGTCGGCAACGCTGCCCTCATCCCGGCTCTTTTTGGAGGTCATCTTTGGCATCCACCGATCATAGGACATCAGAGTGCCTCCGCCAGGAATTCGGAGTCCACGGATGGCCGTCCAGCCGAGATCAGCTGTAACCTGCCGATTGGGGAGATCTGGGTATGAATACTTTCGAGAAGGTGAGTACAGTGCCGGCCACGCCAGGGGAATTGTTCGACTGGCATGCTCGCCCGGGGGCCTTTGCGCGTCTGGCGCCGCCGTGGCAGCCGATGGAGGTCCTCAGCGGTCCGGTCAGCCTGGAGGAGGGGAGCCGGGTCAGGCTACGGCTGGGCAGAGCTCCTCTCGCTCTACCCTGGACAGCCGAGCACACCTGGGTGAAGCCGGGATCTGGATTCGAAGATGTACAGGTGGCCGGCCCCTTTCGCCGCTGGCGGCATCGGCACCTCTTCGAGCCGGCAGCAGGATCGGACAGTCTCCTGCGCGATGTCATCGAGTACCAGCTGCCGCTGGGGGCGCTGGGAGAGTGGTTGCTGGGAGATCGAGTCCGCCGCGACCTGGAGCGGACCTTCGACTATCGCCACAAGACCACCATCGCCGATCTGGCTCTGCATCGTCGGTACGTCGGTCAACCGAGGCTCCGGGTGGGTCTGACCGGCGCCGGAGGGATGATCGGTGCGTCTCTGGCAAGCCTGCTGACGGGAGGTGGACACCAGGTCATTCGCCTGACTCGCTCGAAAGCCTCCGATCCCAGCGGCGAGGGCGTTCCCTGGGATCCAGAGCAGGGGATTCTCGAATCCGCCGAGGTGGAAGGACTGGATGTGTTGGTCCATCTGGCCGGTGAGAACATCAGTCGCCGCCGCTGGACCGCTGCTCAGAAACGTCGAATATTGGACAGTCGTGTCCGCGGTACCGACAACCTGGTGCGATCTCTGGGCAGACTCGAGAGGCCTCCGAAGACCTTCCTGTCGGCCTCCGCCATAGGGATCTATGGAGATCGCGGGGATGAGCCGGTAGATGAAGTCAGCACCGCGGGGCGTGGGTTCCTGGCCGAGGTCTGCAAAGGATGGGAAGAGGCTGCCGAGGGAGCCTCGGATTGGGGAGCCCGGGTGGTCATGGCTCGCTTCGGCATCGTCCTCACGCCGCTCCAGGGGGCACTCGCCAAGATGCTACCCGCCTTCCGACTGGGAGCCGGTGGGCGCCTTGGAGACGGACGCCAGTTCATGAGCTGGATCTCTCTCGATGACGTCTCCGCCGCTCTTTTTCACATCCTGATGACACCGCAGCTGCGGGGTCCGGTGAACGTCGTGTCGCCGAATCCTGTGCGCAATCTCGATTTCACCCAGGAGCTCGGGAGGCTCCTGCACAGACCGACGGTGATCCCCATGCCCGCCCGTCTAGCCAGGATGCTCTTCGGAGAGATGGCCGAAGAGCTCCTACTGGCGGGCTGCCGAGTGCAACCACGTCGTCTGTTGGCGTCGGGATTCAGCTTCCGGCATGCCGAGCTGGCTCCCAGCCTGTCCTTCCTGCTGGGGCTTGGCTGAGGCAGAGGTGCTCAGGAGGCCTTCTTGACCGCGGTGCGAAGCTGAAGCCCCTTGACCATCGCTTCGAGCTCACCCATGGAGGTGCCCACATGATAGAGGGAGCTGTCGGGCAAGGCGACCAGATCCGACTGCGAGCCTCCGATGATGATGGGAACGGAGGGCTCGCCGAGGGATTCGGAGAGCGAGATCAGATCCTTCTGCAGCTGCTCCGGGTTCTCCACCACACTGAGGCTCACCCAGATGAGCTGAGCCTGGACGGCCCGCGCCGCCAGCATGATCGAATGGATCGGAGTGTCCGCACCCAGGTTGACGGCGTTCAAGCCCTGCGACTCGAGAACTGCGGCCGCACAGAGGGTCGGGATGATGTAGGGATCACCCGCGGCAGCTGCACCCACGGCGCTGGGTGCCGAGTCGGGCCGCGGAGGGATCACCATTCTCAGGCGACTGATGGCCGAGATGGCGATCTCGGTCGCCCGATGCTCCCAGAAGATGCCACATTCCTCTTCCCTCCAGAGCTCACCCACTCGTGCCAGGGCGGCGGAGAGGGGCCCGTCGACGATCTGCGCCACGCTGCGGCCGCTGAGATAGAGGGACAGGATCAGTCCTCGAGCCGCCTCTGCCTTTCCCTCCTTCAGGTAGCCGAAGAGCACGGAGCCATCCGAGTCCTTTGGTGCGTCGAGATCGGCGAGGTTGGTGACTCCGTCGAAGCCGATGGCCTCGGGGTTGACCAGACCGGAGCGGGTTTCGCGCAGGAATCGTACCGCTTCGCTGATGGGGATACGTCGATGTCCCCCGGCGGTCTTGGTGGCCTGGATCTCTCCGTTGTCGACCCATCGCTTGATGGAGGACTCGCTGACACCTATGGCCTGGGCGAGGTCTTTGGGGCTGAGGAGTGGTTTCATAAATTATGGATGTTCTGAACGTTTCTAGTCCAACCGGAATTGTTCCAGCAGATCCAGGTAATGTCAAGTAACTTCCGGCGACATCGACTCTGTGTCGGAACCCGGAGTCTCTGGATGTGTCTGTTTTGACTGAATGAGCTGAATCCATCGGCAGACGCAGTGTCGCCAGCGTCTGGCAGCCGCCTACATCTTGCGGCTACGGGACAGGGTGTCGGAGAGCGTCTCCACGACCTTGGTCTCCTGGTGGGTCGAAAGATCGAGGATCTCTCGCAGCGCGATGCCAATATGGGGGATGTACTGCTCGATATAGGCGCGCTTGCGGGCGGCATCCTGTCGTCGACGATCCTTGCGGATGTGCTGGGAGAGCTTGCGGCCGACCTCCTGCAGCGCCAACTTGAGCTCGCGGATGATCTCGTCATATCCGGCCACCGCTTCCTTGCTCTCACTGGTGAACGGCACCCAGACGCTGGCCACATGGGCCATGAGAATCATGGGGCCGGAGGGGAGCGCTCCTCGGCCCTGCTGCAGGCCGTAGCTCTTCCAGTTGGTATTCAGAGCGCTCTTGTGGATCGCGCAGCCCCCTTGCTGATAGAGCAGCGGTACCCGGTTGGCGAATCGGTAGAGGGTCACCAGATCATCGGCCGACAGCTCACCACCGTAGGCCAGTCCGACTTCGACCTGGAATGGGTTGCCACGGTAGACGGTGGGGGTGCGGGTGACAGCGACGAAGAACTCGGCGTCGATCTGTTGTTCGAGGCTGGCCAGGATCCGTTCGGCGCCGATCGGTGATAGACAGTCGGTGGGTGGGGCCGGGATCCGGGTCTCGCGGATCGACGCTACGAGACGCTCAGCCCCCTCGGTGGTCACCCGTTTTGGCGAGGCTTTGGGCTGTAGCTCGGCGCCTTCGACGATGCGCTTGGCAAGGGTAGGTCCTACGCGGCTGAACTCGGATTGGAAGAAGGAGGTCAGGCGCCGGGCTTTGGTCTCCTTGAGCATCCGCATGAGCAGACCGACTTCCACACCGTACGGATGGGGCTGGATCTCGTGGGCCTCGGAAGGGAGCTCCTGGCTCGAGCGCGCGAAGATTGTCGGTTCCGTCTGACCCGGGGCGGTGAATTCGAGGTGGATATGGGGGTTGGCCAGAGCCGTCTGGCTCAAGTAGGTCTCCACACCGTGACGGCCCCTCTTGTAGGTGGCCTCCATCTCGATCTGCACGCGAGTGCCGTGGGCTGCGTCCCATTCCACCTCCTGATCCTTCTTGATCACCGGGTTGTTGCGCAGAGTGTCGATGACCAGCTCGTAGCGGTGGGCGGGCCTGCGTCGGGAAACCCGACTCTCGATGACGATGGGCTTGCCCGTGGTGAGCTGCCCGTACATCCCGGCGGCGCTGATGCCGATTCCTTGCTGACCGCGGCTCTGGCGCAGGCGGTGGAACTTCGAGCCGTACAGCAGCTTGCCGAAGATGCGGGGGATCTGTGCCTTGATGATTCCGGGACCGTTGTCGGAGACAGAGACGCGGTACCGGTTCTCGCCCAGCTGTTCGATCTCGACCGCGAGATCGGGCAGGATGCCCGCCTCCTCACAGGCGTCCAGGGAGTTGTCGACGGCTTCCTTGATACTGGTCAAGAGGGCCTTGGTGGGACTGTCGAAACCGAGCAGGTGGCGGTTCTTGGTGAAGAACTCGCTGACCGAGATCTCTCTCTGCTTGGCGGCCATACTCTGCGCCGTGGCGCGCCGGCGCGGGGTCTGTCGGGCTGCTGTCATGGAGGCGAATTGTCGCATCCAACCTCGTGAGGCTCAAGCTCTGCCGGAGAGATCGAGTACAGTCTGCAGATCGTGAGGGATTCCGGGTCGGATCGGTCGGAGTCGCACTTCTGCATCCGCAACATCGGGTGGGAAGTCTAGTGCTCCGATTGGAGCAGCTGGCGGCAGGGAATTGGCAGCCGCCGAGTGCGATGGACCAGCGGATCGTTGGGCGGCTGGCGAGGCTGGCAGGTCTCTGGTTGGAGCAGGGAAAGTCGAGGCAGGATCTGGTTTCGACGCTCTTCGTACCCGGCCGTGTCGAGCTTCTGGGCAAGCATACGGACTACGCCGGGGGACGGAGCCTGACGCTGGCGACCGCTCAAGGACTCTGTGCCCTGGTAGAGCCAGGCAGCGATCCCATCCTGCGAATCGAAGATCGAGGCCGAGGATTGGAGATGGACCTGAAGCTCGATCGGGCGCCCGTCGGGGAACTGAAGGACTGGACTCTCTATCCGGCCACCCTGGCTATGCGACTCCGGGCGGCCCGCGACACGAGCCTCGTCGGTGGGCAGATGATCTTCGAGAGCGATCTGCCGATGGCAGCCGGCATGAGCAGCTCCAGTGTCCTGCTGGTGTCGACCTTTCTCGCCCTGGCGCGGTGCAATGACTTGGACCAGGATTCCGGCTGGCAGCGCCAGATTCCCGATCGGCAGGTCCTGGCCGAGTTTCTGGGCGCTGTGGAGGGCGGACGGAGATTCCAGATCCTGGCTGGAGACCAGGGGGTAGGGACCCGCGGTGGCGATCAGGACCATACCGCCATTCTCTGCTCGGCCCCGGGATCCGTTAGGCAGTACCGATATCTGCCGACGATGCTGGAAGGAACGATTCCGATGCCGGCGGACTGGGTTCTCGCCCTGGCGGTCAGTGGAGTCCGGGCGGCGAAGAAGAAGGGGGCTGGGACGCATTACAATCGTGCCGCGGAGGCGGTGCGGCGCCTGGAGCAATGCTGGGAGACCGACCTGGGAGAAGCACCTGCTACGCTGGGCCAGATTGTCGGATCGGATCCACAGGCTGCCGAGAGGCTGTTCGAGTGTGTCGGTAGCACGGTCTCCGAGCCGCGGCTGCGATCTCGATTGCAGGATCGGTTGCGGCACTTTCTGGCGGAGGCTGAAGAGATCGTGCCGGCGGCAGGCGAGGCCCTGGCCGCAGGCGATCTGGAGTTGCTGGGGCATTGGTCTGATCGCTCCATGACACTGGCCACCGAGCTGCTCGGAAACCAGGTGCCGGAGACGATCTGGCTGGCAGCAGCGGCCAGGGAACGAGGAGCGCCAGCGGCGTCGGCGTTCGGTGCCGGATTCGGCGGCGCAGTGTGGGCCCTGGTTCCGAGCGGCGACATCGACAGGTTTCTGCAGGGCTGGCGCTCGGACTACCTGCGACGGTTTCCCCAGCACCGGGCCACGGCCCGGTTCGACTGGACTCGGGCCGGGATGGGGGCCGGCGAATTTTGAAGGGGGAGGGACGATGGTCTTAGCGAATATCGATCTGGTGGTGCTGGTGTCCTACTTCGCCGTCGTTCTGTTCATCGGTCTGTGGGTGTCGCGACGCGCCGGCAAGAGCTCTTCGGAGTTCTTTCTCTCCGGACGAACCATGCCCTGGTGGTTGCTGGGTATGTCGATGGTCGCCACGACGTTTTCGACGGACACTCCAAATCTGGTCGCCGACATCACTCGCACTTCGGGTGTCGCCGGGAACTGGATCTGGTGGGCCTTTCTGCTCACCGGTATGCTCACGACCTTTGTCTACGCGGCACTTTGGCGACGCTCCGGAGTTCTGACCGACATCGAGTTCTACGAGATCCGCTACAGCGGCAAGGCGGCGGCCTTCCTGAGGGGCTTTCGGGCCCTCTATCTCGGAGTCTTCTTCAACGTCATGGTGATGGCCTCGGTGACTCTGGCCGCCATCAAGATCGGTGCGGTCATACTGCACTGGAGTGCAGTGCAAACCGTCGGAATCGCGCTCCTGGTCACCGTGATCTTCAGCACTGCCGGCGGCCTGCGCGGTGTGCTGCTCACCGATTCCCTGCTGTTCGTGGTGGCGATGACGGGCTCGATCGCCGCGGCGGTGGTGGCGGTCAGCCATCCGCAGGTGGGTGGCTTGAGCGAGTTGATGCAGAATCCGGCGGTGTCGGGAAAGCTCGCGTTACTGCCTGATTTCACCGATCCGACGGCTCTGGTTCCCATGTTCCTGATTCCGATTGCCGTCCAGTGGTGGGCCGCCTGGTACCCAGGAGCCGAGCCCGGCGGCGGAGGCTATATCGCCCAGCGAATGTTGGCCGCCAAGTCCGAGGGGCATGCCACCGGGGCGACGCTGTTCTTCAACGTGGCCCACTATGCCCTGCGGCCGTGGCCCTGGATCCTGGTGGCCCTGGCTTCGCTGGTGGTGTTTCCCGATCTCGCGTCCCTGCGGGCGACCTTTCCCCACATCGACCCGTCGGTGGTCAAGAACGATCTGGCCTACCCGGCGATGCTGACCTTTCTGCCCAGGGGTTTGCTGGGACTGGTCGTGGGGTCGTTGGCAGCGGCCTACATGTCGACGATCTCGACCCATCTGAACTGGGGATCCTCCTATGTGGTGAACGACTTCTATCGGCGGTTCGTGCGGCCCGCAGCGACAGAAAAGGACCTGGTACGGGTCGGTCGGATCTCGACGGTCACCCTGGTCGTGCTGGCAGCCCTGTTGGCCCTACAGCTGGAGAACGCCCTGCAGGCATTTCAGATCCTCCTGCAGATCGGAGCGGGCACGGGGCTGCTCTTCATCCTCCGGTGGTTCTGGTGGCGGATCAACGCCTGGAGTGAGATCTCCGCCATGGTGGTCTCCTTCCTGGTGGCCTTCGGATTCTTCGCCCAGCACAAGATGGAGTCCGCCCGAATCGAGGAGCTGGTGGCTCAGGGCGTCGATCGGGCGAGTGCCGTAGTCCAAGTTGGACAGCTGGCGTCGTGGCAGGAGTTGTTGATCGGCGTGGCGATCACCACCGTCAGCTGGGTCCTGGTGACGATGGTGACTCGGCCGACAGCCGATTCGCGACTGATCTCTTTCTATCGTTTGACTCGACCAGGGGGACCGGGCTGGCGCCGGATCGTCAACAAGTCGGCGGTTCTCGGCGAACCGCTGCCTGTCAGCCGAATCTGGTTCGTGCCTCTGGGCGTGGCCTGCATGCTCGCCGGTAGCCTGGCGGTCTACGCGAGTCTCTTTGCCACCGGGTACTGGCTCTACGGACGTTGGGGGTTGGCCCTGGCGTTGCTGACCGTGGCCATAGTCTGTTTTGTGCTCGTCTTCAAGGTTTGGGGACGGGTCACCGTTCTGTTGGCTGAGGAGGAGGCCGAAAATGTCGGATAACGGATCGAATCGACGAGAGTTTCTCCAAACGGCGGTGGCCGGACTGGGAGTGGTGGCCTCCACCGGCCGCGGTGGTCTGGCGATGTCGGCGGACGACTACCGACCACCAGCGGGCTTCGCCGTCGAGCCCCTCGAGGTCGTGCGGATCGGTTTTGTCGGAGTCGGTCTGCAGGGTGGCAGCCACGTGCGCAACTTTCTGGCGATCGAAGGTGTCGAGATCGTCGGGATCTGCGACATCGACAGGTCTCGGGCCGAGGAGGTGGCGGGTTGGGTGGAGGCGGCCGGCAGGGCGCGGCCCGAGCTCTTTACCGCCGGGGAAGAGGACTATCGGCGTCTCTGTGCGCGGCAGGACGTGGACTTGATATTCAACTCCACTCCCTGGAGATGGCATGTGCCGGTCTGCGTGGAGGCGATGGAGAGCGGCAAGCACACCGCGGTCGAGGTGCCTGCGGCCCACACCGTCGATGGCTGTTGGCGCCTGGTGGAGACTGCGGAAAGGACCCGGCGCCACTGCGTCATGATGGAGAACTGTTGTTACGGCCAGCGAGAGATGATGATCCTGAAGATGGTCCGGTCAGGGGTGCTGGGTGAGCTGATTCATGCGGAAGGGGCGTACATTCATGATCTGCGGGCGGTGAAATTCAGTCAGGCCAACGAGGGTTTGTGGCGCTGGCAGCATTCGGTGAAGCGTAACGGCAACCTCTATCCGACGCACGGGCTCGGTCCAGTGGCTCAATGCCTCGACATCAACCGGGGGGATCAGTTCGATTTCGTCGTTTCCATGAGCTCCGTCGCCCGCGGTCTCGATCTCTATGCCGCCAAGCATCTGGACTCCGAAGACCCCAGATCCCGGGTGCGGTATGCCCTGGGGGACATGAACAGCAGTCTGATTCGCACCCGTCGGGGTCGCACGATACTGCTGCAGCACGACACGACGTCCCCTCGCCCCTACAGCCGGATCGATCTCGTGCAGGGCACCAGAGGAGTGGTCACCGGGTATCCGGATCGGATCTATCTGGAGGGTCGCAGCCCGGAACACCAATGGGAGGAACTCGCCATCTACCAGGATGAGTTTCAACACCCGCTCTGGTCGGCCAAGGGGGAGGCCGCGGCGGGCGCTCGGCACGGTGGCATGGACTATCTGGAGGACTATCGGCTGGTCGAGTCGCTGCGTCGGGGCGAGGCGATGGATATGGATGTCTACGATGCTGCGGCCTGGAGCGTGCTCACCGAGTTGACCGAGCGCTCGGTGGCCGAAGGCAGTCGGCCGGTGGAGATTCCAGACTTCACCCGCGGGACCTGGCAGACCAACCATCCTCTGGGAATTGTCACCTGACGAGGCGCAGAGCCACTCTGCAGGGCCTCGATGCTCTACTGGGAGTCCACCGGCTGAGGCACGCTCATCGGTACCGGACCGGTCAGTTTCGAGGTGTCGATGGCGGAGTGCCGACTGGCACCGTGCACTCGCCCCGGTGACACGGGCGGTGGGCTGCCGGTAATGGCGCACCAATGCAGAGAATTGGCGAGGTGCAACGAATACCGGCCGGGCGACGATGGCTCCCAGTCAGCGACAGGGAAGAGGCCCTCTTCGACCTCATGTCGCTCCAGAGCATCGCGATCGGCGCCGTGTTCGCGAGAGGCCGTCAGCTGGGCTGGTGGAACCGATTGCAGATCCGGCAGACGCTCCGTCAATTTGTTTCGTGGATAGCGCATGGCGAAGGCACCACCCTGCATCGGGTGGACAATGACTTCCAGACAACCGAATCTGTTGGGGCTGCTCTCGGCGCTGTCGGGCAGGTAGCCGCTTCCCAGCGGCATGGCGACGAACTGCTGGATACCGCGTCCCCCGTCGTGATAGCCGCCGAGCCAGCAGTGGTCGTTGACGACCAGGAAATCCTGCGGCCATTGGTGGACGCCCTCGGACCAACGCTGGCCCCTGACGGCATCGAGACCGCCGACCCGAATCTTCACCGCAAAGGGATAGAAAGCCTGGTGGGCCACGGAGTAGCTGGGCCGCAGGCTCAGCCACATGGCCTCGGACTGATACATGGGGAGCATGGCACCGCCCGCCTCGAGCCAGTGGCGGGGCACTCTCTGGGCGTAGTCCTGCACGGCATAGAGTGGGTATCTTCCCAGGCTCGGCAAACGTGGCATGGCGTCCTCTCCTCCCGGAATCCGTAACGTCCGTTGAAACTCCATCACCAGGCGGGCGTCGGGATGGATGGCCGGGAACGAGAAGGTCAGCTCGTCGTTGGTCAGTTCGATCACGCGTTCTCCTTTCTGTTCTGCACGGTTCGCAAGAAGCGCTGGATCACACTGTCGGGTTGATTCCGCAGCTCCCGGATCAGCGCCGACAGCAGGCGAGGTCGCTTACGGATGACCACCTGAAGATCGGAGGAAACCTTGCCAGCCAGCGCCAGAAGGTCGTCCGGATCTTCATCTAGCTGGCGAGCCAACAGACGGATCTTGGGCTCCGAAGGCGGCGGCTCGAGACCGCGCTCCACCTTGCTGAGGTAGGAGGGCTCGACACCGATGCGGGCGGCCATTTGCCGAACCGAGAAGCTGGGGTCGTCATGGCGTAGAGCCTCGCGTCGGCGACGGATGTGCGGTCCGAACTTCATTGGGTAGTGTGTACTATACACTACACACTCAGTTCACGCAAACTGACCGACAACAGCAGGCGAGGGTCCAGGCGCTGTCGGTTAGACTCTGCCGAGATAGAGCCTGCTGTTGCAGCGATAAGTGCCGGAGTGCTGGTACCCGGCAGTTCCTGGGGAGGTGAGCTGATGGATTCACGAGTGACGAGATTCGAGCCCTCGCAGGGCCCCCTCCGGACGGTGGTCGGTCTGTCGATTGTCCTGGCTCTGCCCGGACTCGTGGAAGGCGGCGATTGGCCACAGTACAGAGGGCCCAATCGGGACGGTCGATCCGCAGAGACGGGTCTGCTGACCGAGTGGCCGGAGAGCGGACCACGAGAGCTCTGGCGCGTACCGCTGGGCGACGGCTATTCGGGGATGGCGATCGTCGGAGATCGTCTCTACACCATGTTCGGCAGCGGCGGTCGGGAGATCGCCGCCGCGTTCGATACCGCGACCGGTAAGGAGATCTGGCGTTTCGAGATGGGCGGCAATCTGCGAAACAGGGAGGGCAACGGGCCCAGAGCGACCCCGACAGTCGATGGGAATCGGGTCTTTGTGCTCGGCGCCACCGCCAAGCTCTACGCCCTCGATGCCGACACCGGCCAGCAGAAGTGGGGCAGTAACCTGGTCCGCGACTTCGGTGGCAGGGTCCCCCAATGGGGAACGTCCACCTCGCCGTTGGTCGAAGGTCCCCATCTGATCGTCGATGTGGCAGGCCGCAAGGGGCACGGGGTGGTGGCTTTCGACAAGGAGACCGGGGAGGTCGTCTGGCACGCGGGCAACCACCGGCCGGCCTACTCGTCTCCCATCGCCGTGACAATGGCGGGAGAGCGCCAATTCATCCTCTTCACTGCGGAGGGCTTGCGTGGCCTGTCGGCGGCTGACGGCCGTCGACTCTGGAGCGCACCCTGGACCACCGATTGGGACGTCAACGCCGCGACACCGGTCTTCGTCCCCCGGAGCGGAGTCTTCATCTCCTCGGGTTACGACAGCGGCGCCGCGCTCCTGCAGGTGGTGAAAGAGGAGGGTGCGTTTCGTGTTTATGAGGTATGGCGAAACCGGCTGATGAAGAACCACTTCAACTCGTCGATTCTGGTTGGGGGATTCCTCTATGGATTCGACTCTGGCACCTTGAAGTGTCTGGATGCGCTGACCGGTGAGGAGAAGTGGCGTGCCCGGCGGGGGTTCGCCAAGGGATCCCTGCTGTACGCCGACGGACAGCTGTTCGTGATGGGCGGGAACGGCAAATTGGGTCTGGTGGAGGCGACGCCGGAGGGCTACAACAACAGAGCGCTCAACACGGTGCTGGACGGCCGAACCTGGACCATGCCATCGCTCTCGGACGGCGTCCTCTACCTGCGGAACTTCGACGAGATGGTAGCCCTGGTGATCAAGGACTGAGCCTCAAAGAAGGAAGGCCGCCAGGAAGACTCCGAGCATGATGAAGATCATCGCCACCTTGGCGACGGCACCGAGAACGATCCCCAGCCAGGCACCCGCACCGGCAAGCCCAGCCTCCTTGAGCTGACGCCGGACGGCATATTCTCCGGCCACGGCGCCCAGGAAGGGCCCCAGCACCAGGCCCGGGAGCCCAAAGAAGAGACCGACAATCGTGCCGATCATGGCACCCACCACGGCCCAGCGACTGGCACCAGTCTTCTCCACACCATAGGCACCAGCGAGGAAGTCGACGCCATAGACCGCCAGAGTGAGAAGACCGAGGAGAACCAGGGTCCAGGGTCCGACCCGGGTGAAGTTGTCGGCCAGCGCCGCCACGACGAGACCGGCGAAGACCAGGACGACTCCGGGCAATACCGGCACGATGGCGCCGACGAGTCCCACCAGAACCAGGATGACCGCCACCACCCAAAGAACCATCGTCATGCCACGAGCCTACTAGAATCGACCCATGACGCCCTCAGAATCGCCCGCCGATCCCTTGCGACCCTTCCTCGCCCAACAGGGGACGATGATCCTCGACGGTGGCCTGGCCACCGAGCTCGAGGCCAGGGGATGCGATCTGCACGACGATCTCTGGTCCGCGCGAGTGCTGCTGGAAGAGCCGGATCTGATTCGGCGGGTTCACCTCGATTACCTGCGTTCGGGAGCCGACTGCGTGGTCAGCGCCAGCTATCAGGCGACCTTCGAGGGATTCAAGCGGCGGCGACTGTCGACCGAGGATGCCAAGCGACTCCTGCGACGGTCCGTGGAGCTGGCCCGGCAGGCGCGGGATTTCTTCTGGGAGGAGGAGCCCCCAGAGACCCAGCGACTCGAGCCGCTGGTGGCAGCCAGTGTCGGTCCCTACGGTGCGTACCTGGCCGATGGCTCGGAGTTTCGGGGAGACTACGACCTCGACCAGCGCGGACTCGAGGACTTCCATCGCGACCGCTGGCAGGTGCTGGCGGGAAGTCAAGCAGATCTCCTGGCCTGCGAGACTCTACCCTCATGGCCGGAAGCGCGGGCCCTGCGCCGATTGCTGGAGCGGACCGACGGAGCCGTCGCCTGGTTCAGCTTCAGCTGTGACAGTCCGACCTCTCTTTGCGATGGGTCGCCCATCGCCCGGGTGGTGGAGGAGCTCGAGGACTGCTCGCAGATTGTCGCCATCGGGGTGAACTGCACACCCCCGGTGTACATTTCGGGTCTCATCGATGAAGTGCGCCAGGCTACCGCCAAGCCGATCGTGGTCTACCCGAACGCCGGCGAACGGTGGGACTCTGCGAGCGGCACCTGGCAGCCGCGCTCGGCTTCGCAGTTGCCTTGGTCGGCGCAGTGCGCTGATTGGCTGGAGCGCGGCGCGCGTCTCATCGGTGGGTGTTGTCGAACGACACCGGAGGACATCGCTCGGCTCCGAGAGTGCTGTGTACCACCAACGAGCTGAAGAGCAGAGTTCCTAGCGGTGTCGGAAGACCTTGCTGCGATGCCAGTCGATCGATTCGCGACGCGGGCGGTGCTCGGGGCGCTCGGGCACCGACAGCTCGCGGCCCGCGAGATCCGCATAGAGGCCGGAGGCACCATAGTCGGCTTCCAGAGCGGGGCTGACGATGATGCGCAGATCAGGGTCGACGGCGAGATACCCCTGATCGAACAGGTAGCGCAGATCGGCGCGCAGGAGCAGACCGTTGTCGACCCGGTGCAGACCGCCCTCGGCGACAGGTCGGATATGGGCGGCCTGCAGAGTGGGTAGGACCCTCTGCTGCGACATGGCGCACTGCCGTCGGTAGATATCGGTGATCAGGAGTCGAAAGGCGCCGGGGCCGAGCGTCGGCTGGATCATCGCCGGTTCGCCGAACATCTTGCTCTGCGACTCCCGTTGTCCTTCCGGTCGAGTCGCCTCCAGCCGGAGCCTGACAGCCTCCCAGAGCGCGTGACCCACAGGAGTCGAGGTGTCGTAGGTCTTCCCCTGCCCGACATTCTTCGAGAAATCGGCAGGCACCGGGATCCAGTCTGCCTCGTCGAAGAAGAACGGTCTCTGCAGCACGATGCAGCCGACGTCGTAGTCACGATGGGAGTCGGCGGAAAGGTGACGGAAGCGTTCGATCCGCCTGCGCATCTCCCACAGGCCCGAAGCGCCGTTGCCGAGCTCGAAGAACTCCCAGGCCAAAGAGCAGGGCAACTCTGACGCATGCAGAAAGAAACCACCCCCGACAATGGAATGGTGCGGTGTGTGGGGCTTGAAGAGGAGAAGCTCGCCGGGCCTCAAGGCCTGGAAGCTGCGACCACCTCCCGGTTGCCAGAAGTTGGCCTCCACCTGTTGCGGGCGGCTGCGCAGCTGCCAGTACCACTCATTGTCGGTGACGGCGACGAAGAGCTTCATTTAGCCTTGTTTCTGTTGCTCCACCTATTCGGGCCGGTTGCAGAGCTACTGTCTTCCCATTCTAACCGGGAAGGGGAGTGCTCGGCAGGATCTCAGTTGAAGAACTGGTGGGGTTGCAGATCGCCCCGGAAGACCTGGACACTCTGGATTCTGGTGGTTCGGACACGGTTTCCGAATTCAAGGAACAGGCCGGGAGCCGCCAGGATATCGCTCTTGATGGCGCTACCTCCCCAGGTGCAGCCGTTGACCGGCACCGTCAGTGGGGCTTCGCTCTGTCTGTCGAACCAGCCGCCGGACACGGCATAGAGGTCTTCGCCGACAAAACAGATCGAGTAGCTGGAATTCTTGGTCATCACCATGATCCAGTCACCGTGCCGCAGATCCCGCTTTCTGACGGTTTGCAACCCTTGACTGTGATCGACAATCGCACCCAGGGTGCGGGCTGCGATAGCCCCATCGTGACGATCATCACCGACGGACGTGGTCAAGAGTCTGGACTCCCAAGAATGTTGTCGGCATCGTAGTGCTACCTGTGGCAACAAGTCAATGGACTGCTGCATTCCCGCTTCGCGGAACACCTCCTGCAGACAGGTATGTGCCAGCGGGCAGCCGGGGTCCTGCTGACGGCTCCGGGAGCCGGACGAGCTGGCGTCTAGACGACGTCCCGGTCGGCAACGAATTCGAGGATGATCGCTTTCAGCTCGGGCTCATTCACCCGCTCCGCCGCCTCCTCCGGCGACAGCCAGAGGCGGTCTCTATAACTCTCCGGCCAGACTTCGTAGCTGGTGTGGACCTCCATGGGGAAGATCTCCACGGTGCAGACGCCACCCCATTTCTCGTAGGTATACGTTCCCAGCGGCTGCGATCCGACGTGTCCTTCGATCCCTGCCTCTTCCAGCGCCTCCTTGGCCGCCGATTCGGCAGACGAGAGATCGGGCTCACGGACCCCCTTGGGCACTACCCACCGCTTCCTGCGGCGAGAGGTGACCAGCAGGATCTCGAGCCTGCCGCGGTCCGTGCGATAGGGCAGCACTGCCGACTGTCGATAGAAGTGGTCCGGAACCTGGCTCATGAGTCTCTCTGACTCTGCAGGTCGAGTACGGAGTCCGCCATCCTGGCGACGACCTGCTCGATCGACAGCCTGGTGGAATCGATGGTAATCGCCTCCGAGGCCGGCACCAGCGGCGCCAGCTCTCGAGTCGAGTCCCGATGATCCCTGGCCCGGATCTCCTGCAACACGTTGGGCAGATCGGTACTCACTCCCTTGCCATGCAGCTCGAGGAGTCGCCGTTGCGCCCGCACCTGGACCGCTGCGGTGAGGAAGAATTTCCACTCGGCGGCAGGGAAGACCACCGTCCCGGTGTCGCGGCCCTCAGCGATGAGATCGCCAGCCTCTGCTTGACGCCTCTGGACCGCCAGCAGGGCGGCCCGGACCCCGGGATGAGCGGAGACGATGGAAGCACCTTCGGAGATCTTGGGGTGTCGGATCGGTTCGCTCACATCGAAACCGTCCAGGCGGACCTGCTGAGTGCCGCGCATATCGGTGAATCGGAGCCGCAGGTCGACGGCCACCTGCGCTACTGCCGGCTCGTCGTGCCAGTCCAGATTCTGCCGTCGAGCGGCCAGAGCGACACAACGGTAGATGGCTCCGGTATCGAGAAGGGGAAGGCCAAGGCGGGCTGCCAGCCGGCGTGCGGCAGTGGTCTTGCCTGCGGCCACCGGGCCGTCGATGGTGATGATCAAGCTACCCCTGGCCCTCGTAGTGCTCGACGATGTCGTCGAGGATATGGAGCTCGACACCGGCCCTGGACAGCAGGTCGCGACTGTCCTGTCCGGCGTGATAACGGCGCTTGGCCACCACTCGCCCGATGCCGACACTGGAGATCAGCATGGCGCACACCCGGCAAGGCTCCATGGTGCAGTAGAGCGTCGTTCCCTGCAGCGACAGTCCGTACTTGGCCGCCTGGCAGATGGCGTTCTGCTCGGCGTGGATCGTGCGGACGCAGTGGCGGCGTACCGTGCCGTCGTCGTCCACCATCTGTTTCATGTCGTGGCCCTGATCGTCGCAGTGGGGAAGACCCGGAGGCGATCCCACATAGCCGGTGCAGATGATCCGTTTGTCCCTCACCACCACACAGCCACTGCGACCTCGATCGCAGGTCGCCCGGCTGGCTACCTCGTCCACCAGTCGAATGAAGTACTCGTCCCAGCTGGGGCGCTTCTCGGCATCGCTCATGTAGGTTCCATCCTATCCTCCCGGAAGTCTCCCGGGAGCCGCCACAATCTGTCCAGCGTCGTCCTCCAGGCGGTAGTCGAGCATGGACTCCCCTTCGAAGACGAAGCGCCCGTGAAACGGCCGCTCCGCCAGCATCAGGGGTAGCCAGATCTCATCATCGGGCCACATGGAATCGTAGGGAATCTCTCTCTGGTCGACCCAGAAGGGCATGGCCTCGTCGGTCTCGGTCGGTGTCCCGCGGAAATCATCCGAGCGAAAGACCCAGACGTGAATCGAATAGCCGTCGATGAATTGGAAGAGAAGCTGCCCACACAGTCTCGGTGCGGACACCCTGATGCGAACCTCCTCTTCGACTTCACGGACGGCGCATTGAACTGGCGTTTCTCCATCGTCCAGTCGGCCACCGGGGCCATTGATCTTGCCGGCGCCCAACCCACGCTTCTTGCGGATGAGCAGCACTTCGTCCTGTCGGACGACGAAGAGGAGTGTTCCCCGGTCGACGGGGGCCCAGTGTTGCCAATCGATGTCGTCAACGGCTCGCGGAATGGGTGTTCTGGGCTTCATGTTCGGTCAGCAGGTATGGCCGGGGATCCTAGCAGCGCTGCGACGCTCGGACCAGCGTGCAGGTGTCGTCTCGACTGCAGATGTCCTAGGATGGGGTGATGAGCGTGAGAGACCCGCTGAGCGATACGACCCCGACGCTGGATATCGAGACCTTCTGGGAATGGTTGGGAGCGCATCCCAATTGCGTGCTGCGCGCCGGCACCCGCGATGCCGTGGTCTTCGATGACGATGACTTCCACTGGCAGTTCACCTCCGATGGAGCGACAGGGCTGCTGGCGCAGGTCATTCGGGGCAAGCGTCTGGTCGGCGAGATCCTGATACCTCGGCAACTCATCGCTTACGTGCAGGGCGCCGTGGGCGATCACGAAGGGGAATTCGTCTTCGAGCTGGTCAGCAGCGACGATTCACCACAGTCGCCCCTGTTCTTTTTCGTTCTCACCCACGGCTACGAACCACAGGAAGAGACCGATCCGCGGAGGGTCCACTGATGGTTCGTGCCCAGGCGGTGATCTGCCTGGCGCTGTGGATGATCGGAGCCGGTACCGAGGCTTCTCGCGGCCAGGATCTGGAGGCGCCGCGCGGTGAGGTCTCCGAGGAGCTGGAGGTCAGCGAGGTCCTGCTCGATGTGCTGGTGACCGACAAGACGGGTCAGGTGATCCTCGGTCTGGGTCGAGACGATTTCGTGGTGACCGAAGAGGGTGAGCCGGTCGAGATTACCGGTCTGACCTTCTACAGCAGCTACGAGCTGCTCGGTTCCAAGGAGCCTTTGGAGGCGCAGGGACTGAGGGTCGACGAAATCGCCGAGGACCGATACTTCATTCTGCTGGTCCAGCAGCAGCGGCGGGCGGCCACAGATGTACCCGGTCTCCTGGGCCGGCAGATGGAGGCGGCCCGCGACGTACAGGAGTGGTTGGCCCGCGATCTACGACCACGGGACCAGGTGGCGGTAGCGGTCTTCGAGACTCGTCTGGAGATCGTGCAGGACTTCACCAACAACCTCGGCGCTCTGCAGGCGGCGATCGAGGTGGCGGTGCAGGGTCAGGGTAGTGCCGGCAACTGGCCCTCGCGACTGCCGCCGGCAGACGAAGGAGCTTCGCTGCTTCGCCATCTGCCCCAGGGTCGGGAGCTGGGGAAGGCGACACCGGACATCTACCGGGCTCTGCAGGTCCTGGCCAGAGCCGCTGGTGCCATCGGTAGCCGGGTCAACCTCGTCTTCTTCGGTCGCGGCGTCGGACAGATGAACAGCCTGGGTTTCTGGGAGCCCGATTCGCGCTACTTCGGTCCAACCATCGAGACCCTCAATGACAACAACATCGCGATCTATCCCCTGACCCTCATGCCGCGGGGCTCACGACATACTCTCGAGCAGTCACTCCATGCCCTCGCCGGCGAGACCGGCGGCATCTATCATCGCCAGTTCACCAGCTTTGTGACTCCCCTGGAAAAGATCAGTGAAGAGAATGGTGGCTACTATCTCTTGAGCTATCAGACCCCCAGGTCGGCGGCTGCGTCCGGCTTCCAGACCGTCGAGGTGAAGGTGAAAAACCCGCAGCTCAGGGTGAGAGCTCGTCGGGGCTATCTCTATGGCGAATCCTCCTCCGATCGCTGAAGACTAGAAATCCAGGTAGCCCTCTCGGGTGCGTACCTGCAGCCCGGGTCGGTCGACTTCGACCCTGATCCGGTGCCAGCGGCCATCGTCCCGGTTCTCCGAGGGGTAGTAGCCCAGGACGTATTGGTTCCTGATCTCATCGAGAATGCTGACAAAGGCCTGGGGAACCTCGGAGATCCTGGCTACCGTATGGATGGCACCGCCGGTGACCGCGATCAGTTGTTCGAGACCCGCCAGCTCCTGGGCGTGCGACTCGCCGTCCCGCCAGGCCGAGAAGTGGGAAACATTGGGACGTGGCTCGCCGAGACGAATCCAGTAGACGAGGGACTGCGAGCGGCGGGCGGTCTGCAGAACCTGTTTCATGGTCAAGACGCTGGTCAGATCGACCCCGTCCGTCAGCAGGATGACCAGGCGTCGCCCCTGCTCCTGTTCCAGGAGCTTCAGGGCGAAGTAGAGATTGTCGTTGAGAGAGGTGCCTCCTGCTGCCTGCACGTCGGTGAGTCCGAGACTCAGGACTTCGGGGAAGCTGGTAAAGGGTGTCGACCGGTTGATGGTGTCGTTGAAGAGGATCAGCTTCGCCTGATCGAGAGGATTCATGGCAGCGACGAAGGTCTCGGCTCCAGCCAGGGCAGCGTCCAGTTTCGCCCCCTTCATGCTGCGGCTGGCATCCAACAGCAAGACGGCGACAAACGGTATGTCACCCCGTTCAAAGGTAACGATCCGTTGTGGGCGTCGATTGTCCAGGATTCGAAAGTCGCCGCGATCGAGATTGGGGACCCGTTGGCCCAGCTCGGTGACTGTGAGGTAGAGCTGCTGGAGCGACACGTCGACGGCCAGATCGATGGGTAGAGCTGGAGTCTCGAGCGTCGAGCGAAAGGCCATGCCGGCGCGATCGGTAGCCAGAACCTCGAAGACGTGAGCCTGGTTGGCGTCTCCCAGCTCGACCTCGATCTCGAAGGGTGGCTGTCGGCGGCTACCGACGACGGCCCCATCGACCAGGAACACCACCTCCCGGACCTCGACAGTGGGCAGTACCTCCGCCGCGAATCGGACTACCCCGAAGACCGGCTTGCCGGCCGGGGGGTGGTCAATGGTCAGATGCAGCGACCAGAGAGGAGCGACCTGAGCTCCGACGATCAGCACCCCGAGGACAGCCAGAGCTCTCACCGTCTGGACACCGTCGTGCCGGCCGGCTCCAGGGCATCCCGGAGCGCCGGCAACCAACTCTGGGCCTCCTCTGCGAACCGTTCCAGCTCCGACTCGCCGTCCGGCGCAGGGGGGCGGTGATAGAACCAGCGGGCAGAGCGACGACCGCTACCGGTTACCCCCTCGGGTAGTTGGCCCAGGAGCTCACGAGCCCTGCCCGGGGCACCGTTCTGGTCGTACAGGTACGCCAGCTGAACCCGTAGGGTGAAGTCTCCCGGCGCTTTCGCCAGCCCCTCCTGCAGGATCTCCATGGCGTCCTCCGGCCGGCGCTGACGCGCCTCGAGTCGCGCCAGTTCCTGACGGGCGAGACTCGAGATCCAGGCGGCGCCGTCTTCTGTCGCCAGCTGCTCCAGAACCGGTTGCGCTCGCTTGAGCTGATTCTTGCGAGCCAGGTTGATGCCCAGACGAAGCCTGGCCTCCGGGTGGTCCGGTTGGCTCTGCAACAGCTGTCGCAGGATCTCGATCGTCTCAGCATAGCGCCCCTGGCGTTCGAGAACCGTGGCAATCCCCAGTTGGCCACGGGAGACGTGCCATCCCAGATCCAGCGCTTCTCCATAGAGGGACAAGGCCTGTGGAAGGTTGCCGTACTCGGCTTCGCTGTCGGCCAGCATGATCAACAGCCCGGCGGTGGCGGGAGCCGCCTCGGAGTGCTCCGCGGTCGGATCGGTAAATCGCGCCAGGTGCCGTACCAGCCGCAACGAATGTCTGGACAGGACGAACTGGCCACGCGTCCGGTAATTCAGCGCGGCCCTGGTGTGCAGGAGAAGGAGCGGCAGAAGCTCGACCCCCTGGTTGCTCAGGGATTGGCTGACACGCTCCTGGCTCGTCTCCAATCGGCTCATACTGGCCTGCTCCCCTGGTCGGAGAGATTGCTGCTCGAGCGTGGAGAGGAGTTCCAGGGCCTCTTCCTCGTGCCCCTCGGCCAACCTCAGCACCACCAGACGGTACCCTTCGACGATCTCGCGTTGGGGCAGACCCGTCGCCGGTTGCAGGCTGATGGCGGCGACTGCTTCTTCGTCGGGTGGCGAACCGGTCTCGAGATCGAGCTGTGGCCAGTGGAGAGCCTCGACCAGGTCACTGACCACCAGATTGAAGGACTTGGTGGATGGGCCATCCTCCATCTCCGGCTCGAGCTCGACGATTCCGGTGTAGATCCCGCTGGGGAGGTCGATCTCCGGCAACTCGAACTCCACGATCTCGAGGTGTGGTGACCCCGATTGCCGTCGGCGGAGCGGGGCGACGGAGAGTCGTACCACGGTGTCGGCGAAGGAGGGTCGCAACACTACCTGGAGCCGATCGAGCCGATTCGAGCTGGGGACATAGACGAATCCGCGAGGTCGCTCGCCTCGGTGCAGCACCGGAAGCGCCGAGGGTAGGGTCTCAGACTGTCGAGAGAGGAACGGCGGCCAAGGGTCCGTCTCACCCTCTCCCTGCACCGCGGGCAGAGCCACTAACCAGCCGTCGGATCGATCGGGGAAGACCGGTGGTCGCGCCGACGGCTCGGCCGAGGAGTCTGCGATCACGGAGACCTGGAGGCTGCGAACGCCAAACGATTCCGGACCGGTCGTGGCCAACAAGCGCAGGTGATGGTTCCCAGCTGGCAGCGGTAGAAAGACCGGCAGCTTCAGACCTCCGGTCTCGAGTAGGCGACGGTGCTCCTTGAGCTCGATGTCGACCCGGCGCGAGATTGCGGCATCGATCTGATGTTCCTCCTTGAGTGCATAGACATGCAGGTCGACGATCAGGTCGTCGCTCACAGCGCCGGAGAGCAGAGCAGGTCCGTCGACCTCTACCACCATGAGCACCCCGGGTTCTCCTCCAGGTCCCTCGAACTGGCCGCTCCAGACGGCCAGCCGCAGATCGCCACCCTCCTGATCGCTGAGCAGCATGGCCGCTTCGAGCGCCCGAACCACCGTCTGGGACGTGCTGTCGACAAACGAGAAGCTCGGACTCTCCCCGACCGGTCTGCCGTTCGGCACCTCGGCCGCCAGAAGAGCCAGCAGGACCATGAGTCCGGTCATCGTCAGGGGCGCTCCGGCAGCGGAACCAACAGGTTGGACTGGAGAGTGCCAAGATCGTCTCGGACTCCCACCGCGAAGGTGCGCGTACCGGCGGGAACCAGCAACTCCCAGCTGTATTCCACCGAACGGCCCAACGCGGTCAACATCTGCTCGTTGGCGATCCTGACCGGCAGGGTTCCCTTCTGAACGGCAGAGGCCGACCGGAAGGCTTCACCCGAAAGGGAGAACACGGAGAGTTGGCCTATGTGGTAGTTGCCGTCGGGCCGCAGGGCTATGCGAGAAAAGGGCAGGACCAGCCTCAGCTCTACGGTCAGCCCCTCGGTCTCCGCTTGCGGCGCGACGGCGAGATCCACCTGGGCATCGAGGGGATTCTGTTGCACGCCGGAGAGTAGGGCCGACACCGTGGCCTGAGCCGATTCCTGGTCGGCACTCCACACCCGATAGAAATGCCGGTAAGAGACCTCGAGGGGCCGCGCCCTGTCGACGGGGGAGAGGTCGAGCTGATGCACCTCCCCGTCCCGTCCATCGGGAGCCACGAAGGAGAGCGAGTAGAGGGCCACCGATGGCTCTGCCAGGAAGCCACCCAGATCCGTCGGCTCAAGCAGGCGGCCGCCGGTGACTTCGATCATGTCCTTGAGCAGTCGGAGGTCTTTGACATCCTGCTGAGTGGAGTCCGGGCGGGAAAAGCCTCGGCGAGGGCTGCCAGCAGTTCCCTGACCGGCGGTGGAAGTGCTGACCAGGGTTCTCGCCTGTTGGCTGGCGGAGAGGTCGACGGCATGAATCGACATCCCCGCCGCCGCCGCTTCGACCGCACTCTCACGGAGTCTCTCGGCGGCATCGAGATCGGAGATGGCTGTGGTTCTCGACCCGAAGGCGGACCCCTCCTGCAACGCGATCGCCGCCGCATCCTGACTGTCCTGACCGCCCGCCTCGGGTTCTGTGGCGCCAGCCGAGAACAGGGGGTTCTGTCCCATCTCCTCTCGCCACGAGGCCATCAGACTGGCCCCCACGTGAGCCGGCGGTGGCCCGGTCAAGAACAGGATCTGTCGCGCTCCGGGCAGACCCTCGAGAGTACGCACGAGAAAGGCCAGCCGGGCAGCGGCCCCTTCGAGCTCCTGCTGGACGAGGGCGGCGAACGAGCCGACCTGGGCCAACAGCGCGTCTGCCTGGGAGCCGGGTACAAAGGCAATGGCGCCGGCGGAGGCACGGCCGAGGACCTCCTCGAACTGCTTCTGGATCTGGGCATACTCGGTCTCGATCCGGCTGCGCGCTGCACCCTGACCGAGAGAGCTCAGGGGCTCGAAGATCGCCTGGCGATCTTCGGTGAATCCGACGGCGATTCGGAAATCGGGATCGGCCACCACCAACATGGTCGCTAGTTCCGTCGGGAGCCCATGCAGAAACGCCGAGAGGTAGGGAAGCAGAGCCTGCAGGCCTCCGGCGGGCAGAAATGCCGTGTCCACATACATGACCAGGCTCTCGATGGAGGCCTGCGGCTGGCCGGATCTACCCGACCCGCTCTGAAGCCGCGATGCGGTAGACCCGATGCGGGTCAGATTGGAGATTTCGACCTCCCTGCCATCCACACGCAGCCGGAGGTCTTCGGCTTGCAGGTCGGAGAGCGGTGGACTGTCGGCTTGCCGCACCCGAATCGCCAAGGTCACCAGCGCCACCTCGACGTCTACCGAGGTGGACGCCACAGGTTCCGGTTGCGCGGTCAGTGGCAGGGCCAGCATCACCGCCAGGAGAAAAGTCCCCAGAAGATGATCGGTTGCCGAATCCATGCTACTGGTTCTTGTTCGCGAACAGGGCGGCCACGGCTCCGGCGGGATCCCGGATCACACAGTATCTGCCCGAATCGCCCATATCCCGCGGTTCGGCGATCAGCTCGCCACCTCTTTCGACACAGATCTTCGCGCTTTCGTCGACATCTTCGACGGTGATGTAGATCATCCATTGAGGTGGCAGAGCGGCGTTGGCGCCCCGCGCGTGGCAGACTCCGGCCACGGGATCACCCCCAGCCGATGGGATCATGCAGAAGTCGTTGTAGCCCCCCATGTCGACAGGACTGGTTTGCCAGCCCACCACTGCGGTGTAAAAATCTCGGATCTCCTCGGCATTCTGCACGGTCAGGTCGAACCAGCTCACGCTGCCGGGTCCGGGTTTTGCCGGATCAGTCATCTTGTCGTGTCTCCTCTCCAGACGAACAGTGATTGTCGGTGGATGCTACCAGTCGTGGTTCCTTGGCAGGCTCGTCGGGGATAGACTGCGCCCGAACTATTCAGGGAGGGAGAACCAGAAATGAGATCTGAGACTCTCAGCAGGGTGATAGCGATGCTCGGTCTGCCGCTACTGGCGGCCGGACTCACGGCTTGCGGAGGCCAAGGGACCGGCGGAGTCGAGAAGGCCGATCTGATTCTGAGGGGTGGCAAGATCGCCACAGTGGACCCCCAGAATCGGCAGGTGCAGGCCCTGGCGATCCAGGGCAGCGAGATTCTGGCGCTGGGAAGCGACTCCGAGATGGAGGCGCACATCGGGCCTGCCACCCGGATCGTCGAGCTGCAGGGACGGCGAGCCATCCCCGGTTTTATCGAAGGGCACGGCCACCTCATGAGCCTCGGCAATTCGCTGACCATACTCGACCTCAACGATGCCGCGAGCTGGGATGAGATCGTGGCCCAGGTCGCACAGGCGGCCGCCGAAGCGCAGCCGGGAGCGTGGATTCTCGGACGAGGTTGGCACCAGGAGAAATGGGATGCGGCACCGGAACCTGCGGTGGATGGTTCACCTGTGCATGCGTCGTTGAGCGCCGCCAGCCCTGAGAACCCCGTGCTTCTGGGGCACGCCAGTGGCCACGCTGCGTTCGCCAATGCTCGTGCGCTGGAAGTCGCGGGCCTGTCGCGAGACTCCGAGCCACCGCCGGGCGGCGAGCTGGTGAGGGATTCCAACGGCGAGTTGACGGGACTGCTGCGGGAGACGGCCCAGCGACCGGTGTGGGCGGCCGTCGAGGCCTCCCGATCCGGACTGTCCGCAGAGGACCTGGAATCCGAGCGCCGACTGCACGTCGAGTTGGCGGGTGCAGAGGCGTTGGCCAAGGGCGTCACCAGCTTCCACGATGCCGGTGCCTCGTTCGAGACCATCGATTTCTTCCGTCGACTGGAGGCCGAGAGTGCGCTGCCGATTCGCCTCTACGTAATGGTTCGTCGCCAGTCCAACGACGAGATGGAGCGGAGGCTACCTGAATACAGGATGGTGGCCGAAGACAACGACTTCCTGACCGTGCGCTCCATCAAGCGCCAGATCGACGGCGCTCTGGGAGCTCATGGTGCGTGGCTTCTGGAGCCCTACGAGGATCTACCGGAGAGCGTCGGGCTGGTGTTGGAGCCCGAGGACGAGATTCGTCGAACTGCGGAGATCGCGGTGGAGCACGGTTTCCAGGTCAATACCCACGCCATCGGTGATCGGGCGAACCGTCGTGTTCTCGATCTCTACCAGGAGGTCTTCGCTGCTGCCGGGTCACCTGCGGACCAGCGGTGGCGAATCGAGCATGCCCAGCATCTGCATCCCGACGACGTCGGTCGCTTCGCCGAGCTGGGGATCATCGCCTCGATGCAGGGCGTGCACTGCACTTCCGACGGTCCCTGGGTTCTCAAACGACTGGGCGAAGAGCGGGCAGAGAACGGCGCCTACCTCTGGCGTCAGCTCATCGACCTCGGAGTCACGGTGACCAACGGCACGGACGTTCCGGTCGAAGACATCGACCCCATCGCCAGCTTCTACTCCTCGGTGTCGCGCACCATGCCCAACGGTGAGGCCTTCTACCCGGATCAGCGGATGACGAGGGAGGAGGCGTTGCGGTCCTACACGATCAACAACGCCTACGCAGCCTTCGAAGAGGATTTCAAGGGCTCGCTGGAGATCGGCAAGTTGGCGGATATCGTCGTGCTCTCGGACGACATCCTGACGATGCCGGTCGACGAGATTCCCAACACAGTGGTCGATCTCACCGTTATCGGCGGCGAGATTCGCTACGAGAGGGTGAGGTAGTCAAGAGGGATCGGCCGGCCGGCAGAGAGACTCCTCGAGTTGCTGAGCTGACCGCGGGCTACCCCTCGAGGTAGTCGCTGGACACCCCATCCGTGTAGGGCCCGATTCGTCTCCGGCGACTACTATCTGCAGTGGACGGAGAGGGGGGGCTGGCAGATCGCGAGTCGGGATTGCGGGCTGGCCGACCCGAGAAACCTGATGGTTTGCGCGACGAGATCCACTCGGACCTACCTCGTACTGGTCCTCACTCTGTCGGTTCTGGGGTCCGGTCTTCTGCCGGGCCAAGAGCCGCCAAATGCCGCTCCGACCGATCGACCGGTGGTCGCACCTACAGCGGTGGAGGAGCCGCCGCTTCTCGATGGCGACGTTCTGGGCGACCCGGCCTACCAGGGGGCGGTACCGGATCGGGGATCGATTCAACTCCGATTTGGAGTGGCAATACAACGACATAGACCTGCCCGAAGGGGCGTTTCAGACCAATCTCGGCCGACTGCGTCTCTCCTACTCCTTCACCCTTCGGCTGTTCATCCCGGCCCTGCTCCAATACAGCGACCGGGATGAATTGTGGGCGGCAAATCTCCGTTTCGGCTGGCTGCACACCGCCAGTACCGGCCTTTATGTGGTCTACACGGAGAATCGCGACATCAGCGAGCTGGGGCCGGGGCGACCCGATCGCCGACTGGTGATCAAGTACAGTCATCTCTTCGACATCCTGAACTGAGAGGGTCGGGGTATAGTTCGAGGGTGCTCCGAGTGAGGCCCAGATGAGCGAAGCACCGAGGCGGCCCATGGCCGGGCGGGGCTGGCTGCTCAACGTCGCGGCGACGATGGTCATCATCTATGGTCTGAGAACGGCCCAGGCCATTGTCGTCCCCATTCTGCTGGCTCTGTTCGTGTCGATGGTGGGCACACCACCCCTCTTCTGGATGCGCCGCAGGGGGGTACCCAACGCCTTGTCGGTCCTGGTGGTGGTCCTGGGGATGATCGCCATTCTGGTGCTGATCGGCAGTCTGGTAGGGACGTCGGTGGCCGATTTCACCAGTCGCGTGCCCTACTACCAGCAGCGTCTGGATCAGCAGATCCTGGAGTTTGTCGACCGCTTCGAGCTCGAGGGGCGGGTCGGCTCGGTCAGGGACCTGGTGCAGCTGATCGATCCGAGTGGTGCCATGGATCTGGCAGCGCGGCTTCTCAACGGTCTGGGCGGCGTGCTCAACAACGCACTGCTGATCACGTTCACCGTCGTCTTCGTGCTGCTCGAGGCCTGGAGCTTCCCTCGCAAGCTGCAGGCCATGGTCGGCTCGGAAGACACCACCGGGACGCTGAACCGGTTCTCGGAGAGTCTCAATCGCTACATCGGCTTGAAGACGGCTATCAGTTTGGTGACCGGTGCCATCGTCTGGGTCTGGGTCACCCTCATGGGTCTCGATTTCCCGATGCTCTGGGGGCTCCTGGCCTTCATGCTCAACTACGTGCCCAACATCGGCTCGATCATCGCCGCCCTGCCCGCGGTCCTGCTGGGGGTGGTCCAACTCGGCGTCGGCCGGGCGATCCTGATCGCCATCGGCTATCTGGCCATCAATGTGGTCATGGGAAACCTGCTGGAGCCGCGGATCATGGGTCGCAGTATGGGACTCTCTACACTGGTGGTCTTTCTCTCCTTGATCTTCTGGGGCTGGGTCCTCGGTCCGGTCGGCATGCTGCTGTCCGTGCCGTTGACCATGACCCTGGTCATCGCCATGGAGAGCAGTCCGGCGACCAAGAGGTTTGCCATCCTGCTCTGTGAGGCGCCGCCGGTAGAGGAACCCCCAACAGCCTCGGCACCGTCACCTTCGAAATCCCCTTGACGGGCCACGGCGCTCGGGCCGGAGCCTCCTCGAGCCCAGCAGACAGATAGATCCAGGCGAATACCTGTATCTTCACCGGCCCTGTCAGAAATCTGGGCTCAGCGGTAACTGATCTTATGAAGGGCATCCCCTAGATGTCCTGGAGGAGTCGAGAATGGACCAGGAAGCGAGTCACCAGGGCCGCATCGAGGAGGAACTCGAGGCGCTGCGAGAACGGATTCTCGATCTCGAGCAGATCACCACCGAAAGCCTGGAGTTCCGCCAGACCCCGCAGGACGACGGCGACCGATACCGCCGGCTCTTTCAGCATTCGCCGGGAGCCTACTCACTCCTTGCCACCGTGACCGATGAGCTGGGAGAGGCCGTCGACCTCGAGTTCGTTGAAGTCAATACGGCGTTCGAGCAGCTGCTCGGGCGTCCGGCTGAAGACATTCTTGGAGGACGCCTCAGCCAGGTGATCTCCAGGCAGGACACCGACTCCCTGATCCAGATTCTGGTACCGGTGGGTGAGGGCCACGGACCGATCCGCTTCGAGCACTTCTCGCCCGCCCTGGCCAAGCATCTCGACATCTCTTCGTTCTCGCCCAGGCTCGGTCAGGTGGCGACCTTCGTTTCCGATGTAACGCACCGCAAGCGAACCGAAGAGACTCTGCGCCTGCGGACGGCCTATTTCAAACAGCTCTTCGAGAGCTCGCCGCTGGGCATCGTGCTGCTGGACAACGATGACCGGGTGGTGGAGTGCAACCAGGGATTCGAGCAGCTCTTCGGCTTCCTGCGAGAGGAGGCCAGAGGGCGCCCCATCAGCACGCTGATTGTCAGCGACGACCAATTCACCGATGCCAGCGTCCTGACGGAGAAGGTCCTGCGTGGTGAGCTGGTGGACGCAGAGGGGGTCCGCTATCGCAAGGACGGGACGCCGGTCGATGTGCGAATCCTGGCGCACCCCATTCACCTCGACGACGAGCAGATCGGAATCTACGGGATCTACAGCGATATCAGCCGCCGTAAGCGGGACAGTCTGACCCGACTGGTGAACCGGTCCACCTTCATGGAGCGCCTGGACGTAGAGCTCGATCGGGCGGTCAGGGAAGAGAAGCTCACCGCGGTTCTGACCCTCGATCTCGATCAACTCAAGGATGTCAACGACACCTATGGCCTCGAAGTCGGAGACGCGGTCCTCCAATCGGTGGCGAATCGACTGCGCGACACCCTGCGTCCGGGAGCCAGCATAGCCAGGCTCGGGGGCGATGAGTTCGGCCTCTTGCAGGTGGATCTGAGCGATGTGGGCAACGCTGTCGGCCTGGCGCGGCGGCTGCTGGCAGCCCTCGAGCAACCCTTCGAGATCGAATCCCATCGCATCCACGTTCGCGCCAGCGCCGGCATCGCCATCGCTCCGCCGGGAAGTGTGAGAGGGCCGCAGCAGCTGGTCGCCCAGGCCGAGCGAGCCCTGGCGGAAGCCAAGCTCGAAGGAGGCGGGCGGTTCAAGTTCCATGCTGCACACATGGACAGAGAGGTTCAATCGAGGATGCTTCTGGGGCAGGAGCTGCACGGCGCCATCGATCGCCAGGAGCTCTATCTCGAGTACCAGCCGCAGATCGCCATGCCGGATCTGCGGATGGTCGGTGTCGAGGCCCTGCTGCGCTGGCGCCACCCGTCCGGTCGGCCGGTGGGGCCCGATCGGTTCGTACCGGTAGCCGAGGCCAGCGGTGCCATCGTGCCGATCGGCGACTGGGTGCTGCGAACCGCCTGCGCCCAGGCCGTAGAGTGGCAGCTGGTGGCGGCCTCGCCACTGCCCGTGGCGGTGAATCTCTCGGCAGTCCAGTTCAAGGATCCCGGCTTCGCGGACTCGGTCATGGACGCTCTGAACGAGACGGGCCTACCTCCCGAGCTGTTGGAGCTCGAGTTGACGGAACGCATACTCATCGAGGCCACCGAGGGCGTCCTGGGGACCCTGAACCGACTGCAGGAGTCGGGTGTACGACTGGCCCTGGACGATTTCGGCAAAGGGTACTCGTCGCTGGAGTACATCCGGACGCTGCCACTGCAGAAGCTCAAGATCGATCGATCCTTCGTGCGCAATCTCGACGGTGACAGCAGCAACGCAGCCATCGTCGGCGCCATCACCGGTCTCGGTCGCAGGCTCGGGCTGACGGTCCTGGCCGAGGGGGTCGAACGACAGAGCCAGCTCGATCTGCTGGCGGCCGAAGGCTGTCAAGAGATGCAGGGATTCTTCTTCAGCCCTCCCGTTGGGCCGGATCGGGTCACCCGGATGATGTACGAGGGAGACGGTTTGATCGTCCCGTCGGGGCTGGCGAACTGAGTAGCTGGCCCGACTCTCGCTACATCGCGGCTTCGCCTTCGACCTCCTCTGGGACCAGGAAGGCGATACACCTCTCCTCCTGGGTGCCGCTCTCATCGACGAAGCCTTCGCACGACGCCTGGACAAAATCGCGGATCCTGCCGAGCTCCGCATCGTGTTCGCTGTCCTCGTTCCAGGTCCAGTAGGCCGACTGAAGTCCGTCGAGGCGGGCGTGATTGCCGCCGGAGAAGGCATCGTCGTGGGTCAGAAGCTCACCCAGGACTTCGACGGATTCGGCCTCGATGCGCTCGGCGCTCTCCGGTGACAGCGTCATCAGGCGGCGCAGATAGGTGGATCCCCAGCGAAACCGGCTGTAGCGCCCTTGTGAGGCGTCGTAGGCCTTGCGGTACCACTCCAGGGCTCCCGCGGAATCTCCCGCTTCCTCTCGCAGAGAACCGATCCACGACATGAAGTAGTAGGGAGCCGCGGTGTCGTGCATCTTGGCCAGCAGCATCGCTTCGGCCTCTTCATTGAGATCCGCGCTTTCGAGCATATGAGCCAGGGTGTTGACCACGGTCTGCAGTTCGCTCTCGTCGGTGACGGTCTCGATAGCCCATGCGGCCCGCTGCCGGACATGTTCCTGCATCGCAGTCGGAATCCGCACCTCCTTGGCGTCTGGGTGCGCGGCCAGCGAGACCAGGTCGAGCTTCAGAACCGTCGCCGAAAGACGGTCGTCGATGGAGAGCGCAGGATCGTTCTCCATCGCATCGGCAGCTCTCTCCCAGGCACCGAGAAGCTCGTGTCTTTCCGGGGTGTCTTCAGGATGCAGAAGATCGATGATGTACGGGGCGTAGTACTCGATCCACAGGAGATTGGCGTTCCGCAGGCTCGCATCTTCGAGAACGGCAATGACCGCTTGGCTCGCAGCGGCGGTCTCTTCGGGGGACAGGGCCGACTCGGCGCTCTCGCTGGCACGAGCCTGGCCCGCCAGGGCCACCAGATAGAGTCCGAGGAATCTGGCTCGTTCCACCTGCCGGTCGGCCGGGGTCTCGTGATAGAGACGACCAAAGGCCTCGACCTCCTCATCGGCACTCAGATCGACCTGACTGTCCTGACCCCAGGAGTAGAACGCCAGGAGATGGACATCGGACTCGTTGGCGGTAGCCGGGCCCGCGGCCAGAACCTCCTCCAGGACGACCTTGACCGGTCTCATGTTTGCCACCGCCGCGTCGAGGATCGCCTCGTACTGTTCGACCGGCACCGTACTCGGCATCCGCATGACCTCCTGGCCGAGAGGATCGAAGATGATCACTGTCGGGTAGCCCTTGACGTCCAGGGTCTCCCCGAGAATCTGCGCCCTCTCGGTGTCGCCGTCGAGATAGATGGGAACAAACTGCTGCATTCTGGCGACGAACTCGGGCCGGGTGAAGATCTTGTTCTTCAGGTAGTGACAGGGCGGGCACCACTCCGCGCCCCAGTACAGAAACATCGGTTTGCCCGCCGTTTTGGCGTAGGCGAAGGCGCTGTCGATGTCCCCCTTGAACCATTCGATCTTGGCTGGCGCTGCAGCGGCCACCGAATCCGGACTGGTAGACGGGTCGTTACTGCAGGCGACGACACCGAGGAGAGGCAAAGCGAGAAGGATCAGCAGGCTACGCAAACGGCGGCGGGCCTTCGGGTGGCGAGTCTTCATCCGCTGATGCTACCCGAATCGCCGGTGGAATGCGGCTCCCTGCGCTGATTCGGAGGGAGCCGCATTGCGCGACGGTCCTAGGATCCCGAAGACGAGCTCTGCAGCTCTTCCACCAGTTGGCGACAGCGGCCGCGGGACACCTGGCGGCCGGAAAAGGCAAAGTTCATCTTGAGGTCCAGTGCAGTGGCCGCTCCGGCAGCCGAGATCGAGCTCTTGCTACCCCTGGTATCGACTCGCCCCTGAGCGCTCAGAGCGATCAGCAGTCCGTCGTCGTCCAGGGTGGCGGACAGAGAAAACCCGGACTGCTGCCTGGATTGGAGTCCCTCCTGAACCCGTTGCCACGACAAACAGGTCTGACCGCCGAGGGTACACGCCTCGGTGGCGCTGAAGGTCAGGCAATCGGCCTCGACGGCAAAGGGATCTTCCTGCAAGCCCATGACCTGAATGAAGTAGGTGCGATCCTCGGGTGCCGGCTCCTTGGCCGAGACCACTGAGGGCATCAGCGCTACTGCCAGAAGCGGAACCAAGAGCCTGAATCGGATGTTGTTCAAGGTCGGTCTCCTTTCTCGAAGGGTCCGAGGCGGGTAGCTGTTCAATCGAAGAGGCCTGCCCCGGTCCGAACGGTTCAGCGGTCAGGGTGCCTGCCGCTGTACAGGTACGCGACAGATCCCGGACCCGCACGCAAACCGGAACGGCGCCGCACGATTCGTTAAGACTGGTCGAAAAAGGGGAAGGGCCGCCGCTCGGGGCCTCGACAAAGGCACCCGCCACGGGTCAGGAGGGTGCTAAACCGAGCGACGGCCGCGCGAATTCTACCTCGAATGGGACCGCGATGATAGCCCCGAGGGCAGCTACAGGGTGGACTTGCCGAATGTCCTGTCGACGAACATCCGGGCTGTCTCGAGGGTGAGGCCGTACTTGACCGCCACGCCGATTGTCTCGATGGGCTCGATTTTACCGCTGGCGAGCCAGGACCAGAGCTCCTGCACGACCGGTGGCAGGCCGGGAATCTCGGTGCCTGGCGGGACCGATTCGATCTCGATCGCGCTGCCGGTGATTTCGTCGATCCAGCCGATGATCTGGCGGTAAGAAGCGGCCTGAGCGCTCAAAGGTACGGTAGCGCGCTCGGAATCCGGATGCTCGAGCACGGAGATCGCCAGATCGGCGACACCGTGCACACCCACGAA
>CAJHZZ010000068.1_pt1 | contig 54115 bp, 40 predicted proteins | sample 9199071 | NCBI WGS metagenome assembly CAJHZZ01 (sample SAMEA7708275, study PRJEB35096) | sediment metagenome | biome: marine neritic benthic zone biome [ENVO:01000025]; feature: sediment [ENVO:00002007]; material: shallow marine sediment [ENVO:03000034] sea grass bed [ENVO_01000059] ...
CACTGGCGTTGGTGGCCCAGGCTTCGGTCTACACCTACCGCGAAACGGTACCCTCGACCGGAGACCGGGCTCTGGAGTTGCTGCGAAGCCAGATCGGCAGGCCTGATGGACGCCACGTGCTTACCGAGTACGACCTGGGCAATCTGTTCCACACCCGCCATCGGCGGGGTCGGCTGGCCATTCAGACGGTCGAGCAGCTGAGCCTGCTGCCGGCGGAGAGCCTCGATGAGAGCGATGCGGAGATCTTCGTAGCAAGTCGGCTGGAAGACGACGCGACCCGATCGTTCTATCGCCAGCGGATGCAGCCTCTGGCCCAGGAGAAGGTGGTGGTCGTGGGACCCAGGCTATTTCACTCCTGGGGCCCGGCTCTGGTAGTTCTGGTTCATCCCTGGAACAGTGCCGGCCGATCGCTCGGCCAGTTCGCCCGCAGCCCCGAGGATCCCCTGCTCTTCACCGCTCGGATACCGGAGCCGGGAGCGTCGGCACAGCGGCTCTCGGTGGTGTTCACTCCTCCCCGCAGGACTGTGCCGACGGTCGTCTCCATCGACGGTCAGAGCATCGACTACGTCAGGTATCGCGGTCCCCGCCGACAAACGCCCAGAACCACGATTCGCTTCGCGACCGGAGACCAGATCAGCGTCCGGATGAAGAAGGCGGCGGGACCCGATACCTTTCCCCTGACGCTGCGGGAATGGCGCCAGCGCAAACGATATCGGGGCAAACCCTCAGGAGACTGACGGCAAGGTCATGTGCTCGATTCTGGGGATCTTCGACATCCATGGCGACGTGGAGCTCCAGCGCCAACGGGCACTGGAGCTATCGAAGAGGCAGCGCCACCGGGGGCCCGATTGGAGCGGTATCTTCGCTTCGGACCACGCCATTCTGGCGCACGAGCGGCTGGCCATCGTCGACGTCGAGCACGGTGCCCAGCCGCTGTACAGCCCCGACGGGAATCTAGTTTTGGCGGTCAACGGGGAGATCTACAATCACCACCTCCTCGAGGAGGGTCTGTCCGAGCCCTGGGAGTTCCAGACCCGCTCCGACTGTGAGGTCATCCTGGCTCTCTACGCCCAGCGCGGTCCCAGCTTCCTGAACGATCTCAACGGCATCTTCGCCTTTGCCCTCTACGACCAGAACCGCAACCGCTATCTGCTGGCCAGAGATCCCATCGGTGTGATGCCTCTCTACACCGGCCACGACGAGCAGGGACGCTTCTATGTAGCCTCGGAAATGAAAGCCCTGATCGGCACCTGTCCCACCATTCGCGAGTTCCCTCCTGGGCACCTTCTGGACAGCGAGAGGGGCGAGCCAACCCGCTACTACGAACCACCATGGCGGCAGTACTCCTTCGTCGAGGGGGCGGCCGCCGAGCCGGCCGACATCCGCACTTCTCTGGAGGACGCTGTCCACCGCCAACTGATGTGCGACGTCCCGTACGGTGTGCTCCTCTCTGGCGGTCTCGACTCCTCGGTATTGAGCGCCATCGCCCACAAGTACTACAAGCGGCGGATCGAGGACGGGGACCGCTCAGAAGCCTGGTGGCCGCAACTCCACTCCTTCTCCATCGGTTTGGAAGGCTCGCCGGACGTGGCCGCGGCGCGGACGGCGGCCAGCGCCATCGGCACCATTCACCACGAATTCCACTTCACAGTCCAGGAGGGGCTCGATGCTCTCTCCGATGTCATTCATCACATCGAGACCTTCGACGTCACAACGATACGGGCCTCCACCCCCATGTATCTGCTGGCCCGGCGTATCAAGGCCATGGGGATCAAGATGGTGCTCACCGGCGAGGGTGCGGACGAGATCTTCGGCGGCTATCTCTATTTCCACAAGGCTCCCGACGCGCAGGAGTTCCATCAGGAGACGGTCCGCAAGCTGGATCAGCTGCATCTGTTCGACTGTCTGCGGGCCAACAAGTCTCTGGCGGCCTGGGGGATCGAGGGCCGGGTACCCTTCCTCGATCGACAGTTTCTCGACGTAGCCATGGGCTGCGACGCGGTCCACAAGATGTGCGGCCAAGGAAGGATCGAGAAGCACGTCCTGCGACAGGCCTTCACGGGCTATCTGCCGGACGACATCCTCTGGCGACAGAAGGAACAGTTCTCGGACGGTGTCGGCTACTCGTGGATCGATTCGCTCAAAGCCACCGCCGAGGATCAGGTCAGCGATCGACAGCTGGCCAACGCCGCCCACAGGTTCCCCACCAATCCCCCGGCCACCAAGGAGGCTTATTGGTACCGGTCGCTCTTCGACACCCACTTTCCCGGCGACTCTGCGGCGGCCTGTGTGCCCCACGGCATGAGCATCGCCTGCAGCACACCGACGGCGATCCGCTGGGATGCCTCTTTCGAGAATCGAGCCGATCCATCCGGCCGGGCCGTCGCCAGCGTCCACAAAGACGCCTATTGAGACCATCCGACGGGCCGGCTCGATCCCGCGGCTTTCGGGATAGGCTCAGGCGGCCAAACGAGTCGCCGTTCGAAAGGAGAAGATCTTGATCCGCCACTTCAGAGCCCCCTCGTTCGTTCTCGCCACCCTGCTGATCGCCGTGCCCCTTGTGGCGCAAGAGGAGGAGTCCCGCTTGACGGCCGAGACGTTCAGCGGTCTCGAGCTACGAGCTCTCGGGCCAGCGCTGATGGGTGGTCGCATCGCCGACATCGCCGTCAACCCGCAGGACTCCAGCACCTGGTATCTGGCCGTGGGTTCGGGCAACGTCTGGAAGACGGTCAATGCAGGGATCACCTGGGAGCCGATCTTTGACGATCAGCCCTCCTATTCGGTGGGTGCTGTGGCTCTCGACCCCTCCAACCCGGAGGTGGTCTGGGTGGGCACTGGAGAGAACGTCAGCGGTCGACACGTCGCCTGGGGCGACGGCCTCTACAAGAGCACCGACGGCGGCGGTAGCTGGCAGCGAATGGGTCTGGAGGCTTCGCAGCACATCGGCAAGATCCTCGTCGACCCTCGCGATGGAGATGTCGTGTTCGTCGCCGCCGAAGGTCCGCTCTGGTCCTCGGGCGGCGACCGGGGCCTGTACAAAACCACCGACGGCGGAGCGACCTGGAAGCCGGTGCTGGCCGTCGACGACAAGACCGGCGTCACCGACGTCGAGCTCGACCCGCGGAATCCCGACGTTCTCTACGCCGCCACCTACGAGCGGCGACGCACGGTCTGGTCCCTGCTGGCTGGAGGACCCGGATCCGGGATCCACAAGTCGACCGATGGCGGAGAGACCTGGGAGCGGTTGACCTCGGGTCTGCCGAAGAGCGATATGGGCAAGATCGGTCTGGCGGTCTCGCCCGCCGACCCGGATGTGGTCTACGCCACCATCGAGGCCGACGATGAGGAGAAGGGGTTCTATCGATCGGTGGATCGGGGTGCCAGCTGGGAGCGTCGCAACGACTACATCAGCAACGGTACCGGCCCCCACTACTACCAGGAGATCGAGGCCTCACCCCACGATGTGGACACCGTCTATCAGATGGATGTGTTTCTCCACGTCACCCGGGATGGAGGCGACACGTTCCAGGTTCTCGGCACCGGACGAGAGAAGCATAGCGACAATCATGCCCTCTACATCGATCCCGACAATCCGCAGCACCTCCTGGCGGGAACCGACGCCAGTCTCTACGAGAGCTTCGATGACGGCGAGACCTGGCGTCAGTTCCCCAATCTGCCGATCTCCCAGTTCTACAAGTTGGCGGTCGACAACGCCGAGCCTTTCTACAACATTCTGGGCGGTGCCCAGGATCTGGGCACCCTGCTGGGACCGTCCCGTACGGCCAATACCGAAGGGGTGCGGAATCTGGACTGGTATGTGCCCCTGGGAGCCGACGGTTACGACTGCGCTTTCGACCCCGACCAGCCCGATCTCATGTACATGGAGATTCAGGTCGGGCGGCTCAAGAGATACGACCGCAGGAGCCACGAACTGGTGGACATCCAACCGGTCCCCGCTCCGGGAGACCCCCCCGAGCGGTGGAACTGGGACGCACCGTTGCTGATCAGCCCGCACGACCCGACCCGTCTCTACTTCGGATCGCAGCGACTCTGGCGCAGCGATGACCGGGGAGATTCCTGGCAACCGGTCAGCGGCGATCTGACCCGGAACACCAACCGCTACGAGATGCCGATTCTCGGGCGGGTGCGCAGCGTGGATGCCCTCTACGGCAATACCGCCATGTCCTGGTACGGCACCCTGACGGCGATCTCCGAGTCGCCCCTGGTCGAGGGTCTGCTCTACGCGGGCACCGACGACGGCCTGCTGCAGGTCAGCGAGGACGGGGGCGGCAACTGGCGAACCGTCGACAGTCTGCCAGGGGTACCGGACCTGTCCTTCTTCAACGACATCGAAGCCTCGCTCGACGATCCCGACACCGTCTATGTCGCAGTCGATGCCCACAAGGAGGGAGACCTCCGGCCACTGCTGTTGAAGAGCACCGATCGGGGTCGCAGCTGGACCTCCATGGCCGGCGACCTGCCGCAGATCGGCAACATCTGGGCCATCGAGCAGGACCACATCGATCCCGATCTGTTCTTTGCCGGCACCGAGTTCGGTCTCTACTTCACCCCTGACCACGGTACGAGTTGGATCGAGCTCACCGGCGGTGTTCCCACCATCTCGTTTCGCGACCTGGCGATTCAGCGTCGCGAGAACGATCTGGTGGGAGCTACCTTCGGCAGGGGCTTCTACGTCCTCGACGACTATTCGCTTCTGCGCGGCATCGCCGACGGCGCCCTGGACCAGCAGGCGGCCCTCTTCCCGGTCCGCGACGCCCATTGGTACGTGCCGCTGGCCCCGGGTCAGGCACGCGGCATACCCTCGATGGGTAGCAGCGAATTCGTCGCTCCGAACCCACCCTTCGGAGCGCTGATCACCTACCACCTCCGTGACACACCCCAGACCGCCAAAGAGGAGAGACGAGAGCAGGAGAAGCAGCTCGATGAGCAGCAGGCGGATGTTCCATTTCCCGGCTGGGAAACCCTCCGTCAGGAGGCTCTCGAGCAGGGTCCCCAGGTGCTGGTGACCATTTCCGATGCCACTGGCGATCCGGTTCGCCGACTGGTGCGTCCTGCCAAATCAGGGCTGCACCGCTTGGCCTGGGATCTCAGGCTGCCACCGCCCGATCCGGTGAACCTCGAAGCGCCGGAGTTCAAGCCGCCCTGGGCCGGCGACCCAACCGGACCGCTGGCTCCGCCGGGGGCCTACACCGCCCGGATCTCGCTGTTGACCTCGCAGGGAGTGACCGGGCTCGGCCAGGAGCAGCAGTTTCAGGTGGTGCCCTTGCCGACCTCGTTCTTCCCCGCCCCGGACTACGCCCAGGTGGCCGAATTCCAACGGCAGACCGGAGAGCTCATGCGCCAGGCCCTGGGCGCGGCTCGGGAGCTGGGACGCGCCGAGGACCGAATCCCCTATCTGCGTCAGGCGCTGCTCGATACACCGCGGGCCGACGACGCTCTCTTCGCCAACCTGGAGGCTCTGCAGACAGAGCTCTCGGATCTCCGGCTGCGGCTCAGCGGCGACCGGATCCGAGGCCGCTGGCAGGAGCCGTCGGTGCCGTCGACTCTCGGCCGCATCTGGCAGGTTGCCGGAGGCCACTGGGACACGCGACAGGCGCCGACCAGGACTCAGACCCAAAGCCTGCAGATCGCCACGACCGAGTTCACCGAGATCAAGGGCGAGCTGACCGAGCTCCTGCAGGAGACGCTGCCGGCCTTCGAGGCCGAGCTCGAGGCCGCCGGCGCGCCGTGGACTCCAGGGCGCCGACTACCGACTCCGTGACCGGCGAATCCTGATGCGTCGGTTGGTCGGCCTCGTCCTGGCTGTGGCAGTCTGCTGGCTGGGCTTCTGGGGCCTCACAGCCTTGGTGGCCCCCAAGCTGGCCGATGCGGTGTTGGACTACGCCACCCCGAAGATCCGTGCGGCGGGAGTCGAGGTGGAGTCTCTCGAATACTCCGGGCTACAGGTCCTGCCGACCTTGACCGGTCTGTCCGCCGAAGACGTCGCAGCCACCTTCGGTGTGCTGGCCGACGGGGATACCCGGCTGAGCTCTTCGTTCGACGCCCGCCGGGTGACGCTGCGACTGAACCGACCACTCAGGCTGCGCGGCGAGCTGACGATGGAGGACTTCGAGGTCGCTTTCGATGAGGCCGACCGGCCCCGCCGACTTCCCTTCGATCGACTCGCCAACGCCCGACTGCAGATCACCGATCTACCGTTGCTGGCGCCAAAGACCGCGGCGCAGGAGATCTACCGCGGCCTCGAGGATCTCTTTCTCGAGAACGAGCTGGTCGGGGACTTCGAGTTCAGTGGCGAAGTGGTGGTGCGAGTCCAGGACCACCAGTTGCCAGCTCGTCTATACACCGAGCGCCAGGGCGACTATTTCCGGCTGCGCTTCAGCGAGGAGGACATCCAGCGAGTGGCGGACGCCGTGGACGTCGAGCTGTCTCGGCAGCAGATCGAGATCGTTTCGACCTTTCCGCTCCGGGTCCCATTTCTGATCGACGCCACCCGACAGGCCCGCAGTTTGTCCAGACAATCCTTCCCCGGGGATCGATGGTTGCGCGACGCCCTCCGCCATGTGGCCTGGAGTCTGCTGCTGACTCGCGAGTTCGGCGCCGAATTCGCCAAAGAGGTCACCGACGCCCAGGAGACACGAGAGGGCAATACTCCCCAGGAACGGGCCATGGACTTTCACAACAACGCCGTCGGCCGCCGCCTGGCCGTCGAAGGGACCTCGTTGGAACAACTGCCGGCGTTGGTTGCCAGTCATCCCGACATCATCCGCGACCCGGCCCAGGTGGAATCTCACCCACAGCTACTACGCTGACCGCCCGTCCAGCGCGCTTTCCCTGGCGGGCACTTCGAGATACAAATAGGGGAGCGGAGGAACAAGATGGTCGCAGACGAGTGGCGGGAGTTCGTCCAGCGCTTTCGGCATGGCGCTCACCAGGACTATGCGGAGCACTGGCAAGTCTTTCGAGATCTCGCGATCCAACTTCCCGAATCTGCCGGACCGATGCCCGTCTGGTGGCCCGGAGAACGCGACCAGCAGGAGTCCAATCTGGCGCAGCTCCTGCGTGAGAGAGATCTGACCGACTATCGCAATCTGCACCGTTGGTCCGTCGACCATCGGGAAGACTTCTGGCTGACGACGATTCGCCGGCTTGGGATCCGGTTTCAGACTCCGCCGGATCAGATTCTCGATCGGTCCACCGGCAGCGAGAATCCCACCTGGCTTCCCGGCGCCGAGTACAACATCGTCGACAGCTGCTTCCAGGCTCCGCCCGAGGCCACCGCCATCATCTCTGCCAGCGAACGGAATCCTCGGCCGGTCGAGATCAGCTACGGCGACCTACAGCAGCGCGTTCACCGGGTCTCCAACGGTCTGCGAAATCTGGGGATTCAACCGGGGCAGGCCATCGTCCTCTATATGCCCATGACCCTGGACTGCGTAGCGGCCTATCTGGGAGTCCTCCACGCCGGTTGCCAGGTCGTCTCGGTGGCCGACAGCTTCTCCGCCAACGAGCTGCGCCGCCGCATGGAGATCGCCGGAGCCTGCCTCGTTATCTCGCTGGCCCGCTACTCGTGGGCCGGCCGCCAGATCGATCTCTACGGCAAGGTTCTCAAGGCCGTGGCAGGCCTCTCAGAGCCGGCTCGCTGCATCCTCATTCCGCCGGCCGATGGCTCCGAGCCTCAGCTGTCAGGGCAGGACCTCTCCTGGAGTGACTTTCTCGGCTCCAGCGATCCGGTCGAAGCGGTTCCGGGTGAACCCGATCGGATCACCAACATCCTCTTCTCTTCCGGTACCACCGGGGATCCCAAGGCCATTCCGTGGACCCACCTGACGCCCATCAAGTGTGCCATGGATGCCCATTTCCACCAGGACGTACTGCCGGGAGATGTGGTCGCCTGGCCAGCCAATACCGGCTGGATGATGGGTCCGTGGCTGATCTACGCCGCCCTGATCAACCGCGCCTCCATGGCGCTCTTCGAGGGGGCACCGCACAGCGAAGGCTTCGTGCGGTTCGTCGGAGAGTCGGGCGTCACCATGTTCGGTCTGGTCCCAGCTCTGGTCAGGGCCTGGCGGACCCGCGGGCTGGTGGCCCCGGACAGCTGGCGCCAGGTGCGGGTGTTCAGCTCCACGGGTGAGGTCTCCAATCCGGAGGACTACCTCTGGCTGATGAGTCGCGCCGGCTACCGCGCACCGGTCATCGAGTATCTGGGGGGCACGGAGATCGGCGGCGGCCACGTGACGGGTGCCGTTTTGCTGCCAGCCTCGCCATCCACCTTCTCCACCCCGGCTCTCGGCATCGATTTTGTGATTCTCGACAAGGCCGGACGACCGACGACGCCAGGGGAACTGGGAGAGCTCTTCCTCGTCCCACCGGCCATCGGTCTGTCGCAGACCCTGCTCAACGAGGATCATCATCAGATCTACTACCAGGATTGCCCGTCGGGACCCGACGGTCGGACCCTCCGACGTCACGGCGATGAGTTCATGGAGCTGGGCGCCGGTTACTACAGGGCACAGGGAAGGACCGACGACACCATGAACCTCAGCGGTATCAAGGTCAGCTCCATCGAGCTCGAAGAGGTGATGAATCTCCACCCGGCAGTCTACGAGAGCGCCGCCATCGCAGTGCCGATACGAGGTGAAGGTGCGGAGAGCCTGGTGGTCTACGCGGTCCTGTCCGAGCCCTCGGCTTCGGCGACCCTGCGGCAAGAGCTCGGCCAGCGCATCGCAGCCGAGATCAATCCCCTGTTCAAGATTCATCAGGTCGTAACCACCGACAGCCTGCCACGTACCGCTTCCAACAAGGTGATGCGTCGTCAGCTGCGAGATCGCTATCTCGATTCCCGACAAGCGGATCCGCAAGGAGACTGAAGATCATGCAGGAGCGACTCGAACGCGTAGAGCAACAACTGGCGGAGATCCTCGAGCGGCTGACCCGTGTCGAGAATCGGTTGGAGGAGGCCACCGGCCGGACCGTCTCGGCGCCCAGCGCCCCAGAGGCTCCCATGGCTGCCGAAGAACTGCCGGCCGTGGAAATTGGAGAGGGCACGATGTCCGGTCTGGCGACCCATCTCGGTCGCACTCTGCTGATCTTCGGAGGTGCCTACTTCCTGCGGGCGCTGACCGAGTTCGGTCTTCTCCCTGCCGCCGCCGGCGTGCTTCTGGGAGGAGCCTACGCCTTCCTCTGGCTCTTCATGGCCTGGCGCACGGGCACCCGCGAGGATGCGGGCCCCGGGCCCATCTTTTCTGGCCTCGCCTCGGTTCTGCTGGCCGCACCCATTCTCGTGGAGGCCACCACCCGTTTCGCGTTGCTCTCGGCTGCCCAGGCCGCCACGGCCCTCACCCTGTTCACGGGACTGGCCCTGGTGGTGGCAAGCCGCACCCGACTGCGAAGCCTCGCCTGGGCGGCATCGATCTCCGGCCTGTTGACCGCTTTGATCCTGCTCCGTACGACCCATGAAGCCACCCCATTCACCGCTTTCCTACTGCTTCTCGGTCTGGGTACTCTCTGGGTGGTCTACTCGCTGAACTGGAAAGGTCTGCAGTGGTTGGGAGCCATCGGTGCCGATGCCGGCGTCGCGATTCTGGCTCTGCTCAGCACCACAGACCAGTGGTCCGTCGAGCCCAGGGCGGCCTTCATCGCGGCCCTGGCGCTGCTGTTGATCTACCCGGCCAGCTTCGCCGCCCGCTCCCACAGGTTCCGTCGAAACATGGGGGCCTTCGAAGTCGTCCAGGGGCTGGCGGTCATCGGCATCGTCTTCTGGACCACCAGCAGGACCTCGGCGTCTACCGGCGATGGGCCTACGATCCTTCTCGGAGCTATCTGTCTGTTGCTGGGAGCCGCGGCCTATTTCCTCGCCTTCACACCGGAGACCCGCTCTGCACGAGGGCGTAACTTCTTCTTCTATACCACCGTCGGCTTGGTTCTCATCGTCGGTGGCAGCGCCCTGGTGATGGGTGCCGCTAAAGCCGCGGCCGCCTGGTCGCTGCTGGCGGTGGTGATGGCCATCTTCAGCGGCCGCTATGGTCGGGTCACGCTGAGCCTGCAGTGCACTCTACTGCTGGTGGCGGCGGCCGCGGCCTCGGGCATCCTGGCAACCGGTTTCAGGGCGCTGACTGGGAGCGGGGTCGAGACCTGGCCTCAATTGGCTTCCTGGCATCTCATCGTGGCAGCGGCCACCGTCGCCTGTCTGTTCATTCCGGTAGCCCAGAGATCCGAGCGCTGGGGTGTTCTGGCCGGAATTCCACAGTTGATCGTTCTGGCCCTGTCGGTGTGGGCGGTCGGTGGTCTGATGGTAGCTTTCCTGGCCCCGACAATCGCTGGAGTTCCGGGACCGGAGGCGGATCTCGGTGCGCTGGCGGCGCTGCGCACCGTGGTCCTCACCCTCTCCGCCGTCACCCTGGCTCTGTCGAGTCGCCACCGGCGCTGGCCCGAGGCACGCTGGCTGGTCTATCCGGTCCTGGTCCTGGTCGGTCTGAAACTGATTGTCGAGGATTTCCCCAACGGCCGGCCGCTGACGATGTTCATCGCCCTCGGGCTGCTCGGTGGCGCGCTCATCGTGGTGGCCAGGTTCCTGCGCCGGGAGCGGGTCCAGGAAACGGAGACCTAGGAGCCGCAGAGGTCGCCTTCGAGACGTAGCTCCAGGATCTCTTCGACCCTGAACGCTCCTGCGTAGTCGGCGCCGAACCCCACCTCCGGCGGCGGCTCGAGCTCTCCGATCAGCCGCGCGTGAACCTGGGAATAGGGCGGCTGGTCGGTGGTCAGCTGCCGGTACCTCTGCCAGAGCTCGCCGCTCTCATCGATGACCCACAGCGACTGCTCGTCACCACAAAGGCGGAGCTCCCGGACCTCGTGCCCCCAGACCACCACCCCGGAGACGGGCTCCGGCCGCTGGCAGGAGACGACCAGCACGACTACGAGTCCGATCCATGGGAGACTCGCTAGCCGGGAGAATCTGAGATCTCCTGAGGACATGGCCGACACTAGGGATTGGGGAAGCCCGACGCGGCGCAGCTGAACCGCACCCGGCGAGAGTTGTAGGCCACAGTGATGTCGATGCCCGGGTGGTCCTCGATGACGAACCAGTGGCTGCGCCCCGATCTGCTCGAGGCCTTCCTGACCAGTCCACAACCGGTAATGAGCTCGGTCAAGGCTTCGAAGACGTCGGCATTGCCCTCCTCACCCTGGCGATGCCAATAGGTGTTGTAGGTGAAGGCCTGGCGAAACCATTCGACCTCGCAGGTCCGGACACCGCTCAGAGTGTGCGTGCACTCCCAGAGCACCCGTTGATCGCTGAGCACATCCAGGTGCTGGGTGATCAGCTCGCCCCGGACGGCCGTGAACCCGTCGTCCGCGGTAGCGAGAATGGTCTGTAGATCGTCGCAGAACTCGGTCTGGGCCACGGCCAGCGACCCCACCAGAAGCCCCGATAGGAACAGGGCTGCTTGCAGAAAACAGCGCATTACGCTCCACGCTCCGCTTCGATCATCAACAAGAGCAGTTGCCCCAGATGCTTATGGGCCGAAGGCACCTCCGCCACCAGCTCTTCATCGACCGGGTACTCGCGCCACCGAATCCGCTCGAAACCAGCGCTCTCCAGACCCCGAAGGTAGTCCTCGAGGGTGTGAAGCTCCGCTCCCAGACGGTACTCGCGACCGCTGATCTCGAAATTCGCCTCCACGCCGGCGGCGGCCATGTCGGGGTGGAAGGCGGAGAAGACCAGGCGACCACCGGTTCTGAGCACAGCGTGGATCTGAGCGAAGAACCGAGTCGGAGACGCCAGGTGCTCGGAGACCAGGCTGCAGAGTACGGCATCGAAGACCTGACCCGCCAGCGGTAGATCGTGATTGAGATCCGCCTGGATCAGTGTGGCACCAGGAGCCCTTTTCTTGGCGACGGCGAGCATTCCGGCGGAGAAATCGAGGCCGAACCCCGAGGCGCCGGCTTCGATCACGGAGGCCAGATGGGCTCCGGTGCCGCATCCCGCGTCGAGGATCCGTTCACCAGCACTGACATGCAGATGCTGGGACGTCACACGCCGATCGAGGGCCACCAGAGTGCTGGCCCTCTCTTCGTAGATCGTAGACCACAAGTCGTATCCACGCCGGACCTGGATCCTCTCCGGCCGATCGGCCATGGCTACCCCACAATCCGGCTCAAGCCCGGATCGACAGCTCCTCTGAGTCCACGAGATCGCGTTCGCTCAGCATCGACAGGACCCGTCGGCGGGTCTCTGCCTTGGGCGTATCGGTGGAGATCTGGGCGAACTGCGCTTCGACCCCCGGATTGGCAGGCTCGAAATCGAGCCGCTGCTGCTCCATCAGCTCGACCCGCCCATCCGATCGGGTGTCGTGCACCTGTCGCCGCTCGAGCCTTCTGCGCTGATCCTCCGGGTCGCAGGTGGTCTCGAGAAAGAGTAGATTTGCCTCTGTCCGCTGGGCCAGGTCGATGACCGGGACCCTTTCATCCTGCTTCTTGAAGGCACCATCCACCGCCACCGAGAATCCCGCTTTGAGCAGATTCTCCGCCCGCCGGCAGACCTCTGCATAGGTTCGTCGATTCATCTCGGGCGAGTACAGGCCCTCGTTGTAGGGCACATAGACCCGGGTGTCCTTCCCTACTCCGGAGATCTGCTTGCGGACACTGTCGGTGGAGATCAGGTACCAGCCCATCTCGTTGCGGAGGAAACGGGCGATACTCGACTTGCCGGTTCCCATGAGCCCGTAGAGCACCAGTAACGAAGGGTGTCCGCCGCCACCGGCATAACGATAGGCCAGGCCGAAGTAGTGACGCGCCAGATTCCGCTGGACTCGGCGCTGCGGATCGGGCACGGCTGGATCCGACGAGGTGAAGCTGGCTATCTTGCCCCGTACGTAGGCCCGATAGCACTTGTAGATATCGAGCAGCTGGACCAGCTCGCCATCTCCCGAAGCCTGCACGTACCGCTCGATCAGCCGGTCCGCCAGGTCCGGTTTGCCGCGGAAGTCCAGATCCATGGCCAAAAAGGCCAGATCCACCGCGATGTCGCCGCAACGGAGCCGATCGCTGAACTCGATGCAGTCGAAGATGACCGGCGGGTCCTGGAAGAAGATGTTGTCGAGGTGCAGATCGCCATGGCTTTCGCGGATTCGCCCTTCGGCTACACGACGGAGGAAGAGATCCTCGCGATCCCGATAGACCTGGTTGGTCCACTCCCGGATGTGACGAAAGCGCTCGCGGGTGATGAGCTTGCCCACATAGGCTTCGGTCTGGGCGAAGTTCTCGTCGGTGTTGAATTTGATGGCCTCGATGGTGCCGTATCGATCGACGCCCTCACCGGTGCGAGCCCGCTGATAGAAGGGCACCAGGATGTCGACCAACTGATCGATGTGATGCTCGGTGAGCTCGCCCCGCTCCAGCATCCGCACTCCCAGCCGCTCCTGATCGAGCTGACGCATCTCCACCAGCCAGTCGACGACCTCTCCTCGGCCATCCAGCCGGACCTGCCCTGCCTGCACGGTCACCGGAACCACCCCGAGGTAGACATCCGCTGCCAGGCGCCGGTTCAGCTCGACCTCGGCGCGGCAATTCGCTTCCCGCAACTCGACGGTCGAGAAGTCGAGGAAACCGAAGTTCACCGGCTTCTTGAGCTTGTAGACCCGTTCACCGGTCAGCAAGAGCGAAGAGATATGGGTCTGGACGAAGTCAATCGTCTCGACCGGATGCGAATAGAGCGCCGGCTCCTTGAGCGCCTCTACCAGGCTAGCGTGATCCATGAGTCGCAACTCCCCTGGCGAGCATACAGCAGAGCGCCCCAGGGAACCTCGCCCGATAGGGGCGTGTCCGAGGATCCTCGATCGACACAATCAGGCTGTCTCGCGTCGCAGCAGGAACCCGTAACCGCACACGCTTAGAACAGAGATCAGCAGACCCGCCCAGTTGCGGCCATCCAGAGGCTGGAAGTGGAGCTCGAAGTCCTCATCGGCTACCACCAGCATGTTGTTTGGGGTCACCCGGTGAACAGGCAGCTGCCCGTCCTGTGTCCAGGCCCGCCACTTGCGCGAGTGACCCATGCGGATCAAGACGGAGGTCGGTGCTTCGGCCTCGACACTGATGGACAGCGAGTTGAAGTGGTTGTCCGACGAGGCGAGAGTGGCGCTGCCGCGTTCAGGCGCCACGAAGGGTGGGCCGTCCACCACCAGGATCTGCTCTCCGGAGCGGAACCACTGTCTGACCAGGGCTTGCCAACTTCGGTCATCCAGCGGGCCGCCGCTGAACTTGAGCGGGTAGTCGACGACATCCACCAGCGGCTGAGTGGGACGCTCCACGACCACGTACCCGCCTCCCGAAGCGCCCTGGATTCCCGGCACGGGCGAGATGAGACTCCGGTCGGTGACGATCGACTGCACGCCGAACAGATCGAGAAGAAACGGCACCCGGGCACTATCCGCCGGATCCCCCATCAGCGCCGCGTCCCAATCGATTCCCCAGCGCAGCGGCACCTGATGTTCGGCGTCGAGAAGTTGCTCGAGCGTCAGCACGTACGGCGCATCGGGGCTGGCCTCGATGAACAGTCCCTTGCCAACCCGGTGCCCACGAGAGGCCAGCAGGTGCCGGAAGTTGTGCCAGTACGGGATCTCGGGGAGCCGCTCGACCGTCAGAACCCGCTCACCGACCACCTCGAGATCCGGCGCCTCATAAGGATCCCGGAACACCCATGGTCGGCTCAGGGCGCCGCCGACCAAGATGGCCAGCGCTACGAGACCCATGACCGGCAGAGCCAAGGAGGCCGCCCTCGAACCACTGCGAAGCTCCAGCCGCTGCGGCAACATGCGCACGATCACCGGTACCGCCACCACCAGCGAATAGATCTTGACCCGGTGGAAGTGCATGGGGATCGAGGCCCAGACCTCCGGCAAGAGGTATCGCAAGATTCCCACCACGAAGAACAGCGCCGCCAGCGCCAGGACCAGGGAATCGAGATTCCTGTTCTGAGATCGGCGTCGGTAGAAGACAAACCCGACCAGGAGGATGACGTAGAGGGCGTACTCCAGCGGCGACAACGGGTAGTCGTCGTGCGCGGAGACATCCCGGTAGGTCCCGACGAGAGCCGGCAACAGCCAGAATGCCGCCATTCCGTAACCCAGGAACACAGGCCACCCGCGACGCTCGACCAGCAGCCGAGCGCCGATGAAGATCGACAGCACCACGGCGGCGATCATGTGGGTGAGGACCAGGAGTGCCAGGAGTGGAATGGCCCTTCTGAGATCCCCTCTCAAAATGGCCCCCAGACAGAGGGCGAAGAGCACCAGTCCGAGGGCGTTGGCGACATTGCCCACCACCAGAGTCGAGAAGAATGTGCCGCCGATCTGCTGTTGGACGAGGACCAGGATCAGAGCCGTCACCGTGGTGGCCACCAGCGCTCGCGGAGGTTCCAACAAACCGCGATCGAGATAGTAGATCGCGATCGGCAGAGCGACCCAGGCGGCCAACGTCACCAGCTTGAAGGCCGGCACCAAACCGATCGGCAGGGACAGCAAAGCCACCAGCAGCGACAGCAGCGGCGGGTAGGCGGTGAACTGCTCGTAACCCGAGAAGAAGTAGGGGTTCCAGAAGACGATCTGCGGCAGCATGTCACGCTGCATCTGCGCGTGGGCCAGATGGCCCACCATGTCCCAGCTGTCCGCCTCTCCCAGTAGAAACGGTACCGCCACTACCGCAAACCCCACGCTCAGCAGGATCAGGACTGCCGGGATCTGAAGATCCTGCCCTCGGGAGACCAAACGCGGACTCCGAAACTCTACTCGACCTCGAAGGTCAGGGTGGCCCAGTTGGATTCATAGTCGACGCCGTCTTCCGACACCGGCAGCATGCGAATCAGCCGCACGTACCAACGACCGGCCACCGAAATCTCTATCTCGGCCACGCCGTTGCCGTCGGTTCGCGTCTCGACGGCCTCCTGGTGATCGCCGCTGTCGTCATGGGCGTGGAAGCCGGCGTGGCTGGCGTAGACCAGCTGGCCAGAGACCGGGCTGCCATCGGCCATCACCAGGACCCGCAGGGTATCTCCCGGCCGGAGATCGGCAGGGTTGCTCTGGGGGATGATTTCGATGGGATACCCGAGAAACGTCGAGTAGGCGTCCGAAGAGCCGTCTCCAACCTGCAGAATCGTCTTGACATGTTTGGAGTAGCGTTCGTTGGCCGGCCGATCGAGGATCCCCTCCTCCTCCCTGTCCGCCAGCACGTCGAGCACTCCGTCGTGCTTCAGGTACTCATTGAAGTCCTCCGCGGAGAGCTTGATCATGCGGGCGCGGGTCGACACCCCCACCACGTAGGTCCCCGGCTCCCCAGTGCGAAAGGTCAGTAACGAGATGTTGTCCCGGTCCACCCACTGCTGGGCGACCGGCTGAGTCACATCTCCCTGTCCATCCACTACCGAGACATCGATCATCCGATCACGGTCGATGGAGTTCTCGCTCTTGTCGAATGTACCGTTGTAGAGCGACACGGTGGCCTCGGAAGCCGCCGGCAGGTCGTGATCCTCCACCACCAGAAACATGTCATGTGCCGCCAAGGGAGCCGCGGCAATGGCCAAAATGCCCATCCAAACTCTCGATCTCATGCTATTCCCCTCCAATATGGAAGTTGTCGACTCGATCTACCAACCGATCCCATAGTCCTCGCCGTAGTCGCTGGCGCCCCCCCATAGGGTGCCGTGCTGCCGATCGAAGAAGATCGCGGTGATGGGACCAGAGGTGCGCCGGCGGGTGCCGACGTCATAACCCATGCGAGTCAGCTCGGTCCGCACCCAGGCAGGCACATCGTCCCGAAGCACCAGTCTCCCCGGCTCCGCCTTGTGGGAACCGAAAGAGCTCTGCATCTGATAGCTGACGATGTTCGCGGCTTCGACTGCCTCCTGCACGTTCATGTCGAACTCCACCATGTTGAGAAAAAACTGCAGGAGGTTCTGATCCTGGGTGTCTCCGCCCTGGACCGCAAAGGACAGATAGGGCTGGCCGTCCTCGAGGGCCATTCCCGGTGTCAGGGTGGCCCGCGGCCGCTTGCCAGGCTCCACCAGGTTGTAGGGATTGAGTCGCGGATCCAGGACGAAGGACTGCATTCTCTGGGACAGACCGATGCCGCTGTCGCCGGCGATGAAGGCCGGGATCCAGCCGCCACTGGGTGTCACCGACACCACCCACCCATCGGCGTCCGCAGCTTGAATCGACGTGGTACCGGCGACAAAGGCCTCCTCGTTGCTCGACAATCTGCTCTGTTGCCAGCTGTCCTCCCCTTCGGCCTCGCCCGCCGGAGGAACCGGCGTCCACTGGTCCAGAAGATCGAGAAACGGATTGTCTCCCTCCTGGAACCTGTAGGGATCTCCCGGTTTGACGTTCTCGTCGTTGCGCCGCCAGTCGATCTGCTCGAATCGGCTACGGGCGTATTCCTTGGACAGCAGACCCTCGATGGGCTCGACCGGGGGCACATAGGGGTCGCCATAGTAGAAGTCGCGATCGGCGAAAGCCAGATTCATCGCCTGATAGAGGGCGTGAATGTAGGCGGCACTGTTGTACCCCAGGGCCTGGAGATCCAGGTTCTCCAGGATGTTCAACGCCTGCAGCATCACCGGACCCTGCACCCAGTGGGTCAGTTTGTACACCTCGATGCCTCTGTAGGTGATCTTGACCGGCTCCTCGATATGAACCTGCCAGTCGGCCAGGTCCTGCAGGGTGATCAGACCCCCCTGCTCCTGGGTGCTGCGGACGATCTCCTCGGCGATGTCGGCGCGATAGAAGAGGTCGTAAGCCGCCATGATGGCCTCTTCCCGGGTCTTGCCAGCCGCCAGCGCCTGCTTTTCTGCTTGCACCAGCTTCTCCAGGGTCGCTTTGAGATCGGGCTGCCGGAAGATCTCGCCCGGATACGGCGCCGCACGCTCCTGCGAGTCGTCCGCCGCGAGATGGGGCAGAAACACCCGCTTCGAGTCCGGCCATTGGCTCAAGATCTCCTTGCGCCGCTCCATGTTGTCGGCCTGGGACTGCTCGATGGGGTAGCCCTCGGCCATCTCGATGGCCGGCGCCAGGACGTCCGCCAGACCGAGACGACCAAACTCGGCCAGCATGACCATGAGCCCGCCCGGGGTGCCGGGTGTGACTGCGGCCAGCGGCCCGAACTCGGGCGGATACCGCATCCCTTTCTGGCGGAAGAACTCGACGGTAGCCCCGGTGGGAGCTACGCCCAGGGCATTGATTCCCTTCACCTCGCCAGTGTGGGGGTTGTAGATCAATGCCTGGGTCTCACCTCCCCAGCCGAGGGTGTCCCACATGGTGCTGGTGGCGGCCAGCATGGCGCACGCCGCGTCGACGGCGTTGCCACCCTTGGCGAAGATCACCGCCCCGGCGGTCGCCGCCAGGGGCTTGCCGGTTATGGCCACCCAGTGGCGACCGTGCAGCACCGGTTTGGCGGTGCGCTCGGCCAGGGCCAGCGATCCGCCGACCAGGACGGCGGTTACAGCAAAGACGAGAACCTGACGTCGCATGTTGATTCCCCCTTCCGCACCCGGTGGCCGGGTGCCCCCTATCGTATGCGATGTTCAGGGGTGGGGAGTCAGTGGCGGGTCTGCATTTCCGCCGGGAAAGTCTGGTTCTCGGCTGACATCCCGGTCTCGGTCTCGAAGATCTTCTCCAACAGCCGCTGCCACTGGCGGTACTGATCCTCTATGGTGCCCTCGAAGCGGATGACTTCACCGTCGAGCTCGAGCTTCAGGGGATCCAGATCGGTAGCGAAGGCAATCGAGATCTCGTCCAGGTATTCCAACTGGGCGGCGGCCTGGCGACGGAAGAAGTTGGCTCGGCGCGCCGCATCGTCGGACATGCGGACATCATCGTACCGGGAGCCGAACAGCGCCCTGGCGTTGGCCAGGCTCGCCTGTGCACGCGCCGCCTTGAGCGCCATTTCGATGTCGTAGCGGGTGGCGCGGAACGCGTCGTAGGGCCGATCCATGGCGGCGTAGAAGCCCCGATATCGCTCGGCCAGGAGGTCCAGGAAGAACTCGTCGCGAGCCTGGATGCTGCGGATGCGGCTCATCATCGGGTCATCGCGCGATGGCAACCGATCCAGCTCCACTCGACCCTTGCGGTCGGTGGAGAGATAGTCGCCGAAGATTCCCGGCGCCAGCTGGGCGGCAAAGCGCAGCTCTGCCACTTGCCGTACCGCGTCGAGGTATTCCGGCTTCTGCCGTCGCTGCGCTCCGATCAGATCCTGGGCGAACTGATCGTAGGCCTCTTGAAAGGGCTCGGTGTTGCTATGAAAGGCGAAAGCGTAGGCGGCAGGCCGAGCCTGCTCTTTGTAGACCTTCTTGAACCAGCGGCGACCGGTGGAGTCGACCACTCTCAGCTCCAACTCCAGGAAGCGACCCGAAGATCTTCGCATCTTGCCGGTGACGAACAGATCGGCAGACAGTGAGTTGCGCGGCATCATTCGCACCAGACCGAACTTCTCGGTGGCCTGTAGGGACTGCATGAGGTGGACGGCGATGAAGGCCGCCTCCGATTTGCGCAGCTCCGGGTTGATGTACTGGTAACCGGAGAGCAGGAAGCTCTTCTTCTTGATGCCGGGATCGAGCACCAGGATGCCGACATCGAGGAGATCCTCTTCGGCGATCCGCTCCCCGGCCCCGGCGGGCTGGGCCGCACCCGCCATGGTGACGATCAAGACCACCAGCCAAGAACCCAGATTTCGATACCAAGTACGGCTGCGCATCAACCCATATCTCCTAGCCTGTCTGGGTAGCAATCCCTGTGCCGGCCTGCTCAAGGTTTTGGCGCCTCCACCAGGGTGAACCCACTCGGGGCACCGCTGGCCGCGTCCGGGGCGATCCAGACATCGAACTCCCCGGGCTCGGCGACCCAGGAATGCCCGTCGTAGAAGGCCAGATCTTCGCTGTGCAGCTCGAAAACCACCGTCTCCGCCGCGCCGGGCTCCAGAACGAGGCGGCGAAACCCCGCCAACTGCCGCACCGGTCGCGTCCGGGATCCCACCCGGTCGCGGAGGTAGAGCTGCACCACTTCCGCGGCCTTTCTGTCCCCTGAATTGGTCACTGTCGTCTCGATCTCGATCGAGCCATCCGGTGTCAGCCGATCCGTCGAGAGGCGAACCGCGTCGTATTCGAAGGTGCTGTAGCTCAGCCCGAAACCGAACGGAAACTCGGGATTCATCCCCAGGTCGAGGTAGTACGAGGTGTTGCTCAACGAGCTCTGCCAGGCACCTACCGGGATCTCCTCGATAGCGATCATGCGGTCCGGATCGGGCGGCCGGCCCGTCCTCTTGTGGTTGTAATAGATGGGGATCTGACCCACGCCCTTCGGCCAGGTCACCGGAAGTCTGCCGCCCGGGGACTCGACCCCCAGCAACAGATCGGTCAGAGCGGGACCGGCCAGGGTCCCCGGATGCCAGGCGTAGAGGACACCGGCGACCACGTCGAGGATCTCTCGCAGCACCAGCGGACGGCCGGCCAGAACGACCAGGACGACCGGCGTTCCCGACTCCGCCAGCCGGCGGACGAGCTCCTGCTGCGCTCCCGGCAACCGGATGTCCGCCCGGCTGTGGGCCTCACCCGACAGGATCGCCTCTTCGCCGCCAAAAAACAGCGCGACATCCGATCGACGAGCCAGCTCCACCGCCTCCGCGAATCCCTCGCTCGAGGTCGATCGCGAGTGATCGAGACCTGCCGCGTAGCCAACCCGATCATCTCCAAGACGACCCTTGAGCGAAGTCAACGGCGTTACCGAGTCCTCGGCGCGGCCATCGAAGGACCAGGTACCGAGCTGCTCGCGAGGAGCGTTCGCCAGCGGCCCGATCACGGCCAGTCTGCTTGCCGCTGACAGGGGCAGAACACCGTCGGTGTTTTTCAGCAGAACGGCACTCTCGACCGCCAGGCGGTAGGCGGCATCCAGAGACTCCTGGCTGAGGGATCCCATCTCGGTCACGGTCGGGCGATAGGGGCGCTCGAAAAGACCCAGCCGCTGTTTGACTCGCAGGATTCGTCGAGCCGCCGTGTCGATTGTCGTCTCCGCGACCACTCCCGACTCGATCAGCGCCGGCAGGTGGTCTTCGAAGGTGCGGCTAATCATCTCCATGTCGAGACCGGCCTGGATCGCCTGGCGGGCTGCGGCGGCCTCATCGGCACTGAAGCCGTGGTCGATCATCTCGCTGACCGAGTCCCAGTCGCTGACGACCAAGCCCTCGAAACCCCATTCGCCGCGCAAGACCCCGGTGAGAAGCTCGTAATGGGCACTGGCAGGTACCCCGTTGATCTCGTTGAAGGCACTCATGACCGACAGCGCACCGGCATCGATGGCGGCTCGAAAAGGTGGCAGATAGGTATTTCGCAGGTCGGTCTCCGACAGCGACACGGTGTTGTAGTCCCGCCCACCCTCGGCTGCGCCGTAGGCCGCGAAGTGCTTGACGCAGGCAGCCACGCTGGTAGGAGAGTCCAACGAGCTTCCCTGCCAGCCACGGACCATGGCGGCAGCCAGACGGGAGGCCAGCAAAGGATCCTCGCCCAGGGATTCGGCAATCCGACCCCAGCGGGGATCCCGAGTGATATCGACCATGGGGGCGAAGGTCCAGTTGATGCCGTAGGCCCGCGCGTCCCTGGCGGCGACCCTGGCACCGACCTCCAGCAGCTGCGGATTCCAGGTCGCGGCCTGCGCCAGTGGAATCGGCGCCACCGCGTGCAGCCCATGAATCACATCCCGACCAAAGAGGAGTGGAATACCACTGGGGCTCTCCTCCACCGCCACTCTCTGGAGCCGGTCGACCTCTTCCGGGAGCATCACGTTGATCAGGGCTCCGACTCTTCCCTGCCGCACGGCCTCCACCAGTTCCGGTGGGATCTCGCTCTTGGAGCCTGTACTTCCGCGACCCCGCAGATTCAGCTGGCCGAGCTTCTCTTCCAGGCTCATCTTTGCCAGCAGCTCGGTCAGTTCCCTTTCGCGAGACGACTGAGCCGACAGCGTGGCCGCCAAGCACACCCCTATCCAACAGGTCAGAAATCGTCGTCTCACTGGCTCTCCTTTTCCCCGATCATAGCCAATCTCGGAAGCGCCCCTTTGCTAGACTTCGCCGTCTTTCGAACTCAGTGGCAGATCGGGGGGATCCGGAGGTGAGGAAAGCCGTGCAACGGACGGGATCGGTCGGCAGCGGAGCTGATGTCCTCTCCCGCCAGGAGGGGCCTCCGCTGGCGCCCGTCGAGTGGAGAATCGCCTGATGACCACCGCCGCCCTCGTCGCTCTGGCCCTCTTCGGTATCGGCCTGCTGCTGGTGCTGGTCATCGTGGTCAAGCTGCACGCCTTCGTGGCCTTGCTGCTCACCAGCCTGGTGATCGCCCTGCTCGGCGGCATTCCACCAGGCGAAATAGCCGTGCTCATCCAGACCTCCATGGGCAGCACTCTGGGCTACATCGCCGTGGTCATCGGCCTGGGTGCCATGTTCGGCGAGATGCTACAGCGATCCGGGGGAGCCAGTGTGATCGCCGATCGGCTCCTGGCCGTTTTCGGCGACCGCCGGGCCCCCTGGGCCCTGGCTCTGACCGGCATTATCGTGGCCATACCCGTCTTCTTCGATGTCGCTCTGGTGCTGCTCATCCCCTTGACAGCCAATCTGGCGCGGCGCAGCGGCCGGTCGTTGCTGTTCTACGCCATCCCGCTCCTCGCCGGGATCGCGGTGGCACACTCGTTCATCCCCCCGACCCCGGGCCCGGTGGCCGTAGCCGGGCTGCTGGGCGCCGATCTCGGCTGGGTCATCGCTCTCGGTCTGGTGGCCGGCATCCCCGCCACCCTGGTGGGTGGAATCTGGTTCGGTAGCCGCGTCGCCGATCGCATCCATGTCGAGGTGCCGGAGTTTCTGAGACTGGCGACAACCCGTCCACAGCCTACCCATGGGCCTTCCTTCGGTACCGCCATCGGTTTGGTCGCCCTGCCCCTGCTGTTGATTCTGCTGCGCACGGTCTCCGCGGTTCTGCTGCCGGAGGAGAGCACTCTCAGAGAGGTTCTGGGCTTCGTCGGCCACCCGTTCACCGCCCTGCTGCTGGCGACACTGCTGTCCTTCTATGCTCTGGGAATCCGCCTGGGATTCAGTGCCAGGGAAGTCCGGGAGATGGCCAGCAAGGGTCTCGAGCCGGTGGGGCTGATCATCCTGGTGACCGGCGCCGGCGGGGTTTTCGGCAAGGTTCTGACCGCCACCGGCGTCGGCACCGCGGTCGCCGACTGGATGGCGGACGCGGGTCTGCCGGTCGTGGTGCTGGCCTTTCTGATCGCCGCGGTCGTGCGGGTCGCTCAGGGCTCGGCCACCGTCTCGATGGTCACCGCTGCGGGTCTGATCGCACCCCTGATCGAAGCGGCAGACTACTCCGCCCCGCTGGTTGCAGCCGTGGTCATCGCCATCGCCTCCGGTGCCACGGTGCTCTCCCACGTCAACGACTCGGGCTTCTGGCTGGTGAGCCGCTACCTCGGTATGCCGGAGAAGCAGACCTTCAAGGTCTGGACCGTGATGGAGACCCTGGTGGGCGGGACGGGCTTTCTGGTGGTCTTGATCCTCTCACTCTTCCTCTGAATCACCCCCGGAATCCAGACCCAGGCCCGCCATCAGGGCGGAGATCACCGTATCCAGGTCCGCATCCACCGTGACGATCAGGGCGTCCCCAGGCTCCTCCAGAGCCGAGAACTGGCTCGCCAGGAGGCGGGGATCGAAGAAATGGCCCCGTCTCTGTCGTAGCCGCTGCTCGATCAGCTCCGGCTCGCCTTTGAGGTAAACCAGGCGTACATTCCTCGCCCCCTGGCTCAGGCGTTGACGGTACTCGGCTTTCAGCGCCGAGCAGGCGATGATCGCCGGTTCGCCGCTCTCCTCCCGGCCGTCGATGACCTGCCGGATCGCTTGCAGCCAGGGCCACCGGTCGTCGTCGGTCAGCGGTACGCCGGCCGACATCTTCGCCACGTTGGCTTCCGGGTGCAGGTCGTCTCCGTCGATGAAGGACCAGCCGGTTCTCGATGCGAGCTCCAGACCGACGGCAGTCTTGCCCGCCCCGGAAACTCCCATCAGCACTACGATCATCGACCTAGGAGCCGAGGCGACTTCGGAGCAGGTAGTGATCGGCGGTCATGTAGAGCACGCTGCCGCCTTCCCCCAAGGCGCAGTTGGCGGTGGCCAAGGTGTCGGCGCCTGGAGGATCGGTAGTCGTCTCTTCGGGAGCTCTTGATCCCTCTTCGCATCCCAGAAGGAGCAGCCCCGGACCGAGGCTGGTCGCAGTCGTGAGAAATCTCCTCATCGGCCGATGAGATCACATCGGCGGCGCGCCGACTACGGCACCACCACCGTCCACCGACCGGTGTCCCCCGACTCGAAACCGTCCTCGAAGACGGCGCTCAACCAGGGCGCTTCGACCGCCCAGAGCTCCCGGCCCTCGGACCGGCGAAACGCCGAGAAGTAGATCTTCTCCGTGCCGGCGAAGAAGTCCTGGGGCGAGGAGGACCTGGGTCCGGGTTCGATGTCACCCACACGGTACGTTCCTGCAGCGGTGCCGTCGCTAACCCAGGGCTCCAGACCCGCAGGTCGATCCGCGGCGGCGAAGATCACGCGATCGCCCGCCGCCACCAAACCCTGGGGTGAAGAGCTGGCCGGGCCGGGAAGCAGATCCACCACCCGGTAGGTCCCGGCCGCCGTACCGTCGCTCACCCAGAGCTCTTCACCGGCCGTCGGGTCGCGGGCGACAAAGAAGAGCCGGTTCCGTACCGGGGTCAGGAATCGCGGCACCGAGCCACCGCTTCCCGGATGGATGTCCTTGACAAGGCAGGTCCCCGCCGGGGTGCCGTCACTCCGCCAGAGCTCCTCGCCGGTGACGCCGTCGTCGCCAACGAAAAGGGCCAGCTCGCCTGCGGTGGCCACCGCTGGCTCCCAACCCACCGAGCTACGGTCGGGGACACCGTCGCCGGCCGGGTTCAGATCGAGGACCAAGGTGGTCCCGGCCGCCTCGCCGTCCGACACCCAGAGCTCGCGACCGGTTTCCGGCCGCTCGGCGCTGAAGAAGAGCCGCTCCGCGGCCCGCCGCAGATCGCGAGGCTTCACCGGTCCGCCGCTGTCGATGGTTCGTACCGCGAGCGTGGAGGCCTCGGATCCCTCGGTCCGCCAGAGCGATCGGCCGAAGGAGACCTGCGACAAGCCCCGCTCGGCGGAGAAGTAGACGGCTTCGCCCAGGGAGATCAGCTCTCGGGGACGGGAACCGTTGAGGGTGCCCTCGAATATGTCGGCCACCTGCTGGGTCCCTTCCCAGAGGCCATCGCTCTTCCAGGGCTCACGGCCACCGTTGCTCTCGCGGGCGGAGAAGAAGACCTCGGTGCCGTGGGAGACCAGCTCCCGGGGACCGATCAAGCCCGACCCCGGGAAGCCCCTAACCAGTCGAGTGCCGCCGTCGGTGCCATCCGAGGCCCATAGGGCGACACCCATACCGGAGGTGTAGGCGCTGAACAGGAACTCCTCCGGCTGGCTGGCGAATTCGTGGAGAGACGAACCCTCCTCGCCGGGCTGGATATCGCGCACCAGCGAAGTCCCCCATCCGAAGCCGTCGCTCCGCCACAGCTCGCTGCCACGCTCTCCATCGTCTGCCCTCAAGTACGCGACACCGTGGAACTCACCCAACACCTTCGGGTCGCTGGGAGAGCTGGCTGGCCGCAAATCGCGAAACAGCTCGGTCCCGGCGTTGGTTCCGTCGGTGACCCAGAGCTCGGCACCCTCCTCGGCTGCCTGCGCGGCGCTGAAGAAAAGCCGGCCCTGAAATGGCGCCAGCCAACGTGGATCGGTGGGCCAGACGAAAAGGCCCGACCCGGACCCGGGCCACAGGTCCCGCACCCTCTCCACTGCCAGTCCGCTCCCCGACTCCACAGTCCGCCAGAGCTCGGATCCGCTGATTCCATCATCGGCAGAGAAGAAGGCGTCACCACCCCACGGCGTGAAACCCGTCGGATTCGATCCCTCGAAGCCCCACTTCAGATCCTCCAGCAGCTCCACCGTGCCGTCGGGGCCCACATAGCGCCAGGGCTCGCGACCCGTTTCGCTCTGGTAGGCACTGAAGACGAATCCGCCCTGCACCTCGGTGAGCAGGGCAGGATCCGAGGTTTCCGGCCCGGGATTGATATCCGCCACCAGGACCGCACCGCTGCGAGCGGACGCCAGCTTCCACAGCTCCCGACCGTGACTGCCGTCATCGGCGCCGAAGAAGATCGAACCCTCGTGATGGTGAAACCAGCCCGGATCAGAACCTTCGGCTCCGGGACGGACCTCGGCCAACAGGACGGTTCCTCCCTGCGTGCCATCGGTCCGCCAGACCTCGCTGCCGTGAACCCCGTCATCGGCGGCAAAGAGAAGCTCGCCACTCGGCCCGGGATGGAAGGGTGGCGGGAAGTACGCCAAACCGTCGATGGAGCTCGCCTCGCCGGGGTTCACATCCGTGATCTGTCGCGTGCCCGACTCGGTGCCGTCTGTGGCCCACGGTTCCAGGCCGTGGACCCCGTCGTCGCCTGGAAAGTACAGCTCGCCGTCGAGCTCGGTGAGCCCCAGGACGATACCCAGGCCCGAGCAGGCCCCCGGGCAGATGTCGACCACCGGTCGGGTGCCGGCGGCGGTACCGTCCGAGACCCAGAGCTCGCGGCCCAGCTCCCGGGTCACTGCCGAGAAGTAGACCTCTCCTGCCATCTCAGCCAGCACGAAGACGTAGGATCCCTCTAGACCGGGTTCGATCTCTCGAACCATGGTGGTGCCGCCGGCCGTGCCGTCGGAGCGCCAGAGCTCGACGCCGTGCTGGCCATCGTCGGCAGCGAAATAGAGGCTGTCGCCGACTCGCACCATCAAGGACTGGTAGACCGAATCACACGCTCCCCGACAGAGATCGGTCACCTGGCCGGTACCGTTTCGCGAACCGTCGGTCCGCCATAACTCCTGCCCCGCCTCCGTGGTGGAGGCGTAGAAGTAGAGCCACTCGTCCGCGACCAGGAAAGCGTTTGGTCGGGAGCTGCTCCATGAAGCATCGATCTGATTGATGTCGCGCACCAGGTAGGGCGCCAAGCCCTGGCTGTGGCCCACGGGGACCACCAGGATCGGAGCGAGGAGCAGGCCGAAGGCACTTCGGCATACCTGCCGGGAGGTCGGTCGACCTCCGGATCTACGAGACATCTCTGCTCAATTATGGGGGATGCCGGTCGCTCGTCAAGGAACGACCTGGGTCCAGGCCGAGGTGCTACCGCTCTCGAAGCCGTCGCCGAAGATCGTCGGCCCGGCGGGACCGATGGGCAGCGTGCTGATCACCAGATTGTCGAACCAGATGCGATACGACTGATCTGCCTGGGGAAAGTAGTTCCAGACGATGAAGTGGTTGAGCAGCAGGTTTTCGGTGTGTCGCCAGACCATCCCAGTGTGGTGAGCCACCAGCACCCCGTCGATCCACAGGGCCATCTCGCCATCCGGGGTTCCCTCGCCCAGGGAGACCGAATTGGCCTGGATCATCGTCTCGACCGCGTACCAGCGCTCCTGCACCATCGACAGCGGGATGCCCTGGTTGAGATCGAAATGGTTCCCCCAGCAGCACTCCAGGCCATTTTCGCAAGGCAGCCCGCGGGCCGCACACCCGGCGCAGATGGCCTCCGGATCAGCGTAGCCCTCGCAGCTGTCGCCCGAATCGCAGCTCATATCCGGAAAGTAGCTGTAGAAGAAGGGCTCACCGGGGATCTCACCGCTCTCGACCTCCCGGCTGTCTACCGTCGCACCATTCAGGCACAGCAGACCGTTGGGCCGACAGCCGGCGGTTCCGTGACAAGACCAGGGGTCGCCCACCTGATCGCCGTGGATGGCGAAAAAGTGATGCATGGGCCGGTCCCAGTTCCAATCCCACCTCATGTAGAAGCGAACGTAGATCCGCTCCTCACCGGCGAATCGGTAACCAAAGGCGGCCCCATCCCCATCTGCATCGAGGATCGTCTCCACCGCACCCGTGCCCTGAAACGTATCCTCACCGGCTACACCATCGGTCACCAATCGGGCATCGGGCTCGTGCTCCAGGCCGTTCCAGGAACCCTCCTCGAAGTCGTTGCAGTAGGTGACCGGAACCTGGTCGCAATAGGGCTCTGCCGCTCCTGCGGATTGAACCAGCAGGATGGAGGTCGCCACCAGAATCCAGATCGATGGTCGAGATAGGAGTCGCTGACTCGCTGAGAGCACTGTCCTTCGAGGGTAACAGCGACCCCGCGAGCCCACTGTGGAACTTCAACTCTTGGTACGGGTACGCCCTACGGCTGCAATCCCCAGGGCTCGAGCGACGCAGCCAGCTTGACCAGGGCGCCCTCCACAGTCTTCATCTGCGCCTGGGTTCGGGGTCCTCCCTGGGTAGCCAGGCAGACCTCGGACAACGAGTCCAGCTCCTCGAGCGCGGTGCCGACTCGCCGTGTCACCGCCTGATCGGGAGAGCCCATGAGTCGTTGATCGGCGGTGGCGCGAGCTACCTCGGTTGCCAGCTGCCCACAGGCGAACTTCAATCGGAAGGCCGCATCGCTCGCCTGCAGTGCCGCCACCACCTGCATCAAGGCGGACTTCACCGTGCCAAACCGGGAGGCGTACTGCCGGTACCAGCTGTTCATCTCTCGATCGGTGGTTCGTTTGGCCCTGCGAGGCGCGCGTTTCTGGGTGGAGCTTCGATGGCCCTCGCCCAGGAGCTCCGCTACGGCCGCCTCGGTGTCATACCGACGCAGATCTGCCGTCCAGGCGGCGGGTGCCTTCCGCAGTGCCCAGTTTCTGAATCGCGAATCGAACTGTGCCGTGGTGATGCCGAGGGCCGCCACCATGGCTTCATCGGTGTTCGCTCCTCCGGCAAAGGCTCGCATCAGATCGGCGATGGCCGGGCGACCGAACTCGGTTTCGATGAAGTGCAGAAACCAGACAGCCAACGAATAGGAGATCTCGACGAACTGCGGCTCGACGAACCCGTTGAGCGCCGTTTCCACCACCGACAAGGAGAGCATGCGATCGGCGGAGATGAGATCGCCTACCGGATTGGCGTTGTGATGCACCATCTGAACATGCTGAGCCAGGCCCTCGTGAAACCACATCGGTGCCCGATCCCGTGTCCGCTCGGCGATCATGGCGTGCGCCAGCTCGTGACTGAGCACCGCCACCAGCTGCGGATGCAGGCTACGAAGGTCGGCCAGCGGCACGCGAATGCGACCGTCGTAGACTCCCAGAACGTTCTCGGAATAGCTCTCGAGAAACTCCAGCACCGGGAAGAGATCCACGTCGAGCAAGCGGCTCGAGCGCAGCGGGATCCATCGCTGCAGTCGCTTCCACTCCTCCTCCAGAACGATGGATACCTGCCGGGCGTACTTCTCTCCGGTCATCTTCGGATAGCGGACGTTGAAATGCTGGCTGGCATAGCGCAAGTGGTTCTCTGCCAGCTCCTGCTGCATTCTGAACCGTTGCAGGCGCCGATAGTCGGGCTCGAAGGGCGACAGCGACTCGGCCTTCCGCAGCAGCCTCACCGCCAGATCGTAGTCCTCTTCGGTGGCGAAGACCTCGGCCAGCTGGTAGAGCGTTGCCGGATCCTGGCGACCCTTCTCGAGATCGCTGCGAGCCAGAGCCAGAAGCACATCGGTGGCATCGTCGTTGCGCCCTTTCTCGGTCAAGGCCCGAGCGCGTAGCTTGGCCAGGATCGGCGGGGCATGATCGACGCTGCCGACCAGACCATCGGTCAGCTCGATCAGCTCCTCCCACTGGTTGTCCCGCAGCAGCGCCAGCGCGGCTACCCTCGCCTGCCGGCGCAGCAGGGGCTGAGCCAGGGCTCCCGGTGTACGCGTGGCCTCCACCAGTGAGGGCAAACGGTCGAGAGCCCGTCGTTCTTCGCGGCGTCTGCGGGCGCCGGCGTCCTCGACCACGGTCCCCGCCCCGGCCAGCGCGCTGCCCCCTGGCACCATCAAGGTCGCCTCACCCAGCTTCAATTCCAGGGACTCGCCCGAGAGTCTCGCTTCGGTACCGATGCGGAACTCGAGGGGATGGGTGCCAGTGGCCTCGGCGATCACCGTCGGCTCGGCGACACTGGAGAGCTCCAGTAGGGGAAAGATGGCAGGGCGGGTCGCCAGATACGCCAGAAAGGGATCGGAGAAGACCTCGTCCCGCTCCACCGGTTGCAGCTCCCAGGCGGTTCGGAAGAGCTCCTCGGCATCGTCCTCGCGACCTTCGTAGACGGCGAACCGGGCCAGCGTGTAGTACACATCGGGCTCCCGAGACCCCATGCTGCGCAGCAACTCGAAGACGATGTGCGATTTGTCGAGGAAACCCAGCTGTACGTGACTCTGCGCCATCTCCAGACGCAGGCCGTCGTGATCGGGTCCCACCTCCAGAGCCTTCTCGAACCCGAGCAGGGTCTCGACCTCATCCGAGCGAAGAAAACCGAGCCGGGCCCGCAGCAGCTCGATGGCCGCATTCCCGGCGGGAGACGGAAAGGTGTCCAGAATGGACTGCGCCTCATTCAACTCGAAACGAAGGATCCGGTATGCAGCCTCCCAACTGTGCCCCACCTTGCCTACCAGACCAGAGGTCGGCAGCTCGGCGAACAGTGGTTCTGGATCGACCCCGCCGGCCGCGGTGATCTCCCGCAGGGTCAACAGCGGGGCCAGACGGACGAAGGTTTCGCGGGATTCGATCTCCTCGACCTGCGTGCAGCTCCAAACCACTATCAGCGGCATGACCGCCGAAGCCCAGGCGAACCGCCAGGCCATGACACCGTGGCGAGTCCTCCCCATGAACGCCACCAGTACAGCGACCAGGAAGACTCCCATGGCCATCGGAATCAGCGGCCCCGGGTCGGCGGCTGACGAGCTCGACAGCATCTCCTCGACACCGAGGCGAGGTGGAGGCGGCTCCGACAGGATGCGGACGTGGGCGATCTTCCAGCCGTCCTCTTCGACCATCTCCAGGCTGAGGGACTCCTCGAGACCCGACGGGTACTCGATACGAAAGACCACCACGTCCTCCCACCGGGGGGCCGATGCCTGCAACCTCCATGTCGCGCCCTTCGCGGGTCCACACCGAACGGCGATCTCCCTCTTGGCGGCCTTTCGTCCGAGGGCCCTGAGGGGTGACTGTCGAGAGAGGTAGGGCCACCAGCTGTCGGGGCCCTCGGTGAGGTAGTCCACGGCCAGAGCTACGGCGGCACCCTCGGCTTCGGAGATCGGTCTGGGTGCCGGGGTCTCGGCAGCAATCCCTGAGGCCATCCAGAGCCATCCCAGGCTCACCAAAAGGGCCCTCACGATCGATGTTCGCCAGATGGTCATCAGGCCTTCACTCCCGGTGGATCCGCACCACCGATCGGCCTATTTTGCCAACTCTGTAAAGGACTGAAAATGAAAGGGTTCATAGTCCCTTTCAGAAGCATACAGGCATCGAAATCCAGCTATGTGACTTTGCCCACGGTGCCCGGTCCCATGTTGTAGAGGATGAGGAACCCGCTACCGCAGGAGGGACTGATCATGGATACTGCCAGCGAAACCAGAGTCGATGAGAGCCGATACCTGACCTTTGCTCGCGCGCGATTGCACCGACTCCTCTCGGCCCGCTCGGTTCTCACCGCGGTGCAGCCGATGGTGGATCTGGAGACCTCGGATCTGGTGGGTCACGAGCTGCTGGCGCGGCCCCGAACCGCTGCAACCAGCCAAACCGCCCGCAGCCTGTTGCAGATCGCCGAGTCCCAGGGGCTGGCCGCTGAGCTCAGTCGTCAGCTGAGAATCAACGGTCTAGCCCAGACCGCCCATCGAATCGTCCCCGGACGCCTGTTTCTGAACACCCACCCGGCCGAGCTCGAGCGACCTCGACGACTCATCGATTCGTTACGCTCGCTGGCCTCCCAGTATCCCGAAGTGGAACTTGTAGTGGAGCTCCCCGAACGGGCCGAGCTGGACCTGGAAGTCTACGTCGACCTCAGAGCCTGTCTACAGGAGCTGGGGATCGATCTCGCTTTCGACGAGTTCGGGACGGGCAGATCCCGACTTCTCGAGATGGCCGAGGCACCGCCGCGCTACGTCAAATTCTCGCGACACATGGTGCGGGGCATCGACGGCAGAGCAGGGTTTCGCCAGCGGGTGCTGCGCCGGGTACTGGAATTCACCCTATCCGTCGGTGCTCTGCCCATCGCGGTCGGTATCGAGACCGCCAGCGAGCTCGCCGCCTGCCGCGATCTCGGCTTCACCTGGGCCCAGGGCTTCTTCCTCGGCCGGCCCTGGACCGTCGCCGCCTGACTACTGCTTGACGACCTGATCGAGAAAGACGCTGTTGGAGAGCGCCACGGTCCGCCCGTCGCGCTCCAGCAGGGTCTGGGTCGGCGTGATCGCCCGCAGGACACCGGTCTCACCGGCGATCTCCATCTCTTCACCCAACTCGAAGACCTTGCGGGCATAGAACCCGGCGATGATGTTGCGCGAGATGTCTCTCGAGCCGAGCCCGAAGGAGAGGGCGAAGGCCAGGGCCATCCCAGCCAGCACACAGGTGGTCACGACCCCGATGATGTCAGTCTCGATCTGCAGCTGACCGAGGGCCATGATGGCCGCCACGAAGAGAATCAGCGCCGAAACCAGCCGTCCCAGAGTCGAGCCGTACTCGATTCCCGCACCCTCGGCGGCCCGGGCTACGGTGTTGCCGGCAAACTGACCTCCGACGCTGCCCAGCATCACGATCAGGATCCCGGCCACCAGGTTGGGAACGTAGGATAGAAACGAGCCGATGGCCTGCGAGACGGCAACCAGCCCCAGGGCGTCGGCGGCTGCACGCGCGAAGAGAAAGAGCAATAGAAAGTAGACCATCCGCGGGAGGACCTGGCTCATCGGTTGCCGCAGACCGATCCGCTGCATACTCTGATCGATCCCCGGTCGAGCCAGAAGAGCGTCGAATCGGATACGTTTCAGCACCACTCGCAGGACCTTCTCGATTACCTTGGCCACCAGCAGTGCTACCAGCAGCAGCAGGAGACCCGCGATGATCTTGGGCATGACTTCGATCACGCCGGTCACCAGGTTTCTGAAGGTCGTCAACAACTGATCCTTGATTGCTAGGGTCTCTTCCATGAACTACCTCCTCTTGTCTTGGTCTCCTGAACCGGTGACCATCTGCATTGCCAGGTCGACGAACTCCAACAGCACCGTGAGGAGCCCTTGCCAACTCAGGTCGGTCAACTCCGAGCCCAGGCGCCGGCGATCGATACTGCCCCGTATCCTGCCGAAGAATCCCGCACTGGCGGGCTCACGAAGCTCCGCCAGCTCACCGATGGGTGCGCCCATCTCGGGTTCCGCAGGGTCCTGCGGACCCGGCCCGGTCGACTCGGGACTCACCGCGACCCCCCGTCCGCCCGCCCCTCACCCTGGTAGAGGTGGCGAAACTCTTCTCGTCCCCGTTTGATCCGCATCTTGACCGCCGACAGCGACAGATCGAGTTGCTCTGCGATCTCCGAATAGCTCAAGCCATCCGCATCCCGGAGAATCAGGGGCACTCGCAGGTTCTCCGACATGGCGTCCAGCACCTCGGCGATCCTCCGTCGGTCGTCCTGCGCCCGCAGATTCTGCTCAGCCCTCGGAGCGGTCTGCAGATCGGTGCGGGCCTCGACCTCCGGAGCCTCGATATCGACGAAAGTCTTGTTTCTTCGCTTCTGCAGGAAATTCAAACAGTGGTTGATCTTGATCCGCTGCAACCAGGTCGAAAACTTCGATCTGCCCTCGAACTTCCGTAGCCCGAAGAAGGCCTTGACGAAGACCTCCTGCGCCAGATCCTCTGCGTCGGTGGCGGAGCCCGAGAGATACCGACAGTTGGCCAGGACCCGTTCCTGGTGTCTCTGCACCAGGGTCTCGAAGGCGCGCACATCGCCTCCGGCGACCTCGACGGTTCTCTCGATCAACTGCTCGTCGTTGGTGTCGTTATCGTGCGCCAAATCGCTCACCCAGCCGCTTGGACGAAATCTCCTATCGGGAGGGCACGGGAGACTCCAGCGTCGAATCTCGCTCGTCGCAGAGGCTGAAGTCTCCCGGCGTTGCCTTCCGGATCTCTCGGGCTAGCTCCCGCTGCTGCCTCCCTGCAGGGCGTCGCGGATCTCTTCCAGCAGAACCACTTCCTGAGGTGGTGCCGCCGGCTTCTCTTCTTCCTGTTTCTGCCACCGGTTGATGTTCTTGACCATCATGAAGACCGCAAAGGCCACGATCAGGAAGGTGAACACCGTGTTGACGAAGACCCCGTAGTTGAGGGTCACTGCTCCGGCCTCCTGCGCCAGGGCCAGGGTAGCGTACGGACCTGCCGCCTCGGCCCCATCCTGGAGCACCACGAACAGGTTCGCAAAATCGACATCGCCCACGAGCATACCGATCAGTGGCATCAGTAGATCGTCCACCAGGGACTTGACGATCGGCGTGAATGCACCGCCGATGATGATACCGATGGCCATGTCCAGGACATTGCCCTTCATGGCGAATTCCTTGAATTCCTTCAGCATGGTTTCACCCTCCTTTCAATCCGCAGCCTGCTCCGCCGACCGGTCTGCCCCCGGTACGTCCGGTGGCACTCTCCAACCCGATCGGCACCAGGCCCATCTATTCTCTTGGACCGAACGCGCGCTCGGAAGTCACATGAGCTCCCGGCCGGGCAGCCAAGGGAGATCGGTGGCCCGGCCAATCGATTTGTGACTTCCTCGCCCGGCTGACGGTCCAACTCATACGAGGCATCGAAAACGATTCGAGCCCTGTCGGCGGAACGAGACTTGCAGACCAAGACATCGAAACGATGACGAATCCCCCACTGCCAACGAAGACGGAACCCTCTGACTATATGCTTCCAGGGAGGCAACGCGCATGAATCGAAGCCCGGCCAAGAGACTTCTCTGGTTGACCGCAATCGCCACGTTGGTGACCTCGGGTTGCGCCTCCATGGGATCGCTGGACGCACCCGAGCTGACGTTGGTCAATCTCGAGCTCGCGGATGCCACCCTTTTCGAGACCACTCTCGAAGTCCAGCTGCGCATCGCCAACCCCAACCCCGAACCCATCACCTTCAACGGCGCCAAGTTCAAGCTCACCCTGGATGACCGCAAGGTGGGCCGCGGGCTCTCGTCCGATACGGTCACCATACCCCGGCTGGGAACCGAGGTGGTCGGTGTTCCATTCCACGTCAACAACGCGGCCCTGCTGCTGCGTCTACAGGAGATCCTCGAGGCCAAATCCATCCGTTACGGTCTGCAGGGAACGCTCTACCTCGAGCGCTCGATCGGCAACCGCAAGTTGAAGATAAGCAGCGAAGGCGAGCTCGATTTCTCCGGGGAGCCGGCACTCTCCGACTGAATCGGTCTACATCCGCACAAGCGGCTGCCGAGCAGCCTCAGGACAGCTTGCGCGCCCCGCCGGTGGAGGCCCGCACGACCAGCTCGGGCTCGATCACCACCTGCTGCGGCAGATCGGCGCCGGCCAGCGACTCGAGGAGCACCCGGCCGGCAGTCTCCCCCATCTCTTCCAGCGGCTGCCGTACCGTGGTGAGACTGGGATTGAAGAAGGAGGCGACTTGAATGTCGTCGAAACCCACCACCGAGATATCTTCGGGGACACGCAAGCCGGCGTCGAGAAACCCACGAATGGCGCCGATGGCCGAGAAGTCGTTGAAGGCGAACAGCGCTGTGAAGTCGATGCCGGTCTTCAGCAGCTGCTGGGCGTGGATGTAGCCCTGCTCGAAGAAGACCTCGCCATAGGAGATGCCGCTGGTTTCGACCACCAGATCCGGATGGATCTCGATGCCCATCTGCCCGGCCACCTCCTGAATCGCTTGCCAGCGGTAGGGCGCATCGGCATTCCACGGCGGCCCGCGGAAGAAGGCGATGCGCTCGTGACCCAGCTCAGTGAGATGATCCAGTGCCAGCCGCGCACCGAGAAATTCGTCGACCGCGACATTGGCCACACCCTCGAGCTCCCGGTGGCCCGAGACCGCGATAACAGGCAGGTCGAGGGGCTTTTCCAACTGGGCGGCCAGAACGATGAATCCCTCCACCAGACGGTCCTGAAGGAGATTCAGATACTCCTCCAGCAGATCCGGCTTCGACCGATGACTGGCCAGAAGATAGAAATAGCCTTCCCGGCGAAGGTGGGTCTCCACCCCCACCATGACCTCCGAGGCGTAACCCTCGCTGATTTCCGGCACCAACACTCCGATTGAAAAGGTGCGGCGGTTGCGCAGCGAGCGGGCCAGGAAATCGGGCCGGTACCCCAGCTCTTCAGCTGCTGCAAAGACCCTGTCATGGGTTGCCTGGGGAATCGACTTGGCGACCGGCGAGCGGTTGAGCACGATGGAGACCGTCGCCGGAGAAAGGTTCAGATGTTCGGCCACATCCTTGAGCCGAACGGGTTTACGCTGCTTGCCGCCTGCAGAATTCTGACTGCTCATCTTGTCCGCCAATTCCGACTCTAGTGTCTCACGCCAACGGCGCCGCAGGAATCCCCGTTCCCATTTGTTTCACCATCGAGCCAGCCGTCCTCGGCTGGGCAACCCTGGATGGACGACACGATGAAGAGATTCTCTGCTGCGGCGACATTCCTGGTTCTTTTCTTGGCGGGTACTTCCGCGGCGGAGGCCGGCAGGTGGTGGTTCGGAGGGGGTATCGGTCTCGGTTTCGGCGATCGCGATTTCTTCGAGGTCAACGGCATCGTCGGCTATCAAGCGACCCCTAGATTCACCCCCGGGGCCCGGTTGACCTACCGGAACCGGGAGATTACCCAATCCGGATCGAGCTTTCGAACCGACGACTATGGCGTCAGCCTCTTTGGCCGCTACCGGGTCTGGAAGCCGATCTATCTGCAGCTGGAATACGAGATTCTGAGCTACGAATTCGTCAACATGGATCGCTCCGTCGACCGGGAGACCTTCGACAGTCTCTTGGGTGGCGCCGGGATTTCGCTGCCGCTCGGCCCGCGGCTGAGCTTCTTCGTGACGGCGCTCTACAACTTCTCCTACGACGCCAACGAGATTCGCAGCCCCTACTCGAGCGAGTGGCTCGTCCGCTCGGGTGTCGGCTTCAGCTTCTGATCTTCGCCGACCAGCGACGTCCCGACAGCAGGTCCGCGTGTCGGCTTCAGGTCGTGGATGTGGGCCAGGTCGACGGCTGCAGGCTGCCCCCTGTCAGCCCGAGTACCGACGTTCTCATTCCACCTCTCCGGTGATACCTTGGATCGATCGTGATTCGTCGCCGTATGCCTTGCCGAGCGACTCCTGTCTGGCTCGTTCTGGCGCTGGTTGCACTTGCCTGCGCGCGGCCCGAATTGCAGCCGCCGGAGTCCGCCGTCGAGGCGCCATCGATACCAAACATCCTGTTCATCATGTCGGATGACCACGCTCTGGCAGCCATCAGCGCCTATGGCAGCGAGCTGATCGACACACCGAACATCGATCGCCTCGCCGCCGAAGGCGTCCGCTTCACCCACAGCTTTGTGACCAACTCCATCTGCGCCCCCAGCCGGGCGGTGATGCTGACCGGTAAGTACAGTCATTTGAATGGCTTGCGGGACAACCGTGACACCTTCGATGGCAGTCAGCCCACCCTGCCCAAGCTGCTCCAGCAGGCCGGTTACCAGACCGCGCTCATCGGCAAATGGCATCTCAAGAGCGAGCCCACCGGTTTCGACGAATGGCGGATCCTCACCGGCCAGGGCGAGTATTACAACCCGCTGTTCAACCTGAATGGGGTCGAAACCGAAATGATCGGCTATACCACCGATCTGATCACCGATCAGGCCCTGGAGTTCCTCGACGACCGGGATCGATCCAGGCCCTTCGCCCTGCTCTACCAACACAAGGCACCGCACCGCAATTGGATGCCGGCACTACGCCACCTGGATCTCTTCGCGGGTCGCGACCTGCCGATTCCCGAGACCTTTCATGACGACTATGCCGGCAGGCCGGCCGCAGCGGCCCAGGACATGCGGATCGCCAATCTCTGGTTGACTCTCGATCTGAAGATCCATCCCGACAGCTTCGATGTCGACCCGGCCACCGGAGGTCGGGCCGACTGGGACCCGACCGCCAGCTGGGCCACCAGCTACGGTCGCCTGACCGAAGCGCAGAGGGTCGCCTGGGACGCCCACTACGGACCGATCAACGAGGCCTTCCGGGAGAATCCGCCGCAGAGTGAAGCCCTCGAAGAATGGAAGCTGAGACGATATCTCGAGGACTATCTGGCCACGGTGGCAGCGCTCGACGAGGGCATCGGCAGAGTTCTCGATCGTCTCGACGAAGAAGGACTGACCGAGAACACAATCGTCATCTATACCTCGGACCAAGGCTTCTATCTCGGCGAGCACGGTTGGTATGACAAGCGCTTCATGTACGAAGAGTCTCTCCGCATGCCTCTGGTCATGAGGTACCCGCGGCAAATCGCGGCCGGCCAGAACGCCGACGAGTTGGTGCTCAATCTGGACCTTGCGCCGACCCTGCTGGAATTTGCCGGCGTGCCGATCCCCGACGACATGCAGGGACGCTCGCTCCGACCCCTGGTCGATGGCTCGAGGACTCCGGAGTGGCGCGACGCCATCTACTATCGCTACTACGAGTATCCCCACGGGTGGCATCTGGTACGGCCCCACTACGGGATCCGCACCGAGCGCTACAAGCTGATCCACTTCGAGGGGGACATGGATCACTGGGAGTTGTACGATCTCCTCGAGGATCCCAATGAGTTGCGGAACTTGTACGGAGAACCGTCGCTTGCAGCAACCCAGCAGCGGCTTCACCAGAGACTTACGGCGCTCAAGAAGGAACTGCAGGACCCCTCGTGACGCCGATGTCGCCTTCGAATGATTCCGGTGGGGAGCCCGAAGAGGAGAGACCACTTTGAAGATTCACCGTTGGAGCAAGCCATTTGCCAGCTCGATTCTGTTCATCGTCCTGGGAGCTCCGGCTCTAGCCGGTGCCGAGGGCTCTCCCGACGGTGTCTGGAGCGATGTCTCCGAACGGAGCATCGACCTTGAGGGTGAACGGCTCACTGTCCCCTCTCTCTACCGCGCGGTCGCCGTGGACAGGCTGGCACTCGACGCGCTGCTTTTCGAGGTGCCCCTGGAACAGACTGCGGATGCCATCGCGCGAGAGGTACTGCTGAGCCTGCCGCTTCCCGAGGCAGGCTTCAGTCGCTTCAGCATCGAAGAGTCGCCGATCATGGAGCCCGCTCTTGCCGCCGCCTATCCCGACATCAAGACCTATCGGGGGCAGGGGATCGACGAGCCTTCGGCAACCGTCCGCTTCAGCGTCACTCCCCACGGTCTTCACGGCCAGATCCTGTCGACGGCCGGCAGGATCTTCCTCGATCCCTACAGCGTCGGCGATCAGAACCATCTGATGGTCTATTTCACCCGCGATCTTCAGCCCCACGAGCCGCTCGATTGGTCCTGCCATGTCGACGGACCGACGATCGACCTGGACACCATCGACCGCCAGCCGGCGGGAACGGGCGTGGACCTGCGGGTCTACCGCCTGGCGCTAGCCGCCACCGGTGAGTACACCGACTTCCACGGCGGCACCGTCCAGGACGGTTTGGCCGCCCAGGTCGTGGCCATGAATCGGGTCAACGGCGTCTACGAGACCGAGGTCGCCATTCGCATGGTCTTGATCGCCAACAACGATCAGATCGTCTACACCGACGGCGCCACCGACCCCTACTCGAATTCCAACGGCTTCGCCATGCTGTCGCAGAACCAGTCCAATCTGGATGCCGTGATCGGCGATGCCAACTACGACATCGGCCACGTCTTCTCTACCGGTGGTGGCGGTGTGGCCTCGCTCCAGGTGCCGTGCAAGACCGGTAGCAAGGCCCGTGGGGTCACCGGTCTGGGAAGCCCGGTGGGCGATGTCTTCTTCATCGACTACGTCGCCCACGAGATGGGCCACCAGTGGGGCGGCAACCACACCTTCAATGGCAGTAGCGGCAGCTGCTCCGGTGGCAATCGCAACGGTTCGACAGCCTACGAGCCCGGCAGCGGCAGCACGATCCAGGCCTATGCCGGAATCTGTGGCTCACACAACATCCAGTCGAACAGCGACGACTACTTCCACGCGATCAGTCTCGATGAGATGACCGCCTACAGCCGCGGCGGTTTCGGCAACACCTGCCCGGCGATCACCCCGGTCGACAATCAACCCCCCGTGGTGGTGGCGGAGGACGACTACACGATCCCGCTCGAGACTCCCTTCGAGCTCTGCGGCTCCGCCACCGATCCCGACGAAGCCGACCAGGAGGCTCTGACCTACAACTGGGAGGAGTGGGACCGGGGGCCCGCTGGACACCCCGACAGCCCCTCGGGCAACGCACCCATCTTCCGGTCATTCCCGGCCACAGCCAGCGGTTCGCGCGTCTTCCCGAGATGGACGGACCTGCTGGGGAACACCCAGACGATCGGTGAGATCCTGCCGACCTACGCTCGCACCCTGAACTTCCGCCTGACGGCTCGCGACAACCGATCGGTCGCCGGCACCTTCGGTGACAACATGAGCGGCAGCACCCCGAGTGTGCAAATCACAGTCGCCGATGATGCGGGACCTTTCTTGGTCAACTACCCCAACGGCGCCGAGACCTGGACCGCCGGTACCGGTCAGACGGTCACCTGGGACGTGGCGGGCACCAGCTCCGGGGACGTCGCCTGTGCCGAGGTCTCGATCTGGCTGTCGCTGGATGGAGGTCTCACCTACCCGCTCATGTTGAGCCCGGTGTCGGCCAATGACGGAACCCAAACGGTGACGGTACCGGCAGCCGCAACGATCTCGGCCAGGGTCATGGTGCGCTGTAGAGACAACATCTTCTTCGACGTTTCCAACGGGGATTTCACCATCGAGGCGCAGGGAGCCCTTGTCCACGGTGCTACATTTGACCAGTGCAATCCTCTCCGCTTCTGGGATCAGGTGGTGCAATAGACGGTCATGAAGCGACGTCTGGCGCAGATCGGTCTCCTGGTCCTGGTATTGCTGGCGGGGATCCAGCTGGTCCCGGTCGACCGCTCGAACCCGCCGACGAAAGTCATGATCCCCGCGCCGCGGGAGGTGCAGGCGATCCTTGAACGCTCCTGCTTCGACTGCCACTCCAATCAGACACGATGGCCGTGGTATTCGTATGTCGCGCCGGCCTCCTGGTTCGTGGCCAAACACGTGCGAAACGGACGGCAAGATCTGAACCTGACAGAATGGCCACTTCTGGATACCGAGCGACAGCAGTTCTTTCTGGGTGAGATGAAGGGACAGGTCAAGGGCGGCACCATGCCCTTGGACAGCTATCTTCTTCTCCACTGGAACGCGCGGTTGAGCGACGAGGAGAGAGAGACGCTACTGCTGTGGATCGACGAAGAGGTTCTCTTGGTCTCCGGCTCCGGATTCGGCGAATGGAATCCATAGAGACGACTCGAGTATGGCTCCGACAATCAAGAAAGCGAGGTTCGACATGAAACAGGCAATCCTCCGACTCACCGTGATCGGGTGTGCCCTGGCTCTGCTGCTGGCTGCCGCTCCCACGACAGCCCAGATCCCGGACGAGTTCACCAACCTCAAGGTTCTGGACAAGGAGATCGGCAAGAAGAAGCTGATCGACATCATGAAGGGTTTCTCCGGAGCTCTGGGGGTCCGCTGCAATCACTGCCACGTCGGGCCTGACAACCTGCAGGGGATGGACTTCGCCACCGATGAGAAGGAGCACAAGGTAGCGGCGCGAGCCATGCTGGAGATGGCCATCGCCATCAACACCCAGTACATGGGTAGTTGGGAAGAGGGCGGCAGCGAGGGCGACCATCAGCGAGTCACCTGCTTCACCTGCCACCGGGGTCAGGCCAAGCCACCGCGCAAGCTGACCTCTATACTCTCTCAAACCGCCGAAGAGCAGGGTGTCGACGCTGCCATGGCCCAGTACGAAGAGCTCAAGGCAGAGCACCTTGGCGCGGGTCTCTACGACTTCCGCGAGCGGATCTTCGGTGATTTGGCACAGGAGGCCTTCGAAGCCGGAGACATCGAGGCCGCCCTGCAGATCCTCCAGGGGTCGCTGGTGGTCTACCCCGAGTCGGCAGACCTCCACGCCTTTCTGGGTATGGCGCTGCTCCAGACCGGTGACGCCGCCGGGGCCGCCGCCAAGTTCGATGAGGCCCTGGAGCTCGACCCGGAGAACGTCAACGCCCAACGCGGCAAGGCGATGCTGGAGCGGGGTCAGTAGTAGAGCGGCCTGATGTCGTGGCACCGCAGCTCTGTCCTGCGACGCCACGTTACCGTTTTCGCAGCGCGATTCCGCCTCATCCTGTACAACGGAGAGGCGGAGTATGCCCGGGATGAGCCTGACGGAGACCCAAACCAGTCTGTGTCCTCACTGCGGTTTCAGCGGACCACCGGCGTCGGAGTGTCCGCGTTGCGGGATCATCTACGCCAAATATCGAAGGATCGACGGGACCCATACCCCGGAATCATCCGAGGCTTCGCCTCCGACGCCGGTAGAGGTCGGCTCCTCTCCAAAGCGATTCACGCTCCTGCCCTGGCTGATGGGTCTGCTCGCGGTAGCAGCCGTGGCCATTGCCTTCGATGCCGGGCGCCGCGAGGAGCCTGCCGCAACAGGGTCGCGGCCGGCGGCCGCAAAGCCATCGGCCACCCAGTCGAGTGAGCTGCTAGCAGAGAAACCGAGCTCCCCCATGACGGTGGAGGTTCCCAGGGCCCTGGACGAAGCCGAGTGGGTACAGCCTGAGGACCTCGAACCGGTCGCTCCAGCCGAACCGGAGGCGCGGCCCACTCTGACTCCCTCCTTCACCTGGTACGAGGGTGCCAGCGGATTCCAGCGTGGGATCGAGGAGGCCGATCGGGAGGGAAAGGCGCTAGCCGTCTACTTCTACACCGACTGGTGTCCCTACTGCCGTGAGCTGGAGAGTGAGCTCCTGGGCCGTGCCAGGGTCGAGGAGTATCTCAAGTACCTGGTCAAGATCCGGATCAACCCGGAGACCGGCAACCGCGAGCGGCTGCTGGCCAACCAGTACGGCGTACGCGGCTATCCGTCTTTCTTCATACAGGTTTCACCGGCAGCAGCTCCCACGAAGATTCGCCGTACCACCAGAGACGGACTCAAGACTCCCGAACAGTTCGTCGAGACTCTCGAACGAGCGGCTGGCTAGAACCTCGTCACCGGGACGCAGCCAGCTTCGATCAGCACCCTTCAGCGAGCCAGCGCCTGATACCACTCGGAAAGCTTTTCACCGATAAGGTGGGGGTTGTCCTCTTGGACGAAGTGAAGGCCCTTGCCGATATCGACGGTTTCGAGATTGGGGAATCTCTCGCGACACCAGGCCAGGGTCTGCTCCTCGATGATGCCACCGGGGTGGGCGTAGAAGAGCAGCTTCGGGAGCTCGGTCTCCTGCAGCCACCCGCTGTACTCGACCATCGCTGCGTGGACGTCGCCGGGTTTGCCGTCGATGGGAATCTCGCACGGCCACTGTCGCACCGGCTTGCGGCTACCGATCGTCGGGTAGGGCGCCTCGTAGTTGGCCATCTCTTCGGCTGACAGCTTGCGCACGATGGCTTGCGGCAGGATCTGCTTCACGAAGACATTCATCACGCTGATCATGAACCAGCCGATGCCCGGAGTCCGCATCAGCCGAAAGCCGGTCTTGAAGTCCTTGGGGAAAGCCGACCAACTCATCGGCCGGACGAGGGCCTCCATGAAGGCGATGGCCCGTACCTTGTCAGCATGTCGCTTCGCCCAGTGGAAGCCGAGACCCGATCCCCAATCGTGGAGAACCAGGGTGACATTTTCGAGCCCCATGGCCTCGATGAACCCGTCGACATAGGGAGCGTGGTCGAAGAACCGGTACCCGAGATCGGGCTTGTCGGACTTGCCCATGCCGATCAGGTCAGGAGCGATACAGCGGGCGTGCGGTGTGAGGTACGGGACGATGTTGCGCCACAGATACGACGAAGTGGGGTTGCCGTGCAGGAAGAGAACCGGTTCGCCCTCGCCCTCCTCGATGTAGTGCATCTTGGAGCCCTTGACGGTGACGAATCGGGATTCGAAGGGAAACTCGGCGGAGATCTCTTGCGCGGCGGCCATGTGGACGGCTCCTTTCTGCTCGCTGGATGTCGAGCCCTTTCGGTGCAATCGGTTGCTGCGGTCAATCTACCAGACCCTTCCTGGCGATCAGCATCGAGAATGCTGCGGTCAATCTCTCCGACTACGCTAAGATTCGGCCGCATCCGGACAGCAAGTATGAAGATCTATTCGACCCATCGACGCATCGGGTGAGAATCGCAGAGTGACTCTCGAACCAGGACACCAACTGCTCCACTATCGACTGATCGAGAAGATCGGTGAGGGTGGGATGGGTGAGGTCTACGAGGCGGTAGACACCCGGCTCGATCGCCGGGTCGCCATCAAGGTACTGCCGGCGAAGCTGACCAAGGACCCGGAGCGGAGTGCCCGCTTCCACCAAGAGGCACGGCTGGCGGCGACCTTCAATCACCCCAATATCGCCACCGTGCACGATGTCGGCGAGCATGAGGGGGTGACCTTCATTGTCATGGAGCTGGTGCGCGGTGAGTCGCTCCGCAGCCTGGTCCGTGGCGAGCCCCTACCCGTGGAGCAGGCGGTGGACCTCGCCACCGGCATCGCCGCCGGGCTCGGTAGGGCCCACCGCGAGGGTGTACTCCATCGCGACCTGAAGCCCGACAACGTCGTGCTGACCGACGAGGGAGTTCCCAAGATTCTCGACTTCGGTCTCGGCAAGCTGATCGGCGATGACGAGCCCGGCGAGGCACCGATCGCCTCCGAGATGCCGACCGTCACCGCCCTCTCCTCGCCGCAGGTCACCCAGGATGGGCAGATCCTCGGCACCCTGGCCTATATGTCTCCCGAGCAGGTGCAAGGCAGACCGGTGGACAGCCGATCGGATGTCTTTTCGTTCGGGATCCTGCTGTACGAGTTGTTGACCGCCCAGCAGCCCTTTGTCGGTGAGTCGAGTCTCGACACGGTCTCCTCCATTCTGCGTGACGAGCCGGCTCCGATCGAGGAGAGACGACGGGACGCACCCGCCGAGCTGCGGACGATCCTCGACCGCTGTCTGGCGAAGAATCCGGAAGACCGCTTTGCTTCCGGTGATGAGCTGCATGAGGCCTTGTCCACCTTGAAACGACAGCTCGAAACACCGGTCGCGGGATTGGGATCCCTGCTGCGCCGCCCCGGAGCTCTGGCCGCGATGATCGCCATCGCCCTGGTGATCGGGACCGGTGTCACCTGGATGATAAGCCGCAACGCCCGCATCTCCTGGGCCCGCAACGAAGCGCTGCCCGAGATCGACCGACTCTACGATGCGGGCGACAGCGATGCCGCCATGCGGTTGCTCTTCGAGGCATCCGAGATCATCCCGGACGACACCCGTCTGTTGGAATACTTCTCACTCATCACCATTCCCATCAACTTCACTTCCGACCCACCTGGCGCTGCGGTCTATACCAAGGGCTACAACCACCCCGAGCGCCAGTGGATCCACCTCGGCGAGACCCCCCTCGAGAGCCTGCCCATCGCCATCCCTGCACGGCTAAGGATGGAGAAGGAGGGCTATGCGACCTGGGAGGGAGCGCCCTTCCATATCTACATCGACATCCAACTGTTCCGCGAGGACGAGATTCCCCCGGGCATGGTTCACGTCGCGGCGGGCAGTGCCGAAGTCGGCGGCGGCGAGGCCGTCGCTCTGCCAGCGTTCTGGATCGACAAATACGAGGTGACCAACGGCGATTTCCAGCGGTTCCTCGAGGACGGGGGGTATCGCGAGGATCGGTTCTGGCCCGAGGCAGCCGACCGCAGTCAGTTGGTGGACTCGACGGGTCGACCGGGCCCAGCCGACTGGTCGCTGGGTTCGTATCCGGAGGGCCAGAGTGACCTCCCCGTGGGTGGGATCAGCTGGTTCGAAGCCTCGGCCTACTGCTCCTGGTCCGGCAAGAGCCTACCGACGATCTTTCACTGGCGGCTGGCGGCGAACCAGAGCATCTTCAGCGAGATCCTGTTGTTCAGCAATTTCGACATCCAGGGACCGGCGGCGGTGGGATCCTATGCCGGTCTGGGACCCAACGGCACCTACGACATGGCGGGTAACGTGCGCGAGTGGTCGTTCAATCGCACCGGCGATCTCCGTCACATCCTGGGTGGCTCCTGGTCGGAACCCAACTACCTCTACCGGAGCACCGACGCGACCGATCCCTACGATCGCTCGGCCATCAACGGTTTTCGCTGTATGAAGACCTCCGAGCCCCCCTCGGAGGCCTCGATGGCTGCCATCGAGCACCAGATCGAGGACCACCGGGGTGACACGGCCATCGACGATGAGCTCTACCAGATCGTCCGGCGGGATTACGCATACGACGAGCGGGATCTCGAGGCCGAGATCGAGTCCACCAACGACGATCCGGAGCACTGGCGGCACGAGGTCGTTTCGGTCCGAGCGGCCTATGGCGACGAACGACTACCGATTCATCTCTTCCTGCCGAAGAACGCGGAGCCACCGTACCAGACCGTCGTCTACTTTCCTCCGTCGAGCGCTCAGTACCTGACCGACAGCCGTCTTCCCAGCTTTCCCTACGCCCACTTCATTCCCAAAAGCGGGCGGGCCCTGGTCTACCCGATCTTCCAGGGCACCTACGAGCGTCGAGTCGAGAGCCACGGCCCCAACGACTACCGGAACCACCGGATGCAGATGGGCAAGGATCTGCAGGTGACGATGGACTACCTCGAGACCCGCGACGACATCGACAGCGATCGACTGGCCTACTACGGAGTGAGCTGGGGCGCCTTCGAGGGTCCGTTGATGACCGCGATCGAGCCTCGCTTCGACGCCAGCGTGCTCCTGGCGGGTGGACTGCGCCGTTATCCGGAGGAGTGGCCGCCCGGCGCCATCCCGCAGAATTTCGCCCCTCGGTCCACAGTGCCGACCCTGATGATCAACGGCAAGGATGATTTCGGTAACCCAATCGAAACCAACATCCAGCCGATGTTCGACATGTTGGGCGCCCCGGACGAGCACAAGAAGCTGGTGGTGCTCGACGGCGGCCATGTCCCTACTTACCCAAACGAGGTGATTCGCGAGATCCTCGACTGGCTCGATCAGTACCTGGGACCAGTCGGAATGGGAAGTTGATCGAGCGTCTACGATTCGGAGGTACTCGATGGCAAGACTTGATTGCCGACAATTCCTCTCTGCACTGACCGCGGCGTCGTTCGCCGTGTGGCTGGCCTTGACACCCGCACTGGCTCACGAGCCGGACCAACAGACCGAGGATCCACCGCCGAGCAAGAGGGAGCTCCCCAAGCGCGAGCTTCCTGCCGACACCAAGCTCACCCGAACGGCCCAGGCGACCATCCGCGGCGCCTCGGTGCCCTACCGCGTCACCACCGGGACCCAACCCGTCTACGGCGAGGACGGCTCCACCATCGCCGCTCTCCACTACACCTACTACGAGCGCACCGACGTCTCCGACATCGCCCGGCGGCCGCTGTTCATCTCCTTCAACGGCGGACCGGGCTCGGGCTCGCTGTGGATGCACCTCGGCTACACCAGTCCCAAGCAGCTGGTGATCGACGACGAGGGCTTCCCGGTGCAGCCCTATGGAGTCCGTGACAATCCGCACTCGATCCTCGACGTAGCGGACATCGTCTACGTCAACCCGGCCAACACTGGATTCTCGCGTATCCTCGACGAGGAGATCGATCGCGAGACCTTCTTCGGCGTCGAAGCCGACATTACCTATCTGGCCGACTGGATCGACGTCTTCGTCTCCCGCAACGGCCGCTGGCGCTCGCCCAAGTATTTGATCGGAGAGAGTTACGGCACGACTCGCGTGTCGGGTCTGGCCGGCGAGCTGCAGAACCGGCACTGGATGTATCTGAACGGAGTCATCCTCGTCTCTCCGACCGGTCTGGGAATGCGCCCGGAGGGGCCGGCCCCTCGCTCCCCGGTCTTGAAGCTCCCCTACTACGCGGCGGCGGCCCACTACCACGGCCAGCTCGACGAGGACCTGCAGAGCCTCACCCTGGCGGAGCTGCTCGCCAAGGTCGAGGAGTTCACCCTCGACGAGTATCTGCCGGCCCTCTCACGGGGCGGCTTTCTGGATGAGCGGGAACGCGAGGAGATGGCCCAGAAGGTAGCCCGGTACTCGGGGCTCTCTCCGGGCTTCGTCCTCGACCACAATCTGGCCGTTCCAGCCTCGGCATTCTGGAAGGAGCTACTGCGTGACGAGGGCTACACTATCGGCCGCCTAGATTCCCGCTATCTGGGAATCGACCGTAAGGACGCCGGGGACCGCTACGACTACCCGCCGGAGCTCACCTCCTGGAACCACGCCTTCGCGCCCGCCATCAATCACTACCTGCGCGACGAGCTGGGTTTCGAGACCGATCTCCAGTACTACCTGTTCGGACCGGTGCGGCCCTGGGAGGGGCGCAACGAGCACGACGTGGGTGAGGAGCTGCGGCGAGCGATGGCGCAAAACCCCTACCTCGAGGTGATGGTGCAGTCGGGCTACTACGACGGTGCCACCGACTACTTCACCGCCAAGTACGTGTTGTGGAACCTGGACCCCAGCGGCCGGCTGCGCGATCGCATGCGCTTCGAGGGCTACGAGAGTGGACACATGATGTATCTACGCAGCCAGGACCTGGCCCAGTCGAACCAGCACATTCGCGAGTTCGTCGAGGCGACGACCCCGGCCGAGGGTGAGGCGGCCAGCTACGGCAGCGTGCGGGACGTAGGAGACTAGCGGCAGACGGATCAGTGAGCCATCACTTCATCAGGCTCTCCAGGGTGCGGTGAGTCGCCACCAACCTCTCGGTCAGGATGCGGGCCATGAAGTGGTGAAAGAGGATGGCCAGCTGTGGTTCGTCGGTCTCCATGCGGTGAAGAGCGCCGGCCGACAGACGATAGACGACGCTCGGCATCTCGGTGATCACCGACGCCGTGCGCGAGCTGCCTAGGTAGAGCTCCTCCTGACCGACCGCCGTGCCCGGCCCTAAGGTCAGCAGCCGCGCCGTCTGGCCCTCAGCCAGCTCCATCTGGACGGTGACCTTGCCCGACTCGATGAGGTAGAGGTCGTCAGGCGGATCGTCCTGGCGCATCAGGACGTGGCCTGCCGGCACCTCGGTCCTCTCCAGATACTTCATCAACTCACCGGTCTGATCCGACGCCAGGATTCGGGTCAGTCGTTTGGCCAGCGGTAGAAAGGGCTCCTCCGGGGCGATGTCCCGGGCCAGCAGGATCTGGTCTTCGCACCACTCGACCGCGCGGTCCAACTCGGGGAACCACCGGACGCCGCCGCCTTCCCCTTCGCGGATCCCGTTGCCCTCGAGCTGGCTTCTGATCTCGCCAGGGGTGTGAGCGAAGATCAGGGACACGCTCTCGGCCTCGGCCAGCTGCTTCATCTTGACGAAGCCCAACACCGCCGAGGAGTCGATGCCGCTCACCAGCCTGAAGTCGAGCAGCAGAAAGCGGACCGCCGGCAGACCTTGCTCGCCGATGCGCTTCTTCAGACGCTCGACCAGCTGGTTGGCGGTGCCGAAGAAGACGAAGCCCTGGAGCTGCAGGATGAACAGCTCGTGGCCGTGCACCCGCAGTGCCCGCGTATGCTTCGTCGGCCGCTGGACGTTGCTCTTGTAGGTCGCGCCCGAGAGTGAGTGCTTCACCACATCGATGCGACTGTAGTTGAACACGAAGAGGATCACGGTGATGGCGATACCCAACCCGACGCTCTCGAGAAAGCCCGCGACGGCGATGGCGAGCAGGATGACGATCACCACGAAGTAGTCGATCCTGGGCAGTCTGAACCAGGCGTCGTAGACCCACTCGACCAGGAAGGCGAGCCCCAGAAAGAGCAACAGGCCGCCGAGGACCGGCTTCGGAAAGAGGGTCAGAATCGTCGAACCGAAGACCAGACAGGCGGCGCACAGTCCGGCGGAGACCAGCCCCACCACGCGGCTACTGGGCGCGATGCGATGACCGAGAGCCGACAGCGCCAGGGTCTGGAAGCCGACCATGCCACCACCGAGGCCCGCCACCACGTTGGCAGCGCCGGCGACCTGCAGCTCACGATCGAGATTCACGTCGCGCTTCACCACCAGCTCGAGGCCGGTGGCGTTGAGCAGCAGGGCGACCATGCCCGCGAGCATCACCGCCAGCATGCTGGGTGCTTCGGCGAAGATCACGCCCCAGTGAACCTCGCTCAGGGACGCAGGACCGAGAGGTCGCCAGATGTCGCCGCCGGGAAAGGGCCCCAGCAGCCAGCCACGCGCCGTAGCCTCGGCGATCGAGGTTCCGGTCGCCAGCAGCAAGACGAAGAAGAGCACGATGGCCCCCACCAGCATGGCGGGCAGGGCCAGGTAGTGACTGGTGCGACGCAAGACCAGAAGCAACATGACGCCGAAGACCAGTCCCGGCAGCCAGCGCAGAACCATCTCCGTTTCCAGGAGAACGGGCAGATTCTGGGGACTCAGGGAAACTCCGGACAACACCCCGAACGACCCCTTGAGCAAAAGCCAACCGGTGCCGGCCAGAAACCCGCCGATCACCGGATACGGGATGAAGCGGCTCAGACCGCCCAGCTTGAAGGATCCGAGCGCCAAGAAGAAGAGACCGGTGGCCAGCGTGGTCACGGCGATCGCCGCGATCACGGTGGCGAGCACCGCGGAAGTCCTGGCGTCAGCAGGCAGTGAGGCGGCCACCGCGGCGGCGATCAGCGCCGTGATGGCAGCGGGGACGTCCTGCGGAGTGGCGACCATCCCGGGATACGAGCTGGTCAGAGCTATCAGACCAGCCATCACCGCGGCGGTGTAGAGCGCCAGACCGATGCCATTGGGCGCGAATCGGCCAAGCTCACCGGAAAAGATCAGCACGGCGAACGAAATGGCGACGATCACCACTACGATCCCGACGATCAGACCCGCCAGGAGACTCGTGAGAAGGGCGGTGGCTTTCGAGGTCTTCACCGCGAGCCGACCCCTACGAAGGATAGCTCTCGGCGATCTGCCGATCGGTCTCAGCCAGGCTCTTGAAGATGGCGATGTCGGTGCCCATACAGCGCTGAGCGCCCATGGCGTTGGCGTAGCGCGCGGCCTGGAGGAAGTCGCCCGTCTTCAGGTATCCGAAGGTCAAGCCGCCGGCAAACGCCTCGACGCAGCCCGTGGTGTCGACTACGTGCTCCACGTGCACGCGTTTGACGAAGCTCTCGCGCACCTGTCCGGCCTCGTCCTTGGTGTAGAAGGCGCAGCCGGCTTCGCTCAGGGTCAGATAGACCGCCTTGACACCGCGGTCGAGACAATGCCGCGCGAGCTTGGGCATCTCCTCGAGCGGCAGCTCATTGTCGTAGTTCATCGCCTGGAGCTGCTGCGGGGTGTACTCCTTGCCATACCAGCAACACCGCGCTTCCTGCAGGTTCATCTGCAGGATGTCGATATAGGGCAGCCACAGATCCCGATCGATCCAGAACTTCGGGTGCCGTTCCCCCTGGCGGGTGCAGGTGTAGGTCTGGCCGTGAGCCGAGAAGATGACCTTGCCGCGGCTGTGGGTCTTGATGTGCTTGAGCGTTTCGAGCGCAATCTCGAAATCCGTGACCGGAACGCAGATGAAGGCGTCGGCATCCAGCAGGTCCTCTACGTCCTCGGGTACGAGGGGGTCCATGAAGGCGGTCTGCCACTCCTCTCGCTGCTCCTCATCGAGATACTTCAGGGTGATCACGTCACCCATATCGCCGTCGGATCTCACGTGGCTCGTCTCGGCATTGGGGAAGCGAGACAAGATCTCGAGGATCCGCTCGTGATCGATCTGCCGCACGTGGGTGACCAGCGAGACATCACCGCCACCATTCATCAGCGCAGACAGTGCGGCCACGGTATTCAATCCGCAGCCGTACTTGTCGACGACAAGGCCCTCGTGGGTGGTTATGCGATCACGGGGAACGGGTCCCAGAACCGCTATTTTGAAGGTCTCCGGCATGTTCGAGCCAAGGGCTGAGAATCGAATCTCAGCTACAACTGAAATCGATGATACCGCGTCGGAGCTCGGACTGGATCGATCCCGAACCGCCACCAAGAGAAATGCGAACGGGTCTACTTCACTTGGCTGTCAACCAACCGAGAGCCTGGTCCGGATCGGTGAAGACCTTCATATCGACTCCTCGATTCACCGCGACGTTCTCGATAAAGCGAAATCGTTCGCTTTCATCCGCACGATGGATGACTGCTATCCGTACTGAGAGAAGACCGCTGCTTTCGTGCTCCTGCGTGAACTTGAAGTCGTCAACCGCAGACATTCTCGCGTCGATCGTCCGTGCATCGACCAACAGCCGGCCCAGTCCGTCGTCGGTGAGCACACGGATCGCTTCGTCACGACCAGACTGGTGTTCCTCCTTCGTCATCTCCCCCGCGAACACGACCCTGACGTACCTCGCGTCTTCGATCACTTCAACTGAGTAGGGTATTGGCTCTGCTCCTTTCCTGTGCCCATTGGACAAAGCTGCTGCGGCTCAACAGTCATCCCCGCAGCTCCTCCAGGTCCCGGGGGTCGAGCGCCCCCAATCGGGCTCTGGAGCAGCACTTGATTGTACTGCTCTCGCGAACCTTCAATCAGCCTGAGCTACCCTGCTTTTCAAGCCCTACGCCGGGTGGGTCTGTTCGGATCGAAGAGGCACTGTCTAGGATGTGTGACCCACAGAGCTTGAAAGGAGGGAAGACATCGTAGACCAGAAGACGTTGTGCTCGATGCTCGTCCTCGTCATGTTGCTTGCCGTCGCTCCAGCTTTCTCGGCTGGTGTCGTGTAGATATGGGAATGCGAGATGGACGATAAGGTATCCGAGCGAGCTGTCCGGTCGCACCGCGGGCAATCCCTGGACGGCCCAGGAGCTCACGGCACCCGATGACCACAGACACAGGCGATAGCCACCGAATCGCGGGTCTCTTTGCTGCCTGCTCGCGCGATCTGACACCGGTATCCGAGAGCCATCGAGCGCACGTGCTGTACGCGCCCGTCTCACGCGATGCCCAGGTGTCGAGGCTGTGCGCCTCGGTCCTGTCGGAGACCGAGTTGCAGAGAGCCAGCCGCTTCGCCGACGACGACGACCGGGCCCTGTTCGAGCAGCGCCGAGCCTTTCGACGCTTCTGTGGTGCTGCCGCGCTCGGATCGTTGCCGGCCTTGTCCGAGATCCGATTCGAGGAGACCGAAAACGGACGACCCTACCTCGCCGAGTCACCGCATCTCTGGTTCAGCTTCTCTTCTTGCCGAACCGGCATTCTCGGGGCCTGGTCTTCAACCCACGGCATCGGTGCCGATATCGAAGATCCATCGAGAGGGCTGCAGGAGGCAGAGCTCGCCCGTCGGTACTTTTCAGCCGCCGAGGCCGAGGCGGTCGATAGGGTCGGCAGGGCGCAACGCTTGCGGACCTTCTACCAGTTCTGGAGCCTCAAGGAGGCGGCGTTGAAATCGATCGGCGAGGGCTTGCCCTTCGGCCTCGATGCCTTCGAGTTCGAGCTGCAGCCGAATCTGCGTGTCATTCATGCGCCTCCTGAACACGGAGGACCGGCCCGGTTCAGAGCTTTCCTGATCGGCGGAGCGGACGAGTGCGCCGCACTCGTGCTGCGAACCCTCTCTTGATCCTCCCATCAGGAGATGGCTGCCTACCCGGCTTTCAACTGTCGAGCCGCAGCGACTGAGGCTTCAGATCGGTGAGAGAACGCCTCAAACACTCGAGCCCCTTGGTCTCGAGGCGCATAGGTGCCTCACCCACATTGATGCTTCGCTCGCGATCGGTCCCGGAAACGAGAAGAACCGTCTACTCGGGGCAAGTGGATGAGGGTGGCGCGGTTCGCTAGAGACAAGGCGCGGTTGGACAGGCATACTGGAACCCCTAATCAAGCGAAGAGACGCCTGATCCAGGAGGAGGACATCCATGACCACCATCGATCCCCAAGCGCCCGTACTGGTGACTGGCGCCACCGGCTACGTTGCCGGACGGCTGGTCGAGAAGCTGCTGCAGGAGGGTCACACCGTGCAC
>CAJHZZ010000018.1_pt1 | contig 51525 bp, 41 predicted proteins | sample 9199071 | NCBI WGS metagenome assembly CAJHZZ01 (sample SAMEA7708275, study PRJEB35096) | sediment metagenome | biome: marine neritic benthic zone biome [ENVO:01000025]; feature: sediment [ENVO:00002007]; material: shallow marine sediment [ENVO:03000034] sea grass bed [ENVO_01000059] ...
AGGCCTTCGCCCTGTGCTCGTCGAGAGCCCCGTTCCGGCGTCCTCCCAACGACCGTCTACAGCGGCCTCCCAGGGATATGTCCGCACGGGCTTCTGGACCGGTATCCATGATGGAGCGTCGTCGAGGCCGTTCGGGTCCTCGGCCGTAGGCCTCTCGAGGAGCCGCGTCACGGTGGTCATGCATCGACGACAGATCCGAGGCGAAGGAGAGCGGAGTCGAGAGCCCACGGTCACAGCTCGATAGGCTCGAGACGTTCAGAGGCCGAGGACCCGAACGGACCAGAGACGCGGCAACCTGCGATGGCAACCAGCCAATACACTGCGTCACGTCCCACGTCCCACTGCCTCATTGCGTCACTGCCGGGCGCCGACAGGCGCCTGCCAGCCGGACTCGTCGCTCGACCGAGGGGCGCTATTCGACCTCGAAGAGGGGGTCACCGCCTTCGACGGCCTGACCGGGGGTGACGAAGACGCGGCTCACCACACCTTCGTGCTCGGCCTGGATCTCGTTCTCCATCTTCATCGCCTCCAGGACGATGAGCCCCTGGCCGGGCTCCACCGCGGTGCCTTCTTCCACCAGGATCTCCACCACGCGACCCGGCATGTAGGCCTTGATCTGCTGAGGACCTCGGCCGCGCTGCCTGATCGAACCCTGTCCGGCCAGATAGGTCAGGGGATCGAGAACCTCGACTTCATCAATGGACCCCTGGTGGGTAACCTGGTAGTGCGAGGCGTTGTCCTGGCGGACCGAGACCTCGAATTGACGCCCCTCGATGATCAGCGACCGTACCGACCCGCTGGTCGCCGCCGAGTCTACGAGGTAGGTCTTGTCGCCCACCCGCACCTCGTAACCTGGCGCCCGCTCCTCGATCTCGACGCGGCTCTCCTCACCATTTCGCAGCACGATCAGCTCCATCGGTGACCTCGCAGCGACTCTTGTCGGGCGGCTCGACGCCAGTGGTCCCTCTTGCCACCCTCGCGCGCCGGAGCGCTGGAGCTGCGCACCTGACGTTTGAGGTGCTCGAGGGCCGCGGCGATGACCGTCAATTCGGGGAATTCGATCTTGGGATCGGGCGCCAGCTCACCGTCGCTCATCTTGCGATCCAGCATGCCGATATCCAACCGTCCGCGGCAGAAGTCCTCGTCGTCCAACAGAGCCTTGAATAGCGGCACCGTCGTCCGGATTCCCTCGATTCGCAGCTCGCTCAGGGCTCGCGCCAAACGCTCCCTTGCCTGCTGACGATCACGGCCCCAGACAATCAACTTGGCCAGTAGCGGGTCGTAGTGAATCGGCACTTCGGCCCCTTCGTAGACACCGGAATCACTCCGGATTCCCGGACCTTCGGGCCATCGCAAACGACGGATGACTCCCGGTGAAGGCACGAAGCCGTGGTAGGGATCCTCGGCGTAGAGTCGCAGCTCGATTGCATGTCCAACGGGCTGTACATCGTCGAACTCGGTGCCCAGGCCACCGCCCTGAGCGATCTCCAACTGTGCCCGGACCAGATCGAGACCGGTCACCATCTCGGTGACCGGATGTTCCACCTGCAGGCGGGTGTTCATCTCGAGGAAATAGAACTCGCCACTGGGATCCAGCAGAAACTCCACCGTCCCGGCGTTGGTGTAGCCCACCGCCTGGGCGGCCCGCACCGCCGCTTCACACATCCGTTCTCGAAGCTCGGCGGTCACCACCGGCGATGGCGCCTCCTCCACGACCTTCTGATGGCGACGTTGCAGCGAGCACTCTCGCTCTCCCAGGGCCACTACCTTGCCGTGCTCGTCTCCGAGAATCTGAACCTCCACATGACGCGGCCGCTCGATGTACTTCTCCAGATAGACGGAATCGTTGCCGAAGCTGGCACCGGCCTCCGATCGGGCTGCCCGATAGGCACCGGCCAGATCTTCGGGCTCGTGGACCAGACGCATGCCCTTCCCGCCGCCTCCGGCCGTCGCTTTGAGCATCACGGGGTAGCCGATCTCCTCGGCGAAGGCGGCGGCCTCTTCGGGGGTCTCGAGAGCCTCGGTGCCACCCGGGACGACCGGCACCTCCGCCTCAGCCATCAGCCGACGGCTCTCGATCTTGGAACCCATGGTGGCGATGGCCGAGGCGGGCGGACCGATGAACTTCACCCCCGCCTCCTGGCACAGCTGGGCGAACTCGGCATTCTCCGCCAAGAATCCGTAACCGGGATGGATGGCATTGGCGCCGATCTCGCTGGCCAGATCGACGATTGCAGCCGCCCGCAGATAGCTCTCGCGAGAGGGAGCCGGACCGATACCGTAGGCCTCGTCCGCCAGCAGCACCGGCAAGGCCCGGCGGTCGGCCTCCGAATAGACGACCGCGCTCCGGATGCCGGCGTCTCGAAGTCCACGGATCACTCTTACGGCGATCTCGCCACGATTGGCCACCAGAACCTTCTGGAAGGGACGTCTGTCTCCGTTAGCTGTCACGAGGCCGGCCTCGGAAGATGGTCGAGCGACTCTCCGCCTGTCGCACCCGGAATCGGGCAGGGAAAGATACTACCAGTCTCGAATGGGCCGGCGGTACAACGACAGGCCGATCAAGGAGAGCAGAGCAACCGCCGCCAACCCAACAGAGATCCACAGCGGGCGCCGATCGATCCAGATGTCGATACGGTGCTCACCAGCCGGCACCTCAACCCCCAAGCGGTGGATGTTGGCTGCAACGACCGGCAGGCGCTCTCCCGAGATGGAGGCCCGGTAGATCGGCAGGAATGCCCGCTGTACGACCAGTACGCCGGGCTCTGACGAGGTGACCAGAATCTCCATCCGGTGAGAGTCATCGGTCAGAACCTCCACTCTCCCCGGCGGCCCTTCGAGGCTCGGGCCTCCCTCTGGCAGCACCACCGTCGTGGTCGGATCAAAGTCGGCGGCGGTAATCCACTCCAGGGCCGCGTTGAGGTGCGGCGCCCGCAACACCCTACCCACCATCTGCACCCGCGGCGCGGCAGCAATCCGGTACAGGTACACCTCGCCTGCCAGACTCTTCTGTCGGTGTCGGAGCTCCACCAGATCCGCGGCGTCCTGGTCCAGAGAGCGTCCCAAAAGCAGCGTATCGACGCCGGAGACCGACAGCAGCCTGACCCGCTGGAGATCGGGGAGGATGCGCAAGGCCTCGGCAGCCGCCCGGGTCAGGAAGGCATCCAATCCCTCGGCCGAGATGCTGAAGTCGTAGCGGTGGCCGTGAATCGTGCCGGCCACCGGATAGAGCTCTTCGAAGACCTGCCGCTGTAGCCACAGCGGCCTGGCATCGGGATAGTCATCCGGAGAGACGCTGGTCGAACCGAACAGGCCATTGGCCTTGCCATGGGTGATCACCGCGCCCTCTTCTATCTGGGCCAGCAGCGGCGGGGGCTGTCGGAACTCCTCTACTGAAGCCAGCGGGAAAGTAGGTCTCAGGATCCACAGTTGCACGAGCAGGTGCAGAGTCAGCAGAGCGGCACCGATGAGGTCCGGACGGCGTCGACCCAGGCGAAACACCAGCGCCATCAGGGCCAGCAGGCCGATGGAGATCAGCGCCCAGCCAGCCCAGATGGTCTGCAGCTGAATCACCGCCGCGGTGTCGAGCGATCCGGTCATCTGGCTGGCGAACCACGAAGGGGTACCCGGCCGCGCTCCACCTACCACCAGCCACAGCAGAACGAACAATGTCGTCAGGCCACCCAGGATTCGCCAGAAGGTCTTGCGGTGCGAGTTGTCCAGAAAACGCTCGAATCCCACCCCACAGAGGATGGCCGCGCCAACCGCCGTCATCAACCAGAACTTGACGGGCAGCCTGAGCAGATCGGTACCCGGGAGCTTGAGCAGGATCCTGACCAACACATTGTGCTCTCCCAGAGCGAGGAAGACCCCCACCGCCGCCACTAGCCAGGCCCATCTGGAGACAAATCTGGACGGCCTTCCGCTGCCGAGGACCAGAACCAGTGCCAGGAGTCCCGGATACAAGCTTGGGAAGAGCGGTAGATCCCCTCCATGGAAGCCCTGGCCCCAGAAGGCCAGATCGGGCTGACCAAAGAAGAATGGCACCAACCACTCGATCATCCCCGCCGGATGCCAGCTGGCAGCCATCGCTCCGGCCTCCGAGAAGCCCATATGGCCTCTGTAGGAGAGGGGCAGGATGCGCAGGAACTCCACCCACTGGGGCGAGGCGATGACCGATCCGAGCAGCACGGCGATGCCAACGGGAATCCACCTGGCACCCCGTAGTCCGTGGCGAAAGACCACCGCCGTGACTCCGAGGAACAAGGCCGTGAGACAGCTCATGGGATCGCCCGCCAACAACAGCAACGACCAGATGAGACCCAGCGGAAGAAGATCCCGTCGATCGCCCTCGGGACGTGCAGCCCTCAGGGCCGCCGCCACGAAGGCCGGCGTCCAGGCGGCACCGGCGATGAGGTTGTAGAAGCCGAGATTCGATAGAAAGAAGCCGCTGGCCACATAGCAGATCCCCGCAGCCCAGGCCGCCTCCCGAGACAGACCCCAGGTTCGACCCAGCCAGAACATGGCCAGCGGTGCCAGCAGCAGATGGATCCAGAAGTGGGCGTTGAACGCCCAGAATGTGGGAGCCAACAGGTAGAGAAGGTTGTCGGGGAAGAGCGGCACCGTGTTGGGGTTGCCGAGATGGGGCTCGCCGCCGTCGCGGGAGTCGTCGACCACCGGCAGCTGGCCGTCGCGCATGGCGTCGGCCTGGATCCACTTCTTGCTCAGATGGGTGTTGAATACATCACGCAAGAAGAGGGTCTCGCTGCCACGCACCATCGGCAGCACCAGCCACACCATCACCAGCAGGCTCGGTGTGACGAACAACAGAAGGAATCTCTTCATGAAAGGCCCAGATTTCCAGTGACTCCCCTACAATACACTTCATGATCGGCGCCCTGATTCGACTCCTCCGTCCAGCTCACTGGGCCAAGAACGTCTTCGTCCTCGCTCCTCTGGTCTTTGCGCAACGCCTCACCGACCCGGAAGCGGTGCGCAACGGAGCCATGGCCTTCGCCGCGTTCTGTCTGGCCTCCAGTGCGGTCTATGTCTTCAACGACATTCGTGACCGGGCCGAAGACCGGCTGCATCCGATGAAGAAGTTTCGACCGATCGCGGCCGGCGAGGTCAGCGTCTTCACGGCTACGCTGCTGGGCCTCGCCCTGGCGATCGTCAGTCTGGCGCTGGCAGCTTCGCTGGGCTGGCCCTTTTTCATCATCCTGGCCATCTACCTGGGGCTGAACCAGCTCTACTCGGCGGGTCTCAAACACACCGTCATCCTCGACGTGATGATCGTCAGCCTGGGCTTCGTTCTGCGGGTGCTGGCCGGCGGTGCGGCAGTGCACGTGCAAGTTTCGGCCTGGCTCCTTCTCTGCACGTTCTTCATCGCCCTCTTCCTGGCCTTCTCGAAGCGACGGCACGAGCTCATGCTGTTGGCCGAAGACGCTTCGGGGCAGAGGCCGGTGCTGAGTCACTACAGCCCGGAATTCCTCGATCAGATGATCAACGTGGTGACGGCCTCTACCGTCGTCGCCTATGCCATGTATGCCATCGCTCCGGAGACCGTGGAGAAGTTCCACACGCGACAACTCATCTATACGATTCCCATGGTGCTCTTCGGCATCTTTCGCTATCTCTACCTGATCTATCAAAAACCCACCAATCGCAATCCCACCGAGGCGATCCTGCGCGACCCACCCTTCCTGATCAACATCCTGATCTGGGCCATGGCCGCCCTGTGGATCGTCTATCGTGGATAGGGTCCAGGCGACTCTGGAGCGGTTGCGCTCCGTCATCTACCCGTTCGAGATCGTTGCCGCCGTCAGCCTCTTGGCGACGGTGACCTTTCTCCGGTTTCACAATCTGAGAATCGACTGGCAGACCTTCGAATACACGGTGCCGCCCCTGGTGCCGGTCATGGCGAAGTACTTCCTCGTCGGTGTGGCCCTCTACGTCGTCTACCTGCTTCTCCGGCGAAGGAACATCCTGCCCTATCTCCGACGGGTGGCCACACCCTCCTGGCTGATCCTCACCCTACGGCTCTGGGTAGCCATCATCGTCTTCACCTATTGCTACCTGTGGTTGAAGGTCTGCGTGCCATTGATCAACCATCGACTCTGGGACGGTGTGTTCTGGCGACTGGACAGCCTCTTCCACCTGGGGTTCTCTCCTTCGCTGTTCCTGCTGGAGCTGTTCAAGGGTACGGGTCTGATCGGCCTTCTCGACTATTGGTACAAGCTCTGGCTCCCCTCGGTCTCCCTCAGCATCGCCTTCATGATGGCCCTGCCCGCCGCCCGCGTCCGGCGGCGCTTCGTGCTCAGCTGCGTTCTCATATGGGTGCTGGGAGCCTGGACCTATATGTCGTTGCCCGCCCTGGGACCGATCTACGCCTTTCACCCGCATTGGGAGCAGGTGTTGGCGGATCTGCCGGAGGCCACCAGCGCCCAGGCGCTGCTCTGGGGCAACTACGAGAAGGTGGTGGCAGGACGAGCGGGGGATCTGAAACAGTTCAACCCCACTCTGGGCATCGCGGCCATGCCCAGCCTGCATGTGGGTGTGCACTGGATGCTGATGCTGTGGATCCGCCGGTACGCCAGACCCTTCTTCGCCGTAGCGGTGGTCGGCACCTTCCTGACTTTCATCGGATCGATCGTCACGGGATGGCACTATGCGGTGGACGGATATGTAGGCATCGCCCTGGGCCAGCTGAGCTACTGGATAGCCAATCGGACGGAACGTCGCCCCACCGTGAAGGCGCTCGAGACCACCGCCGCGGCGGAGGCCCGCGGCCACTGACCTTGAGATAACATGCCCTCGCTGGTCGAGGTCGGGGAGCTCCCGATACCGCCCAGACTCGAACCCTCATCCATGCGATTCACCGTCACCAAGATCAGTCTGCTGGTCTTCGGTTCCGGCTTCTGCGCCCTGGTCTACCAGATGGCGTGGCTACGATTGCTACGCCTGATCTTCGGCTCCTCCACACCCGCGACCGCGGCGGTTCTGGCCATCTTCATGGGTGGGCTGGGGGCCGGAAGTCTCATCCTCGGGCCGCGTGCCGATCGCCAGAGGAGTCCGCTCGGCTTCTACGCTCGGCTCGAGTTGGGCATCGCGTTGACGGCTGCCGCCAGTCCCTTCCTCATCCTGTTGACGCGCTGGCTCTACATCTCCGCCGGCGGGTCCCAGCAACTGGGGCTGGTGGCGGGTACCTTGCTGCGGATCCTGCTGGCGGCATTGGTTCTCGGAGTACCGACCTTTCTCATGGGCGGCACCCTGCCGGCGGTCACCCGGGCGGTCGAGCGGTCCGAGGATCGGGGACGCAGACTCCTGGGAGTGCTCTACGGTGCCAACACGCTGGGCGCGGTCCTCGGTGCCCTGACCACGACCTTCCTCAGCATCGAGATCCTGGGGATCCGTCGCTCCATCTGGGTAGCCTGTCTGATCAACCTCCTGGTCGTCGTGGTAGCTCGCCGAATGGCCTTGAACATCGCCGCTGCCAAAGATTCCCGTGAGCCGCGATCGGCCGCTCCGAGTGGCACGCTGCAGAGCGATTCACCACCGACAGGCGTTTCGGCGCCGGTCCAACTGGTCCTGGTGTCGGCGGCGGTCGTCGGCTTCGCCTTCTTTCTCATGGAGCTCATCTGGTATCGGATGTTGGCGCCCCTGCTGGGAGGCTCTTCCTATACCTTCGGACTCATACTGGCAGTGGCCCTGGCCGGCATCGGTGCCGGCGGTCTGCTCTACGGGGTCGGCACCCAGCGACGCCGTCCGACTCTTCTCGCCTTCTCCATCACCTGCTCTCTGGAGGCCCTGCTGCTGATCCTCCCCTTTGCCCTCGGCGACCGTCTGGCCGTGGCGGCGCTGGTGATGCGGGATCTCGGAGGGATGGGGTTCTCCAGTCTGGTCCTGTCATGGTCGGTCACGGTCGCGATAGTGGTGTTTCCGGGGGCCATCATCGCCGGTTATCAGTTCCCTCTCCTGGTCGCCATCCTGGGGTCAGGGCGCGATCGCGTCGGAGCCGAAGTGGGCTCGACCTACGCCTGGAACACCGCCGGTGCCATCCTGGGCTCGCTGGCCGGTGGTTTCGGGCTCATTCCACTGCTCTCGGCCACCGGCTCGTGGAGACTGGTGGTGCTGTTGCTGATCGCCCTGGCTACGGTCACCGGCCTCGTTGGGGTGCGGGGCCGAAGTCTGCGATTCCTGGCGACGCCTATGGTTCTGGCTCTCCTGGCTCTGCTGATGACCACCGCGACGGGACCCACGGCCTTCTGGCGCCACAGTCCCATCGGGGCCGGGCGGATGAAGATCGAATTCGCCGACGCCAACGAGCTCGAGAACCAGATTCGCCGCAAGAACCGCATCGTCTTCTGGCAGGCCGACGGACGTGAGAGCTCCATCGCCATGCAGTCCATCGACGGTGCCAGCTTTCTGATCAGCGGCAAGGTGGACGGGCACGCCCGGAATGACGCCTCGACCCAGGTCATGAGCGGTCTCCTGGGGGCAGCCCTCCACCCCGACCCCCGCCAGGCGCTGGTCATCGGACTGGGCACCGGCAGCACCGCCGGCTGGCTGGCGCAGGTCCCCGGCATCGAAAGGGTGGATGTGGTCGAGCTCGAACCGGACATCATCGAGGTGGCTCGTGCATGCGAGCCGGTCAATGAGGGCGTGCTGGACAACCCCAGAATCCACCTCATCGTCGGCGATGGCCGTGAGATCCTGCTGACGACGGATCGAAGATACGACGTCGTCTTCTCCGAGCCCTCCAACCCGTACCGAGCCGGAATCGCCAGCCTGTTCACCCGGGACTTCTATGAAGCCGTGTCCAATCGGTTGACCGAGGACGGCATCTTCATCCAGTGGCTCCAGGGCTACGAAGTCGACGGCCGCATCGTCCGCACCGCCCTGGCCACCATGGGAGTGGTCTTCGACTCGGTGGAGATCTGGCACACCAACCAGTCCGATCTCATGCTGCTCGCCTCCAACCGACCGATTCCTCACGATTCCGATCGATTGCGACGGAGGGTTGCCGAGGAACCCTACAAGACCGCCATGAACAGGATCTGGGGACTCGAAGGCGCGGCGGGCTTCTACGCCGGATTCATCGCCAGCGACGACCTGACGCGGGCAGTGCTGCAGGAGGAGGATCGATGGATCAACTCCGATGACCGGCCGATCATCGAGTTCGGTTTTGCCAGGAGTCTGGGTCGAACCGGGGCCTTCCGAATCAGACAGATGATCGAATTGGCCGAGGAGCGCGGAGAGTCCCGGCCAGCGGGTCTGGAGGACGACGATCTGGACTGGTCCAGGATTCCCGATCTACGGGCAGCCAGAGCCCTGGCCGTCGGCCAGACGCCCTATCTGCCCCCGGGCGCCGATCCGGGCCTGGCGGCCAGAATCCGGGCCAGACAACACTTCTTACGCAATCAGCTACCCAAGGCCTGTGCCGCCTGGCAAGGCCAGGAACGGGAAGCGCAGGCACCCATCGATGTGCTGATGCTCGCCGAGTGTCTGGCAGCCGGCGGCGACCTCGCTGCTCTTCCGCTAGCCGACAGCCTCGCGAGCCAGGGGCGAACCGTCGAGGCTTCCTCCGTTCTCGCGCACCTCGCTGCCCAACAGGGCAATCTCGAGGTGGCCGCCGAGCATCTGATGGACGCCTTCTTCCAATACCGGACGGACCCCTGGCCCTACCCGCCGAGTATGACGCGCCTTCTGATCCTGGCGGCCGAGCTGGTCAGAAAGGATAAGAGCCTCACTCAACGAATCTTCGAGGTGCTCTCCCAACCCTTTGCCGTCGATATGCTGAGCGAGCTGCGTCGGGCGGCCCTGCTCGACATCGCGCGGATCTCGGGCGACAGCGGGCTCTGCAGGCGAGCTCTCGAGGAGTATGGCTCCTGGTTCCCCTGGGAAGAGAGTTTTCTCATCGACCGTCTCCGTTGCCTGAAGGACAACAAGGATCCGCGGGCAGGCCAGGCGCGAGACGATCTCGAGAGTTTCATGCGACTGGAGCCGTTCCCTCTGGACACGGGTCTGCGACCGGAGTCATGAGCTCCACGGGCCCCAAGGTCCGACTGGTTCTGCTGCTCGGAATCGGTCTGCTTGTCGGCCTTGTGACTATTCTCTGGCGTCCCCCGCAGGACGACCTGCTCCGCTCCGAGGATATCCAGCCCCCCGGTCGTTGGCATCTACAGAGCTCGCGGCTCGCCGACTCGGCCGGCGACGAAGAGCTGGCTCGAGTGCTGTCCCTGCCCTACGTGTCCGGCAGCCGCGAGGCCACCTCAATAGAGGGGGTCACTCGCCACGATCCGACACGAGTCTCTCCTGGGGTCAACCTTTATGTGTCCGGACACGGTCCTGAGGTCGTCCTCATGGATATGCTAGGCAAGCCCCTGCACCGCTGGCGATATGCCTTCGAAAAAGCTTTTCCGGACACCCCGCCCACCCTCGACACCGCCTATATCCGCCGCGCACACCTCTATCCCGACGGAGAGCTCCTGGCGCTCTATCAGGGAGGCGGAATGATCAAGATGGACCGGAAATCGCAGTTGATCTGGGCCTCTCCTCTGCCCTACTACAACCATCTCTTTGTCACTCCCGGCGGTCAGATCCTCTCCATCGCCAAGACTGCCCGGATGATTCCGGAGCTCAGAGCGGATTCGGCCGTCCTCGAGGACTCGATCGTTCGTCTCGACTCCGCCGGCCGGGTCGAGTCCCGGCTATCCCTTCTCGAGAGCTTCGCCGCTTCACCGTTTGCCGACACGATCCACCCACTGCCTGAGCACGCAGACATCTTCCACACCAACACGGTCATCCCCATCTCCCGAGACCTGGCAGACAGCTCCGAGCTCTTTGTCGCCGGGCTGCTGGTGGTTTCGCTGCGTGAGATCGACACAGTGGCACTGATCGATCCGGCAGCTGGTTCGGTGAGTGCCGCCTGGCGAGGTCCCTGGCGCGCCCAGCACCAGCCGCTTCCGCTCTCCTCCGGCAGGTTTCTGGTCTTCGACAACAAGGGCGGGAAATCCGGTTCCCGGGTGATCGAATATGACCCGGTCGAGCAACGCATCGCAGAGGTTTTTCCGGCAGACACGTCCGAGACCCTCGATTCACCGGAGGCCGGCTCGGTGCAACGACTGGCCAACGGCAATACCCTGATCACCGAGTCGGAGATGGGCCGGGCTCTCGAGATCACGCCGCAGGGTGACGTCGTCTGGGAGTTCTCTACTCCCCACCGGGCCGGGGAGAAGCGGCAGCTCGTCGCCACGCTCTTCGAGGTGATTCGCTACCCCAGCGAAGAGCTGACCTTCGTCGAGCGCGCTGGGGAGGACTAGAAGAACCTCCGAACCGCCTCACAGACCCGCTCCACCTCGCCGTCCTCGAGCTCGGGAAACATGGGCAGGCAGATGACCTCGTCGCCGGCCCGGGCCGCGACCGGCAGATCCGCATCCGTCTGAGCCAGATCGGCAAAGGCGGGCTGCAGATGAAGGGCCAGCGGGTAGTGGACGCCGGTGCCGATTCCCTGCTCCTGCAGAGAAGCCCGCAGCGCATCCCGCTGACCGGTGAGGACCGTCTGCTGGTGATAGACGGTGATCGAGCCTGGCGGATCCACCAGGAATCGCAGATCGCCGACTCCGGACAGTGACTCACGATAGTGCTGAGCGATCTCGCGCCGTCGCTGGTTGCCCGACTCCAGAGTGGGCAGACGGCAGTTGAGCACCGCTGCTTGCAGACCGTCGAGCCGACTGTTCATGCCTACTTCGGAGTGCTCGTAGTGCTCCCGCCGACCGTGGTTCGCCAGCCTGCGAACGGTGGCCAGCAGGTCGCTGTCGTTGCCTGTCACGGCACCGCCGTCACCGAAGCACCCCAGGTTCTTCGAAGGGTAGAAGCTCCAGGTGGCCAGCGAACCGAAATTGCCGACCGCCCTGCCCTGCCATTGGGCGCCGTGGGCCTGGGCCGCGTCCTCGAGCAGCCACAGCCCCCGATCGTCCGCAAGCTCCAGGGCCTCATCGACTGCGAAGGGCCTGCCGTAGAGATGCACGCCGATCACTCCCACGGTTTGAGGGGAGACGAGATCGGCCGCCCGCCGCCAGTCGAGATTGAGCGACTCCGCCTCCACATCGACAAAGATCGGTCGGCCGCCCGCCAACACCACCGCGGCACCGGTGGCGATGAAGGTGAAGCTCGGCACCAGGACCTCGTCGCCGGGGCGCAGACCGAGAGCCCGCAAGGACAGGATCAGCGCATCGGTCCCGTTGGCTACACCCACACACCCATCGGATGAGAGAAAAGCTGCAAACTCCTGCTCGAAGGTGTCGACTTCGGCGCCGCCGACGAAGGCGCCGGACGCCAGGAGGTGGCGCCAGCGATCCTCCACCTGATCGGCGATGGGTTCGATGGCACGTTGGAGGTTGAAGGGAGGAATACTACTCATGGCTCGAGTCCATCCTGCGGTTCACCCAGCGGAAACCGGGTCCAGGGGGTGGCGTAGACGACCAGGACATCCCCGGCCATCGTGATGTTGTCCTCGATGGGAAACTCTTGCACCACCGGAAAGTCCGAGACGTCGTCAAACAGACGATGCAGCCAGTTGGGGAAGATCACCAGGTAGTCGGGTCGGTGGTGCTGGAGAAACTCGCTGGCGCCCCACTGTTTGATCTCGGGATTGACGATGCCCGCCAGATCGGCCACCCGATTCGGCAGCAGGTACTTGATGGCGCCGATGTCACCCACTCCGAGCACCGCCTCTGGTGGCAACCTACCCGCCAACCAACGAGCCACGCGCACGTCACTGTCCTGGACATTGGCCACCGTCTGTCCGTATCGCCCGGCTCCCTGTATCAGTTCCGCCACGCTCGGTAGTACAAGCACCAGGAGCAGAGAGACCCCCAGCAGGGTACGGATGGTGCTACTCATCTTCGCGGCTGTCAGCCGCTCGACCACCGGTTGGATTGCCAAGGTGCCGAGGATCACCACGACCGGGAACAGCGGAAAATAATAGCGACCGAAGTTGCCAACCAGATTGAAGCGACCGGGTGGATCGATCAGACCGTACGCCATGGGCAGTCCGAGCAACCATAAGACGGGCAGCAGGCCTGCATCCTCGTCGGTGCCGATCCGTGCGACCAGAGCCAGGGCGCCGGCGCCGGCGAACAGAGTCATCCAGGGCTGGGCCTGAAAGAAGATCCCGAACACCGTATAGAGATAGCCCATCTCCGGCAACCACCGTGCGACACCCCCCGACTTGGCTCCAAAGGTCGTCGGAAGGACCGATCCGGTGACGGCGAGATTGAACAGCAACACCGGTGCTGCGATCAGTACTACGGCTCCCAGACCCAGCAGAATCTGTCGCCAGGCCGGCGGTCGCCATTCGAGCTGCGAATCGGGCCCGCGCTCCCAGACCAGGAAGCGATCCAGCACAGCCGCTACGATCAGCAGACCGGCTTCCGGCCGTGCCAGGAAGCTCAGGGCCAATACGGGTAGGGACAGAGGTGCCCGCGCCGGGTCACGTCGCTCCTTGATGTGCAGAAGCATGCCGGTCAGACTCAGGACCACGAACAAGGAGATCTCCAGACCGGAGAGAGCCGACCAGACCAGCCAAGAGGTGGAGAGCGTCACCAGGGCGGCGAGATTCGCCAACCACCGAGTGCAGCCCAGCTCTCTGGCGAGCCTGAACGTCAGCGCACCACCCAGCAGGTAGAGCGCGATGCCGAAGAGCTTGGTCCAGAACAGGGGATTCCCGGGCAGGAAGAAGATCAGCGAGAGCAGGGCGGTCCAGAGTGGGGCGGTGGATCCCGGAACCAGCTCACCGGCATTGAAGGACAGCCCGTGACCTGCGAAGAGATTGCGCGCGAACTGCAGGTGGATCCAGCTGTCATCCAGCGGAAACCCGAGCTCACCCGACAGCAGGTAGATCTCGACCACCAGATAGTAGATGCAGGCTGCCAGCCCGAATACCAGGCACCCGGCCCAGAAGCGACCCCTTCTGACACCATCCGGGCCGGCGATGGAATCGCCGCCGGCGGCTGCTTTCTCGGTATCGGACACGGGCTAAGGATACACAAATACTCCACAGAGAACCGACTGCTTCCGGTGCTAAGATCTCGCCGCCCATGTATCTCTCCAAGCGCTTCGCGGCTCTCCCTCCTCGCCAGAAGCTGCTCGCTCGAATCGGCCTCTACGGTGGATTGACCATCCTGATCATCGCGGTGGCCTGGGGTATCGCCAACCTCGGGCGGCCGATGAAAAAGGGGCCGGATGACATCATCGACCCGACCGCTCTCAAACAGGCTCCTGAAGTCCAGCTGCTGCAGCAGTACATCCAGATCGATACCAGCACCAGCACCGGCAGTGAGCTGGAAGGGGCCGAGTTCCTGGCCACGAGAATCGAGGAGGCTGGTCTGACTGCCCACATCGAGAGGCTGGGTGGCGGCAAGGCCAACCTCTGGGCCGTGCTGGAAGGAGAGAGCCCCGCAGCCGTCGTCCTGCACAACCACATCGATGTCTACCCTGCCGGAGACCCCGAGGCCTGGGACTTTCCACCCTTCGGCGGAATCATTGACCAGGCCTGGATCTATGGTCGTGGTGCCTTCGATATGAAGAGCCTGGCCATCGCCCAGCTGGTGACCTTCATGAACCTGGCCCAGGCAGGCGAGAAACCCGAGAAGTCCCTGGTCTTCCTGGCCACCGGGAGCGAGGAGGTGGGAAGCGATCTCGGATCGAAGTGGGTGCTGGCCAACCACCCCGATCTGGCCGACCGATTCGAGCTGGTGCTCACCGAAGGCGGGGTGATCGAAGCCATCACCCACCAAGACATCAAGTATTGGGGAGTCGAGTTCGCCCAGAAGTGGTTTGCCGATGGCTGGGTCTGCGCGCCTACCGAGCAGCGGTTGGAGGAGCTGCGCGAGGATCTCAATCGGATCAGCGACGGTGGCTTCGATCTGCGCATTGCGCCGGAGATCCAGGACTTCCTTTTGGCCTACGGCAGCTCCAGAGGGAACCGCGAGACGCAGGAGATCCTGGCTGATCTGCAGTCCGCCATGGATCATCCCGTCCGCTTTGAAAGCCTGCCGGTCTATCTGAAGTCTCTTTTCCGGGACGAGACCGCTCCCTTCGAAATCGAGCCCGATCCGGAGAGCGACGGTTTCCGGATGCGGGTGATTCTCCATCTGCTTCCCGGGTCCGATTTCGAGCAGGCCAAGAGGCTGCTGCTGCCGGAGTGGGCCACGGCGGGGGTCTCCATCGCCATTCCGCCACCCGCTGGCGCCAACCATGGCAGCCCCATCGACAATCCTTCCTTCGAGATTCTCGTCGAGGCTCTCGAGGAGGCGCACCCGCAAGCCACGGTGGGCCCCTATTTCCTCGCCTGGTCGGCGACCGACGCCCGCTTCTTCCGCCAGGCGCAGATTCCCGCCTACGGGTTCTCCCCTTTCCTGATCTTCGTCACCGACACGTTTCGGCGCGACACGCTCAACGAGCGCATCGATCTGCGGGGATTCGTCGAAGGAGTGGGCCTCTACCAGCAGGTGGTCGAGCAGCTCGTCGATTGACAGGCTGTGACAGAGCTCTTGTCAAAACTTGTCACTCCACCGCTCGTATCCTGGGGAAACCGAGCCAAAAGACCGTCGAATAGGGGTTTTCAGGTTTGGCACGCATTCTGCAGCTAAGCACTGCGAGCGAAGCGGAATCTTTAACTGTTGCAGAGGAGTGAATGACTATGATGCGACTCATGAGACGACGGGGCCAAAAGGGTTTCACCCTTATCGAGCTCCTCATCGTGGTTGCCATCATCGGCATCATCGCTGCGATCCTCATCCCTAACCTCCTGGACGCGCTCCAGAAGGCCAAGCAGAAGAGGACCGTCGGTGATATGCGAGATGTTGGTGCCGCATGGTTCTCGTGGTTGACGGACCAGGTTGGCGCTGCCGCCGCCGGTTCTTCGGCCAAGACCTACTCGTTGCCTGGTACTTCGCAAACTGGAGATGCGTTGCTCCAGACGCTGTACCCCAACGACCAAATGTTCTACATTCAGGAAGTGCCCAACTCGGACGGTTGGGGCGGCCCCTTCGAGTTTTGGTACTCGGGCAACCCGCTCTCCGCTCAGGTGATGGCCATTCGCAGCTTTGGTCGTGACGGTGTTCAGGGCCCCAACGGCTCCGGAACCACCTACACTATGGGGCCATTCCTGGCTTCCGACTATGATCAGGACATCGTCTGGGCCGACGGCTTCTTCGTCACCTACCCGGCTGGTGCCAAGATCGACTGACGCTTTCACTTTACGAAGGCAGTGACTCGAGGAGGCGTCGCGATTCGCGACGCCTCCTTTTCTTGTGCAATCGGTTGTACTGGTTCGAAGTCTCCCTTGCTAGACTGGCACCCCACCGTGCGCGCTTTCGCCACACTCCTGGTCTCGACCCTACTGCTGGCTCCAGCGACTCCTGGGCTGCGGGCTTCTGAGCCGACAGCCGAGCAGGCGACCGCCTGGCTTCAGCGATATATCGAGACCGACTCTTCTACCCTCGAAGGGGCCCGGAAGTCCGGCACCTTCCTGCGCGGCCTGCTGCATCAGGCCGGTGTCGCCACCAAGTGGATCGTCTCGCCGACCGGGCAGCCCTTTCTCTATGCCCGGACCGAAGCCGCGGGACCAGAGACCCAGGCCCTGATGCTCCTCCACCACCTCGATGCCGTACCGGCTGGCTCGGGCTGGAGCCACTCTCCCTTTGGCGCCGAGATCGAGGACGGCGTCCTCTACGGCCGGGGAGCCATCGACGACAAGAGCCTGGGAATCGCTCATCTGGTGGCCTTTCTGCGCCATCGCCGCGCGGAGAACCCTGCCCGGGCGGTCGTCTTTCTCGCCGTAGGTGGTGAAGAGACCGGCGGCACCGAAGGGACCGGCTGGCTGGTGGAGAACCATCCCGAGCTCTTCGACGACGTGTCTGCGGTGCTGACCGAGGGGGGTTCGAATCGAGTCTACGGCGAGCATCTGGCCTGGTGGGGTATCGAGGTGGCACAGAAACGACCATTGTGGATGACCGCCACCGCCACCGGCCGACCGGGTCACGGCTCCTCGTTGAACCTGCATAGCGCGCCGCATCGACTGCTTCGCGGGTTGGCGGCGGTAGTCGATCGACCGCTGGATTTCCGTTTGACACCGGAGGCACGGCTCTTTCTGGAATCTCTGGCGCCCTTGGAAAGCCAGGCCTTCCGTGCCGTCATCGGTGAGCTGGACACCATTCTGCAGGAACCCGAGCCGGTCCTGCGGCTGCTCCCCGGGCTCCCCAACTACCTCCTGGATTCGGTGCAGGTCAATGTGCTCGAGGCGGGACAGGATCTCAACGTGACACCGGCCGCAGCCACCGCCCGGATCGATGCTCGACTTCTACCGGACACCGACGAAGAAGCCTTTCTGGCCGAGCTGCAGGCGCTGGCCGGTCCGGATGTGAAACTGGAGGTTTTGTTGACAGCGCCCCAGTCGCCTCCATCGCCCACGGACCACCCGATCTATGCCTGCCTCGAAAGACAGCTGGGCAGGCGTGCCCCCGTAGTGCCCGCCTTCATCACCGCCATCACGGACGCTCGCTATCTGCGCCAACGAGGATTACCGGCCTACGGCTTCTCGCCCTTCACGCTCGGCAGCCAGGCTCTGCGCGGCATCCACTCGAATGACGAGCACATTCCCCTGGATGCTTTCGTCGAGGGCGTCGAGACCATGTGGGAAGTGGTGCGGCAATGCGCGGCAGACTGAGCGCCGCCCTGCCGATGGTGATCGGCATCGTCGGCCTGTCGCTCCTCTATGGTCAGCTGTTGCTACCGGGCCGAGCCCTGGCGGAGCGCGACATCCCGGCGCTCCATCTCCCCATGCTCAGCGATCTCGCCCGCGCCGGCTCCGACGGCATTCCCTACTGGAACCCCTGGATTCATGGTGGACAACCCCTGCTGACCAACCCCCACTACGCCACGTTCTACCCACCGACCTGGCTGGTCTTTCTGCTACCCACCGACTCGGTCATCGGTCTCCTGGTGGCCCTGCACGCGGTGTGGGCCTTTGCTGGAACCTGGCGTCTGTCCAGGGGCTGGGGCTGCGGCCGGCCCGCCGCCGGTTTGGCGGCGCTGGCTTTCGTCGGTGGCGGCGCCTTCGTCTCTTCACCCAACCTGCTCAACCTGTTCATGGGACTGGCCTGGTTGCCTTGGATTCTGAGGTGGGGCGACCAGGCTCTGAGTGCCGACTCTGCCGACAGACGGCTCGGTGCCAGCCTGCGAACCGCCCTCGGCATCGGAGCCCAGGTACTGGTGGGCAGCCCCATCATGCCGTTGCTGAGCCTGCTGGCTCTGCTCTGCGTGACGCTCGAGCCCCGTCCCGGGATCTGGCGGCGAGTCTTGAGATTGGTCCCCATCGGGTTCGGCGCCTTGCTCGTAGCCGCAATCCAGCTGCTCCCCACCCTGCGACACGTGGCTGATTCGCCTCGAGGATCGGGTCTGGATCTCGGCACGGCCACCACCTGGTCGACGCCGCCGGCCCGGCTGGCCGAGTTCTTCTGGCCACGGATCTTCGGCGATCCGATACTGGCCGAATCGCTACTCTACTTCGGCTACCCCGGGGTCGAGCGACCGGTTCCGCTGATCCTGTACATCTACTGCGGCATGCTGGTTACGGCTCTGGCTATTGGCGGGGTGCTGGATCGTAAGCTCCCCTACCACCGGCCTCTGACGGTCATGCTGCTGCTCGGCCTGTTTCTTTCCCTGGGTCGATACAACCCCCTCTACACCTCGCTCCTGGTCAAGGTGCCACCTTTCTCGGTGATTCGCTTCCCGGAGAAGTTTCTCCTCCTGACCACTTCGGCTCTGGTGCTGTTGGCGGCGCTGGCGTGGCAACGGATTCTCTCCGCCGATCTGGCGGAGCGTCGCCGTCGCCTCAGGGTCCCCCTGGCGGTGGCCGGTCTCGCGCTGCTGCTTTCGGCCCTGCTCTACGTGACGCCCATCGTGGCCCCCGACCTGGCTCTGCAGCTCATCGAAGGGACCAGCGCCGAAAAGCTCCAGTGGTACGACAAACCAGAGGAGGGCGCCGCCCTCCCCGCCGACATCCTGGCCGCCCGCGCCGGCTATCTGGGGCGGCAGACCTTTTTTGCCGCGGTCTTCTGGTTCGGCAGCCTGATACTCCTCTGGTTGCATCTGCGGCCCCGGGTCCCTGCCAGGCTTCTCGTCGGCCTGGTCCTGGCTCTGCTGACCGTCGAATATGCCTACTACAGCCGCACAGTCAACAACACGGTACCGTCGCACTTTCTCCGGCAGCCACCCAGGACTCTGGCGCATCTGCCTCCCGAGACTGGACGAGTCTTCTCCGACGCCGGTCTCTTCCAGGCTTGGGACTTCTTCATTTCTTCTCCCGGAGAGGCGATTCCACCGGTTCTGCAACGTTTTCTATTGCGTCTCGATCCATACTCCGCCAATCTCTGGGGGTATTCCTATGCCCTCGAGACCGATCCCGACATGATGATCAACCGCTGGGGCCATCACGCCCTCGAAACCCTGAAACGCGACTCGACGCTGCTGACCGCCGGCTGGTCCGAGAGGGTCTACCGATTTCTGGGCGCCTGGAATGTGGGGATCGTGGTCCGCCGTCGATCGCCCAGGGCCCAGATGGAAGAGAAGGAGCGTACCGGCTCGATGCCGGATCCGGCCCGCCTCATCGGCAACCCCTACGTGCTGGAACGACATCGATTCGTCACTCAGGTCGCCTTCGCACCGGAGATCTCGCAGGCCGTAGGAGAGATCGCCAGTCGCGACTTCGATCTGGCGGACTTCGATGCCGTGGCTGTAGAGGCCTTGCAGGCCACCGACTCGCCTCGCCAATTCGACCCGGCAGCACGCCTGATCTCGGTCACCGAGCGGGCGAGCCGCCTGGCCATCGAGTACGAGGCCTCGTCGCCGGCGTTTCTGGTCCTGGCCGTCACAGCCGACCGCGACTGGACCGCTCGGGTCGAAGGCGAGTCGATTCCTGTCCTGGTTACCGCTCTGGGTCAGATGGGGATCGAGCTACCCGCCGGTCGCCATCGGCTGGAGCTCCGACATCGCAATCCGGTCTTTCTCTGGGGTGCCCTGGTGAGCGCCCTGGCGGTGGCGGCTTGCGCCATCCCGCTGATTCCCCGGACAATGCGTCATGGTGCTTGAATCCACCGTCCTACTGCTCTGGCTAGCCCTCGTCGGCCTCATCGTCGGCAGCTACCTCAATGTCCTGATTCACCGCATTCCCCGGGGCAAGAGCACCGTTCTGCCGCGCTCCCGGTGTCCCTATTGCCAGGCCTCCATCCGCGCCAAAGACAACCTGCCGGTCCTAAGCTTCCTGATCCTGCGCGGCCGCTGTCGCTACTGCGGGGCACCGATCTCCTGGCGGTACCCGTTGATCGAAAGCCTCACCGCGCTGCTCTTCGTCACCAGCTTCGCCCGCTTCGGGTTCCATCCGACGCTGGCCCACGCCCTGGTCTTCTGCTGCTTGATGGTGCTGCTGGCGGCCATTGATGTCGAGCACTACATACTGCCCGACAAGCTAACGCTACCTGCCATCCTGGTCGGTCTGGCCTTGCAGCTCTGGTACCCGATGCCCGGACTCCTGGATGCGGTCCTCGGTACGCTGATCGGAGCCGGCATCCTGATTCTGGTCATCAACTACTGGTACTGGCTGCGCGGCGAGGAGGGGATGGGAATCGGCGATGTGAACATGCTGGCGATGATCGGCGCCTTTCTCGGCTGGCAAGGGGTGCTGATCACCCTGGTGCTGGCCACAACCAGTGGTGCGTTGGTAGGTGGTGCCCTGCTGCTGGGAGGCCGCCTCGGTCTCCGATCCCACCTGCCCTTCGGCTTCTTCCTGGCACTGGGAGCTCTGCTGAGCCTGTTCTTCGGCGAGGCCCTGATGAGCTTCTATAGCGAACTGCTATGACTCGCTTCCACTGGCCCCGGCTCGGACTGAGACGAGAGATCCTCATCCTGGTGCCGGTGACGGTGTTTCTCCTGCTACTGGTTACCGGTTTCACGCTCTTCGCCTACCGCAGCGCCGTCCAGCTCCTGGTCGAGGAGCGCCGGCGTGAGGTCCTGGGAGTCGGACAGCAGATCGCTATTGATCTTTCGACCGCTGGTCTGCCGACACCGACCGAACTGCGTCGGCAGGTGCCGGCAGCCAGTCGTATCGCCATCGCGGACGAGGACGGCCGCATCGTACGCTCCTTTGGCGAACAGGGTATGGGGAGCCCACTGGCACCGCTGGGGACCAGGGATTCGAATCTACCGGTGGTTCTGGGTCCCGACAGTGAGGTCGGAGCGACAATCCTCGCCTTCGCACCCTTCCGTTACCAGGGACAGACCTATGTGGTGCGGATCGATGTGCCGGCCAGAGAGCTGGCCCGCCAACACCGGAGCGTCCAGGTATTGAGCTGGGTCGTCCTACCGACCAGCATCGCACTGCTGATGCTGACCCTCGTCTTCCTGCCTCACTTCCTGCGGCCCTACGACACGCTGGTCGAACAGGTGCAGAGAGTAGCACCCGGGTCGAACGGGCAGGACGAGATCTCCATGTTGGTGTCGACCGTCGATCGAGCCCTGGCGGCGCTGGTGGACGCTACCGAAGAGTCGCCGGAAGACGACATCGGTGCCCTCCAACGCACCCTCGGCGCCAGCCTGGAGAGCGGTCTGTTGCTGCTCGACCAACAGGGCCGGGTGTTGACTCTCAACCGGCTCGGCAGTGAGCTCCTGGAGGTAGCGCCCCTGGCGGAGCCGGTACCCCTCGCCGATTGTCTCGGTCTCCATCCGCAACTCCTCGAGATGCTCTCCGCGGCGGTGTCCGACGCTCGCGGATTGCCTCGCCAGGAGCTGCGCCTGGAGACCTCGGCGGGGCCACGCACACTGGGCTTCACGGTGCATGTTCTCAGGCGCGACGACGGCACTCCGCGGGGTCATCTCGCCCTCTTTGTCGACCTGACCGAGAGTCATCGAGAGGCCGAGGCCCGTCAGCTTGCCACCAGCCTGGAGCAGCTCGGCGAGTTGGCCGCCGGTGTGGCCCACGAGCTACGCAACAGCCTGGCCACCCTGCGAGGTTACATGACGCTGATCGAACGGCACCCGGAGGGGGAGTCCATCACCGACTACCTGGACGAGATCCGGCGCGAGAGCGACCACCTGCAGAGGGTGGTGGAGGACTTCCTCTCCTTCGCCCAACCGGAGAGTGCCCGGGTCGAGCCTGTCGATCTGGTTTCCGCAGCCCGGCGGGCGGCGGCCGATCCCTCTCTGGCCAGCACCCCCGTCGAGGTCGACGTGGAAGGGAAGGGATCCTGGACCTTGCAGGGAGACGCGCAACTCCTGGAGAGAGCCCTGCGCAACCTCCTCCACAACGCCGCTCGGGCCGAGATGGACGCGCAGCGCTCGGGACCCATCCGGTTGCACCTGATGCGCACAGCGGAGACGGTGGATCTGGCCATCGACGATCGAGGTCCCGGGGTCCCCGAGGAGCTGCGGGAGCGACTCTTCCAGCCCTTCGCCACCGGCCGCAGCGATGGCGTTGGTCTCGGCCTCTCTATAGCCCACCGGATCGTCACCCTGCACGGCGGTCGGCTCGAGCTCGTCGACCGGGATGCGGGAGGTACGCGAGCGTTGATCTCGTTCCCCCTTGGCAATTTCGTGTAGAAACGAAACAGAACCGTGCAGGCCAAGCTTATTCGACTTTCCGGCTGATATCTCGTAAGTTCAAACATCCCAACCACTTGAATGGGTTTCGGAGACACCTCCGACACCTGGCACACCTCTTGCGAAACCAGAGATGCGATCGCAGCCATATGTCCGTCGACGGACCGATAGGGAGAGCCTGAAAATGCGTCCAATTCGTCAACACCGATCCTCGAGAGGCTTCACCCTCTTCGAGCTGCTGGTGGTCATTGCCCTGATCTCCATCATGGCGACCATGGCGGCGCCCAACCTCTTGCGCCTGATCCAACGCTCGAAGCTCACCGGGATCACCCAGGAGACCTCCCTGCTTCTAAGGATGGCGAGGCAGGACGCGATCCGCTACAACACTCAGACCATTGTTCGTATCAATCAGGCCACCGACGAGGTCATCGCCTTTGTCGATGTCGACGGCGTGCTGCTCGGCGACCCGCCGGACGGACTGTTCAACCCCATTGCCGGCCAACCTCACCGCACCACCGACTGGGAAATCGCCCGCTATCGGCTGCCGAGCCGGGTGACCTTCGACGCCCCGGGTGCCGACCCTCTCGAGGACGGCGGGGGTCCGGTCTGGAAGTTCACCGACGTTATGGGAGAACAGGTGGCCAGATTCCGCGCTGACGGCTCGGCCGAGGAGCGCGGTGCCTTCCGCTTCGCCGACCCGTTCGGCAACTTCCTCCAGGTGCGGGTCGAGCCCGCTGCCACCGGGCGTGTCCGTATCGAGAAGTTCAGCGATGACGACATCGAGTGGCACATTCGCAACCAGGAAGACAAACCGTGGAAGTGGAAGTGATGACTGCTCCAATGGAACCAATCATGCTGAACCCAAGGAGAACTGCAGTGCGTAAACGACAACTCGAATCTTCAGCCGGCTTTTCCCTCATCGAGGTGCTGATCGCCATGGGTATCGTGGTCATCGCTCTCGTCGGCCTGCTGCCGCTCTTCATGCGCTCGGTGATCCAGAACATCGAGGGCCGCGAGTCGACCATCGCCGGCAACCATAGTCGCTCCGAGATGGAGACCTACAGCGAGCTGGGCTTCAACAACTGGGAGCTGGAAGTCGCCGCCGGTACCGATCGGACCGTCCAGATGTTCTACACCACCGGTCAACAGGACTACCGGGGTGACGAGTCCTGGGTGGCTACCGTACCTGCCGGAGAGATCGCCCCCTGGACCCAGACCACCATCATCCGCCAGATGGGCATCAACGGACTGCTCGACTCGGATCTGGATGGGGTCATCGATGAGATCCAGGGTCTGGAGGACGACGACCACGACGGCGAGTTCGACAACCTGCTCACCGCCGGCACCATCCCGGGAGCCATCCATCTCAAACAGATCGAGGTACAGATCGTCGGCGAGAAGGACTGGTCCCACGGTGGCGAATCGGGTGACATCACCATCGAGACCCTGAAGGCGTTCTGAGGAGGATGGCAGAAATGACCCAACGGACACTTCAGCGATCCCGTTCCATCAAGGGCTCTCATCGAGCCCAGGGCTATTCCCTGGTCGAGTTGGTGATCGGCTTCACCGTCGCCATCATCATCCTGCTGGTGCTCTTCCAGGCCTTCCAGTCCAAGACCCAGTTGGCCCGCACCCAGATCGACGTGGCCGATATGCAGCAGGCCCAACGGGTCGTCCAGCACGAGATGAGTCGTCTGGTCAGGATGACCGGCCGCGGCGGTCTGGTCCACATGGTGGACCGGGGCAACGGCACCCGATTCCTGCCGGCCATGAACGTGCGCGACAACGTGCCGGCCAACCAGAACATCCTCGTCGGCGACACCGACTCCCCCATCATCGAGGAAGAGACCGATGTCCTGACGATCCGCGGGATTTTCAACTCGCCGGTCTACCAGCTCAACTTTGCCAGCCCGACCACCCTGGAGCTTCGCGACAGCGGCGGCGTCGTGACCGATTCCACCCAGGCTACCGAGGGAACCCTGGTGGTCACCGATCCCAGCCCCACCGGGATTCCCCAGGATCTGACACCGCTCTGCGACGCCACAACGGAAGAGCCACTGATTATCGTCAGCCCCATCGACGAGTCGATCTATGGCGTCGTCGAGATCACCGCGGTCAATTGCGGAGGAGGTCAGGCATCGGTGAGCTTCGTGGTCAGTAGCGGAACTCACACCAGCGACTTCCGGACCCTCTACAACTCCGGTCTGGGTGGCACCCCGACCCTGCCCAGCGGTCTGACCAATGCCGCCTACGCCGGCATCGTCGAGGAGTATCGCTTCTTCGTCCGCGAGCCGGAGGCCAACACCATTCCGGCGCCGACCCTGACCATGGCCCGGGTCTTTCCCGGCACCGAGACCAGTTTCGATGACCAGTATCTCGATCTGGCGGACAACATTCTCGACCTCCAGGTCGCCCTGGGCTTCGACTCGAGCCTCGGTCCGGCGCTGTCCGATCAGAACGCCGACGGCTTCACCAACGAGGACGACATCGTGGTGACCGAGACGGCCAATGGGCAGGACGACGACTGGCTGTTCAACAGCGACCAGGACGACCCCAACTCGGCACCCTTCGTGCCGCCCTGGGATGACGATCCCCTTACCGGACCGCCGCCGCAACCCGACATCTACTACGCCCGCATCACCACCCTGGCCCGGGTGCACGTACCCGACCGCAACTACGACTCACTACAGATCGCCAGGATCGAGAACCGCGACGTCGACCCGTTCAACCTCCTGGATGAGCGGCGCTTCCGACGTCAGCTGATGACCACCACCATCGACCTGAGGAACCTCTGATGCACAGATCAACCCGAACTCTCCGACGACAAGAGGGAAGCGTCTACATCCTGGCCCTGCTGGCCCTGCTGATTCTCACCATCGTGGGTCTGGCGGTATCGCTGGTGACCCAGAGCGAGATGCAGATCGGTGTCAATGAACGGCTCAGCCACCAGGCCTTCAATTCGGCTTCCGCCGGTGTCGATATCGGCACGGCCAAGGCCCTGGTGATGCCCGATCTACGGTCCTTCGAGCTCGACCTGGCGGAGCCCGGCACGGTCGTCACCGGCCTCAACATCCGTCACCGCCTCGAGGTGACGCCGTTTCTACCCATCCTCAGTGCCCCCTGCAATCTCTGTCAGATCAACGAGGGCGCCGAGTTCATGAAGGTCAACCACGCCGTCGCCTCCACGGCGACACGGATCGCCTGGATGGGAGACCCCAACAACCCACCCGACATTCCGACGCCCCTGGCACAGGAAAGGTTGAGCGTGTTGGTGTCGTTCCAACCCTGGCGAATGGATATCACGACCGGCGTCGATGCGGCCACCGATCAAAACCGTGGTGGTCTCAAGAACGCGTTCTGATCCGCGAGAAACCGCATAAAGGAAGGTGTCACCATGACTCGAAGGATCTCTTTTTCGAACCCCCTGTTTCGGCTCGCCGGCCTGCTGCTGGCGGTGGCCACCCTGGTCACCGGCACAGGCATCGCCGACGATCGCGATCTGGTCAAGGAGACCGGCGAAGAGCCGTATCTCTTTGTCATCTTCGATGTCTCCGGCTCCATGAACTGGACGCCACCGGACCCCGCTCTCGGGCTGCCCGAAGATCGTTGGGCTCCCGGCTACGGAGACGATCCCAACTCCAAGTTCTACCAGGCGAAGTCGGCCCTCTTCCAGGTGCTCCAGGATCCCGAGCTACGGGGGATCCAATGGGGATTCGCCACCTACAACCAGGATCAGGTGCGGGCCTATCGCAAGCACTACCTGGCGACACCGCTACAGGCCCCCGAGTGGGCCGACGACCTGCCCTACCCCTTGCCAGGTATGGCCAAGCACTTTGGTGAGACCTGCATGGACGACGCCGATGGCGGCAGCGGGTGTGATCTGGACGCGGATCTCGGTGAGGTGTATTGGGATCCGACCGAGAACGCCTGGGCAATGGGCACTTGCGGCGCTCCGCAAGATCTCGCCGATCTGGAAAGTATGGGCGAGCTCCTCTCCTTCCCCGCGCTCGGCAGCGACGGCCTGCAGCCCACTGTCGAGTGGGTCCGCCATGAAGGGCGGGAGTTTCAGGTGATCTGGCGAGATGTCGATTCAGGCAGCATCATCGACCAAACCTATACGGTTCACATGGAGGTCCGAGAACGGGACGGCTGTGGTGCCTGGCTCACCGACTGGGGACACCAGCATGTCCAGCTCGGCAGGATGTACGAAACCGACAACAACGGACGTGACTTGCCAGGAGCCAACGAGATCCTCATCTGGCAGGGTGACGGCTTCACTGACGGCCTGGGCAACCCGGCCGGTTTCTACGATCCCGACGACACCCGGGCCACCAACACCTGTCTCGGCTGGGAGCCCAACAATGATTCCGCCAATGATGTGGCAGCCGGGGTCAATGCCAAGTACTCCACCACCAGCGACCCGCTGGCCCGGCACACCTGGGCCTTCGATCGCGGCGACGTGATTCCCTGGGACTGGCAGGACGAAGCGACCTGGGGGATGGGCAACAGCAATCGCGAGCTGATCATGAAGCGTCTGGCGCCGAGCTTCGACGGCCTGGACCCGGCCACTGCGGACTTCCGAGTCGCTCCGTACTTCGAGGATCTACCGGATACCTTCCACGCCACCGGTACCCAGGGTCGCCTAGCACTCAAGCCCGCGTACACCAACACCCCGCCGTTGCTACCCAGCGGCTCGACTCCCATCGGCGACTCCATGTACAACTTCATGAACTGGTTCGACCAGTGGAAGACGGTGGCCACGGGGCCTGGCGGCGACGACCTGTTCGGTTGCCGGACGGTCAACCTGCTGATCCTGAGTGATGGTGACGAGACCTGTTACAACGGCGATATCAACGGCACCCAGGACGGCGGCGGCGACCGCAATCCCTGCTGGATCGCCGACCGTCTGCTGACTCAGAACAACCGCAGCATCCGCACCTTCATCATCGGCTTCGGCGTGCCGGGCTCGAATGCCAACTTCCTCAACTGCATCGCGCAGCGGGGCGGCACCGATGCCATCGATCTGGACAACGACGGCGTCACCGATGTCACCGGTCCGATTCTGCCGGGTAACGAGCAGGAGTTGGTGGATGCTCTCAAGTCGATCGCCAGCGCGGTCAAGAGCCAGTCTCGCTCCTTCGCCTCGGCGGCGGTGCCGCAGGCCCAGGTCAATGTGGACGACAAGGTCTACCTCACCAGCTTCATGCCGCTGGACGGTGAGTCCATCTGGCCGGGTCGGCTGGACGCCTATCTGCGACCGGTACCGCTGCGAGAGCAAGATGTGGTGCTTCCCGACGGTACGATCGAGACCCGTCTGGTTCCCGATCCCACCGAGGACTGCGGACCGAGCGATGACGCCCAATGCCATCTGTGGAATGCCGGCGAAGAGCTGCTCCTGCAGGCTGCCGAGGACACTCAGCTTCTCGATCTGGGTCTCGGAGGTGACGGCACCCTGAATCTGGGGAACGGCGAGCGCAGGCGTCGGGTCTACTACTCCATCGACCGGCGGAACTTCATCATTCCCGACCGACGCCGCTTCTTCAAGCTGACCGATGCCAACTCCGACGGACTCTGGCGGGACATGCTCTACGGCATGGACATCTGTGAGCGCGGTAACGCCGCCTGCACGCTGATCCAGGGCAACCGCGACATCGCCAGCGAGAACATCAACTTTGTGCACCAGATCAAGACGGCGGAAGATCCCATCAACCCTGGAACGTTCTTCGACTACATCCTGGGAGATTTTTTCCATTCCGACCCGCTGGTCTATGGTAATCCGGACAACTTCGACTACTGGGTAGGCGACGTGAACGGCGACGGTTCACTGCCGCTACTGGATCCTTGCGACACCTCACCGGACGGCTATCGCTGCTTCTTTGCCAAGCACCGCTATCGCCGCAAGGTGATCATCGCCGGGACCAATGACGGGCAGGCGCACATCTTCGATGCCGGCTTCTTCCGAGGTCCCAACGGTGCGGCCACCGGCCTCTGTGACTCCAATCCGGCGACCAGCGAGGAGTTCGTGGCCGGGGACTTCGACAACGGTTCGGGGCGCGAGCTCTTCTCCTATGTGCCGCGGACCATTCTGCCGCGGCTGACCGACCTCAAAAACACCGGTGACCACATGTTCACCGTCGACGGCCGTATCACCCGCGGTGACGTGTTCATCGATCCTCTTCAGCCCACCGGCGTGCCGGTGGCGGACGAAAGGGAGTGGCGTAGCACTCTGGTCGGCACCCTGCGTGAGGGTGGCAGCGGGCTCTATGCCTTCGATATCACCCAACCGGACGCACTGCTCGAATGCGACGGGCTGGAGCAGATACCGCAGGCCCGCAACGGCTCCCTCGACTATGTGCCCTCCTGCACCAACGGCGGCGCCAGCTGCGGCACGACCCGCTATCCGGAGGTCATGTGGGAGTTCGATGACACCGACGACTGCGTCGATACGGTGACGGATCTCGATCTGAGCCTAGCCCATGCCAACAACGCCAAGCGTTGTGACGACGACGACAACCAACTCTCCGATATGGGCGACTCCTGGTCGCGGCCGACCATCGTCCGCATCCGGGTGGACGACCCCAACGAGGGCGGCGTAGTCGACAAATTCGTCGCGGTCTTCGGCGGCGGTATGGATCCGAACCGCAAAGACGAACCCGATCAGACCCAGGTGCGAGGTAACCACCTCTTCATGGTGGACATGGAGACCGGTCGGGCGATCTACAAGCGTCCGGTCGTCGGCTCCGCCGCCGCCGATCCGGCCGTGGTCGATATCGATCAGGACGGCTATGCCGACACTGTGTATTTCGGCACCACCGCCGGATTCCTCTACAAGGTGGACATCAGCACCATCGAGAGTCTGGTCGACCTGGGAGCCTCTGGTGGTTTCAAGATCACCAGCAGCAATTGGGACCCCTTCCCGATCTTCAATACCGCGAACCGACCCCTCTACCACGAGCCCACCATCATCTTCGTCACCGAGCTCGGCAAGTACGCCGTGGCAATCGGAACCGGGGACCGGGAGGATCTCTGGTCGAGAAGGCTGGGTGAGTCACGGGACGAGGGACGCTTCTATATGTTCGTCGACCGCGACTTCGATGCCAGCGACTCGTTCCTGCCTTTGGACGAGACCGATCTCCAGCAGATCGCCCTGACCGACGCCAACACGACGGCCGACTATCTGCGGCAGTCCCCCTTCGGCTGGTATCTGCTGCTCAATCCTGGAGAGCGGTTGATCTCCGAGGCCTTCTCGCTGGCTGGGGTGACCATCTTCTCCAGCTACGAACCGCTGGAGTCCATCAGCGAGGACGGCGCCATCTGCCAGCGCTACGGCAACAGCAAGATCTACGTGGTCACCTCGACCGCCAGCAACACGCTGTTGAGCAACAACGAGCGCTACTTCACCATCGAGGGTGGCTTCCTCTCACCGCCATTTGCGGAGACCTCGCAGACCAAGAACCCGACTAGCGGCGAAGGCGGCCCCACCGCCGACGATCTGCCGGACGATCTGGTTTCGGTGGTCAGCGAGATCAAGAAGCTGCTGCCGAGCAATTGTCAGTACGCCAACTACACCATCAACATCAAGGCGGTGCGTGACGACACCGGTATCCAGTTCCTCGCCGCCATTCCGATCTGTACTGTGGAGACCAACTGGAAGGACCTCTAGAAATGAAGCGACTCCAGACTCTCACGCTCACCCTCATCGTCTGCGGCTCCCTGGCTCTCTTGGCCAGCGGGGCCGCAGCCGAGTGGCTGGTGACCAGCGACGGTTCCCGGATCGAGATCGACGGACCCTATACGGTGGAAGGCAAGCTGGTCACCTTCAGCCTGCTCAACGGTACCCTCGGATCCATGCCTCTTACGGCGGTGGATCTGGAGGCCACCAAGGCACTCGCCGAGAAGATCGCCGAACCTCCCGTTCTGGAAGAGCCGGTGAAACGCAAGGCGATCATGGTGATCACCGATGCCGATGTAGGCCATCCTCGGCTGCCAGCAGCGAGTCCGGTGCCAGCGGGTGACGACGCCGACGCCGAAGAGGTGGAGGCTCCGGCCCTGCGAGTGACCGGTTGGCGGGAAGAGGTGGACTCATCCAGGACCACGGTGGCGATCAGCGGTACCCTGCAAAACCCGACGCAGAATCCGGCGACCTCGATCGCCCTGGATGTGCAGCTCTACGACGCTCAGGGTGGTCTGCTTGAGACCAGCTCGGCGCGACTCGAGCGGGGATTCCTCAACCCCGGCGGTAGTGTGCGATTCGACGCCAGCTTCGATGAGACGCTGAGCTACGACCGGGTCGAGTTCCACATCCAGAGCCGCGGCTTTCTCTCCGAGCCACCGCCGGACGAGGACTCATCCGACGGCGACGACGAAGCCGAGGACGAGGAACAGTCCTGAGCTTACTCTTGACAGGTGCTGGCTAGACCTTCAACGGGGACTCGATTCAGGGCCCGGTATCCGGGCCACCGGCGACCGGCTCTTCGCTGATCGCCGAACCGGTAGCCACCCGAAAACGACGCAGGATGCTCCACGGTCCCTGCACCCCCTCGGTGTCGAAGGCCGCCACCCGCCAGACGAAGCTGCCGGTACCCTGCAACCCGATGGTCGCGGTGGTCTCGGTCCGGTCTTCCAGGTCGATGATGTTCTGCACGAAGAAGCGGGTCCGGGCCACCTGCAAAGCGTAGCGACTGGCCCCTTCCACGGCTCGCCACTCCAGAACCAGCTTGCCATCGGCGGCCATGACCGCTTCGAAATTGTCCTCGGGACCGAGCAGCAGCGGCGCCGTCGGCAGCAGCTTCTGTCTGGAGAGGACCGTGCCCTTTTGCACGACCTGCTCCATCGCCCCGACTTCGCGACTGGATCCATCGGCAGAGGAGACCACCATCTCGCCCTCATAGGCCGCAAAGCTGCTGGTGTCCTGCGCGGGGTCGTGACTGATCGCCGCCTTGCTGTCTCGCTGCACTCTGGCTTCGGCTTGCGGCGTGGAGACACGGCTACTCGCCTGCGCGGTTCCCAGGTCTACCCACCCGGCCTCCAGATCGATCGTGCGCTGCCGAGCCTCGCCAGGTGCCGGACGGGTGCGGCCGATCAACAACACCGTGTCCGGTCGCACCGTGTAGAGGGTGCCGTCCACAGACATGATCTCCGCCGAACCGCTACCGCTCGTCTTGACGTAGTCGCCTGAGTTGAGCGCCACCCGACTGCGGGCCGCCTGCCACGAGCCCCGATCGCCGCGGCGGTACTGCACGCCGCCCTGGACGGCGATGAACATGGCTTCGCCCTCGGCGCCGCGCATTCGCAGGGTACTGAAGATCGAGGCCAGCAGTGTGCGACTCCGTTCGCCGCTGCGGAAGGCCTCTCGCAGGGCACCCGCACGCTGGTGTTCCTTGGCCTCTTCCAGATGGTTTCGGGCGACGAAGTACTCTTCCCGATAGCTGTTGATAGCCCCTTCGCTGCGGACCGTCCGCATCAGATCCTCAGCCTCCTGAATGACCCGTGCGACCTCCTTCTCCAGAACCATTCGATCCAGGAAACGGTAGCCGACAACGCCGACCACACCCAGAATGATGAGCAGCAGGATGAAACTCCAGCCCTTCACGGAATCCAACGAAACCGTGTACCAATCCACCAGCTTGCGGGGCTTTTTCTCCGAATTCACTGCTCAGCGCCTCTTCCTACGGATGGTCTCACCGGGTTTCATGAATATAGCAGTCACGCAGGGCTTAGTTCCGATACTCCGGGAAGCCTCCCAGATCGTAGTCCTTGATCCGTCGCTGCAGAGTCCGGTAGCTGATTCCGAGAAGCGAAGCCGCCTGCTGCTTGTCACCTCCGGCAGCGGTCAAGGCATCACAGATTCGTTGCCGATCGCTCTCCGAGGTCGGCCTGGAGACGAGCGGACGGAGTTCCGCCTCACCCAACCGAGACCGGTCACTGACGATCATCGCCCGCTCGAGAACGTTGGCCAGCTGGCGCACGTTCCCCGGCCAGCGGTGGGCGGACAGCAGCTCCACGGCGCCCACGGTGAGCTGTCTGCGGCCCGTCTTCTGGCGATCGGCGATGCGATCCAGAAGATACTGTGCCAACAGGGGAATATCCGAGGGCCGCTCTCGCAAGGGTGGTAGCTCGATCGGGAAGACCTCGAGCCGGTAGAAGAGATCCTGACGAAATGTGCCCTCTTCCGCCATGGCCGCCAGATCACGATTGGTCGCCGCCACCAGTCTCACGTCGGCATTGAGGGTCTTGGACCCACCGACCCGCTCGAAGGTTCGCTCCTCCAGCACCCGCAAGACCTTCGCCTGCACCGCCAGCGGCAGATCACCGATCTCATCCATCAGCAGAGTGCCTCCCTTGGCCACCTCGAATCGACCCGACTGACGCTTGTGGGCACCGGTAAAGGCGCCCTTCTCATGCCCGAAGAGCTCATTCTCCATCAGCGTCTCGGGTATGGCGGCACAGTTGACCGCCACGAATGGGCCTTCGCCCCTGGGCGACAGGGCGTGGAGCGCTCTGGCGAAAAGCTCCTTGCCGGTTCCACTCTCACCGGTCAACAGAACCGTGCTATCGGTCCGTGCGACTCGCTCGAGCAGCCTCAGCGCCGAGCGCACCTTGGGGTGCCGTCCCACGATGGTCGGCCCTCCGGACACTCGAAAGGAGTCTTCTTCGGCTGTTTCCCCGACCAACGATGCGACCAGCTGAAACAGATCCTCGATCTCGACCGGTTTTTCGAGGAAGTCGACCGCCCCGTGTTTCATCGCCTCGACCGCCGTATGCACGGTGCCGTAGGCCGTCAGCACCACAACGGGAACCTCGGGGTGCAATTGGCGGCTCTCCTGCAACACCTCGATACCGGACTGCCCGGGCAGTTTCAGATCGGTGAGAACGAGATCGTACTGCCGACGCCCCATGGACTCCAGGGCGGCTTCGCCGCTGGCGGCGGTCTCCACGTCATACCCCTCACCGGTCAGGGCGCGATCGAGCATCCGACGGAGAGACTCCCGGTCTTCGACGACCAGGATGCGGCAGGCGGACATGGCTCGATTCTACTGGTCTGAGGCCTTTCGGCAGTATGAAACGCCACAGCGGTGGCGCGACTTCAGGCGGCAGACGCCGCTTCCACGGCTGCGATCAGCGTCTCGTCATCTTCGGGATCGACCGTCCGGAGGTCAAGAATCAGCCGGCCTTCATGGAGGTAACCGATCACCGGCGGATCTCCCTGACGCAGTCTCTCCAGAACCGCCGACTCCCCAGGCAGCGCCAGAGCATGGCCCGGAACCGGGCGCTCGGGCGCCGCACCACCACCGAGGTATCCATCGGCCGGGACGATGTCGGCGCCGAGGCGCGCGCCGACCCGCTCCAGCCGCTGTCGCAGCAACCCGGGATCCGACCACATTCGATCGAGTGGCAGGGGCTCGCCGGCGAGATGCATGCGGAGCACCGCCTCCAGGGCAGCGAAGACGGTACGATCCGGGCGCAGGGCCCGATACAGTGGGTGCCGACGGCAGCGATCCACGAGATCCTTCCGACCGGCGAGAATCCCCGCCTGCGGCCCACCGAGTAGCTTGTCACCACTACCGCAGACCAGGTCACAGCCCGCAGCCAGTAGCTGCTGAAAGCTCGGATGTCCCGCCAGCTGCGGCGCCGTGTGGGGCCGCAGCAGTCCGCTGCCCTCGTCCATCAGGACCGGTAGATCCCGTACCCGACCCAACTCCACCAGAGCCGGGATTTCGACCTCCTCGACAAACCCCGAGACCCTGTAGTTGCTGGGATGCACCTTGAGCAAGAGTGCAGTGTTCGGGCCGATGGCCCGCTCGTAGTCGGCGATCCGAGTCCGATTGGTAGTTCCCACCTCGACCAGAATGGCTCCCGCGGCGCCGAGAATGTCAGGAATCCGAAAGGACCCGCCGATTTCCACCAGCTCACCCCGCGAGACCACCACCTCTCTCCCATGGGCCAGGCTGGAGAGGACGAGGACCAACGCCCCGGCGTTGTTGTTGGCTACCAGAGCGCCCTCGGCACCGGTCACGGCCTCGATCAATCTCTCGGCCCGTCGATTGCGCTCACCCCGTCGCCCTGCCGACAGATCGAACTCCAGATCACAGTAGGCGTTGAGGAGCGGCACCAGGGAGTCGGCGATGCCTCTCGGCAAGGGTGCTCGACCCAGATTGGTATGCAGGAAGATTCCGGTGGCATTCAAGACTCGCCGCAACCCGTCACCCAGATCGGTGCCCAGCTCGTGGGCCAGCTTCGACTCGATTCCTGCGATGGCCTGTTCGAGGCGACGCTCCGCAGACGCGAATCGACCCTCGGCGACCTGGCTGCGCAGAGCCTCCAGCTCCTGCCGAAGACGCTGCCGTACCTGATCCCTCCCGTATAATCCTATGAGTCGTTGAATCTCAGGTTCGGCCAATAGCCGATCGACCGCTGGAATCAGCCGCCGCAGGTCCTTTGAGGTTGCTTCCGCCATGGCTCGCTGGCAATTCTAGCCTGACCCAGATGTGCTGCGACCACTGTGACATGGATCACCCTGTGAAACCCACCACTCGCTTGCCGCGATCGGCAAGGTAGTCTAGGAGACACCTGTGGTCGACCTACACTCATTCGAGCACAAGAAGAGCATCGACGAGAGGTTGATGACTCTCGATCAGGACATTCGTCGATTTCGCATCGACTACGAGCGCTTCTTCAGCGGCAATCTGCCAATCCCACCCGAACAACGCCGAATCTCGATCACCAACCAGATCAAAGACCTTCGTACCGAGCGCATGAGGGCCGTATCGCACCGGTTTCGCTTCAACACCCTGGAAGCCAAGTTCAATGCTTTCCTGGTGTTGTTCAACCGCCGGATGCGGGAGTTCGAGCTCGGTCGCAAGGGGCGCCGCGCGGTGGACGGCGGGGCCGAAGACTTCGATCCCATGTCGGGCGTGGTGGTGGACGAGAGACCCAGTGATGCTGCCGCTCAGGCGCTGTTTCAGGGCCTCTACGCGGACACCGGTTCCAACCCCAAGGCTGACTTCGGGAAGTTCCAGGACTATCTATCGAAGCAAGCGGAGAAGATCCGCGAGAAAACCGGCTGCGAGCAGGTCAGCTTTCGGGTGGCTTCGGAGAAGGGCAAGATGAAGCTGAAGGCCAAGCCGGTCAAGTAAAGGGTCCTCCCGACTAGTCCATGCCACTCAGCCCGAGGCCACCCACCAGGATCGTGGGTGCGCCGATCATCGCGCCCGCAGGCTCGAAGGTGAGGTCCCTGGCTACGCCACGGATGTTGTGTAGCAGGGTGCTGATCCCGCCCTCGAGCCAGGTCCCCGAAATCGGTGAGGTTGCGCGGCCCTGGCGCAGGACGAATCCGCAGACAGGAAGGCGAAACCGATCGGTCGCAAAGTCGACCTGCACCGTCCCCATGGGTTCCAACAGGTAGTGTCCGCGGGCAACGGAGGCGACCAGGTCCCCCACGGGGACCGCCCGGGCCGCCCCGAGAAACAGGTGCGAGGCGGCGGGTCGCGGCAGGTCCCGCCAGCTGTCACGGCGGCAACAGCCGAGAGTGGGCCGGTGATCACGACCGTCTCGCCAGTCGACAAGCGGCTGTCGGAATTGTCCCTCCTCGATCAACACCCTCGCACCTGTCGGCAGACCTTCGCCGTCCACGGGACCCGCGAGCACGCCACCCTCCAGGCGACCGTCGTCGACGATGGTCAGGGCATCACAGCCGACCCTGCCTCGTCGGTCAGTGAGGCTGCGGGCCAGAGCCTCGGCCTCTGCACCTACCAGCAGGGGAAGCAGCCCTTCCAGGATCCGGGCGGTGACCGCCGAGCCGATCAAGACCTCGCCCCTCTCTTTCGCAGGAGCCTCACCTCGATGCCCGAGCAGCAGCCTGTTGGCCAGTCTCCCGGCGATCCCTGGGGGGTGGAAAGCCTGATGCTGACGCTCTGCCACGGAGAGACCCGCCAAGCCGGCGCCGGACCAGGGACCCGCGACCTCCAGATAAAGGGAAGCCCCGCGGCTCTTGTAGCTCACCTCGATGCCTCGGCTACTGAGGATGGTCGTTTCGCTGGTTCCCTCTTCCAGATGACCCCGAATCAGCCGGCTACCCGGTATTTCGTCGACCAGCGCGGTCTCGATCCCTGCCATCAGCGCCAACGCCTCGGACTCGGCCACCAGGGCTTCGTCGAGATCCGTGGGTCGGCGCCAAACGGGGATCGGTACCGCCTCGGGTAGACGCAATGGTTGACCATCCGGTTCGGGCCACTGGCCACCGGCATCGGGCAGGCCGGTTCCAGCCACGTAGAGCGATGATCTGGAGCCACCGGCTCGTACGGCCCATCCCTGCTCGGTGCTCGAGCTCGCCCGTCGACCGTGTATACCGATCTCGAAACGACGCGATCTGCCCTGTTTGAGGAACAGCTCCGCTTCGGGCAAGCCCTGCTTCTCGAGCTGCCCGACGATCTCCGCGAAGATCTCCGTCGCCTTCACGTCACCACCTCTGCCGTCTCCAACCGCAGAGCCGGGGTCGTCGCCCAGACGGGGAGCAGGACTCCCCCTTTGGCACACCAACCGGCACCGGCCGACTGCCTCTCCTCACCGACCCCACTGACCGAGCTCAGCAAATCGGAGACCCGGCCCCGCATCCCGCAAGGCGCCACCGCCTCGGCCAGCTCGCCCTGTCGAATCTCACGGCCCCACGGAAAGGCCAGCGTGAACTCGCCGGTCTGCGAGTTCAAACGTCCTCGCGAAGCCTCCGGGAAGTAGAGGCCGCGGGAGATTCCTGACAACAGATCCTCTTCCGAGCTACCACCAGGCAGCAGCTCGAGGTGGGTCGAGCGCGGTACCGGCGGCACGTGTCGCCCGCTTCGCCGGCCGGCACCCGCCATCAATACCGTCGAGTCGTGAGCCGTTACCTGGTCTGCCAGAAGCTGCTCCACAACACCCCCGCGCAGAAGCCAACGACGCGACACCGGCACGCCCTCGTCGTCGGTGCTGCGGACCACCCCGTCAGGGCCTCCTGCCGGATTGTCCAGGACATCGAGGAGCTCACTGCCTACCGACACCCCGAAGGCCGCCTCTGGCGGTCCCTCCAGGGCCAGAGTGTCGGTCTCCAGAGCGTGGGCCACCGCTTCATGGAGCAAGACCGCGCAGGCGGCGGGTCCGAGAACCACCGGGCAGAGACCGGGCTTGGCGATCGGCGCTTCCCGGGAACGGAAGAGAGACGTCAGACGGCGAGAGACCGACTCCGCGGTCTCTCTACCGATCTCGGGGATCAAGCCACCGTGGCGACCCCAGGGCATCTCGGCCTCGAAGCTGAAGTACTCCTCCTGTTGTTGCTCGGGGGCCATGTGGGTCCCGACCACGCGCAGCCAACGTCTGTGCCGACGGATCTTGAGTCGCAGAGGAAAGGCAGCGAGATGGCGTCGAATCGCCTGCGTCACCCGACGAGGAAACCTCAGGAGGGAGTCGGGCACCGAGGATGGCGCAAAGGGACCCACCCTGAGGTCGGGTGGTGAGTAGGACGCGGCTGGGACCACCCGGGCCACATGTCTCAAGCCATCGGCAAAGAGCGGTGAGGCGATCTGATCCGTGGAGGTCTGCCACACCGATCGCTGTCGGATCAGTCGCAGCGCGAATCCCTGCTCGCGCCAGACGCGGACGCCGGCCATCTCGTCGGCGGCAGGTAGCTCCAGTACCTCGGTCCGTTCGAAGTAGGCGTCCGCCAAGTCGCCCTGCCGATCCGGGATCTGCGACAGCGAGCGGGCAATGGCGGTGGTATCGAGATCGCGAAATGGCACGGGAGAAATTCTTGCACAGTCCAGTATCGAGATCAGGTCGTATTCGGACCGCTCACGATGAGATAATCCCTCCCATGAGCACACCCAAATCCTTATCGGCCGAAAGCAGTGTCGACGAGCTCGAGAAGCGTCTCGCCGAGGCCAGGGCCGGCGGCGGCGAAGCTCGCATCGAAAGGCAGCATGCAGCCGGCAAGCTGACCGCCCGCGAACGGCTCGATCTCCTGCTGGACCCAGGATCCTTTGTCGAGATCGATGCCCTGGTGACCCACCGCTGTCGGGACTTCGGCATCGAAGACCAGAAGTTCCCGGGCGACGGCGTCGTCACCGGATACGGCACTGTCGACCAGCGACTGGTCTATCTGTTCGCACAGGACTTCACCATCTTCGGCGGCTCCATGTCCGAGACCAATGCTCGCAAGATCTGCAAGATCATGGATCTCGCCGTGGAGAACGGCGCTCCGGTCATCGGTCTCAACGATTCGGGTGGTGCCCGGATCCAGGAGGGGGTGGCCTCTCTCGGTGGCTACGCCGATATCTTCCTGCGCAACACCCTGGCCTCTGGAGTGGTACCCCAGATCAGCGCCATCATGGGCCCCTGTGCCGGTGGCGCGGTCTACTCCCCCGCCATCACCGATTTCATCTTCATGGTCGAGGACACCAGCTACATGTTTCTCACCGGGCCCGACGTCATCCGTACCGTGACCCACGAGGAGGTGACCAAGGAAGAGCTGGGTGGTGCCACCACCCACGCCTCCAAGAGCGGCGTGTGTCACTTCACCGTGCCCGATGACACCGCCTGTCTGCTGGCCATTCGAGACCTGCTCTCTTACCTGCCGAGCAACAATCTGGAGGATCCGCCGGTGGGTATCAGTGACGACGATCCCGATCGTGAGGACGAGGCACTCGACAGCCTGATCCCCGAGGACCCCAACAAACCCTACGACATCAAGCGTCTGATCCACTCGGTCGTCGATGATGGACGATTCCTGGAGGTTCAGGTCGACTACGCCCGCAATCTGGTGGTTGGATTCGCCCGCCTGGCCAGCCAGAGCGTCGGCATCGTGGCCAATCAGCCCAACTATCTTGCCGGGGTACTGGATATCGACGCCTCCCTGAAGGGGGCCCGCTTCGTACGCTTCTGCGATGCCTTCAATATCCCCCTGATCACTTTCGAGGACGTGCCAGGATTCCTTCCTGGCACCCAACAGGAGTTCGGCGGCATCATCAAGCACGGTGCGAAGTTTCTCTACGCCTTTGCCGAGGCCACCGTACCCAAGATCACCGTCATCACCCGCAAGGCCTACGGCGGCGCTTACTGCGTCATGTCCAGCAAGCATCTGCGTACCGATGTCAATCTTGCATTTCCGGCAGCCGAGATTGCAGTCATGGGGCCTGACGGCGCAGTCAGCATCCTCTATCGCCGCGAGCTCGAAGCAGCCGGCGACGGGGCCGCGGAGCTGCGTCAGAAGCTGGTCGCCGAATACCGCGAGAAGTTCTCCAATCCGTACATCGCCGCCGAGCGGGGCTTCATCGACGCGGTCATTCAACCGCGGCAGACCCGCTCGCATATCGTCCGGGCGCTACGCCAACTGAGCAGCAAACGACAGAGCGTACCGCCCAAGAAACATGGCAACATTCCAATCTAGACCCATCGCTTGACAGCAGAGTCGAGGTCGGGCAAGCTGACCCCCGGCTGCACAAGATGGATCCGAGGAGGGAAGATGCGGGAAAAAGACCGTCAGCTGAGACGCCGCAGAAAGCGACGTCAGGAGCGACTCAAGGAACGGCGGCGAGAGATGCTCGCCAAACGATCCCCACGTAGCAGCAAGCCAGCCAAGAAAGCGGCCAAGAAGACCGCCAAGAAGGCCAGCGAAGAGAGCGCGGAGAAGCCTGCCACCAAGAAAGCGGCAGCCAAGAAGGCTCCGGCCAAGAAGACTGCCGCGAAGAAGACGGCAGCCAAGAAGACTGCCGCGAAGAAGACGGCAGCCAAGAAGACCGCCAAGAAGGCCGCCGATGAGAGTGGCGAAACCACCAGCGAGTAGATTCAACTCCCCTCCCTCGATACCCGGGAGCACCACGATGTCCGAAAAACGTTCGCTGCAGGCGACCGATCCAGAGATCTATCGAGCCGTCGCCGACGAGCGTCGACGCCAGAATCAGTCCGTCGAGCTGATCGCCTCGGAGAACTTCGTCAGCCAGGCGGTTCTCGAGGCGGCCGGCAGCGTCATGACCAACAAGTACGCTGAAGGGTATCCCGGTCGGCGCTACTACGGCGGTTGTGAGAATGTCGACGTGGCCGAGCGCCTGGCCATCCAGAGAGCCAAGGAGCTCTTCGGCGCCGAGCACGTCAACGTTCAGCCCCACAGTGGGAGTCAGGCCAATATGGCCGTCTACTTCTCGGTTCTCGAGCCGGGCGACATGCTGATGGGAATGGACCTGGCCAGCGGCGGACACCTCACCCACGGCCACCGGCTCTCCTACTCCGGCCGAGACTTCGAAGTGGTCTCCTACGGGGTCCATCCGGAGACCGAAACCATCGACTACGAGCAGGTGGCCGTTCTGGCGCGCCAGCACCGTCCGAAGCTGATCGTCTGTGGCGCCAGCGCCTACAGTAGGATCATCGATTTCGCACGCTTCCGTCAGATTGCGGACGAGGTTGGCGCCCTGCTGATGGCCGATATCGCTCACATCGCAGGCCTGGTGGTGGCCGATCTGCACCCGTCGCCGGTTCCCCATTGTCAGTTTGTCACCACCACCACCCACAAGACCCTGCGTGGGCCCCGGGGCGGACTGATCATGTGCCAGGGGGAGTTTGCCAAGAGCGTCGACCGGGCGCTCTTCCCCGGCATCCAGGGAGGTCCCCTGATGCATATCATCGCCGCCAAGGCCGTGGCCTTCGAGGAGGCCCTGCGCGAGGAATTCCGGACCTACCAGCAGAGGCTCGTGGCCAACGCAGCGGCGATGGCAGCTCGGATGGTGGATCTGGGGTTTCGCATCGTTTCGGGAGGCACCGACAACCATGTCTTCCTGGTCGACGTGGCTACCGCCGGCCATACCGGCAAGCTGGTCGAGAAAGCACTGGAGAAGGCGGCCATCACAGTCAACAAGAACACCATCCCCTTCGATCCCAAACCACCCCTGGTTGCCTCGGGCATCCGCATCGGCACACCTGCGGTCACTTCCAGGGGAATGGGCGAGGAGCAGATGGTGGAGATCGCCGACCTCATCGGCCGAGCCCTGGAGAGCCCAGAAGACGACGCTCATCTCGCCGAGGTCAAGCGGCGGGTGATAGAGCTCTGCGAGCGCTTTCCACTCTACCCGCCTCTACCGGGCTAGAGAGGGGCTCTCGGCGCGGCTGGGCCACTGCAGATCATCGGTCGCCGGATAGGGCACCCCGAAGCGCCGCCGTAGATCCAGCCGCACCTCGCCGACCAGATAGACCGAGCCGCACACCACCAGAAAGTCGCCGTCGGCAGCCAGCGCCAGGTCGAGCGCTGCGGCCCGGTTGTTGTCGACCAGGGTCTTGGCTGGCGGCACAAGCGCGGCCAACTCGTCTACATCGGCGGCCCGGGGACTGGCAGGACTGGTCAGTACCACCCGCCAGGCCCGCTCTGCCAAGATCGGCAGTACCCGCTCTACCTGCTTGTCCTTGAGGGCGCCGAAGAGCATCACGCAACGTCCCTCGAGCCGATCCAAGGCTCGCCTGAGTGTCGAGGCACCATCCGGATTGTGGGCTACGTCCAACAGGATCGGTACCGTGCCGTCCGGTTCGACCCACTCCAGTCTGCCCGGCCACCGGGTGCGAGACACGCCGGCGACAATCGCCCGGTGGTCGAGGTTGCTCAACCCCATCGATGCCAGCTCCTCGGCAGCAAGAACCGCCAGACCGAGATTGGCCACCTGGTGCTCGCCGAGAAGGGGTAACGAGATCTCATAGCGCTGTCTGGGGGTTCGCAGTGTGACCTGTTGCCCTACCCAGCCCAGGTCGCGATGATCTTCCAGGGAGACCAGCTGAGGCCCCCACGCCAACCGGGCTCCGATCTCCGTGCCAACTTCCTCGATCGCCAGGCGAGCCTCCTCTCTCTCCACCCAGGCCAGCGTCGGTCGCCCGGCGCGAACGATTCCCGCCTTCTCGCGGCCGATCTGAGCGAGGGTCTCGCCGAGATACTTCTGATGCTCGAGACCGATCTCGGTTATCAGCGAGACTTTTGGATCGCATCCGTTGGTGGCATCGAGACGGCCTCCCAGACCCACCTCGAGGACCGCCAGATCGACCTGCTCCCTGGAGAACCAGAGAAAGGCGGCTGCGGTGAGGGCCTCGAAGTAGGTGGGCAGATAGCCCAATCGATCCTCGGCGACGGTGACAATCTCCTCCAGGATCGCCACCAGACTCTCCGACCGGATGGCTCGACCGTCGATACGTAGACGCTCCTCGACCGCTTCGAGGTGTGGAGAGGTGTACAATCCGACCCGATATCCAGCCGACTGGACCATACTCGCCAACAGGGCCGCGGTGGAGCCCTTGCCATTCGTACCGGCCACCAGCACAGCGCGGACGGACTTCTGCGGGTCTCCCAGCTCCTGCTGCAGGCGGCGGGTGGTCTCGAGTCCCAGCCGCACGCCATAGACCTCCAGGCGTCCCAGGATTGAATCGAGATCGGATGCGGGATTCACGATATCGCTCCCGAGGGACTCGCGAAGGAAGAACCGGCAGCCCGCTGCTCAGTGGAGGTGACGAAGACTCCGAGCGACGGTCTCTTTCAGCTCGGTGCGGGGCACAACCATGTCCAAGAAGCCGTGTTGAAGAAGAAACTCGCTACGCTGGAAGCCCTCGGGCAGACTCTCGCCGATGGTCTGTTCGATGACTCGTGGTCCGGCAAAGCCGATCAGAGCTCCGGGCTCAGCGATGTTCAGATCCCCCAACATGGCGAACGAGGCGGTGACACCACCGGTGGTCGGGTCGGTGAGAATCGACAGATACGGCAGCCGAGCTTCGCGCAGACGGGCGAGGGCGGCGCTGATCTTGGCCATCTGCATCAAGGAAAACGCGCCCTCCTGCATGCGGGCACCCCCCGAAGCCGAAACGACCACCAGTCCGACATCGCGCCGCCGCGCCTCTTCGGCCGCCCGCGTGATCTTCTCGCCGACCACCGATCCCATGGACCCGCCCATGAATCGGTACTCCATGACCGCCATTACCACCGGAACGCCCTCGATCTGGCCCTCAACCACCCGTACGGCTTCCGGGGTCTCGGTGAGATCTTGATACTGCTTCAGCCGCCCCTTGTAGGGCTTGGTATCACGAAACTTCAACGGATCGGTGGGCGAGACCCGGCTGAAGAGCTCGGTCGGACTCTCGTCATCAAGCAGCATGCCGATACGCTCCGGCGCCGAGATGCGGAAGTGGTAGCCGCATTTCGGGCAAATCATCATGTTCTTGTCCAGCTCCTTCGAATAGATGATCTCGCGACAGCCTTCGCACTTGACCCAGAGACCCTCGGGTACCTGACTCCGGGGCCGAACGGTGACCACCGGTTTCGGCTTCTTACTGCGTTTGAACCACGCCATCGCCTGGCGTTTCTAACACTACAGCCCATCCTCCGTCAACGAAGAAGTCTTTACGACTGAGCCACTTAGAAAGACCCATCCGGCAGCCTCCGCGAGGTCCCTCGGCACCGCCGGCCGCCGCGCTACAATGGAGCTGATCGGCCCTTTCTGAGGGCCCAACCCTGACAACCGGGCGAGGAGCGCAGCATGGCAGGTCACAGTAAATGGGCACAGATCAAACGCAAGAAGGCCGTCACGGACGCCCGCCGCGGACAACTCTGGACCAAGCTCCTCAAGGAGGTCACTGTCGCCGCCCGCATGGGTGGGGGTGATCCGGATGGCAATCCACGGCTCCGCACAGCCATCCAGGAAGCCAAGGGCGCCAATTGCCCCAACGACAACATCGATCGAGCCATCAAGCGGGGCACGGGAGAGTTGGAGGGAGTGTCCTATGAAGAGGTCACCTACGAGGGCTATGGACCCGGGGGAGTCGCCATTCTCGTCGAAGTGGTGACCGACAATCGCAATCGCTCGGTGGCCGAGATCCGGCACCTGTTCTCCAAGAGCGGCGGCAACCTCGGAGAGAATGGCTGTGTAGCCTGGATGTTCGACAAGAAGGGTCTGTTCGCCGTCGAGAAGGGTGCCATGAGCGAAGAGGCCTTCATGGATCTGGCATTGGAGATCGAGGCCGACGACATCTCGATCGAAGAGGAGAACTTCGAGATCTACTCGCAGCCGGACAGCTTCGCCATCGTTCGCGAAGAGCTGGAGCGTCGGGAAGTGCCGCTGGTCGCCAAGGAGCTGGCGATGCTGCCGCAGAACCAGATCAAGGTCGACGAAGAGAAGATTCCCCAGCTGCTGAAGCTCCTCGAGGCCCTCGAGGACCAGGAAGATGTGCAGCACGTCTGGGCCAATTTCGATATCGACAGCGAGGTCCTGGCCTTCCAGTTGGGTTGATCGCCAGCCCTCCGCTACCCATGCTGATTCTCGGTCTCGATCCAGGGAGTCGTCACACCGGCTACGGCCTGGTCGAATCGGCAGGTGGCGATCTCCGAGCCATAGCACACGGCCGCTTCTCCTGTCCCGCCAAGCAACCCGTGGCCGGCCGTCTGGCCGAAATGGCTGCCCAGCTGAGTGCCCTGCTGGAGCGTTGGCAGCCGACGGTGGCCGTCCTGGAGACACCGTTTCTCGGCATGAACGCCCGCTCCCTGGTGGTCCTCTCCCAGGCGCGGGGCGCCCTGCTGGCGGTTCTCGCCGCCCAGGGCCTGAAGATCGACGAGTACACCCCCGCCGAGGTCAAGAATGCCGTCACCGGCAGCGGTCGAGCGGACAAGGGGCAGGTCGCCAGAATGGTGGAAATGCACATGTCGATGCAGGGACAGAAACTCACTGAAGACGCCGCCGATGCGCTCGCCGTAGCCATCTGTTTTGCCCAGCGACACCGCATGGACAGTCTGCTTTCGGGTCGCCGATAGACCCGTGTTGCAGGCCCGTCTGCTCAGTTGGCGCCTCGCTGAGCCCTGTGCTAGCATTCGATCCTTGTCTCTTCAGGTGGCGAGGCATAGACTCTTCGCTGTTGACAATGGAGAAGCGTCGGAACTCCGCTCTGCTGTGTTGTGGGCCGGTTTCATCCGATCTGTGGGAGGTTGTCGGGAACTCGTTCCGGCGATCCGGGGTCTAAATTTAGATAGAGGAGGAATGTCGTGGAATTCGGCGGAACTTTTGTAAAGCTCTTCAGGGAAGGCGGTCCCGTCATGTGGCCTCTGCTGGTGTTCTCGATCATTGGACTGGTGTTCATCATCGAGAGATTCATCGCACTGCGCAAGGCCAAGATCAACGTCAATGAGTTTCTAGCCAAGATTCGCAAGTCTCTGATCGTCAATCGGTCGATCAAGGACGCGATCAAGGTCTGCGAGAACTATCGTGGTCCGGTGCCATCCATCATGAAAGCCGGTCTGCTCAAGTACGGTGAACCCAAGGAAGATGTGGAGAAGACCATCGAGAACGCCGCTCTCTTCGAGATGGGCCGCCTCGAGCGTAATCTGGTCTGGCTGGCGACGATCGCCAACGTATCACCCCTCCTCGGCTTCTTCGGTACGGTGGCCGGCATGATCAAATCCTTCGACGCTCTGGCCGAGGCCGGTCTGTCGAACCCGGGACTGGTGGCCGCAGGTATCTCCGAGGCCCTGATCACCACCGCCGCTGGTCTGGCCGTGGCGATCCCGGCTCAGTTGTCCTACAACTTCTTCATGAGCCGGATCAACAAGTTCGTGCGCGACATCGAGACCTCCACCAACATGCTGCTCGAGACCTTCGGCGAGATGCAGCGTAGTGGAATCAGTCCCGAGCCCGCGGCGGCGGTCCGCCCCGCCGGCAGTGGCGCTCCCGCAGCCAAACCGGCCGGCGGCGACAGCTAAGGTTCGGGAGTCGGAAGGACCATGAAACTCCTAGTACGATCAGTCCAGAACCAGGGCATTCCCACCGCCTCCATGGCGGATATTGCATTCCTGCTGATCATCTTCTTCATGGTCACCATCAACTTCGAGGTGGACAAGACGCAGGTCTTTCTACCGAAGACCCAGATACGCCTCGAGATACCCAAGAAGTCTGCCTATATCTCGATTACCGAGTCGGGGCAGATTCGGGTGAGCGGTGGCGAGGAGATCAGCGTTCCGGTGCATCCGGAAGACGTGCTCTCGTTTGCCGCCGACGTGGTGGCCAGGGATCCGGCCAAGTCCTTCGTGCTCAAGGCCGACACCAACGTACCCTATCGATACGTGGACGGGGTCATCGACTCCCTGAAACAGGCGAAAGCGCAGGTCATCTACCTCCTTTCGGAGCAAGAGACCGTAGATTCGGCCGAGGAAGGATAAGGCTATGAAGTTCAAGAAAGGTCAAGTCGACGACGAGATTCCGACCGCTTCGATGGCCGATATCGCCTTCTTGTTGATCATCTACTTCATGGTGACAACGACCTTCGCGGCAACTCGAGGCATCGATTTCTCGCTGCCCCAGGAAGACGACAGTCCATTGGTCGATAAAGAGGAGTCGGTACTGATCGAAGTACAACCCGGGGGCGTCCTGGTCGTGGACACCAAGCCCATGCAGCTGGACCAGATTCTCGACTATCTGAAGCCCAAGCTGGAGCGCAACCCCATGAAGCCGGTCATCATCCGCTCGAACGAAATGGCGGAGTACGGCCACATGGTCAGCGTCTTCGATCTGCTCAGACAGGCCCCGGACGAGATAGGGATCGAGGTCAAGAACGTCTCGATACCCACGCAACGTGAAATCGACATGTTCTGGTACTGATGACGATGGCTAAAGACAAGAAAACCTCCACGTCGAAGATGAAAGAGGCCGTCCCGACCACTTTGATGGCCGAAGAGACCTTCGCCCTCGAGTACGAGGACGATCGGAAGAACATGCGGATCGCCATCGGTGTGGCGATCGCGCTCCATATCGTGTTCTTCCTGATCAAGGTGCCCGAGATGGTGGCCCAACAGGCGGAAGCCAAGAAGGCCAAGGTCTACGTCGTCCAGCAGGTGCGCTTCAAGCCGCCGCCACCCAAGCAGCAGAAGGAGATTCCCAAGGCGCGGTCGAAGAAGGTGCCTATTCCCGATCCGACTCCAGACGAGCCGGAGCCCATTCGATTGCCAGAAGAGATCGAGCAGGAGATCGAGATCCCCGACACCGACATCATCTTCGGTATTCCCGAAGGGCCTCCTCCCGCCGAGCCGGAAGGGCCGATTCGTGTAGGTGGCGACGTGCAACCCCCGGTCAAGGTTTCGGCACCTTCGCCGCAGTACACGGAGATCGCCCGCAAGGCGCGCATCCAGGGTGTGGTGATCGTTGAAGCCATCATCGACAAGACAGGCAACGTGACCAACGTCAAGGTCCTCAAGGGTCTTCCCATGGGACTCGACACGGCCGCGGCTGATGCGGTGAAGAAGTGGAAGTTCAAACCGGCTACGCTCAACGGCAAACCGGTTGCGGTTATCTACAACCTGACCGTGAACTTTCGGTTGCAGTAGGCACCGAGTTTGCATTTACCTACTGCGAACGCAAGGAGGGCAACCATGATGAATCGCCTCACGTCCACACTCCTACTGGCCGTCCTGATCGTGGCTTCGGCCACCGTCGTGGAAGCGGGCTGGGAAGAGGGGGTGGCGGCCTTCAAGGGCGGTAACTTCCAGCAGGCCGCGAAGGAGTTCCAGGGCTTCGTCGACGAGCGCCCCGATGTCTACCAGGGGCACTACATGCTGGGGCAATCGCTCGCCAAGCTCGGCCGAGACCAGGAAGCCCTGACCCACCTGAGAAAGGCCCTCGAGCTGGAGCCCGGCAACGTCGGCGTTCAGTTGGCGCTCGGAAAGGTCTACCTCGAGGTCGGCAGGTATTCCGATGCGGCGGCGCTGCTGGGTAAGATCGACATCTCGTCTCTGCCGAAGGCACAGCAACCGGCGCTGCATCAGATGCTGGCGCTGGCGCTGGAGAAGAGCGGCGACAGCGGTCGCGCCTTGCAGCAGCTGGAACAAGCCGCGCGCTCGAACCCCAACGATGCCACCATCCAATACCAGTATGGCTCCGCTGCGCTCCGTGACGGTGACACCGCCGCTGCGGTCTCAGCCCTCGGCAAGGCAGCTCAGCTCGATCCCAACGATCCCGCCAAGCTGAACGCCTATGCCCAGGCTCTGGTGCGCAAGGGCCGTTCGACCACCGGGCAGACCAAGGCTCAGGCTTATCAACAGGCATCCTCAGCGGCTCAGAAGCTCGTGGCGGCCGATCCCAGCTACGACAACCTGATGCTGCTGGCGGGAGCCCAGCTGGGTGCCAAGCAGTACGACGGTGCGCTCTCGACCTTGCAGCAGGCTGCCCGCAAGAACTCCAGTGATTGGCTGCCGCTGTTCTATCAGGGGCAGGCCTTCACCCAGAAGGATCAGTTCCGCTCCGCCGAGTCGATTCTCAAGCAGGCTCTCGACAAGGCCAGACCGGGCAAGGACCAGGTAACCATCTGGAAGCAGCTCGGATTCGTCTACGAGAAGCAGAAGAGCTATCAGGCTGCCATCGGTGCCTACCAGAAGGCCGGTGATTCGGCCGCGGTGGCTCGCGTCGAAGAGAATCAGCGGACGGCCGAGTACAACCTCGAGGTCGAAGAAGAGGCCCAGCGGATTCGGGCCCTCGAAGAGGAGCAGGCCAAGATCAAGGAAGAGCTGGAAGCTCTTCCCGGCGGCCCGCCACCTGGCAGCTGATCTCTACGAAAGATTCCGTTTCGCTCACGAGGGGGCTCATCGCCCCCTCTTTTTTCTTGCATGGGAGCCGCCGCTCAGTCGCCTGCCAGGTCCTCTCGGCGCAGCGAGAGCACCGCGCCGACACAACCGGCCAGGGTGGCTAGTGCCAGCAGAATGAGGATCGCCTGCCAGGGCAGGAATCGGTCTACGAGCGCCGTGCCGAGGAGAATAGTCGAACCCCTGGGGTTGAGGCCCAGAAAGGCGAGAAAGAGAGCCAGAACGGCAATCAGGCCCCCCAGGAGCCCCTGGATCAGCCCTTCGAAGAAGAAGGGGCCCCGTACGTACAGCTCGGTGGCTCCGACGAGTCGCATGACGGCGATCTCATCTCGATAGAGATAGGCCGTCAGACGAATCACGCTGCCGATGGTGATCACCGCGGCGGCCAGCAGCGCGGCCCCCACCGCAATACCGACTCCCCGCAGGATACCGATAAAGGCATCGAGCTGACGGAGCCAGTCTCGATCTTCATCTACCATGATGACAGCCGGATCCTCCCGTAGCCCGCTCAACCAGGAGGAGAAATCCGGTTCCACAGCCAGGCTGGGCTCGAAGCCCAACTCCAACGAGGCAGGCAGCGGCTCGTCCTCCCAGCTCTCGAGTAGATCCTGAACACTGGGAAAGGTCTCTCGAAAGCGCTGGCTCGCCTCGGAGCCCGTCACCTGTTTGACGGAGGTCACCCACTCGGTCCGCGTGCTCAGCGAGGTCAACCGCTCGATCGCTTCGCTGGTCGCCGGCGAGCGCAGATAGACGATGATCTTGGCTTCCTGCCGCCAGTCCTCCACCACTCGATTGAGATTGCCGCTCAGCAGCAGGAAGGTGCCGCCGATGAAGATGCTCATGGCGATGGTCAGGATGGCCAGTGAGCTGACCTTCCAACTACGCCACAGGCTCACCGTCGCCTCGGCCAGAAAGTACCTCAGGATGCGCAGCAGACTCACAGAATCGCTTCCTCGTCAGCCGTCTCCCCCTCCGCGGATTCCGGGTACAGCGGCTCACTGGTCAACAGACGGCTCTGTCTCTCCACTACCCGGTCGCCCACCAGACGCCCCCTGTCCAGCGACAGGACTCGGCCTCCGATGGCCCGAACGAATCCCGGGTCGTGGGTCGCCAGCAGGACCGTGGTGCCCTTACCGTTGATCTCCACGAAGAGGCGCATGATCTCCCAGGAGAGCTCGGGGTCGAGGTTGCCGGTCGGTTCGTCAGCGATCAGGATCTCGGGCTGGTTGATCAGTGCACGAGCGATGGCCACACGCTGTTGTTCCCCACCCGACAGCTGCAGGGGAAAGGAGTTCATCCGGTGAGCCAGGCCGACTCGACGCAGGGTCTGGTAGGCCAGACGCTTGCGCTCCTGCAAGCCCATGCCGAGGATCTGTGGCAGATAGCTGATGTTCTCGAAGATGGTGCGCCTGGGGATCAAGCGGAAATCCTGAAAGACCACACCGATGGTGCGCCTCAGAAACGGTACCTTCTTCCTGGGAATCAGCGACACATTCCGACCGTTGACCAGAATCTGACCCGATGTCGGCTCGGTCTCGCGATAGATGAGCCTCAACAACGTCGATTTTCCCGCTCCGCTCGCGCCACGTAGAAAGGCGAAATCACCCCTCTCGAGCTTGAAGCTCACCTCACGCAGCGCCGCCGCACCGCCGGCGAATTTCTTGCTGACGCTCAGAAATTGGATCAATCGATTATCCAGGTTTTGACACGGTGAATGGTAGCTTCGAATCCGCCGCTAGTTTACCGAATGGCCAACCACGGAACAGTGACTTCTGAACTGCCAGGCGGATAGAATCGCCGGCGCCTCCAGCCACGGCCATGAGTCCTCCCACATCAACGAGCCCGCGCCTTCGAGCCGGCTTTCATCACTGGTCGTTTCGAGATGGCGATCGCCGCATCCTCTTCGTCGGCAAAGGACCCCATGGCCATCGAATCAGGGCCTTCCAGGAGCTGACCGATCCGCCACGGCCGGAGCTCGCCTGGCCCCGGCAGATTCACTCCGACAGAGTCCTCGAGCCGGCCGGTGCCGGGGTCTGCGGCGAAGCCGATGCCCTGATGACCCGACGAAGAGGGTTGGCGGTCTCGGTGGCTACCGCCGATTGTGTACCTATCATCGTGGCCGCCGCCGGTGCCATGGCCGCCATCCACGCCGGCTGGCGTGGCCTGGCGCAGAACATCATCGATCGAGCTCTCGAAGAGCTCGACGCCGATTCGTCGACCGCCAGGGCCTGGATCGGCCCGGCCATCGGTCCATGCTGCTACGAAGTCGA
>CAJHZZ010000043.1_pt1 | contig 48512 bp, 31 predicted proteins | sample 9199071 | NCBI WGS metagenome assembly CAJHZZ01 (sample SAMEA7708275, study PRJEB35096) | sediment metagenome | biome: marine neritic benthic zone biome [ENVO:01000025]; feature: sediment [ENVO:00002007]; material: shallow marine sediment [ENVO:03000034] sea grass bed [ENVO_01000059] ...
AAGAACGAGGCCGAGGTCGAGCGCGGCATCGAGTTGGCGAAGGAGTTCGCCGACATCGTGGTCGCCGTCAACGTCGGCAACGAGGCGCTGGTCGACTGGAACGATCACATGGTGCCCCTGGAGCAGGTCATCGCCTATGTGCGCCAGGTCAGAGCCGCCATCGAGCAGCCGGTGACGGTGGCCGACAACTATGTGTGGTGGACCCGCGAGGGTGCGCCTCTGGCGGCCGAGGTCGACTTTCTCGGTGTCCACACCTATCCGGTCTGGGAAGAGAAGACGATCGACGAGGGTCTGGCCTTCACCATCGAAAACCTGCAAGACGTGCGGGAAGCCCTGCCTGACAAACCCATCGTTATTCTCGAGGCCGGCTGGGCAACCGTCGCCAGTGAGTTCGGAGAGCGTGCCAGCGAAGCCCATCAGGTGCGGTATTACGAGGAGCTCAAAGACTGGGCGACGGCAACCAACACCACCGTGTTCTTTTTCGAGGCCTTCGACGAGCCGTGGAAGGGCGATCCGAAGAATCCGCTGGGGGCCGAGAAACACTGGGGCCTGTTCAATGTCGATCGGACGCCCAAGAAAGTCATGCGCTCAGACACCGGGAATACATCTTCCCCCTAAATGGGCCGGGGAGGTGGTGACGACAGACGAGGATTTCGAGTGCTCTCCCGGCCTGGGGAGGCAACACCAGTTCCGTTAATTCCCTGATCTGAGCGCCCGCCAACCTGTCAAAATCTGAAGGCGGCCCGCTGGGCCTTCTCGAACAGGTCCTCCAGCTGCGCCAGGGCGACTTCCCGCGGCAGATACGGGATGCAGATCTTGTGGTCCGCCGGACCAGCCCCGGCCGTGTCCACCTTCAGCGACGCCATCTCATAGCGTCGATCGAAAGGGGACTCTTTCAGCGTAATCACCTGTATCTTGTCGTAGAAAGTGGCACTGAGCTTTCGGGTCATGACACCGCTGCGAAACACCAGCCCAACAGGCGAGCGCGCCCAGGCAATCCGCCGGAAGGACACCATCGCGTGCCAGACACCCATCGGCAGGAAAACCAACACAGCCAGCGCGCCCCACGGCTGAACCAGCAGCGCACAGCCGAGGGTTGCCAAGAGGCCCACGACCAGGGCAACGCGAATCATACGGCCCCGAGCTCGAGGCGCTAATCCTCGCCAGGGCGGATTCTCCAGATCCAGGTCCGGAAACAGCGCCCCTACCACCTCTCCCACCTGGTCCTGTCGCACAATGGGAACGAACGATTTGCCGCTGACTACCGCGTCGTTCTCCTCTCCAGTCTCACTGCCGGCCGTCTCCAGCCGGATCGACGCTCGACCCGCCCAGCGCGCCAGCAGCGTCTGGTGAATCGAGAGGAACTGCACCCGATGCCGGGGGATGGTGGCCGAGGATCGAGTCAGCAGACCGCAACTGATTCGAAGATCATCACCTACCCGCTCGAGGACGAAACCGTGGAAGCGGAGAATCGTCCACACCACCGAGAGACCCCGCAGCAGTAGCAGGGTGCCGATAAGCGTCGCCATCCCCACGGCAACCATCGTCGTCAGGCGCAGGCCGGCTGCCGACTCGAACAGCCAGTCGAGCTCGATGCGCTCCGCGAGCCCGAACTCCCAGAGGAAGCCCGCGGCGATCAAGACCAACACCATGCCGCGGTTGGAGATCAGACCCAGAGTCACGAGCTCAGCGGTTGGGATGCGCAGCACCACCACGCGTGAGCCTTCGGCACTGGTTGGGGACTCGGGCTGAACAGATGCCGCGGCCTTGTCGGCGCCGACGGATGGCTCACCGGTGTCAACGGCGAAGACGCGCTGTCGCATCTTGGCGATCGCCTCGAGGGACAGAACCTGGAGCTGCGCTTCCGGCTCGCTGCCGCCGGCGGTCTCTATCTTCACGTCGGCGACCCCAAGAAGCCGGTGGAGCGGTCGCTGCACGATGTCGATGTTCTGGATGCGCCGGAATCGGATGTGACGCTCGCTGCGGAACAGCAGACCCTGCCGGACGATGAGGTCCTCATCGGTAAACCGGTAGCGTAGCGTCAGGTACTTGAAGAGCTCATACAGGACGCTGGGCACAAACATCGCCACCAGCCAGTATTCAGGGCTGCCCTCCCGGGTGAAGAACAGGACGACGATGGCGGGCAGGATCAGCAACCGCGCGTGCTTGCCGATTCTGAGAACCAGCGACGCGCCGTGCAGCCGGTACCATTTGTCCGTCGAGGGCAGGGGGGGCTCGCTGGCACGGTCTTCAGACGGCATCGGTCTCGGTACCCTGGATGAGGTAGTCGCGGATCCGCTGGGCCTTGTCGATAGACAGTCCCGCCAGGGTCACAGCGGCGTTCTCGGTGCCGGCGGTGTGGGTGGTGAGCGTGGCAATGCCGTATTGACGTTGGAGCGGCCCTTGCAGTACGTCCGTGTGCTGGGTCCGTGATTTCGGCAGCGAAGTGATAGTCCGCCAGACTATGCCCCGACGGATTTCGAGTCCCGCCGTTGTCACGAGATAACTCGTGTGCCGGTAGACCATCCGCGGCCAGAACAGGGTCCCCCAGAGCATGCCGGTCGCAAGCACTCCCCAGGCAGCGACCAGGATCAAGAGCCAACCGGGCGGCCAGGTCAGGATGATCAATGCCAGCAGTGCTATGAGAGAAGCACCGCAGGCAACCCCCGTTGCGATCCACCATCCGAAGCGCTCAGCCTTGACGAACCCTAGATCGAGTCTCGCAGGTTGCCCGGTTAGCAGGTCCGCGAACTCGTCACCTTTGGCCACCGGCTCCGAGTCGGGTAACGAGGGCGGGGGGTTAGAGGGCCGACTTGAGCGGTCCGAGGTCGGAGGGTCCGAAGTCATCCTCCGCCAATTGTATGAAAGAGCGCCAGGTCTGGTCTGGCCGCAGTGCTAGGCTTCGGATGATGATCTTGGGAGCCGACATTCTCGGAGTGGTTCTGGCCGGCGGCGAAGGCAGTCGACTGCTCCCCCTGACCCGCGAACGAGCCAAGCCGGCGGTGCCGTTCGGCGGCCAGTACCGACTGATCGACTTCGTCCTCTCGAATCTGGTCAACAGCGGTCTGCGTAAGGTCGTCGTCCTCACCCAATACCTCAGCCACAGCCTGGACCGCCACATGGCTCAGTGCTGGCGACTGTCGCCCCTGCTGGGCAACTATGTCGCTACCGTGCCGGCCCAGATGCGCACCGGGCGCCGCTGGTTTGCTGGCTCGGCGGATGCGATCTACCAGAACCTCAACATTCTGGGGGACGAGCGTCCCGACTACGTCGCCGTCTTCGGTGCCGATCACATCTACCGCATGGATGTCCGGCCGATGCTCGAGCAGCACGAGCGGTCCGGTGCGTCGGTGACGGTTTCAGGCATTCCGGTGGCGATCGAGCAGGCGAGCTCCTTCGGCGTCATCGAGAGCGACGAGCAGGGCAAGATCCTCTCTTTCTTGGAGAAGCCGAGCTCACCGCCGTCGATGCCCGGCGACCCGGAAAGAGCGCTCGCCTCGATGGGCAACTACATCTTCACTGCCGACGCACTGCGCGAGGTGGTGGCTGCTGACGCGGCGGACGAAGGCTCCGGGCACGATCTCGGGGGCGACATCATCCCCCGCCTGGTCACCGAAGGGGAGGCCTATGTCTACGACTTCGGCGACAATCGGATACCCGATCAGAGCGAGCGTGAGCGCGGTTACTGGCGAGACGTGGGCACCCTCGACACCTACTACGAGGCGAGCATGGACCTGGTCTCGATCGAGCCAGTGTTCGACCTCTACAACCGCAGGTGGCCCATCCTCAGTCTAGGGTTTCCCTACCCCCCGGCCAAGTTCGTCCATGACAACCTGGAGCGTCGGGGGCGGGCTCTCGACTCCCTGGTCGCACCAGGGGTTATCGTCTCCGGTGGAACTGTGCGGCGCTCCATCCTGTTTCCCCTGACCCGGGTGAATTCCTCCGCCGAGATCACTGACAGCGTGCTCTTCGACAACGTCAAGGTGGGACGCGGGGCAGTCGTGCGGCGGGCGATCATCGACAAGAACGTGCGCATTGCCGAACGAGCCGAGATCGGCGTCGACCCCGAGCGTGACCGCGAGCGATTCACCATCTCCGATTCCGGTGTGGTGGTAGTGGGCAAGGGAACCGTGGTGGCTGCCGAGCGCTAGGTGCTGAGGGCAAGAATAAGCTTCGTCTGATCGCCGGAATCCTTAACGGAGTAGGGATCCGATTCTCTCGGCTCGCCAGCTCAAGCCATGGCCGAACGGAAAGAGCGGATTGTAGTCCTCGTCACCGACGTTAATGGGATGCTGGTCTGCCGAGCGCGGCCACGTGAATGACAGCTTGCCCGTTGGCGGGTGGTCGCCGAACAGTACGTTGGTGATGCCGTCTCGTCCTGCATCCTCTGGGTAGTTCGCGGGTGGACAGGCAGATCGAACTAGCCGCACTGATAGGGTGGGTTCGACAAAGGCAGACAACAGGAGGTGGGCCTTGACACTACAGATCGGTGATATCGCGCCAGATTTCTCGGCAGAGACAACTCAGGGACAGATTCATTTTCACGAGTGGATCGGAGAAAGCTGGGCAGTCCTGTTTTCCCATCCCAAGGACTTTACTCCGGTCTGCACAACCGAGCTCGGAAACATGGCGAGTCTCAAGCCGGAGTTCGATGAGCGCAACTGCAAGATCATCGGTCTGAGTATCGACGCCGTGGAAGACCACGAGGCCTGGGCTCGAGACATCGAGGCTTCCCAGGGGCATGCACTCAATTATCCTTTGATCGGGGACGCTGACTTGAAGGTCGCGAAACTCTACGGCATGATCCATCCAAAAGCGAGCCAGACTGCAGGCGGCCTCACCGCGAAGGACACTTCCACCGTGCGCTCCCTATTCGTCATTGGCCCGGACAAGACGATCAAGCTCACCCTGACCTATCCCATGAACACCGGTCGCAACTTCCACGAGCTGCTACGGACGTTGGATTCTATGCAGTTGACCGCCCAACACCTGGTCGCCACCCCGGTCAATTGGCAGCCTGGGGAAGATGTCATCATTCTGCCTGGAGTGCCCGACGAGTGGGCCAAAGAGAACTTTCCCGGTGGCTGGGAGTCACCACTGCCGTATATCCGAATCGTGCCCCAACCTGATTGAACTCCGGCCAACCTTGGAAGAGTGGCCATCGTAGTCCTCGTCGCCGACGTTGATCGGATGCTGGTCCGCCGAGCGCGGCCATGAGAATGACAGCTTGCCCGTTGGCCGGTGGTCGCCGAACAACACGTCGGGGATGCGCTCCATGGGGGTGGCTCCCTCTTCGGCCAGCTCCTTGAGTGTGTTGAAGAAGAGCTCATAGCGGTCGGGTACTATCACCATGTCCATCCCAGCGACGCTCTACACCTTCTCAGCGGATAACTGGCAACGTCCCCCTGAAGAGGTCGCAGCCCTGATGCGCCTGCTGGAGATCTATCGAAAGACAGAGACGGATCGATGTGTGAAGAATGGGGTCCGGCTCAGCGTCATCGGCCGCCATTCCTATTTGAAGTCGTTCCTGGAGCGGTTCCGAAGGGAATGGGATGCAGAGTGGTAAATCAGATCCCGTCGCGCAGTTGGTGGCGGTAGAGATCGGCCAGCTCGAGACAGGTCTCGCCCGAGTAGTCGTCGAGAATCGCCTCGAGCGGTAGCTCGGTATCCCACCAGACACCGAGCTCGGTGTGATGGCCGACCAGCCTCTTGTCGACCCAATCGACGTTGCCACCACCGGGGAAGATCCCCAACCGGCGCTCTACCTTGGCCATGATAGTCCAGCGGCCGAAGAAGTGGATCAGCTTGAGGATCGGTCGGAAGCGATTGTTGAAGTAGCCCAGCACCGGCATCTTGGCCAGTGCGAGCATCCTCTGCGCGCCGGCGACCTCACGCACGGTGTAGACCCAGCGGTGGTGGCAGTAGCCGAGATAGAACCTCGATTCGACGTTGGCCATCTCGCTGTGCTTGGTCGGCACCGAGACGTAGCCGGCCTTCGAGATCGATGCTAGCTGCAGGGCTACAAAGAAGGGGTCGCGGATGTCTTCGAGCACGTGCGTGCAAATGCTGAAGTCGAAGAGCTCACCGGTCTGCCGGATCTCCTCCCACACCTCCGGTCGGCAGACGTTGCCAACAAAGGTCTTCTTGCCGGTCGAGTCGGCGGGGAAGAGATCGACATAGGCGTCGGTGTGTTCGTCGGCCCATGGATTGTAGCGACCGCCGACATCGATGACACGAAAGTCTCCCTGCCTACGTTGCTCCGCCAAGTGGTTCAGTACCCGTTGCCTCAGGGTGTCGACGGTGCCAGTGTCTGCAGCGACGATCGTCATGCTGAGGCTCAGTCGGTCTTAGAGCCGTTGAGGTTGCGATAGGCGCCCAGGACCCTGTCCCAGTCGTGCTGGCCGAACATCTTGTCCATGCGCTCCGCAGAGAAGACGAGACGACCCGCATAGGCCAGCTGCGCGTCGAGCGGGCGATTGCAGGCCAGCCAACAGTCGTTGCATTTCGCATACTGCTCGTGGGTGGTGATCGTTGCGGGATCGTTCCAGATGTCGTGGAACGACCTCTCGTTCAGATTGCCCAGCACAACGCTTTTCTGCTGGCAGAGATAGACATCACCGTTGCCCAGGATGTAGCACTTGGTGCGAATGTTCCAGCACGGGATGGAGAGCTCCTTATCCATCCAGGAGTTGTTCAGCTTCATGAACTCATCGAGATAGGGCTCGTGCTCCGGTGAGATCTTGCCGGCCGGTTTGGTCGTGTCGAAGAATTCCGGGTTCTGATAGACGCCGACCGACATCTCGACGCCCTTTTCTTCAGCCAGGGCCTTGACCTGGCGCAGGTCTTCGACCGCATTCCAGGGAGTGATCGTGTAGCCGAGGTGGATATTGGTCAGCCCCTTGAGCTCATCGACGATACGGATGATGTCGTCGGAGCTGTCGACGCCGCGTACCTTCTTGTAGGTCTCGCCCAGGCCGTCGAGCGACATGTAGACGTTGGGGACCTTGTACTCCTTGACCGCCTCGATCAACTCATCCGGGTACATGCCGTTCGAGAGCACGACGAAGTCGTTGCCGGCCTGCTTGACCAGTCTGATGATGTCGCGCCAGTTCGGATGCTCGAGAAACTCGCCGCCGGTGAGCTCGAAGAAGGTCTTGCGTGTGACGGCCGGGTCGCGGAGAAGTCGGCCAATGATGTCGACGTCAAGGTGATTGTGCTCCTTCTTGTTCCAGATGAAGCAGTGCCGGCAGCGCGACTTACAGAGATCCGTGGCCATGAGGCCGATGACCCGCAGTTTCCGATTCCTGACATCCAGGGAGCGCGTCAAGCCATGCTTGAGGGCCTTGGCAGTCTTCAGAAAAGTCATTTTCATTGCCCTGGAGGTTCCCTTCCGGTACCGAGAGAACCTCAGTTGATCATTGGTGTCTTGGGTGGTTTCGAACCTTTCGAGTGGCCGGAGAATAGCACAGGCTCTGGCCCCTCTCTGAGCCGGTGCGAGGTGGTCCAATCCCCGGGGTTGGCCAGCGTTGGGATGGTTCTGTGTTGTGGCAGCGTCGGTACTCGGCAACACGGCATCGAAGAACGAGTTTTGGCCACCGTGTTTGTGGATACACGTGAACATTTCCCGGATGACTTCGACTGCTTCTCAAATCCTACTGGCCCAGGGTCATGAACAAGGGATTCGGACAGACGGTTCGCATCTCTGTTCGCGAGCTCTATGGCATCGACACGCTCGACGGGACAGCGATTCAGCAGCGCCCCGAGCTCTTCCGTATCGAGGAAAAGCGTAGGGCTCTCTCACGAGCCCCCTGGGTCCAAATCGAGCTGATAGATTGCGCCTGATGAAACGGCCTCTGGCGACCCTTGTCACCCTCGCACTGTTGGGTGGGGCCTGCGCCCGGAATCCGGAGCCGGCCGAAATGCGTCCCGTGGTCCTCGTCGGTATCGACGGGGCCGACTGGATCGCCATCAAGGAGCTTTGGAATCAGGGCCGGTTGCCAAATCTGCGCGCCCTGGCCCAGCGTGGAGCGACCTCTCAGCTGACCCCGATAGCGGATTTCTCGCCGATCATCTGGACGAGCTTTGTCACGGGTGTCAGACCCGAGCGTCACGGGATCACCGACTTTCTGCTGCCGACGGACCAGGGTGATATTCCCGTGTCCTCGTCGGTGCGTAGGGTTCCGGCCATCTGGAACATGCTTTCCACGGCCCAGCGGCGCGTGGCTGTCCTGGGGTGGTGGGTCTCCTGGCCAGCGGAATCAGTCAACGGTGTGGTGGTTTCCGACAGGGCTCTGCGCACCACGGAGGGAGCGGTATCTCCAACGGACTTCACATCGCGGTTCGCCGAGGTTGTGGCCCGATTCCCGGAAGATCCGGAGGCCGATTTTCAGGCCGAGATCGGTCGCCAGGACCAGATCATCGCGGCGGTGGCCCGAGAACTGGCTGGTGAAGACTTCGACCTCATGCTGGTTTATCTGCGCAGTCCCGATGTAGTGAGTCATCCGTACTGGAAGTACTTCCAACCCCCGGAGAACGAAGAGGTCGACCAGGAGAAGATCGAGAAGTTCGGGGAGCGCGTGCCGGAGGCCTACGAAGCGGTGGACAGGATTCTCGGCGAGCTCGTGGCCACGGCCCCGGCCGATACCAATTTCTTCATCACGTCCGATCACGGATTCACCTCGGTGGAGAGGGATGGGTACCGGATGCTGGTGGATCTGAATGTGGTCCTGGAGCACCTGGGATATCTCGTCCGTTCTGACGGTGAGATCGATTGGCAGCGCTCACGGGCGGTAACGTGGAACTCGCCTCCCGGACTGCCAGAAAAGATGGTGCGGATCGGTCTGACCGATCGGGAACCCGCAGGTCCGGTGCAGCCCGAGGACCTGTCCGAGGTGCGCGACCGATTGGTCGCTGAACTGGCCGAGGTGGCCAACAAGAACGGTGCACCGGTCTTCCGTACCCGACAACCCAGAAAGAATGAGCAGCGGTCGGGTGCGGATCTCATGGTGGTGGTTCACCAGCGCAAGAAGGCGAGGGCCATGTACTTTCGCGGTGAGGAGATATCGGGAGTGACGGAAAGAGTGGAAGAGCTGACCGGCACGCACTCGGTGGAAACTCCGGGAATCTTCATCGCTGCCGGTCCCGATATCGACCCCACTTTTGGTGCCAAGGCGGTGCATAGCCTCGATATCACGCCCACGCTTCTCTACGCACTGGGACTGCCGGTGGCGGAGGATTTCGATGGCAGGGCTCGCACCCGCCTATTTCGAGCGGAGTTCCGGGAGACCCAACCCCTGAGAACGGTGCCTTCCTGGGGAGAGGCCGAGGAGGGGTTGGCGACCACCTCGGAGATCGATGAGGAGCTCAAGGACGAGCTGCGGGCTCTGGGCTATCTGGACTGACTCTCGAGCCTTGTCGTGGGTGTGGATGATCTCGATCTCCTGCTCACGACCAGACGCGGACCAGCGGCCCTGCATGAATAGACGAAGCTCGTGCACGGCGCGTTGAGTACGAGGTGCCGCGCGCGCAAAGCTGTCACCCCGAGGACGTCACGCCCTGAAGCCGGCGGCGAGGCCGTCTGGCTCCACCTCGCGTTACCAGCTCAATCCGTACCCGAACGCAAACAGTGGATCGTAGTCCTCATCGCCGACATTGATCGGATGCTGGTCCGCCGAGCGGGGCCACGAGAAGGAGAGTTTGCCGGTGGGTGCATAGTCGCCGAACAGCACGTCGGCGATGCCGTCTCCCTCGGTGCCGGGAAGCCAGATGGCCGCCAAGGCGTCGCTCGCTTCGAGCGTTTCGTCGACAATCAGCGGTCGCCCGGAGATCAGCAGCGTCACGACCGGTACTCCGGCGGCTGCAGCGTTGGCGACCACCGCTCGATCGTCGTCGCTCAGTTCCAGCACCAGGTCATCACCGTGCATCTCGGCGTAGGGCCGCTCGCCGACTACCACGATGACGACGTCGGCGCCCTCGGCGCCTTTCCCGTCCGCCGAATGCGTGACCTCGGTGCCCTCCGAGACCGCCCTCTGGATCGCCTCGAGAATCGTCGTCCCCTCGGTGATCGCACCCATCTTGCCCAGCCACTCGATCGTCCAGCCACCGCTCTGCATGCCGATGTCGTCGGCACCAGGACCGACCACGTGGATGCGCCCAGCATCCTTCGCCAGCGGCAGCACGCCGCCCTCGTTCTTCAGCAGCACCAGCGACTCGCGCACCGCCTGCCGGGCCACCGCGCGGTGCTCGGCCGACCCGAAGCTCGCCTCGAGCGACCGATCCGCGGTCGACGACCAGTCATCGTCGAACAGGCCGGCGGCGAACTTGACCCGCAGGATCCGCCGCACCGCATCGTCGATGCGCTCCATCGGGATCGCGCCCTCCTCGACGAGCTCCTTGAGGGTATTGAAGAACAGCTGGTAGCGATCGGGCACCATCACCATGTCCATCCCCGCGTTGATCGAGGTTTCTATGTCGCTCTTGTAGTCGCCGGGCAGCTCGTCGATGGCCTTGAAATCGGAGATCAGGAAACCCTCGAAACCCAGCTCCTCCTTGACGATTTCGGTGAGTAGCCGCCGGCTGCCCGAGCACTTGAGGCCGTTCCAGCTGCTGTAGGAGGGCATGATGGTGCCGACGCCGGCTTTGACCGCGGTGACATATCCCTCCATGTGGATCCGCCGCAACTCCTCTTCCGTCAGCGGCACGTCGCCGCGGTCGAACGGATAGCCGAATCCACCGGGAAGAATCACGCCCGTACCGATCACCGTGCCGCCGTCGCCTGCCAGGTGCTTGGCGCAGGCCACGACTCTCTCGGCGTTGCCGGGATCGTCGCCCTGCAGCCCGCGCACCGCCGCGGCCCCGAGCTCCGCTACCAGCTGGGGCTCCTCGGCGAACCCTTCGTAGGTCCGGCCCCAGCGATCGTCCTGGGGCACAGCGACGCTGGGAGCGAAGTCCCAATTGATCCCGGTGGCCTTGATCTCCTTGGCCGTGATGCGACTGATCTCCTCGACGAGCTCGGCGTTGCGCGTCGCGCCCAGGCCGATGTTGTGCGGAAAGACGACCGCACCGATGACGTTCGAGTGCCCGTGCACCGCGTCGACACCGTAGAGCAGCGGAATACCAAGTCTGGTCTCGAGGGCCTTGGCCTGGTACCCCTCGTATAGCGCCCGCCAATCCTCGAAGCTGTTGGTCTCCGGATCCGAGCCGCCGCCGCTCAAAAGGGATCCCAGCATGTACTCGCGAATATGGTCTGGATCTTCCAGAAACTCCTGGTCCGGCTGCGTCATCTGACCGATCTTCTCGTCGAGCGTCATCTGGGCCAGGAGCTCGTCGACCTGGTCATCGAATGAGGTGAAGAGGGCCTGCCCGGAAGGCGGTTGCTCGGCAGAGGGTTGCTCCGCGGGGCGATCCTCGGTCGGTGCGCAAGATGTAAGGAGTAGGGCCAGCGCCAGAAATGCAATCTGTCTCATCGGGAATCCTCTCGGGAAAGGCGCCATTGTATCGACTTTTTCACCAACGGCTCTGTCGTGTTGGCGGTCCTGCGATTGCCGGGTTCTCCTTCAGAGAGTTGCTTCTCCGACCCTCTGATAGATTGCGCTGACCACAGAATCACCAGTGTCGCTCAACGATCGGTGGCACACGAGCAATCTCGGGGGGAACACGATGACGACAGACAGTAGCCGTCTCTCGGTCAAGGAGAAGGTTGGCTATGGTCTGGGAGACACCGCCTCGCACTTCGTGTGGGACATGGTCGGCTTCTGGATCCTGATCTTCTACACCGACACCTTCGGGATCTCGGCGGCCGCTGCGGGCACGATCATGTTCATCGCGCGGATCTGGGACATGGTCAGCGACCCGCTGATGGGGGTGATCTCCGATCGCACGCGGACCCGATGGGGGAAGTTTCGTCCGTACATCCTCTGGGCCGCTCTGCCCTACAGCGTGCTGGCGGTGTTGGCCTTCTCGACTCCCGATATCGGCCCGACCGGCAAGGTGATCTACGCGGCGGTCACCTATCTGCTCTTGATGACCGCCTACACCGCCATCAACCTGCCGTACTCGTCCCTGGGCGCGGTGATGACGTCGGACTCCTACGAGCGCACCAGCCTGAACACCTATCGTTTTGTGTGTGCTTTTGTCGGCCAGTTGGTCGTCTCTGGCCTCGCTCTGACCCTGGCCCGCACCTTCGGCCAGGGCGACGACGCCAAGGGCTATCGGCTGACCGTCACCCTTTTTGCGGTGATCGCCTTCGTGCTCTTCATGATCACCTTCCTGTCCACCCGGGAGCGAATCCAGCCACCGCCGACGCAGCAGGATTCTCTCAAGCAGGATTTCCGGATTCTCCTGCGCAACCGGCCGTGGGTCATTCTGGCCATCGTCGGGGTCGTCTCGTTCGTGATGTTCGCCCTGCAGAATCTCTCGCTGGCTTACTACTTCAAGTACTACATCGGCAGGGAAGAGAGCGTGCAGCTGTTCAACGTGGTGGGGAGCATCGCCCTGATTGTCGCCTTGCCACTGTCCAAGCCTCTGGCGCAGCGGTTCGGCAAGAAGAATGTCTTCATCGGTAGCTCGATTCTCTCCGGCACCTTCTTCGTTCTGCTCTTCCTACCGGGAGCCGACAACATCGGCTGGATCTACGCCCTGAACATCCTGGGCAAGATGGCCTACGCCCCAGCGGTGCCGCTGCTCTGGACGATGATCGCGGACGCTGCCGACTACGCCGAATGGACGACGGAGAGAAGGGCCACAGGTCTTTTCTTCTCCGCCGCGACGTTTGCCCAGAAGGGTGGCTGGGGGATTGGCGGTGCGCTGGCGGGTTGGCTGCTCGCTGCCTATGGCTACGTGGAACAGGCCGGCGAGCAGACCGCCCTGACGCTGACCGGTATCAAGCTCCTGATCTCGGTCTTCCCGGGTCTGCTCTATATGTCCTGTGCGCTCTTCCTGATCTTCTATCCTCTCGACGAAGCCACATGCGCGACGATGAAGCGTGATCTGGAAGAGCGGCGCGAGGGGCAGACGCCAGAGCCGGAGAGTTGAGAGTGACTTGGCCAGGGACTGTGGCTTCCGTCCGAACACCTTGGGACCGACTCGATTGGCGCTGGAATCCGGAGGGACGTAAAGGATGGAGCTGACCGGGCTGGATCTCGCGATCATCGCCACCTACATGGTGGCGGTAACCCTCATCGGCGTGCTGCTGACCAAGCGCGCGGCCAAGAGCGTCGACTCCTATCTGCTGGGTGGTAAGACGTTGCCCTGGTATCTGCTGGGGCTCTCCAACGCCTCCGGGATGTTCGACATCTCGGGCACCATGTGGCTGGTGACGCTCGGCTTCGTCTATGGGCTCAAGAGCATCTGGATCCCCTGGTTGTGGCCGACGTTCAATCAGATCTTCCTGATGGTCTTTCTCTCCGCCTGGTTGCGGCGGTCGAACGTGCGGACCGGAGCGCAGTGGATCGGCACCCGATTCGGCCAGGGCACGGGTGCGACGCTCTCGCACACCATCGTCGTTGTTTTCGCCATCATCAGCGCCCTCGGATTCCTCGCTTACGGGTTCATCGGCCTGGGCAAGTTCGTCGAGATCTTCATCCCGTGGGAGGTGGTGCAGCCCTATCTCGCGATCGAGGTGCCGGCCGAATACGTACCGCACCTCTACGGCATCGTCTTCACCCTGGTAGCGGTCATCTACACGATCCTCGGCGGCATGACGAGCATCGTGCTGGCGGATGTGCTGCAGTACACCATCATGACGGTCTCGGCCATCGTGGTGGCGGCGATCGCCATGACCGCGCTGAGCCAGAACCCGCTGGTGGTGCCCGACGGCTGGATGAGTCCTTTCTTCGGTTGGACCCTCGACCTCGATTGGACCGGCATTATCGGCGAAGTGAATCAGAAGATCGTCGACGACCAGTTCTCGCTGTTTTCGATCTTCTTCATGATGATGATCTTCAAGGGGGTGCTGCTGAGCGTCGCCGGACCGGCGCCGAACTACGACATGCAGAAGATCCTGGCCACTAGATCGCCGCGCGAGGCCGCCAAGATGAGCGGTTTCGTCAGCCTGGTGTTGAGCCCATCGCGCTATCTGATGATCACCGGCTTCGTGGTGCTCGGGTTGATCTTCTACGACCGTCTGGATCTGATCGCCGGCGGCCAGCTCGATTTCGAGCAGATCCTGCCCTCGGCGATCAACGAGTTCGTGCCGGCCGGCTGGACCGGGCTGTTGCTGGCCGGACTTGCCGCCGCCTTCGTGTCGACGTTCTCGGGCACCCTCAATGCGGCTCAGGCCTACGTCGTGAACGACATCTATCTCAAGTACCTCAAACCCGACTCGTCAGCCCGTCGGACGCTGTTCGTCAACTATGCCAGCGGTCTGATCGTCGTGGTCGTCAGCATTGCCCTGGGGTTCTACGCCAAGAACGTCAACAACATGCTGCAGTGGATCGTGTCGGGGTTGTGGGGTGGATACTGCGCCTCGAACGTCCTCAAGTGGTACTGGTGGCGCTTCAATGGCCAGGGCTACTTCTGGGGGATGCTCGCCGGGATCGTGCCGGCGCTGATCTTTCCCGTCATCTGGCCCGACAAGTTGCCGCTCTACTACTTTCCGCACCTGCTGGGTCTTTCACTGATCGGATGCCTCGCCGGGACCTATCTGTCGAAGCCCACCGATACCGAAACGCTGAAGAGCTTCTACCGCCACGTGCGGCCCTGGGGTTTCTGGGGACCGATCCGCCAGCTGGTCGAAGCGGACGATCCCGATTTCGCGCCGAACAGAAACTTCGGTCGGGACTGGTTCAACGTGCTCGTGGGCATCGTCTGGCAGACCGCGTTGGTGGCCCTGCCGGTCTTCTTCGTGCTGATGCAGTGGCGAGCAGTCGCCGTGACGGCAGCCCTAGTGATCGTCACCATGATCGTTCTGAAGAAGAGCTGGTACGACAGGCTGGAAGCGGAGTGACGCAGAGCCGCGGCTGACCAGGGAGGCTCCATTGCCCCGAGATCCGTCGACATGACGAGCCACGCCGAGCTACGGGCCTCGATCGCGGCTGAGCTCGAGGAGAACCTGTTGCCTTTCTGGCGCCATCGATGCGTCGATGCCGAGCACGGCGGCTTCATCGGGGAGATGTCCAACGACGGTAGGGTCCGCCGGGAGGCTCCAAAGGGCCTGATTCTCAACGCCCGTATCTTGTGGTCGTTCTCTGCCGCCTATCGGCGGCTGGGTGATGCAAGGGATCTGGCACTGGCACAGCGGGCGTTCCGCTACCTCCTCGTCCGGTTTTCCGACCAGCAGCACGGTGGCTTCCGGTGGCGTCTCGATGCGACCGGCCAGCCGATCGATGCCACCAAGAAGATCTACGGCCAGGCCTTCTGCATCTACGCCTTGAGCGAGTATCACCTGGCGACCGGTGCCCCCGAAGCGCTGGCCGCAGCTCGAGCGACGTTCGATCTCATCGAGCTGCACGCTCACGATGTCGACCATGGCGGCTATGTCGAGGCCCTTACCGACGATTGGTTGCCGGCAGCCGACCTGCGCCTGAGTCACAAGGACCTGGACGCACCGAAGTCGATGAACAACCACCTCCATGTCCTCGAGGCGTACACAAATCTCCATCGGGTCTGGCCGGATGCGACTGTTGCCGCGCGACTCGGTGAGCTGATCGACCTCTTCGACCGGTACATCGTCGGCAGGACGTCGGCGGGATGCCACCTGCATCACTTCTTCGATGAGGCGTGGAACGTACTGTCACAGGAGTATTCGTTTGGCCACGACATCGAGGCCGCCTGGCTGTTGGTCGAGGCGGCGGAAGTCCTGGGCGACGAGGCGCGGCTGGAACGGGTCGGAACGATGGGGGAGGCGTTGGCGCGAACGGTTCTCGCGCAGGCCCTCGATGAGGAGGGTGGGCTGGTTTACGAGGGACGCTCCGGCGAGATCATCGACCGGAATCGCGAATGGTGGTGCCAGGCCGAAGCCGTGGTCGGTTTCTGGCAGGCGCACACTTCCACTGGTGACGAGGTCTTCGCCGAAGCAGCTGGCAGGTTCTGGCGATTCATCGAGCGGCGGGTCGTGGACCGCCAGGGCGGCGAGTGGTTCTGGCGGGTCTTTCCGGACGGTTCGGTCGATGAATCCGAGCCCAAGGTCTCGGAGTGGAAGGGTCCGTACCACAACATGAGGATGTGTCTGGAGATGCTGCGGCGTTTGGACAACCAGGAAGAGGGGATGCACTGATGGAACGACAGTCGTTCGAGATCCGCCGGCTCCACCTGCAGGAGGAGCACCAGAAGCTGATCGAGCTGCGCAACGAGCCGCAGGAGACCACGAACGGGATTCTCCAGCGGTGGCGGCACCCGGTTCTGACCGCCAAGCACATACCGCTCTCCTGGCGGTACGACCTGAACTCGGAGTCCAACCCTTTCTTGATGGAGCGCCTGGGGATCAACGCCGTCTTCAACCCCGGGGCCATGGCCTTCGAGGGCAAGTACATCCTGATGGCGCGGGTGGAGGGGATGGACCGCAAGAGCTTCTTCGCCGTGGCCGAGAGCGACAATGGTGTCGACGGCTTTCGCTTCTGGGATCGGCCGGTGGTGATGCCGAACACCGACGATCCTGATGTCAACGTCTATGACATGCGGTTGGTGGAGCACGAGGATGGCAACATCTACGGTCTTTTCTGTACCGAGAGGAAGGACCCACAGGCGCCGCCGGGGGATCTCTCCTCGGCCATCGCCCAGTGCGGCATCGCGCGCACGAAGGACCTGGTGCATTGGGAGCGTCTGGCCGACCTGCGAACCAACTCGCCGCAGCAGCGAAACGTGGTGCTGCATCCGGAGTTCGTCGACGGTCACTATGCCTTCTACACCCGGCCGCAGGACGGCTTCATCGAAGCCGGATCGGGAGGTGGCATCGGCTGGGGATTGAGCGACAGCATCAGAGACGCGGCAATCGACCAGGAGATCATCGTGCATGATCGCAAGTACCACACGATCATGGAGGGCAAAAACGGTCTTGGCCCGGCTCCCATCCGCACCGAGCACGGTTGGTTGCAGCTGGCCCACGGGGTCCGCGGTACCGCCTCGGGTCTGCGCTACGTCCTCTACGCCTTCATGACGGCGTTGGATGAGCCGTGGCGGGTGATCCATGAGCCAGGCGGGTATCTGCTGGCTCCGCAAGGACCCGAGTACATCGGCGACGTCATGAACGTCGCCTTCTCGTGCGGCTGGATCGCGGATCCCTCGGGTGACCTCTATCTCTACTACGCCTCTAGCGACACTCGATGCCACGTGGCCACCACGACTGTCGAGCGTCTGGTCGACTACTGCCAGAACACACCGCAGGACCCGCTGTTCACGGCGAAGTGTGTCGAGCAGCGGATCGAGTTGATTGAGAAGAACTTGAAGCAGTGACGCAGTGGGCAATGGGCAATGGGCAATGGGCAATGGGCAATGGGAAGTGGGCAGTGGGGAAGTGGGCAGTGAGAGATGGGAAGAGAGGCAGTGAGCAATGGGCAGTGAGAAGTGGAAAGTGAGGGGTGGGAAGTGAGGAGTGTGGATTGGGGAGCGGGGCGGCGACCACTGATCGAGTTGAAGAAATGTCCCAGATAGACTCCGCAGTGTCCGATCTCGGAGGGAGTTCCGATGAAGAGTCAGGGGTTTGTGGTCGCTCTGCTGCGACTGACCACGAAGTAAGGGGGCGAGCCCGATGAGGAGAAGCTTGTGAGCCCGCTCTTCGGCGGCCTGGAAGCCGGAGGCACGAAGTTCGTCTGTGCCGTCGGCAGCGGGCCGGACGATATCCGGGCGCAGATCCGTATCCCGACGACGACCCCGGACGAAACGATCCCGAAGGTTCTCGGATTCTTCTGGGGCGAGTTCCGCAAGGAGCCGCTGGCGGCCCTCGGCGTCGCCTCTTTCGGCCCCCTCGATCTGCACCCCGATTCGCCGACCTACGGCCATCTGACCGCCGCCACCAAGCCCGGCAACTGGAACCGGGTCGATCTGCTGGGCCCGCTGCGCGACGCCTTCGGAGTGCCGCTGGGCTTCGACACCGATGTGAGCGGCGCGGCGTTGGGCGAGGGTCGCTGGGGAGCGGCGCGCGGTCTCGACGACTTCGTCTATCTGACAGTCGGCACCGGGATCGGTGGCGGAGCGGTGGTGGGCGGCGAGGTGGTCCACGGTCTGCTGCATCTGGAGATGGGGCACATGATTCTGCCGCGACGCGAGGACGACGATTTCGCTGGCACATGTCCGTTTCACGGCAACTGTCTGGAGGGGCTGGCCTCGGGTCCGGCCATCGAGGGGCGTTGGGGCACCCGAGCCGAGGAGCTTCCCGCCGATCATCCGGCCTGGGATCTGCAAGCCCACTATCTGGGTCTAGGCCTGGTCAACATCGTCTGCCTCTATTCGCCACAGCGAATCATCCTCGGCGGCGGAGTGATGCACCAGGAGCATCTGTTTCCCATGGTGCGGGCGAACCTGCAGGATCTCTTGAACGGCTATATCCAGCACCCGGCCATCACCGAGGACAGCGACACCTACATCGTGCCGCCGGGGCTGAGTGACCGAGCCGGTGTTCTCGGTGCAATCGCTCTCGCCGAGAGGGCAATGGCGAGGGAGGACAGGGAATGAGCCCTCGGGTGGCAACCGAGAGTTCCCGAGCGCCGACTCGTGGTAGCTTGACGCCGATCGCGCCCGTCCAGCAGAGCCACGGGCGCGGTCTCTTGCGGAGGAAATCATGAACAGTCGAAGGCTTGCGGTAGCGGTTGCTGTAGTCGGTGTAGTGGTGTCCCTGGCGGCGTCTGCCTCGGCCAGCGGCTCGGGCGGCGAGGAAGGTGGCTGGTGGAACATTCCGTATCCGCAGCGGATGGATACTAGCTCGTTGGAGATGACCCTTGCGCCGATCCGTGTAGAGGGCAACCGATTCGTCGATCCTGAGGGCGAGACGGTAGTCTTCCGCGGGGTATCGATCTCCGATCCGGACAAGCTCGTCAGCCAGGGGCAGTGGAACCGCGGTCTCTTGGAAGAGGTCGCCTCGTGGGGCGCGAACATCGTCCGCATCCCGGTGCATCCGGTGGCCTGGCGCGGCCGCGGCAGGGAGACCTATCTCGAGTGGCTCGATCAGGCCGTGACCTGGGCGACCGAGCTCGGGCTCTACGTGATGATCGACTGGCACACCATCGGCAATATCGAGTCCGGTCTCTTCCAGCACCCGATGTACGACACCACCAAGCAGGAGACTTTGGAGTTCTGGCGCACTATCTCCCGGCGCTTCGCTGGCATACCCACCGTCGCCTTCTACGAGATCTTCAACGAGCCCACGGTGTTCAATGGCCAGCTGGGTACGACCGATTGGCAGCGGTGGAAGGCCTTCAACGAGGAGGTGATCGGCGTCATCTACGCCCACGACCGCGATGTCATCCCCTTGGTAGCTGGCTTCAACTGGGCCTACGACCTGACGCCCGTGGGCGAAGCGCCGATCGAGGCCGAGGGCATCGGCTATGTCTCGCATCCGTATCCGATGAAGGTCGAGGAGCCCTGGGAGCCCCACTGGGAGCGGGACTTCGGTTTCGTGGCCGACAAGTTTCCGGTCTTTGTCACCGAGTTTGGCTTCATCCTCGAGGACCACCCCGACGCACATATCCCCGCCATCGGTGACGAGCGCTACGGCGAGATCGTCACCGACTACTTCGCCGACAAGGGCATCTCCTGGGCAGCCTGGTGCTTCGATCCAGACTGGCCGGCACAGTTGATCGCCGACTGGGACTACACGCCGACGGTGGCTGGAGAGTTCTTCAAGGGTGTGATGTCGTCTGGAGACTGATGGCGAAGGCGGAAGGAGCGATCGATGGACTACCAGCCCGCTGAGGATCGCTACGACTCCATGACCTATCGACGTTGTGGCCGCAGCGGCATCCGGCTACCGGCCATCTCTCTGGGGTTGTGGCACAACTTCGGTGGTGTGGACGACCTCGACACCGCTCGCTCCATGATCCACCGCGCCTTTGACCTCGGGATCACCCATTTCGATCTGGCCAACAACTACGGTCCGCCGTACGGCTCGGCGGAAGAGAACTTCGGTCGCATCCTGGCCGAAGATCTGAACGCCTATCGCGACGAGCTGATCATCTCCAGCAAGGCCGGCTGGGACATGTGGCCCGGTCCCTACGGCGACTGGGGGTCGCGCAAGTATCTGATCGCCAGCTGTGACCAGAGCCTGCAGCGGATGGGGCTCGACTACGTCGACATCTTCTATCACCACCGACCCGATCCGGAGACTCCCGTGGAAGAGACCATGGGGGCACTCGACTGCGTCGTTCGGCAGGGCAAGGCACTGTACGCCGGCATCTCCGCCTATTCCGCCGAGGGGACCCGGGAAGCGGTGGCGATCCTGCGAGATCTGGGGACACCCTGTCTCATCCACCAGCCGCGCTACAGCCTGTTCGACCGAAGCATCGAAGAGGGACTGCTCGGAGTGCTCGAGGAAGAGGGTGTGGGCTGCATCGTCTTCTCGCCCCTGGCCCAGGGCCTGCTGACGAACAAGTATCTCGATGGCGTCCCCGACGAGTCCCGGGCGGCCAAGTCCCACGGCGCTCTGAGTCGCGGTGAGATCACCGACGAGGTCCTGGGGCAGATCCGTGCCCTCGATGCCCTGGCCCAGCAGCGCGGACAGACACTGGCCCAGGTGGCACTGGCCTGGGTCCTGCGTCACGAGGTTATGACATCGGCTCTCATCGGCGCCAGCCGCGTCGAGCAGATCGAGGACGCCGTCGGTGCGCTGGCCCGACTGGACTTCGGTGACGACGAGCTGTCGGCCATCGACCGCTTCCTCCCCTCTGGCTCCTGAGTCTCGATGACTGCTCGATTTCTCCCTGCACTTCTGGCTGTGGCGGTCCTGTGGTCCTGCGGCGGAGATGGGGCGCTCGAGGACTCGCCGGAGCCGGTAACCGCCCGAGATCCTGGCCGGTCCGATCTCGACGTCCTCCTGATCACCGTCGACACGCTCCGCGCCGATGCTCTCGGGGCTTACGGAAACCGAGAATCACAGACGCCTTGGATGGACCGCCTGGTGGCCCACGGGGTGCGCTTTGACAACGCTCATGCCCACGGTGTGGTGACGCTGCCGACCCACGCCAGCATCCTCACCGGTCTCCTGCCGCAGCAGCACGGTGTGCGCGACAATTCGGGGTTTCGCCTGCGCGAAGACCTGCCGACCCTGGCGACCCTGCTGCGAGAGCAGGGGTATCGAACCGGGGCGTTCGTCAGCGCCTTCCCGCTCGACTCCCGGTTCGGCCTCGACCGGGGATTCGAAGTTTACGAGGACCGTCTTGGATCGAACGCCGGTCGGGCCTTGTTGACGGAGCTGGAACGATCGGGGGTCGAAACGGTGGCGCTGGCCCGAGAGTGGATCGCGTCGAAACCGGGCGAGCCCTGGTTCTGCTGGGTCCACCTCTACGAGCCCCATTTTCCCTACGGGCCTCCCGATTCGACCGGCGCCGGTACCGTGGAGACCCTGTATCTGAGCGACGTGGCGGCGGCGGATGCGGCCCTGCAGCCGCTGCTCGAGCCGCTGCTCGAGGACCAAGGAGCCGACGTCCTGATCGTCCTCACCTCCGATCACGGGGAGTCCCTTGGCGAGCACGGCGAGGCCACCCACGGGATCTTCGCCTACCAGTCGACCCTCCGGGTGCCGCTCATCCTGCACCAGCCGTCTCTGCTGGCGCCGCGGGTGCTTACGGATCCGGTGGCTCAGGTCGACCTCTTGCCCACCATCCTGGAGGCGCTGGCGATTCCTGCACCCTCCGGACTGGCCGGAACGAGCCTGCTGCGCCTAGCGCAGGGAGACGGAGCGGTGGCGTCCGCACCCGTCTACTTCGAAGCGCTCTCGGGTCAGCTGAATCGGGGGTGGGCGCCGCTGTACGGAGTCCTCGACGGCTCGCTGAAGTTCATCGATCTTCCCGTTCCTGAGCTCTACGACCTGGCCGTGGATCCGGGGGAGACCGCCAACCTGGCCGCAGAGCGGCCCCGTCAGGTGGCGGAGCTTCGCCGAACTCTCGGCGAGCTGCGAGCCACGGACGAAGGAGCGCTGCGCGAGATCGAGGACGCGGAGACCCTCCGGCGTCTGGAGAGCCTGGGCTATCTGACCGGTGCCGCCGAGCCGAGGTCGGTGTACACGGAGGCCGACGATCCGAAGAACCTGATCGAGCTCGATCAGGCCATGCGCGACGTGGGCAGCCTGCATGCGCAGGGCGATCTGGACGCTGCCGTGGCGGCGGCACGGGAGATCACCCAGCGAAGACCCGGAATGCGCCTGGCGCTCCTGCAGCTGGCGCAGCTCGAACGCCAGGCTGGGAACCTGCCCGCCGCCATCGAGGCCCTGGAGGAGGCCTACCGCCTGCTGCCCAGCGATCCCACCACGCTGGCCCAGTGGGGTGCCGCCCTGACCCAGGCCGACCGGGCCGCCGCGACCGTGGCGATCACCGAGTCGCTCAGCGACGGCGAGTCGCCGGATGTGGATGTGCTGTTGGTGCGTGCCCTGGCGCAAGCCCGAACGGGGGATCCTCTCGGAGCGACGCGCACGCTGGATCTAGCGACGCAGATCGACCCGGGCAATCCGCTGGTGGAGGTCCACCGAGGGACCCTGTCACTGCTATCCGGTGACCGAGCGGCGGCACGTACTGCCTTCACCAGGGCCCTGGAGCTCGACCCTGAGACCGTAGCGGCTCTCACCGCCCTCGGCATTCTGGAGTTGGAAGACGGACGGAGCGCCCAGGGCGTCGATCTCTGGCGCCAGGCCGTTACCCTGGACCCGCAGCAGCTGCCTCGGCTTCTGGCCTACGCCTCGTACCTGTGGAACCAGGGAAACCACGCAGCGGCGCGACCGCTGATGAAGCTGTTTCTCGAGGAGGCACCTCCGGAGGCCTACCCACAGGAGATCTCCAGGCTGCGTCAGCTCTTGGATGTCGCCGGCTGACCGTGACCGGCGTCAGTGACCCGGGTGGACCTCACCACCGCCTGCCGAGCCGAGGGTGAATCTTGGACGAGGCGCGATCTCGAATGATGCCTCTCCCTCGGTGACCACCAGGAAGCTGTTCTTCGGCACCTGTTCTACGACCTGCGTGGCCGGTCGGCGACCGTCGGGACCCGCGGGCCAGTCGATCTCCAAACGCTCGATCTGTGCGTCGCGACCCAGGCCGATGTGCTGCATGAGCGGCGACGCCCCGAAGGAGCCACCGCTGGTCACCCAACGGAACCGTTGAGTCTCCTTGCCCTGCTCGGTGAGTACAACCCGAATGCGGGCGCCAAAGGCAGCTCGGTTGCTGCGCGTGCCAATGAGCTCGATTGCCAGCCAGTCGTTGCCCTGCCCCGGATTCTCGAACAGCGCGCTGGGATACTTGTCTCCTGGGAAAGCGCCGCCCATGTTGGCGCATAGATCCTGATCACCGTCGTTGTCCAGATCGGCAAACGAGATTCCGTGCCCCTTTTGCAGATGCCCGGTGCCGGTCGAGGTGGTGACGTCCACAAAAGTCCTGCCCTGCTGATTGAGGAACAGTCGATTGGGCACCAGCATGCCGTAGGACGGCGCACCCGTACCCAGATAGATGTCGAGATAGCCGTCGCTATCGATATCGCCGAAATTGGCGCCCATGGTAGGCACCATACGAGCCATGCCGAGCGCTGAGGTGACATCCACGAATCTCCTACCGTCCAGGTTCCGGTAGATGCTCAGGGTCTCCGCCTGCGGTGGCTGGCCGAGGTACTCCCGGGCTACTTCATCGACGGATTGGAGAAAGGTGGCAACGAAGAGATCCTGGTGGCCGTCGTTGTCGTAATCCCAGAACCAGGTCGGAAAGCTGTAGGTCGGCTCGTCGACACTCATCTCCTTGGCGACCTCGTCGAAACGGCCCCGACCGCGATTGACGAACAGAAGGTTGCGGTCGCCGAAGTTCGAGACGTAGAGGTCAGGCCGACCGTCGTTATTGAAATCTCCCCAGGAAGCCCCCTTGGTAAACGAGCGGAATCGCATTCCGGCTTCGACGGTGGTCTCTTCGAAAGTCCCGTCTCCGCGATTGCGGAAGAGCTGGCTGAACGACAGCTCGTGACCGAGAAACAGATCGAGCCAACCGTCGCCGTTGTAATCGGCCCAGGCTGCGGTATGAGTGCGATGGGCCATGGTGTGCAGGCCCGCCCGGAGCGTGATGTCCTCGAACCGTACACCGCCTTCGGGCGTCGAGATATTGCGCAGCAGCGAATCGCGAATCGCGGTCTCCCAACCTCCCCGCATCACGTAGAGGTCAAGACGTCCGTCGTTGTCGAAGTCGGTCTGTGTCAGGTTGAGCCCTCCCAGCTGATCTCGCAAGCCCGCCTGTGCACCCTCCTCGGCGAAGGTGCCATCGCCGCGGTTGCGGTAGAGACGCAGGGGCTCGCAGGGATCCCGACTGGAGACGACGATATCCAGCAGACCGTCGCCATCGAAGTCGTCGATGACGCTGCCGCCGGCGTTGTCGGAGTAGGCAACTCCGGCTGGAACGCCAACATCCCAGAATCGACCTACGTCCACGGGCGACTCGAAGGCTTGCGCCTCGAAGCGGAAGGGCTCCGGCACCCCCTCTGGATAGGTGCCGACGGTCATGGCGGCCACGTTCAGCAGCCAGCGGAACTCCAGGTCTTCCGGGTGTCGCTCGAGATAGGCGGTGAAGTGCTCGACCGCTTTGCGGGCGCCGTCACCGACCCGGTGCCGGGCCGCTTCACTCAACGGAAATAGACACATCTCCCGATTATGGTGGAGGAGGCAGTTGTCCACCTCACCCCGTCGGAGCTCCAGAATACCCAGCACCTGTTCCTTGATGTCCTGGTAGCTCTTGACCCCCGGCGACGCTGGGGGCGGCAGGCGTAGGGCCAGCTGCTCGATCTCTCGAATGGCGGCGCTCATGTCGCCGCGCAGGGAGAGCACGCTGGTCAAGGCGGCGTGAGCCCGGATCACTTCGGGCAGCGGTGCCTGCTCAGGTAGCGCCGCCACCTGGGCACGGGCCTCTTCGAGCTGCCTGTCGAGCAGCTGCTTCTTGGATCGACAGACCGCAGCGAGGTCGTCGGTCTCGATGTCGATCTCCTGGCTCAAGAGCCGCAGATCGGTGGGACCGACCGAGAGCACTGCCCAGATCGCTTCCACCTCTTCGGCGAAGGTGGTCTCCCCCAGAATGGCCGGCGGCCCCGAGGGCAGGATCTGGGCCACCATGTGCATGCCGGTCGAGCCAGTGAGCATATAGGGCTCGCCGATTCGGTTCTTGTCGAGGACACTCTTGATGCTGTCCGAGAGCTCCAGCCAGGGGATGCGACCGACATAGGTGGTCTCCGGGATCAGTAGCTGATCCACCAGGAATCCGGCTCGCATTGCCCGGCCGACCACTCGGGCCTGGTGCTCGGTCTCCGCCAGAACAAGCTCGACGGTGGGCTCGCTGGCTCCGGCAGGCGATGGCCAACTCAGGGCCACGACAAGAAGGAGCGCCAAGGGCGGAAGTGATCGTTGCACGCGTCGGTGACTCCGGGCCATGGGAGTCCTAGACCCTATCCCAACTCACCCACCAGACAGCGTAGGATTTCGTGGCCACCCCGGCGGGTGGGAGGCGACCGGGTTCGACTGGGGTAGATTAGGCAAACGGCCACGGAGATCCACCATGAAGCAGCGACCCCGTCCCACCTCGATCCCGATCCTTACCCTTCTCGCTCTCGCCGGCTGGGTTCTGCCGGCAGAACCCGGACCAGCGCAGCAGGATCCCTCTGGCGGCTATATCGAAACCATCGAAGTCGAGCTGGTCAATGTCGAGGCCCGGGTGGTCGACGCAGAGGGAAGGCCGGTCACCGGACTGAGCGCTGAGGATTTTGCGGTGCTGCACGATGGCCAGCCGGTCGAGATCACCAACTTCACCGAGTTTCGCGAGGGCCGACCCGTCGGCTCGACCAAGACCATGAAGCCGGGTCAAGCCACGGCTGCCGATCATCATCTGATCGTCTATTTCGACGATCTGCATCTTGCCGGCTCTCATCGTCAGGACATGGTGGCGGGCATCGAGGAGTTCATCACCGACCAGCGGCTTCCCTCTGAGCGGATCATGATTCTGCGTCAGGGTGCCGAGCTCAACATCGTGGCGCCCTTCGGCTCCTCTGAAACGAGTCTGCAGAAGGCTCTCCAGGAACTCGCGGCATCGCCTGCAGGCCGTGGTTTCGAGGCGGCCATCCAACAGGCCCTGGACGAGATCCAGCGGACCTGGAACCAGAGTCGGGACGCCACCAGCTCGGGTGAACGGTCATCGAGCCCATTTCCGGGCGCGGACGCATCCGGCGCCCTGCCCGGAGGGCCGGCTGGGAATTCACCCAGGGATGCCACGATGAGGTCCCCAGGCGCTGTTTCCCAGTCTTGCGAGATCTTCGACAGCCGGGTCGAAGCGATTCTCAGCGGCTGGATGCAGCAGCGCGGCCGAGATATTTCTCTCACACTGGCGAGTCTGACCGATTCGGTGGCCTACCTGGCCGGTCTACCGGGCACCAAGAGCCTGCTCTACTTGAGCGATTCCCTGGAGACGATGCCCGGCCTGGCGCTCTCCAACTACGCCGACACCATCTGTCCGGGTGGCCAGCAGAGTCGGCCGATGAAGGCTCTCGGCAAGGAGCTCGAGAGTGCGTATCACACCCTGTCTCGACACGCGGCAGCGAATCGCGTGACCATCTACTCCCTGCAGGGAAACCCGGGGCAGACCAGCCGGTCCGGTGGTGCTCGCGACAGTGGAGTCCGTTCGGGGAGCATGGCGTCGTTCGAGGCCAGCCGCCGGGCGGATGACGAATCGGGTCTGATCCTGCTCGCCGAGCAGACAGGAGGCCACACCGCTCTCCTGACCACCGACTACCAGGCCTCTCTACGGGAGCTGGCCACCGACATGGTCAACTACTACTCGATGGCGTTTCAGGCACCCGGTGAGCAGACGGTCGCCGATCACGAGATCGAGATCCGCATGCGAGACTCGGCGCTCGAAGCACGGTTTCGCCGGGCCTACACCGACAAGAGCGCCGATCAGACCCTCTCCGAGAAACTGCAAGGGGCGCTCTATCTGGGACTCGTCGACAACCCACTCGAGGCGCGTCTGGCAGCAGATGAGTTCCGAGAGGGTTCGGAGGGCAGGACGGTCATGCCCTTGCGCGTTGTTCTGCCCGTCCAACTCGTCTCGTTCGTTCCCGACGGAGACCACCTGATGGGGAGTATCTTGGTGCGGGTGATGTCGCGGGACGTGGCGACCGGGGCGACGGGTCGATTCGATCGCCCGTTCAAGGTCAAGCACGACCCGAAGAGCCCGGGAGAGTGGATGCAGCTGCCGGTGGAGCTGGAGCTCCCACCGGGTGCGCACATGATGGCCATAGGGGTCCTGGACCAGGAGAGCGGCATGACTTCACTGGTCAGCACCACGATCGAGGTGCCGGCCGTCTGAGTCGCCCGCGACCTGTCTGGCGAAGATGCCTCGGCAGATCCGGGGAGGGGATCATGAATAGAGAATCTGGCAGGAGAATCCGCCGTGGCCTGCTGGGCCTGGTGTTGACCTGGACTGTCGCCGTGCTTCCCGCAGTGGCTCAAACGGGCGCCGAGATCGAGGAGTGTCTGGCGTCGGGAAAGATCACGGAGGGAGATGAAGTCCTGATCGGGCTGACCAAGCCGCTGCAGGTGTACCTCGACTGCGACGGACGGAGGCAGAAAGCTGTCTTCAAGTATGTCGACATCAAAAAGGAAGGCATCTACAACCTGGCCAACGGCGATCGGGAGTTCAACTTCACCGACCGGTATCAATATGAACGCGCTGCCTATCTGCTGGACCGTGAGCTCGGTCTCGAAATGGTGCCCGTGGCGGTTCTGCGAACCTATCGGGGCAAGGACGGTGTGCTGGTCGCCTGGCTGCACGATACGGTCAACGGCAAGAGGCTCTCTTCAGATCTTTCAGGGGAGACCATCGCCGCCCTGGAGCGTCAGAAGTCGGTCATGCGGATGTTCGACAGCCTGATCTACAACGTCGACCGGCGGCCGGAGAACTGGCGCTTCAACGAATCAACAGCCAAGCTCTATCTGATTGACCACTCACAGTCCTTCCGCATCAAGCCAAAGCCGCAGGCGGTCTTCACCGACAACAGGGTCTGGATGTCCGAGGATCTCTACAAGCGACTCGAGGAGTTGGAGCTCAAAAGCCTCACGGAGCTCACCCGGGGTTTGATCAGCAAGGGCCAGGTCAAGGCCATTCTCAAGCGTCGGGATCTGATTCTGGAGAAGATCGACGAGGACCGAGAGGAGTACGGGGACGAGTCGGTCTTCCTGACCTCTCAGAAATAGACAGCCATCCCCTCTTCCCAGGCGTACGATAGGATTCCAGTCGTTGGTTCTATTTCATCCGGGAGGGTCAAGTTCCGCAGTAGGGGGAGGACTCGCCCACACGACGAGGAGGGGGACGGTCATGGTGTCGAGGATTTCTTTCCTTTGGATCACCTGTATCGCTTGGGCACTTGTGGTACCGGTCCAGGCAAACGCTCAGGCGCTGTCGGAATCGGATGCTGAGGTGGAATCTTGTCTCTCCTCGGGGAAGATCCAGAAAAAGGCGGAGGAACTCGTGGGTATCACTCGACCGGTGAAAGTCAAGGTCGACTGCGACGGGCAGATCCGGGAGGCGGTCTTCAAGAATCTCGACGAGAAGAAGATGGGGCAGACCAAGCTGGCCAGCGGCGAGGTGGAGTTCAACTTCTCGGACAGCTACCGCTACGAGCGGGCGGCCTATCTGTTGGACCGAATGCTCGAGCTCGACATGGTCCCGGTGGCAGTGCTGCAGAAACGCAAAGGCAGTGACGGCGTGCTGGTGGACTGGATTCCCAACGCGGTGCACGAGAACAAGGTCGAGAAGCCCTTTGCCGGGCCCCAGATGGCCTCGATGTTCCGCCAGAAGTCCCGCATGCACCTGTTCGACTCCCTGATCTACAACACCGATCGTCGAGCGGAGAACATCCTGGTCGATCCCGAGACTGCCAAGGTCTATCTGATCGATCACTCGCGGGCTTTCCGGGAGAAGAAGGAGCTGCGCAGCGAGTTCGCCGACGGCCGGGTCTGGCTCTCGAGAGAGACCTACGACAATCTGATTGCCCTGGATGAGGAGAGTCTGGCGGAGCTGTCCGACGGCCTGATTTCCAAGAATCAGCTCAAGGCCCTGCTGGTTCGCCGCGACCTGATCGTGGAGAAGATCGACCGGGATCGCCAGGAACATGGCGACGACGCCGTGTTTTTGACGTCGGGCGAGTGAGCCGGGAGTGCCGGCTCCCCGTTACGGGCCGGCGGCGACGTTGATTCCCTGATACTGGAGCACTGGAGTCTGATCTCCGAGAGCGTGCGCCGGGATTCGTGCGCTCACCTCTCGCCGCTCACCCGGAAGGAGCGATACGTAGTTCTCGCTCCAGAGGATCGGGGCGAGCAGCTGCCCAGAGTGGGCGTCGACGACCGAGAGCTCGACAAAGAAGGCCAGCTTGTCGGAGGGGTTCTCCAGGATGACGTGGACGGTCTGCCCGCCGCTGTTGTCTTCGAATCGATGATCGACCTCGAGCGTCACCTCGGGAAGCCCGCCGAGACCGGTGAAGTCCGCGTAGCGGGTGGTCGGGGTGTAGTACCACTCCGATGCCTCCCAATCGAGCTCGTCGTCGACCGTCGAGAGCCAATAGAGGCTCGTAGCCAGGGTCTCACCACCCGAATCGGTCAGTCGAAGGTCGAGAAAGTAGGCACCGCCCTCGGCAGAGACAGGCGGCAGCTCGAGCAGCCGCTCGATGGACTCGGCCGGCAACTCGATCTCGAGCAACTCGTCGAAGAGCACTTCGGAGCCGAAATCCAGCACCCGGACTCTGGCGCTCACGCCCTCGACTGGGGCAGCCGTGTCGTTGACTGCCACGATGCTCCGATCGGCGCGATCGAAGGCGATGTTGATCGGCCGTGCCGCATCTCGGGCACCGTAGAAGGCGCCGTTGGGCACCAGGTAGTAGTCGTACAGCTGCCAGTAGAGCTCTGGCCAGGCGGAATTGAGCATCCACTGAATGAGTCCTGTGGTCTTGGGACGCCGGATCGAGAAGGCCTCGAACATGGCTCGCATGCCTTCGTAATTGGCCAGCTGCGCCTTGCGCGCGAAGTCCTCGAGATCACTGGCCTCTCCGTAGCGCGCGTCGAGGGCAGCGTGGTAGTTCTCGATGGTCTGGAACTGGTTGCGACCCGAGTGGAAGTTCCACATCTCGCCCACTGGCCACCAGTGCTCTGCGGGCAACATGCGTTGCAGGCTGGCGAGTGGCGGCGGTTGCGGTCCCGGACCTGTCTCGGTGTTGAATCCATAGGCGCCCCCATGCTCCGTGTCGATGAACCAATAGATGGGAGGAACCCAGTCGTAGGGACCGTTCATCTTGACCCCGCTCGGTCCACTCACCTCGCTGACATCGGTGGCGCAGGCGGCCAGGGTCGGTCGGGAGGTATCGATCTTCGCCAGCTCATCGAGATAGCGACGCTCGAGCTCGGGTCGGGGCAACATGTCGCTGGCCAGGACCCAGACAAAGACACTCGGGTGGTTGCGCAACCAGAGAACCTGATCCCGCAGCGAGCGAGCCACCAGGTCGATCTCCTCGGGTGTGTCGATGCCCCCGTACTCGTCGACGGGCCCTTCGAGGTAATCCTCCCACTCCCACTGACAGCTCCAGCCGACCATGACCAGGATGCCGTGCTCGTCGGCCAGGTCGAAGAGTCTCTGGCTGCTACCCCAGAACCCCTCCAGCCGGATGGTGTTGAGGTTCATGTGTTTGGCGTAGAGGATCTGATCCTCGATCCGTCGATCGGTATCGGCCAGCATCAGCTCGTCCACCCAGCCGCCGCCGCGGATGAGCAACGGTTTGCCGTTGATGCGATAGCCGCGGTAGCCCTCTTCGGTGAGGTAGTCCTCTATGTGGCGGATTCCAAAGGTAACGCGCTGGCTGTCGGAAACTCCATCTTCGGTAGCGACTTCGAGGTGCAGATCGTGGAGCTCCGGCTCACCCATGTTGTTGGGCCACCAGAGGCGGGGATTCTCGAGTCGCAATTCGGGATGGCCGGCGGAGGTGACCTCTATCTCACGGGTCTCTCCTGCTTCGAGCTCCACGGGATGCTCGAAAGGAGTCGAACCGTCGATGGTGCCGCGCAGAAGAACCTTCACAGGACGGTCGCTCTCATTGCTGACGGTTGCCCGAAGGCCCAGGTCTGCGGTCCCGAGGGTGTCGGGATCCAGATCGGAGCGCACGAAGACATCGCGGAGGCCGATCCCCTGGTGGAATTGGAGGTGGACTCCACGCCAGAGACCCATGTTGCGGTCGGGTGGGCGGGGATTCCAGTCCACAAAACCGATGGTCGGGTCGCCAGGCCGGGGTGGGTGAACCCTGACCGCCAGCGCGTTCTCTCCCTCCACTAGATGCTTGGCGACTCCCAGATCGAACATCCGAAAGGCACCGAAGATCTGATCGCCAGAGGCGATCTGTTGCCCATTGAGCCAGATATCGGCACGGTAGTTGATGCCCTCGAAGATCAGCCGGGCCCCCGGCGGCAGAGGACCATCGAGAGCAAACTCGGTGCGATACCACCAGGGCTCCTCGAACTGCTCGGTAGGGATCCTCTCGAGCTCTCGATCGAAGTACGGGTCGCGGATCTCGTCACTCTGAACCAGGGCCGCGAGGACCGTGGAAGGGACCTGGGTAGGCGTCCACGCCTCATCTTCGAAGCCGGCGATCGAGATCTCTGCCGCCGATCCCGCGATCCGGGATTCGGCAGCGACACGCCATGCATCGCCGAGCGAGAATCCCGGCATTCGAACCGGCTCATCAGAAGGGGATGGAGCACATCCCGGAACTGCGAGAATTCCCACCAGAACAACAAGGGCACCTGGGTATTGTCGTCGGAGCATTCGATTCCTCATCTCGCACCCCGGTCGGAGGTGCTTGTCAGTCGGGTTCGACTTCCATTTCGTATCCGGCGCTGGTCGGTCTCTGCATGGACTCGAGTCCGTATCGTTCGATCAGATCCCGGTAATTCACCAGCCGGATCCCCTGATCCTCAACCGTGCGGCGAAACTCCGGGGAGAGCAGGGCGTCGAGCTCCGCGCCGCGATGAGCCCCGATACGGTCGGGGTCGGCCGGATTGTTGACATCGATGAGGGCCGCCATCTCCGGGCCGTCGATGCCGAGGTGCATGACGAGCAGGGTCGGCCTCTCATCGTCGAGCTGCGTAAGAACGTGCAGAAGGCTATCCAGCTTGTTGTCGGGATCGACGTCCCAGAGCGAGGCCGAGGCTTCGTCGAAGTACCGCGCCAGACCGAGGCCATAGTCGGCGGCCAGCCGCTCGACGATCTCCTGGAGCTCGGGTGTCGAGAGCGCGGTCAGCATGTGGTAGTCGAGGTAGTCGACGTCGAGCCCAAGCTGCCGGGTCTTCTCGATCTGGGCCCGTAGCTCGCGTTCCACCTCGGTGAGGTCCACGTCCGCGGCGGCGAAATCTGCCGCGGTAGCATGGAAGAATCCCCTCTCGTCGACCAGCGTCGGCACTTCGGAGGCGCCGAGCACCGGCCCCCATTTGTAGTGCTGCCACTCCGAGTTGAGCGTCAGGTGGATACCGATGCTGACCTGAGGTTGGTTCCGGAGAATCGCTGCCGCCTCCTCGAACCAGGGACAAGGCACCATTACGGAGCTCGAGAAAGGCATGCCGGTTGCCAGGAGCTGGCGGACTCCCTGGTTGACCGCATGGCACATACCGACGTCGTCGCATCGGATCGCCAACTCCGATGCCTGGTGCTCCTTTCCCAACAGGCTCATAGGCACGGCGCCCAGCAGCAGCGTCATCAGCCAGAGGCTCGGAGGTGGCTTCATCCATCGTCTCCGCAAGGCCTACTGCTGCGACACCATCATCCAGGCACCGATGAAGGAGCGGATTTCTGAGAACTCGTCCCGGACTCCGACCACCAGTCTGTGCGGTCCCGGTTTCATGGTCAGGTCGATGACTCGTCCGACCTGGTCCTGCCGGGCTATCTCGAGCGATTCGTCTGGGATGCGCAGCTCCATCGGCATCTCTCCCAGGGGTGACTGGGCACCCGCTTCATCAATCGCCGCGAAATAGAGCCGTATCTGACCCTGATGGAAGCCGGACCGGGGAATCAGCGTGATCTTGCTCATCGGAAACCGTACCCGAATGGGTACCTGCCAGGTTCCGTCCTTGTTGTCGATCTGAGAACCGAGATCGATCTCGGCCTCCAGGGGGTTGGTCGTATAGCCGTGAACGAAGTAGGAGGCGACCGCATCTTCGATTTGCATACCGATCGACTTGTCTCGATACCCTTCGCGATGACGTACCCGCCAGCCCTTGGGCTTGTCTTCTAGCTTGACCTCGATCCGGTGATACCGACCGCGAGCGAGGGTCGGAGCGCGGTAGCCCAGCGAGTAGAAATTCTCGAAGTCCTGGGCGAATCGCTGGAGACCGTCGGCGACATCGTTGGTGTTGAAGATCGCCTGCCCGCCGGTGCGGTCGGCCATATCGATAAGGGTGTCCTGCAGGTTGCTGGTGCGGATCATTTCGACCGCCGAGCTGACGCCCTGAATGCTGTTGATGGCGGGGTTCTCCGCCCCCATTCCGGAGCCCGTCCGCAGTCCGGCCGCGTCGATGGTATAGAAGCTCACGCGATTGGAGTTGGCCAGAGCCGTGAGCTGTACGTAGCGCTGCGAGAGATCGTACGACATGGCCTCGCTGAGGGCCGACTGATCGACGAACCGTTGCTGTACGGCCTGGAAGAGATCCTGGCCGGGAACGCTCGGGATGCCGTCACTGACGTGGATGAGCATCTTGCGCCCCGGCAATCCCGCCAGCGAGTCGAGCATCTCGCGCAGCCCGTCGAGGCTCTGGCTCATGTCGTCTCGGGTGATGTCGGCGAAGCTCGTGGCCTGAAACAGAGCCGAATGGAGCGAGTTGGTCTCGTAGATGGTTTTGATCTTCTCCATGCGCTCCATCTCGCGCTCCAGCGCATAGCCCGTGTTGCCCTCCAGATCGGAGAGGGCCGAGAAGACGCTGTCGGGATCGCTGGTGAACGGATGGCGGATATGCAGAGAGCGATCGAACGACGCGACCATGACCTCGTCGCCGGGTCGCAACGTCGCGTAGAGGAAGCCGCGCAGGCGGTTGAAGACGCGATTTCGATTGAGCGGGTGGATGAACAGGTTGTCCACATACACGATCATGTGCATGCGTTGGGATGAAGGGTAGGTGACCTCGTCCAGCTCCGGTTTGGCCGCCAGCGGATCGGTCGACACCTCCTGCGCCTGGTCGGCAGACGATCCCGGCCGTCCATTGGTCACCGCGAAGAAATTGAGCAGTTCCACCGGCCGATCGTCTTCGAATACCTCGAAGTCCTCGATGGTCAGGTCATGGACCGGCTGGCCGTCGGCATCGGTGACATACACCTCGACGTTGACGATGTCGACGGCAATCTCCTCGAAGTAGCCGCTGTCTTCCTCCTGTGGCGGGGGCTCCTGAGCGACAACCGAGACTGTCAGCAAGAAACATGACCAGGCGCACAGCGCGGCTCTGCTGCGGTATCTCGTTTCAGTCAGCATTCTGGTTCTTCTCCCGAGGTCGGCCGGCGCCGGGACGTGATGGTACCAGCCTCTACTTCTGCTCTACTACCAGGATCTGGTTGGCGGCCACGTTCTGACGCTCGGTGGCTGTACCGTCGGGCCACCTCACCTCCAGCTTGTCGACCTGCGTGTGCTCGCCCAGACCGAAATGCAGTCGCATGTCCTCATGAGAGATGTAGCTCGAGCCGCTGCGGACGAGGCGGGTGCGAATCTCATCGCCAGTCCAAGCGGTGACGACGGCGCCGATGGCATCGGTCATCTTGCCCTTGCCCTCGAGATCCACAATCAGCCAGTTGCCGGCTGATCCCACATCATTGTGCAGAACCTGCACCGGTCCGTCGAGGTCGACGGTGACAACATCCAACCGACCGTCATTGTCGAGATCGCCCACCGCCAGACCGCGATTGACGCGCCGCTCGGTAAACGCCGTGCCCATCTGCTCGGAGGTCTCTTCGAAGGTGCCGTCCCGAAGATTGCGGTAGAACGTCTTTCGCTGTCTGTAGGGGGCCGAAGCACCCACCGCGGCCGTCTCCAGCTGCGGGTAGACGTGCCCGCTGACGACGATGAAATCCTGCCAGCCGTCGTTGTCGTAGTCGAAGAAGTTGGTGCCCCAACTCACGTAGGGAAGGCTGGGTGGGGCGGTCTTGGTGCGGAATGACTCGTCGGTGAAATAAGCCTCGTTGTTGCGGAAGAAGGCGTTGTACTCCTCGGAGAAGTTGGTGACCAGGATGCTGAATCGACCTTCGTTCTTGTAGTCGCCGATGCCGACTCCCATACAGCCTTGTTCGGCTCCGTCCTCACTGACCGCCACGCCCATGGGAAAGGCCATGTCTTCGAAGGTGCCGTCCCCCTTGTTGTGGTAGAGGAAGTTTGGACCGGCGTCATTGGCCACGAAGAGATCGGGCCAACCATCGGAGTCGTAGTCGAACCAACTCACCCCGAGACCGAAATACTTATTCGGGTCGTCGACCCCAATCTCTGCAGCCACCTCCGTGAATGTACCGTCACCGTTGTTGCGAAAGAACAGGTCTCCTGTGCCGGGAAGACCGCGGGGTCCGCACTGGACCTCGACGCCGCCGTAGTTGCAGAACTTCCCCTTGCCGAACTCGGGCAGGGAGTCGAGGCTCACCTCGACGTAGCGGGCGACGAAGAGATCGAGGTCGCCATCCTTGTCGTGGTCGGCAAAGCCGCAGCCCGTCGACCATCCGTCGGCGACGATGCCGGACCTCTCGGTGATGTCTTCGAAGGTGCCATCGCCGCGGTTGCGATAGAGGCGGTCGGGTCCCACCGTGGTGACATAGACGTCTTGCCAGTCGTCGCCGTCGAGGTCGGCCACACAGGTGCCCATGCCCCAACCGGGAAAGGTCAGCCCTGAACTCCTGGAGACGTCCTCGAAACGCAGGCCGCCCAGGTTCTTGTACAGGGAGCTGGGGGCCGACTCGGGCTCGTAGGCGGTGTCGACCGTCAGGGCGTTGACGAAGTACAGGTCCTGTAGACCGTCGTTGTTGTAGTCGAACATGGCCAGACCGCCGGCCATCGACTCGAGAATGTACTTCTTTTCCGGGGCTGACTGATGCTCGAAGTCGATGCCGGTCTCGGCGGTGACGTCGCGGAAGGCGGCTGCGGCGGGGCCGACGGTGAGGGTGGCGAGGGCGATCATACTGACGACGGTCTTCACAGTTTCATTCCCCCTACGCCCATTCCGGCCCGGGTCCGCATATCGATGATGCGCTGATCCTCGGCATCCTTGGCCTGTCGGTAGAGCTCACGGTGTTTGCTCGAGTTCTCGAGATCGCCCAGGCGTGCGTACGCCAGGCTGAGCTGGTAGTGCGCCTTGGGCGAATCGGTACTGGTGGCCACAGCCTGGATGAAGAGGTCCCGGGCCTCGTCGAATCGACCTTGCGACATGCGCACCTTGCCGAGGATGTAGAGCGCCGCGTGGTGCGCAGGTGCCCTGGCGAGTGCCCGGCCGGCATGGTACTCCGCTAACTCGATCTCTCCAAGGCCTTCTTCGGCTTCGGCCATGGCGGCCAGCGCTTCCACTTCCTCTGGCTCGAGTACCAGACTGCGAGCGATGACCTCCTTGGCCAGGTCGTATTTCTTCTGGGCGTTGTAGGCGAAGCCGAGCGCGATCATGGTCAGGCCCCGGTTCGGATCGAGACGCAAGGACAGCTCGAGGGACTCGACGGCGAGCCCGACACCCGCTACCTGGAGTTGCGCAACACCCATCAGGTAGGGGTACTCGGCGTTTTTGGGATGCATGCGGGTTAGCGGTTCGAGGGCTCCCATGGCCCCGACCGGATCCTTGATGGCCAGGCTGTTATGGGAGTAGTCCCGCAGTGCCTCTTCGGAGTTGGGAGCGATCATGAGGGCACGCTCCAGGATCGCCGCGGCTTGCCGATGCTCGCCTCGGCCGGCTAGATTCCGAGCTTCGAGCACCATCTCGCGGACGGAGTCGCTCGCTACCGGCTGGGCTCGGAGCGTGCCGACCGTCGTCAGCAGCAGGACCGACAGGATCACCGATCTCATGAGGGGCCTCCGGAGTCCTTGTCTCGCTTGAGCGACTGGTAGGTCTCGAAGGCCAGCCGTGCCTCGTCGACGAGGCCCTGTCGCTGCAGCGCGATCCCCAGCTGATAGTGAATCTCAGGATCGGCGGGGTTGAGGCTGGCAGCGGTCTCGAGCTGAATCTGCGCCGCCACTGCGTCGCCTTGGGCGAGCAGGATCTTGCCCTTGAGGTAGCGCGCGTTCGCTGCCTGGGGTCGGGTCGCCAGCAGGGAGTCGAGGATGTCGAGGGCTTCTGCCGAATCACCCGCCAACTCGAGGACCGTAGCCAACAGGTAGAGAGTCTGGAAGTCATTCGGCCGATAGTCCAGCTCTGTGCGTAGCTCCCGCTCGGCTTCCTCCAATCGACCGTGGCGCATATGAATATCGCCGAGGGTCGAATGGGCGTCGGCGATATCCGGTTTGAGCTCGATGGCGCGCTCGAGCGATGCGATGGCGGTGTCGAAATCGTCCTGCTGGGCCGCGGCCAGTCCGAGGACGACGTGGAGCTCGGGCCAGTCCTGGTTCCTGGCCAAGAGCCCGGCAAAGACCGTTTCGGCCTGCGCAGCTCGCCCCGAGCGGACCAGGGCCACGCCGTAGGCGTACTGGAGCGACCGGTCGGTGGCGCGACCCGGGTCGTCGACCAAAAGCTCCGCCGCCTGGGCGTAGCCGCCGGCGTTCAGCCACGCCAGAGCCAACATACGACGCAGCTGCAGGTTCTCCTGTTGATCCCCCAGCGCCCGGGCGAGCGGCTGAATGGCCTGTTCGAACTGTCCGCTGTTGAAGCGGGCGACGCCGAGGGAGTACTGCACCTGGGGGAGCTCGGGAACCAGATCGGCCGCCTGTTGAAACAGGTCCGCCGCCCGCGGCAGGCGCCGTCGCTGTGCCTGCAGGACGCCGAGATTCAGGTAGGACTGGGCCAGGCGGTAGGTCAGGGTCGTCCGCAGCTCGGCCCTTTCGGTGGCACCTAGTCCAGTGACCGGTGTCGAGTCGAGGGGCGAAGAGAATGCCTCGTTGGCCCCGCCTTGGGTATCGTCCTCCAGGTAGCGACGCAATCTCTCGCGGGAATCCTCGGTTTCCTGCGCCATGGATTCGGCGGCCGCTGCGAAATGGGGTGCTGCGGCCTCCTCGTCACCGGCACGGCGTAGGGCAAGACCCAGTTGATAGTGCAGCTGCGAAATCTGGCGTTGTCGACGCTCCTCGACGGCGCTGTCAGGTATGCTCGCGTCGTCGGTTTCGAAGAGCTCGAGGGCGCGGCTCAAGGTGGCCACCGCGTCGTCGACGCGACCGGTGCGCAGGTAGGCTCGCCCCAGGAAGTAGAGGGCGTCGCGCTCGGACCCGGCGTCAGCGGCCACCACCTCCAGGGGCGTGATGGCCTCTTCGTCCCGTCGCTGGTCGACCAGGGACATCCCCAGGTAGAGATTGGTGCTGAGGTCGTCGGGCACGATCTCGAGCTCGGCCTGGAAATGCTCGATGGCCGCCGGTAGACCGGCCTGGGCCTTCTCGAGAAACTCGATGGTTCCCAGGTAATAGTGGGCCCGAAGCACCTGAGGATCCATGGCCAGGGCTTTCTGTGCCGCCTGCCGGGCGTGCTCGAAGTGCTCGAAATCACGATAGGTCCGGGCCAGAAGGACATGCGTCTGGGGGATGGGCCGCTGAGTGGCGAGCTCTTCGAACAACGGCACCGCCTCTTCCAACTGCCCGTGCTGAAGGTGTGCCGCGCCGAGGAGAAACAGGTTCTCGGAATCGTCCGGATACAAGACCAGCAGGGACTCGAGCTCGAGGATCGATTCGCCGAGTTGCCCAGCGGCGGCCAGGGCCTGGGCCAGCAGTCGACGGGCCTCGGCGTCACGGAGGTCCTTACCGATGATCTTGCGCAGCACCAGGATGGCCTCGTCGGGCTCGCCGGTGCGGATGTAGACGCCGCCGAGCGACAGGCGCGCACGGCGCGTCTCCACCGCCGAGCTCATGGCGGTCTCGTAGGCCGTCTTGGCACGGGGCCAGTCGTCGTCCGCCACCGCCAAGGCGCCCAGCAGCAGCCAACCCTCCAGCAGGGCGACGCGATAGTGGCTTTCGGCGAGCTGTGGCTCTTGCCTCGAAATTGCCTGCTCCCCCGCAACCATCGCCTCGACCACGGGCGCTGCCGGATCTGACGGATCCTGCGCTCGCGCAGGCGAGGGTCGCATACCCGTCGTGATCAACAACAGGATGAGGATCGTTGTCCAGAGCCTCCAACGGGTGCTCGATTGCCCGCTACTCATGACGTGCCATTCTACTCGGCTGGTGCAGCCGAAGAAGTTCGTGGCATCTGGTTCGCGTCCCTCCAGCTCAATGGATTCGACCGGCCGATGGCGGTTCGTAGCGTGCGGGGATCCTGCCGTCGATTGTCACCATCACCACCGATGCGCGGCCTGGCTCGAGATCGACCTCGACCTGCTGGTCACTGCGTATATCGCGAAAGCTCACCCGTGTGGAAACAGAGGATTCAGACGCCACGACGTAGAGCGTCGCCTGCTCGAGCACCGTCGGACTGATGACGATTCCCGGTTCCGCCAACGCGGTCTCGTAGATCGGAGCGACCTCGGCCTCGCCGAGGACCCAACTGTAGACTCGGCTCAGGAGCTCCACATCTTCGCCGAGCTCGAGCGGCAGGGTGAAGAACAGGATCTCACCGGCACCCATCGGCAGACGCGCGAAGGTCTCGCCCGAGGCCAGGACCGCCTGCTCGAGATACGTGGTCTTGTCACCGCTGAAGCTGAACCAGCCCTCGCCTCCAGGCCAACTCACGTGGTTCTCCCGAGTGGCGAGGATCTTGCCGACGTAGTCGACCCCGATGGCCTGGTGGCGACCCGTCGGTCGAAAGTGCTCGTCCAGATCGAAGCGGCCGGTGAGCAGCAGCCTGGCACCACCGCGCACCGATTCCAGGATCGCTTGCCAGGCGGTCTCGCTCAGCATCCAGGGTGAGGGCAAGATGATGAGCTTCGGCTTGCCCAGCAACTCGATCTGGTGCTCGCCGACTGCGTAGGCGCTGGCCCGGGAGCCGTAGAAAAGGGCTCGCACCGCATTCTGCTGGGCCTCGATGGCGTAGTGGTTGAAGGCCGACAGTTGCAGGGTCTGGGGCAGAACGAGAGCCACCTGCCCGGGCAGCTCGTCGCTCAGATAGGGCTCGGCCTCGCGGGAGAACTGGCCGAGAGCCGTGAGCATGTCGATCCAGAGTGTCGACGAACCGTCGGAGCGATTCCACCGATAGGGATCGGTGCGTGACCAGATCCAGATGGCGGCGCCGGCGTTGCCCGCCGCCAGACCGAAGACGGTCTTGCGCTCGGCGAGCCCCAGTCCACGCGTCTCGTCCCAACGGGTGACACCATCCAGGGCGATCGAGGGTTGGGGACCGGTTTCGCCCAGCAGGTTGGGGGTTCCCGGGCGCTTGGCAGCCAGCGCGTCCCACAGCAGCGCATCGTCCTGCCACCAGTTGTGTAGCGAGGTCATGTCCACGACGTCCCCGTAGAAGTGATTGAGAACCCGGTTGGTGACCCCACCCTCGTCCTGACCCACGGCCACCATCTGTCGACTACCGGTGCTGCGGATGGCAGCTACCATTCGGGCGGCCCACTGGCGGAACATCTCCTGGGCAAAGAGGTTGTAGTCGAAGGCTCGCACCTGACCGAGGGTGGCGCGACGATCCGGCTGTAGATCGCTGGGCGCGGGCAGAGCCACACCGGCGATCGGTGGGTCGGCCACCGGGTCCATCCCGGCGGCGATGGCTGCGGCCCGCATCTCGTCGAGGATGACTCCCCAGGCCTCGGCGAGCACGCGGGTCGTACCGTAGCGTTCTCGCAGCCAGTCGTTCCATGCGGCGACCTCGGTCGGGTCGTTGTTGGGTTGATTGCCGGAGAAGATGGCGCCGGGATTCGAATAGCTCGGCTCGTTGATCAGATCCCAGCTGACGGAAGGAACGTCCTTGAAGCGTTCGACGATCGATCGGATGAAGGCGGCCTGTGCCTCGATCGAGACCGGATCCGTGTAGGGGTTTCTTCCCGGCCCGAGGATTCCACTGCCACCTTTCATGGTGGTCTGGGGCTCGAAGGAGAAGAAGACGAACTGCACCTGCAGCCCGTACTGGGCGGCCGAGTGGAGCATCGATTCGAGATTCCGCAACACCTCTTCCTTGGCGGTCCGGGTAGGTTGGTCGATCAGGAGTTCGCGTGAGAACCAGATCCCTGTGCGGACGAAGTTGATGTCTCTCTCGGCCATTTCCGCGAAATCGCGGTCCCACTCGAAGGCGTTGGCGTTGGAGGGGAAGAATGGCCAGTTGGTGTCGTTGACCCACATGTTGACTCCGACGGGAATGAACGGTCGATCCCCGCGGCGAAGATAGGTGGTGCCGACGGCTAGGAACTCGCCGCTGGCCAACAGCGAGGCGTCTTGTCGCCAGAACCCGGTTTCGTGGACATCCACGACCTGTCCTTCCCTCTCATAGGTGGCGGTGAGCTTGTAGAGGCCCGGACTGTCTGCGGCCGGGAAACGCAGACTGGTATCGAGCTCTGGACCCGCCATCGCTCCGACCTGAATGTCGAGGGTCGTGCCGGCACGACTCAGCTCGACCCGAACAAGACGGGTGGCGGTCTCGCCCTCCTCCAGACGATGGTGGTCACGGATGTGGAGTACCGCTCGAGGAGTCTCGCCTTCATGCACGGTTGCCAGGGGCAGCTGCAACCAGACGAGGGCCGAACCGAGCATGGCGTGGCGAGCTGCCTCGCCGATCAGCAAGCGACCGTCGGTGGACTCCCAATACCCGTGAGCGGGTTCGAAGGGCAGCATGACGAACCTTCCCCGACCCTTGGGGCGACGACCGGGTGGAGTGACCACATAGTCGAACCGGGTCACCGGTGCGGCGATGCGGCGACCCTGCTCATCGACGAAGTAGCCCAGCCCGCGCCACTTGCCCTCCGGCAAGAGAAAGTTCGCCACGAAGAGCGTGTCGATGGTGAAGACCCGCTCGACGTGCAAGGCCTCGGTCTGAAAGGGAAACACCGGATCCCAGGCGAAGCGCGAGTAGTCGCTGCGCGGAATCTCGGCGGCATGAACCGGTGCCAGCACACGCCAATACGTTCCTTGGGGACGCTCCTGGCGATACCCTCCCTCGGCACTCGGATCTTTGAAGACCGGTACCCAGAGCGCACGACCACCGAGATTGAGCAGATTGCCGCCGCTGTAGAGGTAGTCGCGGAGGGACGGCCAGGCATCGGCGGGGAAGGCCGAGCCATACGGAAGTACCAGTAGATCCGCATCGGCGAGGGTCTCGGGTTCTTGGAGCTCCTCCAGCCCGAGGAAGGCGATCTCGAGACCTGACAAGGCGTCGGAGAGGATCTCCCTGGTGAGCGGGTCGCTTTCGACCGCCGGGAAACCCGGCTCGAAAAAGACCACCACCCCGGCCGCCAGCGGCGTTGCCCAGCTGAGAGCGGTGAGCAGAAGTCCAGCAAGAATACGTCTCATGAGTCCTCCCGATCGACGGCTGTCCGGAAGGCATCTTAGCCCGCCGGAAGCAGCCTGTGGAGTGGTAGCCTCGCTGCCTCGAAGCTGTTCGAAGCACTGCCTTGGGGAGGGCAAGATCATGACTCGATTCGTCGCCCAGACAGCTCTCGTCTGTGGAGTAGCTCTCGTCTCGTCGGTCCTTGGATCGACAGAGTTCCATCGCCAGGTCGGTGTCTATCCTGGGGATCCCGCCGAGGATTTCTCTCCATCGCTAGTGACCGCTCCTGCGGGCCGCCGCAATCTGGCGCTCCATCGAGCGACCAGCCAATCGAGTGCCTACGACTACAACCTGACATCCCAGCTCCTCACCGATGGCATTAGAGAGGTTGCGATCCCGCGATGGTTTTCGGTTTCGACCAGCGAGGAGGGCCAGCTCGCCAAGCGAGTGCGAGAGTTGGTGGTCGACGACAACGTGGTCAGCGGTGTCAATTTCGATGGACCTGGCTGGCTGGCCTTCCGGTTCGCTGGCGGTGCCGAACCGTTGGTCTTCGATCGGGTGGAGATCGGGCTGGTCCGGCGCAACTGGATGCCGTTCGGTCCTACAGTTCCCTCACCCGTCTGTATACCCTCGCCATGGGGACCCCCGGTCCCGGAAACCGACAAAGACGAGGATCTCGATTGGAGTCTGGCCATCTCCTCGGAGGGACGGGAGTGGACCGAGGTTGGGGCGGGTAGCGTTCCCGTTCCCGCAGCTGCGCCGGTGCCGAAGTTCGAGGATGGCCTGGGTCGAATCTTCAACTGGATGGTCGAGGCCAATCCCCCTGTCTGGACGTCGGTGAGCCTCGAAGAGCCTGTCGATAGCCGGCGGATCCGCATACAGCTCGACGATCTGGAGTGCAAGCAGTGGTCGCTGGCGGAGGTCCGGTTCTTCCGCCGTGGTGAGCGGGTATTCGTGGGCGGGCCGCATCACTTCGGCAGCGCCTGGAAGTCGGCAGGTCTCGGAGAAGAGTGGGTCGCGGTGGATCTGGGCGGCGTGGCGAAGATCGATTCGGTCGCTCTGTCTTGGCTCGCGCCGGCCGGTCGTGGTGAGGTCCAGGTGTCAGACGATGGCGTCGAATGGAGCCAGGTCGCAGAGCTCGCTGGGTCCGAAGGTGCGGAAGAGATCGAGCTGTCGCCTCCGGCCAGGGCTCGACATCTGCGGGTGGTGATGAACCAGCCGACCTCGGCCGACGGGTATGTTCTGAGTGAGCTCGAGGTTCTAGGAGAAGGAGGTGTGGTCGCCGAGGCGCACCCGCCGTCGTCGGACGGGAACGAACGCAGCGTGCATCTTGCGGGTGGTGGCTGGCGTCTTCAGCGGAGCTCTCAGGTCGAGGTCGCGGGCAGCTCGATCTCGACCGTCGGATTCGCTGATGGGGATTGGGTCGTGGCCACCGTACCGGGCACGGTGCTGACCAGCTACCTCAACATCGGGGCTCTTCCCGATGTCAATTTCGGCGACAACGAGCTAGTCGTTTCCGACTCGTTCTTCCACTCTGACTTCTGGTACCGAAACGAGTTCGAGGCCCCGGATATGGAGCCTGGGGAGCGCGCCTTTCTGGAGCTCGATGGAATCAACTGGAAGGCCGAGGTCTACTGCAATGGGGCACATGTCGGTCGCCTCGAAGGTGCCTTCCACCGGGGTCGATTCGATGTCACCGACCACCTCGAGCCCAGCAGGACCAACGCTCTGGCGATCCTGATCGAGCGTACCGCGACGCCGGGGAGCGCCAAGCAGCACAATCTCGAGACTGCGGGTTACAACGGCGGCGCGATCGGCGCCGACAACCCGTCGTATCACGCCTCGATCGGCTGGGACTGGATCCCGACGATTCGGGGTCGCAACATCGGCATCTGGAACGATGTGCGCCTGAAGGTCACCGGTGCTGTGACCCTGGAGGATCCCTTCGTGCGGTTCGAGCTCCCTCTACCCGAGACTTCGACCGCCGATCTCTTTCTGGAAGTCGATCTCACCAATCACAGCCCCGAGCGCCAGTCGGGGGTGCTGCGCGGGACCTTCGGGAAGGTGACGTTCGAACAGCAGACGGAGCTCGAGGCGGGCGAGAGCCGTACTCTGGCGCTCGACCCGACGACGCATACGCAGCTGCGGCTCCAGGAGCCAGAGCTCTGGTGGCCCAATGGTCACGGCGAACCCCATCTCTACGACGTGGACCTCGAGTTTCTTACCGATGTCGGTGTTTCGGATGCCGAGCGATTCAAGAGCGGTGTCCGGCAGATGACCTTCAGCGAAGAGGACGAGGCCCTGCGGATCTTCGTCAATGGTCGACGCGTCGTCCCCCGGGGTGGCAACTGGGGATTCTCCGAGGCCCATCTGCGATATCGCGGTCGCGAGTACGACACGGCAATGAAGTATCACCGGGACATGAACTTCACCATGGTGCGCAACTGGGTCGGTCAGACTGGTGATCAGGAGTTCTACGAAGCGGCGGACCGCCACGGGATCCTGATCTGGCAGGACTTCTGGCTGGCCAATCCTCTCGATGGACCCGATCCTGAAAATGAGGAGCTGTTCATGACCAACGTCCGGGATACCCTGCGTCGGATCCGTAATCATCCCTCGGTGGGTCTTTACTGTGGTCGCAACGAAGGGCATCCGCCGGCGAGCCTCGATGCCGAGATCGCGGCGGCGATCGCCGATCTTCATCCCGAGATCCACTACATTCCGAATTCGATCTCTGGCAGCGTCAGCGGTGGAGGACCCTACGGGGTGCAACCCCGGGAGTACTACTTCACCGAGCGGGCGACGCCCAAGCCCCACAGCGAGCTGGGAATGACCAGCGTCGTGACGCTCGACAGCCTGCGGCGGATGATGCCGGCGTCCGAGCTCTGGCCCCTGAGTCTGCACTGGGGTCTGCACGACTTCAATCTCGAGAGCAATCAGCGCGCCGAAGATTTCGTCGCCATGATCGAGGAGTCCTACGGCGGCGCTCGCGATCTTGCCGAGTGGATGGAGATCGCACAGCTGGTCAACTATGACGGGTATCGGGCGATGTTCGAAGCCCAGAGCCAACATCGGATGGGGATCCAGCTCTGGATGAGCCATCCGGCATGGCCGTCGCTCACCTGGCAGACCTACGACTACTACTTCAACCCGCATGCCTCGTACTGGGGTTCGAGAAAGGGCTCGGAGCCGCTGCACATCCAGTGGAATCCCATCACCGATGAGGTGGAAGTGGTGAACTACGGAGTGCCCGCAGGGCTAGGACTGAAGGCTCGCGCCCAGATACTCGATCTCGATGGAACGGTCCGCTGGCAGAGGGAAACCGATATCGAGAGTCCCTCGGACAGCACCGTTGCAGTCTTCCCTATCGAATATCCCGCAGATCTGACAGCGGTCCATTTCATCCGCCTGCAGCTCATCGAGGGGGAGTCCCCTGTCTCCGAGAACTTCTATTGGCGCGGAACCGAGAGCGGCAACTACCGCGCGCTGCGCACGCTGCCTCGCGTCTCCTTGACCGTCACCACCGAGAGCGAACGCCAGGATGACGCTTACCTGGTCACCACCCGGATCGCAAACCGGACCCAGTCGCCTGCCATCGCTGTACGCGTGGTGGCGCTCGGTTCCCGGTCGGGTGCCCCGCAGCTACCGGTCCTTCACAGCGACAACTTCCTGTCTTTGATGCCGGGAGAGGAGCGCACGATCAAGACCCGAATTCTGCTCGGCGATGCCCGCGGTGAGGAGCCGCAAATCCGGGTCGAAGGCTTCAATGTCACAGCCTCGGACGACTCGCTGACCCGCCCTTAGCAGAGGTCCTCGAACCTGCCGCCGGTGGCCAAGCCGGGGGCCACGAGAGAAGTTTTCTTGGGTCGTGGGAGCTGTCTAGAGGCTAGCGATCCGGGGGAACCTCCCGGTAATCACGGTTCGTTATATTGAATCGATTTAGTTCAAGAAATTGAATCTCGAGAAGCCGTATTGACAAGAACCCTTGTGTATGTTGGACTTTCGCCCACATTGAGACTGAGCACGGTTTTTGCACGTGCCACTGATTCACGGGTAGAGCCTTCGGGCCACCAAGAAGAATTACCAACCGTAAGGGGGGTTTTCATGCGGAAGACGATCCTTGTACTGAGCCTGGTGGCGCTGGTCTGTGTACCAGTCGTCGCGCAGAGAACCACGGCTACCATCCGTGGCACCATTGTGGACTCCCAGAGCGAGACCGTTGGTGGTGCTGTGGTTACGGCGGTCAATGTGGAGACCGGTCTGGACCGAGTTGTCACGACAACGGCGGCGGGAACCTACAACATTCCGGAGCTTCCGGTCGGCACCTACGTTCTCACAGTGGAAGCCGAAGGTTTCAAGAGCGCGATCGTTCAGAACATCGTGCTGAGCGTTGCGGACACTCGCCAGATTGACGCCACGCTCGAGATCGGTGCGGTCACCGAAGCGGTAACGGTGACCTCCTCTGCAGTGGTCGTCGAGACCATCGGTGGTGAGGTGGCCGGTCTGATCACCGGTGAGCAGGTTCGAGAGCTGCCGCTCAACGGCCGCAATTTCATCCAGCTGACCCAGTTGATGCCGGGTGTGTCGGCCCAGGACAACTTCAACGTCAAGAACAAGGGTCTGATCGGCGGCTCGGATATCTCCGTGGCCGGCAGCCGGGCCACCGGCAATGTCTGGATGGTGGACGGAGCCAACAACAACGACACGGGCTCCAACCGTACGATCCTGATCTACCCCTCCCTAGAGGCCGTGGAAGAGTTCAAGGTTCACCGAAACTCCTACGGCGCCGAGTTTGGCGGCGCCGGCGGTGCGCAGATCAACCTGGTGACCAAAGGTGGAACCAACAACCTTCGCGGCAGCGTCTTTTACTTCGGTCGCCGGGGTAGCTGGAACGAGACCAACTACATCCTCGAGCGGGCGGGGGCTGAGTCCGACGATCTGACCGTCGACAACTACGGCTTCACCCTCGGGGGCGCGTTCATCAAGGACAAGCTGCACTTCTTCGCCTCCACAGAGTGGAACGACGAGATTCGGGGTATCGCGCGGACCGGGCTGGTGCCGACGGCGCTGGAGCGCCAGGGCGATTTCAGTCAGTCCGATTTCAACTGTATCCCCCGGCCCATCGATCCGCAGACGGGACAGCCCTTCCCGAACGACCAGGTCCCGGCGGATCGGCTGAACGAGGCGGGTCAGAACTACATCAGTCTCTATCCCTTGGCCAACAGCGCCAGCGGCACCGGATGTGAGAACTGGGTCGATTCCCTAGATGTCCCGCTGGAATGGAACCAGATCAACGCCCGGCTGGACTGGAGTGTGACCGATCGAGCTCGGGTCATGGTGCGCTACACCGAGGACGACTGGAGCAACAACAGCCCGACCGCCGGCGACGCCAACGGCCTTTGGGGAGACGATCCGTTCCCCAACGTGGATTCCAACTGGGTCCAGCCTTCGGATTCGCTGGTGGCGCAGATCAACAACGTGATCGGCTCTTCGGCGCTCAATACGTTCTCCTTCTCCTTGTCCGGCAACCAGATCAATATCGGGCAGGGCGGCGACTCGGCCTTGCAGCAGGCGGTGCGCGAGACCAATCCCCCTGCGTTTCCTGCAGAGGACAAGCTGGCCTATCCCAACACCGCCCATCCCATCTACTGGGGCGGCGGTGGCCTCCAGGCGCTCTGGCAGGCCGGCCCCTGGAACAACGAGATGGAGCATCGGATCCTCAAGAACGACTACGAGCAGGTCTTTGGCAAGCACGTGCTCAAGGCGGGGATCCTCTACTCCGATAGCAGCAAGCAGGAACCGGCGTTCGCCAATGCCTCCAACGAGATGCCCCTCTATT